>ERZ772870.76-NODE-76-length-113291-cov-5.986303_pt1 | contig 113291 bp, 101 predicted proteins | sample MGYA00511376_ERZ772870 | MGnify/ENA primary metagenome ERZ772870 (study PRJEB29015, sample SAMEA2737719) | human gut metagenome | biome: human gut; feature: human-associated habitat; material: faeces | place: China | collected 2012 ... | reverse complement strand
TGATGGTTTTCAGCTGTTTGCTTACATATTGTAAAAGATAACGGTCATTCAACTATTTTATCTCCTCGTATTTTTTTATTTATTTTTTATAATACTATCATATTTCTCGCAAATTTATGATAAAATCCCAAAATCTTTAATATAAAATTGTATATTTCTCCTGTATCATCATTATCATAAAAACTTGCAGGAGGTAAAGTAAATGGACAAAACACTGCTGTTTGGCGCAGCTTATTATCCGGAATATCTTCCCGCTGAAAGGATGGATGAAGATATTGACATGATGATGTCGGCGGGAATGAATGTAGTTCGTATTGCCGAATCCACATGGAGCACCCTTGAGCCGGAGGAAGGAATTTTCAATTTCTCCTATATCGACCGTGTTATTGAGAAAACGGAGGCAGCCGGAATGAAGGTCATTATCGGAACCCCCACCTATGCCGTACCGCCATGGCTTGTTAAAAAAGATCTGGACATTCTCGTAGACACCAAAGACGGAAGAGCACGCTATGGATACCGACAGCTGATCAATCTGCTAAATCCCACCTATCGCAGCCATGCTGAGAAAATGATCCGTGAACTCGCGGCACATACTGCAGATAAAAAAAATGTAATAGGTTACCAGATTGATAATGAGACAAAACACCACGGTAATATGGGCAAGGAAATCCAAAAGCTGTTTCTCGATTATCTGAAACAAAAATATATTACTACAGACCGATTTAATGATACGTTTGGCCTCGCTTACTGGAGCAATTCTATCTCAAGTTGGGATGATCTTCCAGATTTGAAAGGATGTATCAACGGTGGATTAATGTCAGAATTTGAAAAATTCCAACGCTCTATGGCAGCGGATTTTCTGAAATGGCAGGCTGACATCATCAGTGATTATAAACGTCCCGATCAGTTTATTACAAATAACCTGGGTTTTTCATGGAAAAAATTCGGAACCCCCATAGCCCATGACGGATACTCATACGGAGTACAACGAAGTATTAATTTTTACGAAGCCTCACAGTCTCTTACACTTGCAGCATCGGATATCTATCATCCGACGCAGGACCAGCTGACCGGTGCTGAAATATCATTCGGAGGAGACGTTACAAGAAGCCTGAAGGACAATAACTATCTTGTGATGGAGTGCCAGGCGCAGGCATTTAAATATTGGACTCCATATCCCGGTCAGCTTAGGCTTCATGCCTTCAGCCATCTGGCATCCGGAGCACTTGGAATCCTGTATTGGAACTGGCATTCTATCCATTGCGGATACGAGACATACTGGAAAGGACTTCTAAGCCATGATCTCAGACCTAATCCCACTTACTATGAAGCATGTGAGATTGGAAAATCGTGGAAAAAACTCGGCAGAAAGCTGTGCGGTCTGAAAAAATCAAACAAAGTTGCTCTCATAGTAGATAATCATTCTATGACCGCATTTGAATGGTTTCCCATTGATAAAGATCTCAGCTATAACGATGTGGTTCGCTGGATGTATGACAGCCTTTATGAAATGAACATAGAGTGTGATGTGGTCGATATCAATGCGCTTGATATCTCCAAATATAAAGTGATCATCACACCGGCATTATACTGTATCACAGAAGAGAAATTGAAGATTTTGAATGACTTTGTCAAAGACGGCGGTGTCCTCATAAGTTCGTTTAAATCATTTATAACAGATGAATATGTCAAAGTTTTTTCTGATACCCAACCTCATCACCTTCAGGAATGTTTTGGTATTAACTGCAATCAATATACCTATCCGGGAACAATCAGAATTTTTGGATATCCGGTAAAATATCTGGCTGAATTGCTGATACCAGATAAGGCAGAAAGTCTCGCGGAGTACGAACACAAATACTGGGGGAACTATTCCGGAATCACACGCCATAAATACGGAAATGGGACAGCATATTATATAGGATGCTATACGGACAAAAGCGTTCTCAAGGATATTTATGAAAAGGCCTTTGCAGATGCTTCCATCCCTGTACCGGATCTGAGATGGCCAGTGACAATCAAAAACGCAACATCTGTAGATAATACTCAACTTCATTTCATTCTCCATTACAGTAGTGAGGAGCGGGAAATCACATGCCCATATGAATCTGCTGCAGATCTTGTAAGCGAAACCTCTTATCGAAAGGGAGATGTGATCAGGCTAAAAGACTGGGATGTCTTGATTCTGGAAGAAAAGACACTTCCGAAGCAATAGTCCCGAAATGGCACTCATAAGACTCAAATCGGCAATGAACCGCTGAGAAACATGCCATGCCCCGCTTCACATTCAAGTCAATAAAGAGCTGAATGTGGTTCTTACGACAGTAGAGATAATACGGCATTGCATCATGGGCAGAATCCAGGAGCCACTTGCTGACGTGAAGATCAGGAAGGAAAGATTTCATTCGGAACCAGGTTTCCGGAAATCCATGAGAATCATGTTTTGAGGCAGGATTCAACAGAGGAAAAAAGGGGAGGTCACTTTCGGAGTTAGTGGCGACAAGCATATATAAGTCGTAGCCAAAATAAAATCGGTCTCTGGAAGAAACCCAACCAATATCGCAGTCAGGCTGGGAAAAGAAACGGTCACAGGAACAATCAGAGATCCCATTTTCCGAACAGTTACAGAGGGGATGACTGCGTTCCCTTGCGGAAGTGACAACAGATGTCCCATCACCGGCGATGGAAAGATCCGAAGGATCAATCAGTCCTTTGGTTATGGAACGATTCAGGAATTCCCGATGATAGATCTTAAACAGGGAAGCATAGGGCTGTTCATCTAACTCAAAAGATGTGGATTCCAGCTGCTCCAGTAACTGATCAACGGAAACCTTTTCAACAGATTCCGCTTTGTCACCTTTACGAACAGGCTTTTTAATCTTTTTCTTTTTGCAGGACGCAAATGGGGAGAAAGATTGGGAACCTCAGAATTCCAAAGACGGTTGAGAAAGTCATAAAAGATACCGATGCCGGGAGTATCCCCGAATTCGAAACCACTGAGGATAGCATAAAGGGGATTGATCTTCAACTGAGCAGCCCAGTCTGTGAGTGAATGAATTTTGAAATGAATGGACAGCAGATAGGAATGCTGCATACAGGAAGGGGTTCTTGGCTTTGGACCAAAGACAGAGTATTTTGAACGTAGAAGTTCATCGGTATAAGAAAGATCAAGATTCCAGAAACGTTTAATGATATCCCAGGTAACCCGTGAAAAGGCATTTGGATTCGGATAATATTTACGAAGATTTGTAACAACAAAGTTCTGATAGGCGGCATGACCGCCGGGGTTAACAGGTAACATAAAAATCGCCCTCCAGTCGAAAAAAATAAAATACATTCAATCGGCTTCGTCGCAAATTTTGAGCGATTTGTCAAGTGTTTTTTGACAAAAAAGTGGGGGATTTTAATAAAAAAGGAATCTGGAAGCCTTGTTTTTACTGGCTTAAAGATTCCGAGAAATCATAAGATACAAAGGAGGATAATTTCATGAATCATAAGGTTTCACTCGGGGAAAAAATCGCATTCGCACTCGGTGATGTAGGCTGCAATTTTATATGGACTGTAGTAGGATCATTCCTAACTCTGTATTATACCGACAGCGTAGGAATCAGCGCCGCTGTAGTGGGTACAATCATGCTGATTACAAGAATTCTGGATGGCATATCTGATCTGGGTATGGGTGTTGTCATTGACCATACACATACACGATGGGGAAAAGCCCGGCCATGGGTCCTCATCACAGCACCGCTCATGGGAATCGGACTTATCCTTACTTTTTCGGTTCCCAACTGGCTTTCCGAAAATGGGAAAATTGCCTACGTTTCGATCACCTACATTCTGCTTGCAGTAATTATCTTTACTGCATGTAATCTGGCTTATTCAACATTAACCGCGCTGATTACTGGAAGGCAGGATGACCGTACAAGTATGACGTCAATCCGTTATATCCTTGTTTATGCTGTCATGATCCTTATTTCATACACTACCATGCCTTTAGTAGAAGATTTTGGATGGACTGGAATGTCTGTTATATTCGGCATTGCGGGAATGATATGCCTTCTTATCACATTTTTCGGAACAAGAGAAAGGAATATTGAGAACAAAAAGAATAAGGATGACAATATCAGCATTGCGAAATCACTCATACTCCTTCTCAAAAACAAGTATTTTATCGTAATAACAATTCTTTTTGTGGTAAACTTTATTAATATGGGCTTGACTGGAGGCGTGGGCATATATTTTGCAAGAGATTTTCTGGGAAATTCCGATCTGTACGGAACCATGACATTGGCAAACTACATACCGGTTATGATTGGGCTTTTTGCCTTCCCCGGACTTGCCGGAAAATTTGGAAAATGGAAATGTATGTTAGTTGGGTACATTCTTGAAGCTGCAGGCTATCTTATCATTTTGCTCGCGCCTACAAGTTTTCCAATGGTACTTCTTGGACTTGCAGTCAGAGGAATAGGTCATATTCCCAACTCTGCGGGTATATATGCAATGGTCGCTGATGTTGCGGACTACGGCGAGTGGAAAAATGGTATTCGAAATGAAGGTTTAACTTTCAGCGCTACAAGCTTCGGCACAAAAATCGGAACAGGTATTGGTTCAGCAGTTGTAGGATGGGGACTGGCACTCGGTAATTATATCGGTGGTGCTGCTGTACAAAGCGCAAGTGCCCTTGAATCTATTAAAGCACTCTATACATATATTCCTCTCGCAGTAACACTGGTTGGAATCATCGCTATCTTAAACGGAAATATTGATAAAATCTATCCAACGATTGAAAAAGATCTTCTGGAACGCCGTAAATCAAAAGAATAATATATTTTTTAACATTGCGGAAAGAAATTGATATACTCTCTGCTGTTTATAAATGGCAACCAAAGTCAGAATATAGTCTGACAGAATAGGTGGACATCACCGATCTCAATTTCAGATAGTATGTGTGTCCGGAAAAAACAGAATTTATTCATAAATAAAGTCGGGCAGAGTTTCAACGTTCTGCCCGACTTATCATAGATAAATTGCATATAATAGTTTACACAGATTATTTAATAACTCAAACTTCGCACATTAAAATGTGCCTATGCACCTTGAAAATTCAATAATAACTGGCATAAAAATAGCATGAAACCAATGGTTTTGGTATAATTGAGTTGCCAAAAAACAATTACAAACCGGAGGCTCATGCTATGAATAAAAGTATAACACAAGCGACTCAAAATGATAAGCAGATTTCTAAATCTATCAAACGATTTTTCACAAGGTTTCATATTTTCTCCAACAGAAGTATGTATATGAGTCTGCTTCCTGGAAAAAAATACTCCTGATTTTGCAAAAGATACCGTGTATCGTTTCATGAAGATGGTTCAAATTAACTGGATGCGTTTTACTACAATCCTTGCATCCAGAATCATATAATCCTGTACCTCAAACACATCTGCTATTTTTTCGCAACGTGAACATAAAAATGAACACCATGTGTTCCTTTTCCTTTTCTCACATAATTAATTTCTTTATTCATTGACAGAATCTCAAAATCCTGAAGTAATCCAAACAAGTCATTTTCATCCACATAGCAATGCGGGATACCGGCTTCATGTCCCTCCGTTGCTATCATCGTATATCCATCCACCGTTTTTTCTTTAACATAATGTGGATTATCCTTTGTATTGAATGAAATAAATGCCTCTCCTTTATCCTTCAAAACTCGATTTATCTCCCTCAATGCCTTAACAACTCCATCATAACTGGTATGATAGATTGTATGAAAACATATGACGCAATCAAAACTTTGATTTTCATATGATAGCTCCGCCATATCCTCCACTCTCGCATCTATATTATCGAGACCTTTTTCTTTTATCTGCTCTTTCACATATGTGATGCTACTTTCCGATAAGTCTATTGCACTCGCCTTAAAACCATTTTTTGCAAAGAAAAAGGCGTGCCTTCCCTTACCTGTTCCAATATCCAATACTGAGTGATACTTTCTAACCCAGCTTAGTGCCACAGGTAAAAACTCTTCTGAAATTTCATTCCATGATTCAGACTTCACTGCATCCCAATCCCAACCCTTATGCTGTATTTCCACGATAATCATCTCCTTCTCGTATTATATAGTATTAGTGTTTATAGACCCTCTCCAAGGTCTGTTTGTGCTATACTAATTGGAGATACTGTGGATTGGTTCACACCTCCTACCACTTGATGGTTATAGGAAGGCTCCAACCACAGTCTCTTTGTATATTTGTTAATCAGTTAGATACCACAACTTACTTCATTTACAACAAGCATTGTACATAACCTATCTTTTAAAGTATACCATGTTATCACCTTTTTTGCAAAAGATACCGTGTATCGTTTCATGAAGATGGTTCAAATTAACTGGATGCGTTTTACTACAATACTTGCATCCAGAATCATAAACAACGCTATTCTTCCACTGGATTCGGAAGACCGTGCCAATGTTCTTATTATAGACGATTCCATGTTTGAACGTAACCGTTCTACCATGCCATGCTTACACTTCTGGAAACTGCTAAAAAAGCTGCAATTCCAGCAAAATATGTTCTTTTTGACAGCTGGTTTTCATCTCCAATTTTCAAGATGCATAGGCACTTATTCAAGTGCGATCAGTTTGAGAAAATGATTTGACCAATCTGTCAACTCATGCTATGGTTTCATTGTAAACTTTATGTAAAATCAGAAAACGGGGGCTCTTATGAATAAAAATATACAGGATGAGCGGTTTCTCGTGGCAGAGGAGGCAATCTGCCAGGCATTCTATGAAATTGCCCAAAAAAAGACACTGGAGCGGATCACAGTGTCTGATGTCATTAAAAAAGCAGGGATCGTCCGGAGTACCTTTTATAATCATTACGAAGGAATTCCCGATCTGTTGGATGCAGTGGAGGATCAGACGATCCATCATCTCTTTACGATGATGGATCAGTTCCATGTCAAAAAAAGCACACCGCAGGATAATTCTGTCATTATCCTCCGTTTTTATCAGAATTTATGCAGCTATATCCGGGAAAATCCTTTCCTGGCACAGCTGCTTGGCAGTCCCCGCGGTGATGCATTCTTTGAGAAAACTCTGACCATGTTTCACCGGTATGTCAGAGACGCAGCCAATCTCACCGGCTCCACCGTACATTCCAGACAGGAGGTATCTTTCGCGATCGCTTATTCCATTGGCGGAGCACTTGGCATTCTCCACAAATGGACAAAGGAAGATTTTGCAGTTCCGACCGATACTGTCGCAAAGCTGCTGGCAGACTCCTTTTCAAAATCCACACTCCCCTATCTGGATTGATCATCTGCTTCATCTATATTTACTTTTGCACGGACAATCTTGCCCGTTGCATTGCGCACAAATGGATTTTTCCGGACAACCAGCCCCGTGATCTGACGGTAGGTTGGTTGTTTTTTGTTGTATTTATCCAATACATCCTGAAGTTTTTTGTGTATCATCTGTTCATCCGGTGACATTGCCTCCACAACCGCCTGCTCCGGATAAATATGTGCAGACAGCCCCTGATCTTCCCCGGTGATGATGACTTCCCCCACCAGAGGATCCAATCCGATCTTATTTTCTATTTCCTCCGGGGATATATTCTCTCCATTGGAAAGAATGATCAGATTTTTGACACGTCCGTTGATAAACAGGAATCCATCCTCATCCAGATATCCCTTGTCTCCGGTATGCAGCCAGCCTCCCCGGAGTGCCTCTTTTGTTTCCTGTGGCATTTTGTAATATCCTTTCATCACGCTGCTTCCCCGCACCAGGATCTCACCATTTTCAAAGGAAACCTCTACGTTGGACAATGGCCGTCCGATGGAGCCGGTCTTGTGGTCTTCCACGGAATTTGTACTGATCACGGGGGAGCATTCCGACATGCCATATCCCTCCAGCACCTGTACACCGTACTCCTCAAACTTTCCGATATAGAAAGGATCCAGATGTGCCCCACCGGTAAATATGGTATGGAGATCCGGTCCAAACACAGCTCCAGCCACAGCCTTTTTGGAAATGGATGCATCTGCCATGCTGAGCTTTTTGTACAGTGTCTCTATCATCATCGGCACCATCAGCATCATCTCCGGCCGGAAGATTCCCATATTCCGCACCATATGCATAAAGGAATCATTGATACAAAGCGTTGCTCCCAGGGAGAAGCCCTTGAGCCAGTCCATGACAAGACAGAATGCATGATGGATCGGAAGCACACTCAGCACCTTCGTTCCGGGTTTTACGGAAATCGTCACGGACAATACGTTCTGTGCCAGATTTTCCTGTGTAAGCATAACACCTTTGCTTTTGCCTGTGGTTCCGGAAGTATAGATAATCGTTGCAATGTCCTCAGCCCTGACACGCTCCTTTTGATCCTCTGCCCGTTCTCCTTCTTCCAAAAGCTGTGCTAACGGAAAGACCCTGTCTCCCGGTTTCTCTCCCTTTCCATGAAGCATCCAGATCTGTTTTAGCTTCGGACAGGAAGAGAAGATTCCCGGGATCATGGAACGATTCTTTTCACTTATAAATAAAGCTTCACTGTCCGACCGGTTTAACAGTTCTTCCAGATCTTCTGCCGGCAGTCCCGCATCTAATGGCACTGCCACACTGCCACCGGTAATCACTGCGAGATAGCTTTCGATCCATTCCGGACTACTGCTTCCGATCAAAGCAATATGCTTTCCTTTCATCTCTTTTTCCTGCAGTCCCCGGCGGATTCTGCCGATCCGCTCCCATAGTTCCCCATAGGACTCTCCGTACACTTCTCTTTTTTTCAGCCACTGAACCGCTGTAACATCCCTATGTTCCCGGACGCTGTTGTCCAGTATTTCACCAATCAGCATACTCATTCCAAACACTCCTTTTCCAGTAATTCCAATGCCTCTCCGATCGTCCGAACCTGCAGGGCATCTTCTTCCTCCAGCTCAATATCAAATGTATCCTCCAGTTCTCCCAAAAGAGACATAAAGTCCAGCGAGCTGAATCCCAGATCCTCCCGGAATCTTTTTTCCGGATCCATATCCTCCGGCTTTGTTTCGCAGTATCTTGCCACAATTGCTTTAAATGTCTGTTCCATCGTCTCATCCTCCATCACTATGTTATTTCCTCAAACTTTTTCCATGATCTCTCCCAGTGTTATTTCCGGATCTTCCATGCCGGCAAATAAAACACGCATAAGATAATAGTACATGATCTCCATATCCTTTTCGCAAAGATGTGCCGTCTGATAATGGAAGGAAAAGCATGTTCCGCCATCCGGCGTATGGGAAACCGTAAGATACATCTTTTTGGTTGCTGCTCCATTGGCAAACCACCGGGCATGGGTCCTGATCCCCTCCAGATAAGGATTATCTACAGATACCGGCATCGGCTGATAGGTCAGATAACAGCTCTCATATGCCGTGTGCTCCGGCGTATGATACCTGTGCTTCATTTCCTGTACGATCAGCTCCGGATCATAATTGCTGTGAAGGTATATCCGGTTCTGCACATTCTGGATCTCGTATGCCGCATCGAGAAACTCTGTGTCGGGCGTCATCACCGTACGACACGGAAACATAATGGTTCTGCTGCCTCCCGATGTCCATTCTGCTTTGGTGGAACGCCTGGAAATGAAATTCTGTATGGTAATGTCTTCCTGACCGTTATTAACCTTTGACAGATATGTCCTGATCCCCAAAAGCAAAAGATTTGTCACGGAAATCTGGTGTGTTTGGCAAAAATCCATCATCCTCCTGGTCGGCTCCGGCTCGAGGATATAGTCTTTGACCTGCACAAACAGGTTCTCCATCTCAATATCCGCTGCACGCAGCGTGGGATCGTTATGCTTTTTTCTTGCCCGGTCAAGCACCTCCGGACCCTGAATATCCGAATAAAGAGGTTCCCCCCATGTATCCAGCTGATCCTCCCAGAATTTTTTATCCTTTAAAAATCTCTTCTGACGTGATGCTTTTGCAAGATCCGTCCGGAGTACTTCCTCATAGTCCGCCAGCGGTTCCGGCCTTGGTGCCTGAAAACGGTAATGCGTATACAGCTTCATCACATCATTGATCATGACCACCAGACCACAGGAGTCGATCAGGCGGTGATCCATATGGATAAAGAAGCCTTCGTAACCTTCCGGCAGCTTCATCAGCCGGATCTCACACATAGGCACATCGTCCCCCTCAAAGGTTTCATATGCCCATCCCTGCATGATTTCATCTGCTTTTTCCATCGACAGATCAGACAGATCAAACGTCTTCAGCTTCCGGTTGTCTCTTTTCATGATATACTGTTGTACTTCGCCGTGTTTATCCGGTCGGGTAAAACGTACTCTCATACACCCATATCTGCAGATTTCTTCACGAAGGCATTTTTCCAGCAATGCCATGTCCAGTTCTGCCTGTAACGCTGCCACAACACTGACACCGGAAACCTGCTGGGTATGATACCGGTTGATCCAGTGATGATGCATCTTTTGAGCCGCTGTCAGCGGATAATATGTTCTCTCCATACAATTCCCCTTTTCCTGCCAGATCATTTATTGTTTCTGCAAGTCAGAGTAACACAATGGAAATTACATTTCTACCCCGCAAAATGCTTAATGGACATCATGAAAAAAAGTGTCCGGAACTTACCGTACACTTTATCGTTTTATGTTCGATATTTTCCGGACATATCTATCCTATCCTGGCTCCTGCATCATATTTTTCAAAAAAACGAAGCAGCGACTGATGATATTTTTCCCATTGCTGAAAAGCACAGCACAGATGTCTCGCCCCGCCGATGATCACAAGTCTTTTGGGAGCACGGCACATCTGATAATTTTTTACCGACTGATCCGGATGGACAAAACCGTCCCGTGAACCATGAAAAAACAAAACCGGTCTGTGGTTGACTGCCATGGCATGTGCGGTATCTGCATCCTTCATGGAAAAATGAGCCTGAATACGGCACCTGACCGATAACCGCCATAACAGGACCGGAATATGCGGAAGATGAAACCAGCTTGCAGCCATGTACTGAAACTGTGATTTCATGGATACAAATCCGCAATCAGCAATAATTCCCTTTACATAATGAGGCAATTCCTTTCCGGATGCCATAAGCACTGCGGATGCACCCATGGATTTGCCAAACAGGTAAATCGGAAGCCGTTTTTTGTTTCGTTTTGCCAGATACCAGCACCACCGTTTCACATCCTCCTGTTCCAAAGCTCCAAATGTGATGTATTTTCCCTCACTGGCTCCACAGCTTCTCTGATCAATAAACAGCAGATTGCACCCATGTTCATGTAAAAAACGGGCATCCGGTGCAAAGTCCCCAAATCCGTTTCCGCGGTACCCATGGGACAAAAGTATCGTGCGTCCGGCATTTTCTGCCGGCAAATAGAAGGCATGCAGCTGCAGTCCGTCATGGCTTCTTACAAAACAATGCTGCATATGCTGCTCCATGCACCACTGTTTCCCCTGCTCATACTCCTCCGGAAACCAGACACGCGGATGATTTATCTTCATTTTACGGGGTTTAAATCCTTCCCCGTTTCCTGCTTTCGTCCTTTTTTTATTTTTAACTACCATACGAAATAAAATCACTTTTAACACCTCTCTTGCCGGATTTTTCACAATTTTATTTTACCGGTACCACCTCTCCTTATGAATTTTATAGATTATTATACCAATGATATACATATTTCGCAATGATAAGCTTTACGCCGAATTGATGAGAGAACATTTCTGTAACGGATGGGATCCTGTAGATGCTTTGATAAAAATTTGTGATTCGACAGGTAATATAGTGAATATCAACTTCTAATTGCTGTGCATTCCTTAATTACATGTTCAATCACATAATCCTGCTGCTGCCCTGTTAATCCCGGAAAAATCGGCAGACTAATCGCTCTCTCATAAAATGCTTCTGCATTCAGACAATGTACTCCTGCATAACCGTTTCTCTGATAATAAGGATGTCTGTAAACCGGTATGTAATGCACATTTACACCAATCCCTGCCTGACGCAGCCCCTCAAAAACTTCTCTCCTGCTGCGTTCCATTGTCTGTATCATATACAAATGCCAGCCACTCTGGCATCCCTCCTGCTGCCATGGTGTCTTGATCTGCGGTATATCCGCAAATGCCTCATCATATTTCTTTGCAATCTGTCTCCGGCGCTCCAGAAAACGATCCAGTTTGTCCATCTGACTGGCACCTAGTGCACAGGAAATATCTGTAATCCGATAATTATATCCCAGCTCCAGCTGCTGATAATACCATCCTCCCGGATCCATAACGTCTCCACGAAGCATATCTGCAGCCTCCTGCAATGCCGGATCTGAGGACTGTTGCAGCTGTTCCTCATACTGCTGCATCATATCTTTATCCCTGGTAATTCCATGACTTCTGTACAAAACCAGTCTGCGGTATAACTCTTCGTTATCTGTAACGATCATACCACCTTCTCCTGTCGTCACAGGTTTTACCGGATGAAAGCTAAAGCAAGTCATGTCGGCAATGCTTCCAATCTTCTTTCCTTTATAGGATGCACCCAGTGCATGCGCTCCATCCTCAATAACCAAAAGATCATGCTTATGTGCAATCTCCAGAATGGCATCCATATCACAGGGCTGCCCGGTATAATGTACCGGAATAATTGCTTTTGTCCGGGAAGTAATCTTTTTCTCCAACTCCTCTGGAGAAATATTGTATGTGTCCGGGTCGATGTCCGCAAATACCGGCGTTCCACCACAATAAAGCACACAGTTCGCAGATGCCGCAAAGGTAATCGGCGTCGTGATCACCTCATCCCCCTCACCAATTCCTGCTGCCAGGCACGCCACATGAAGCGCCGCTGTTCCATTGCTCACTGCTACAGCGTACTTCGCCCCCACATAATCTGCCACTTTCTTTTCAAAAGCTTCCACTGCCGGTCCTGTTGTCAGATAATCCGACTTTAATACCTTCACAACCGCTTCAATATCTGCGTCATCTATCGATTGTCTTCCATATGGAATATACATAATGTCACCTTTCCTTTTCACTGATCTGCATGTTGTAAGTGTAACACGATTTCACCGGAACCACAAGAAAAAAACCAACCATTCCATCTCAACATTTCAGAGAAAAAACAGCTGATTTGTGGTATACTTCATTTAGACTATTCTAATATTGGAATAAATACCATAGAAAGGCAGGCTACCGTTATGATCGGATTTCGCGTTGACGCAAATGAACAAATTGCTACCGGACATCTTGTCCGCTGTATTTCTATTGCCACAGAGCTTATCAAAAGAGGAACCAAATGCATCTTCTTTCTTGCGGAAGAAAAAGAAACGGCACGTTTGGAGACCGCCAACATTCCTTATGTAATACTTCATACTGACTGGAAGCATATGGAATCAGAATACGATATATTCCTTCCGCTTTTAAACAAATATCCACTGAAATGGCTGGTTGTTGACTCTTATCAGATCACACCCTCTTATCTTGCCACCTTAAACCAAAGGATCCCTGTGTTATATCTCGATGACATGGAAACCGATACCTATCCTGTCTCTGCTGTGCTGCACTATGGTCTCCGCGCTGATTACGATACCTATTTCAAGCGATATCTCGGTGCTGACACAAAAGTACTGGCCGGCACAAAATATTCTCCTCTCCGCGAAGAATTTCAATCAACCGGAGCTCCGGTCATTCGCGACAAAAGTATTCTGATCACAACCGGTGGAACGGACCCTTACCACGTCACTCTGCAGATCCTCTCAGCCTGCTTAGACCACGATAAACAAACAACTACCATTCCTGATTCTCTAAAAGGCTTTTCTTTTGATGTCATTGTAGGAAGCATGAATCAGGATGAGACACAACTGCAAGCTCTGGCTGCCCGTTTTCCACAGATTCGGATTCACAAAAACGTCAGCAATATGAGCTACTATATGCGGCGTAATCAGCTTGCCGTATCGGCAGGTGGAACAACTCTTTCAGAATTATGCGCCTGCAGCACGCCCACGGTCTGCTTCTCCTTTGCCGATAATCAATTAAACGGTGTAAAGCAAATGGGGGATCAGCATATTATGCTCCACGCCGGAGATGCCCGTTTCGATCCTGTTGTATCAAACATTATCCGGGCATTGGATACCTACCTGACAAATGATCCTCTGCGAAAAGAATATGCTGCTCGTATGAATGCATTGGTAGATGGCCATGGAGTACAAAGGATTGCGGATTTTCTCTTCGAGAATCCTTAAACTCTAACCGATATCTGTTACATTTCTTTTTTCAATTTATCCACCATTCCCTGCACTTCTTCCTCTGTGATGGATAGTTTTTCGGCAATTTCAGGAATTGTCATGTGAACATCATAAAGTAAAATCTTTATTCCCTGTGCCAAGCCTTGCTCTCGACCTTGTTCTAAGCCTTGCTCCAATCCTGCCTCAAACCGCTCCTCCATCTTCATCTCTAACATCATATAATTTTCCCTCCATTCAAAATCGTTCTTCAAATTTTCGACCCGGCCATTTATCCGGTCCGTAAAATCATCCGTTGCCTCTGAGCTTTCCAGATAATCCAGCAGACACACCAGCTCTGGCGGCAGTCCCTCCCGGCTTCCTTTCAGATTAACGAAAACTGATGTACGCTTGTCATTTAGTTCAAGTTCCGTATCCTCCTTGCAGATCGTCTTAAAGGTATATATGCTGCGATCCTGCTCAAACAGATCAAAGCCACAGATAAAGATCACAATGGAAGCCTTCAATTCCGTGTACTTATGACCTGCCTGTATCTGATAACTGTCCATCTCACTGTGATAATACCGACTTCTCAATGCCAGTTCTTGTGTATCGAGCACCTGCATCTCGATGTCGTATACGTTTCCTTCCATGTCCTTCACATAAATATCCAGACGAATTCCTTTACTCCACGGCTTCGCTTTTATACTCTTCTGATCATCCGAAACTACAATCTCTCGAATCTTCATTCCAAGGATACGCTGAAGCAGTTCCCGACAGTCCTCCGGATCACGAAACACAGATGAAAACATCACATCATTTTGAATCGTGATCTGGTTAAAGTCAATTTTCCTGCTGGTAATAAATCCCATCCCATTCTTCTCTGTCTTGGTATGCTTTTTCTCCATAGTACCTCCATTCCGGGAGGTATCGTCAACCTCCCTGCTTTTCTAATAATATCTGATGAATTAAGCAGTGAAGTTGAATAAATATTTTGATTTGATAAATATAATAGATAAATAAAAGATGTCACTTTCTGCTTGAGGTTAGTGTAACATGGTCAAAGAAAAAGAGCAAGGGAAAATCCTTTTTGAGTGTTCTAAAAAACAGCTTGGAATGATGAATAAAATTATCCACCTCCCCCCTTTTTCCAAATGACCTAAACTGTTATAATATAAAATAACGTTTCAAATAAAATTCACCGCATTGGGAGGATCACTATGAAAATATTAATTCCTGACTGGAAAAGCTTTGGAAGAGATGATATCCGGGAAACACTCGTAAATCTTGGAAACGAAGTTATTTTCTATCAAAAAGAACCACGAAATTACCGACAGGATCCCCGATTCCGTTCTGAATTACGCAATTATGTGAAAGAGGAACATATTGATCTTATTTTTTCCTCCAACTACTATCCGATCCTATCCAATGTATGTAATGATATTAAAATCCCTTATGTCAGCTGGTGTTATGACAGTCCTCTGGTGCTGACATACTCTGACACTATTTTTCACAGCTGTAATTACATTTTTATTTTTGACAGTCAAATGGTAACAGACCTCAAAGCATTAGGTGTAAAGCAGGTATACTATCTGCCGATGGCTGTCAATCCCAAACGCTTATCCACACTAACCATTTCCCCGGAGCATCGGAAGCTTCTGGATGCAGATGTCTCCTTTGTCGGTTCATTATACAATGAAAAGCATAATTTATACGACCGTTTTTCTGATCTTCCGGTCTATACAAAGGGATATCTGGAAGGTATCATGGCTGCCCAGCAGCAAATTTACGGGAAGCTTTTCTTAGAAGATTGTCTGACTCCTGAAATTTTGGAAGAACTTCAAAAACATATTCCTCTGGAGCCATCCAGAGACGGTCACGAGACCCTTCGCTATCTTTACGCAAATTACTTTCTTTGCCGTAAGATCACCCAAACAGAACGCTCCCAATGTATGGAGCTTCTGAATGCCCGAAAGGATCTTCTCGTAAAACTGTATACCCCCAATCAAACTCCCCAGTTTACTACTATTCAAAACATGGGAACCGTTCACTACGAAAAGGAAATGCCTCTTGTTTTTCAATGCTCACGGATTAATCTAAACATTTCTCTCCGAAGCATCCAGAGCGGTATTCCTTTACGGGCGATGGACATTATGGGAGCCGGAGGTTTTCTTTTGACCAATTATCAAAGAGACTTTGATCGTCATTTTACGGCAGGTAAAGATTATGTTTACTATGAAAATCTTGATGATTTGATCGAAAAAATTGATTACTACCTTACAAATCCTACAGAACGGGATGAAATAGCCCGATCCGGTCAGCAAAAAGTATATTCCGCGCACACCTACGAACAGCGTTTTCAGGAAATACTGGATATCATTCAGAAAGGATAACTATTTATGGACACAAACAAAGTAAGTTTTATTGTATGTACAAATGATGAGGCTGCTCTATATGAATGTACCCTTTATATTAAACAGCTTGCTATTCCGGAGGGATTTTCTATTGATATTATTCCAATTCGAAATGCTGAATCTATGGCGCAGGGATATAATCAGGCTATGAAAGCATCCGATGCAAAATATAAAGTATACCTCCATCAGGATGTTCTGATTCTTAACAAAAATTTTATTGCGGACATCCTTACTGTCTTTCAGAAAAACAATAAAATCGGACTGATTGGTATGGTTGGAACTAAACAGCTTCACAGCAATGGATGTATGTGGTCAAATGCCATGAGAACCGGTGCCGTCCGCTCCCACTGTATTTCAACAGTAGACGATTATTTTAATATTCCTGTTTCGCCAACCAGAATGTATTCTCCGGTAGAAGCAATTGATGGATTGCTTATGGCAACCAGTCATGATATCCCATGGCGTTCTGACTTATTTACAGGCTGGGATTTTTACGACATCTCACAATCAAAAGAATTCTCCCGTGCAGGATATCTGATCGCAGTACCATATCAGTCATCCCCATGGGCGCTTCATGATACCGGTTTTATGAATTTAAAGAATTACCATCGGTACCGCAAAGTTTTTCTTGAAGAATATTATCCACAGAATCAAACAGAAATTGATGACTGCAGCAAATATATAACGCCTGCCGGCTCTACTCATGAGACCAAAACACAGGCATCCGTTACTCTCCTTGAACTTCTAAAAAATCATAACTATGATCAGGCACTTATATTTGTACAGGAAAACCTTGCCCAAAATCAGGAAAATGAATTATTCTGTATTCTGACAATTTTCCTGCAGATATATCAGCTCGAAAAACAGGCAGGCCTTTTTGAAATATTTGCGCCATTGGAAACGAAAGATTTATCGATTGATTCATGGCTTCCGGCTCACTATACACAGATCTGCCGGAATCTCTGGCGTTTAGAATATCAGCTTTCGGAAAAAGAGCAGGAGGCCGCCAGACATTACTTTAATACATGGCAGGTTTCAGAAATCGCCCAAAATTATATGCGAAATCTGTGTGTATAATCTTGCAGCTCACATCAATTTCCTTACAGTCCCTAGCATTTTTTCCAATGCTTTGTCATAAGTAAACTCTCTTTTTACTTTTTGGAAGCCATTCTCTGCGATCCTGTTCCGAAGCTCATCATGCTGTAAATAGAATGCTGCCTTATCTAACATCTCTTCCGCCTCCTGAAAAGATACCCATTCTCTCTCCGGCACAAAATACTCTTCCAACTCCGGCTGATAATTACTAAATAAAAAACCTCCTGCCCCCAGAATGTCCATACAACGCAATGGAATACCTGATGTGATACTGCGAATTGTCATATTTATATTTATCTTTAATAAGGAAAAAATAAGTGGCATTTCATTCATATAATTCACTGTCCCATAACAGTTAATCCCTTCTCTTGTCCAGTGGCTGCCAGAAAACAACGCAACCTGACGTATCTTTCCCAATAACTCTAACCGCTCTTTCCTCTCCATCGACGAAATATATTTTTTCAAGAACAAGTCACTAAATAACCTGCCATAGGTAACCAGATACGTCTGACCCATATTCAATTTTACATATTCGCTTAACTCTGTTAATATATCCTCACGTAATAATTCTGTCAGTATATCCACTCCAAATAACTGCATCTGTGCTCTGCAGATACCATCTAAATATCCCTTCAGATGAGCCGGAAGATACGTAATCTGCTCATAATAATTGTTTTCATACAGACTCCCCACAAATGAAATGTCATATTTTTTCTGCTTCAAACCAATGACTTTCTTTGTCTGACGCAACTGATCAAGCCTCGGCACATTCACCATTATTTCATCAATCTTGCAGCCAATCTTTCATACCGGTTATAAATTTTGTATACCTGCTGCATATTCTGATTACATTGATAGAATTCTCTATCTTTCCAAGGCTTCATTTCGGAACAAAAATGAATAATGGATGCCTCTGCCAGTATCCCTTCGGTAACATCAAAAATCTGTAATCCATTTTCCGGATCCTGCATTCTCTGAAGTTCCGCATAAGTCAGCAGATTCCTTTCTCCGATCACATGCCTGGTGTCTAATGATAAATACGGGACACAGGGACAATTATATTTTTCCCATGGAATAAACCGGGATATACCGTGATAATAGCGATTTAACGCATCCTGATCCACTAATTTATATCTGTCAAAATTATCTTTGATATCATCAAGCAGCCTCTCCCGCACATGCTTTTGGCGAACGTATTCCATATCAAACAGTATCATTCCGGAATTAAAATATTTATCCTCTGGTGTCAAATGTACAATAGCCTTGTGATACTCCATGTTTCCCTGCAAAATATTATTGATATCGTCACATACCAATACCGGTTCCGTCATGTCCATTTCAAACAACCCGGTAATATCTCTTGTCACAACCATATCCACATCCAGATATAATATCCGCTCTACCTCCGTCGGTATCATTTCCAATCCCAGTATTCGATAAAAAGCTCCTACCGAAAATCTGCCAAATGACCGTAAACCCTCTGTCTGCTCCTCAGAAATGTTGAAACAGATAATCTTTTTGTTTTTATATCTTTTCTCAATCTTATCAAGCACTGCAAATTCCTTTTCGCCAAATTCGGAACATAAAAAATAAATATTCATATCTCTTTCCATATGGTTATGAAACAAAGACACGATCAGGGTCAACGCCGGTGAGAAATAGTTCAAGTCCGCTGCGATCATAATATCCATCCATTCATTTCCTCCATATCATTTCCAAAACTGACAAATAACACAGGACGCTGATGTTTGCTGTCTCTTATCTTTCAAGCTGCCGCAATGCTGTGATCAAACGGTCATTGTCCTCCTCGCTGCGAATAGAAAGTCTGATATACTGATGACCGTTTTTAATCTTCTTCGTCAGATCTTTCACAAAAATATTTTCTTTTAATAACGAGGTGCAAAGGTCTGCCGCAGTAATTCCCTTTAATCTGCACATCACAAAATTAGCCTGGGACGGATAAACCTCCAAAAAAGAAATATCCTTTAACTTCCGTACCAATTGTTTTCTGCATTCTCTCAGTTTTCCCAATGCCTCCACATAATCCTTGTCATATTTCTCTTTGATCTGCATAAAAAATTCGCCAAAGCTGTTAATATTCCAGATAGATACATCCTTTTTTAAATATCGGATCAACTGCTCATCACTGCTGGCCAGCACACCTAATCTGGCTCCCGGAATTCCATAGGATTTTGAAATACTTTTTATGATGTATAACTTGTGATATTCATCCAAAACACTGTCCCGAATCAGAGATACATCCGCAATATCCTCCTCCGGTCCGATATCCACAAAATCAACAAAGCTTTCATCTAGGATAACCGCCATATCCTGCTGTTTACACCAGTCTATGAACCGGATACATTCTTTGTATGAAATATAATTTCCACTTGGATTATCCGGATTGATCAGTACCAAAGTATTGATTTTGTGGGCAGAATAAAATTGCATCAGATCCTCAACAGTATAATGCATTGCTTCGCCTGCCGGCACAAATGGCACGATACTCTCTTTCTTTAACCGGTTCGGATACTCTTCAAAAGTCGGATAAATACATCCCACCTTCCTGTCTGCATTTACAGATAAATATTCCAGCAGTCCCTTGATCAGCTCGGCTGCACCATTTCCCACAATAATATGTTCCGGGTTTACCCCAAAGGCTCCCGCCGCCAGAAGTGCATTTACCTCCATTCCGGAAGGATATTCCGTAAGCAGAGTCTCAAAGTTGGATTTCATCTCCTCCTTTAACTTGACCGGCGGATAATACGGATTTACCAGATAACAATAGTCCAGCAGTTTCGGGTATCTCCAAAAACCGCCATAACGTCTTGCTATTTTCTCATAATGCTCGGATTCACTTTCGTTGAATAACGATTCTGCAATATTCAGATCCTGAATATTGTCAATCTCATACCACACCTGTCCCGTCAGTCTTTTCGCCTGTATTTCCCTGGTCTCCAGCATAGCAATTAGCTTGATCACAGATTCATAATACTCATTATCACCCATTGCTTTCTCATAGGCAGTCAAAAACGGCACATAAATATTTTGGGAAAAATCAGCACTAAACTTATAAATATTGACTGTTTTATAATAATTCTCTTTTTCAGAAAATTTTAAATATTTCCCCGGAATAAAATTTTCAATATGATCATTTTCATCCAGTTCCATGCAGGTTCCATCCATCCAGCTTTCAAATTTATCAACCAGAGCAAGATTGGCACGCTCATCCTCTAACAAAGCATCGATCACACTCTCCTCATAAACAAGATCCGACTCCAAAAGCAGCGTGTCCTCCGCACACAAATACTCCTTTGCCAAAGCCAGTGAATAAATATTATTTGTCTTATCGTAAACCGGATTGTCTATAAATATAATAGGCGTTTTAACCTGTAATGTACCTATAAAATCGATCAATTTCTGTCCCTGGTATCCAACAACAATGACGATCTGAGACAGTTTCTTGTTGTCCAGAATACGCAGTGCCCTTTCGATCATGGTAACTCCATTTACCTTTACCATGCATTTTGTGTTCTCGTTGGTCAGCTCCTTCAAACGCTTTCCCATGCCCGCTGCCAGAATAATCCCCTGCATTTTTAACCTCCATGTTTCCTTCATACGTATAGCCAGACTGCCATATCAGTATGCAAAATCCCGAATATTTTCCATAACAATTGCCTTGCATTTCTCCATAATGTCCGGATCCTGAAACTCCTGATCCTCCATATCCACAAGCTTCACATAAACCCCTGCTGATATTTCTATCCGGCAGTCCTTGTCCACCTTTTGATAGCTTTCCAGATAAAAACGATAATCCTTTGTCCCAACAAATGCCGCATATTCCCGGTCCGGGTGCTGGCTTTGGGCAAAAACATATTCCTTCTCTGTCCCACCGCAAAATGCCGGAAGATTTCCATCATTCTCTGCAAGACTTGGATCCTCCATTCCTGCCAGATGACACAAAATATGTCCATAATCCACAGATTCCACCAATTCATCACAAATATTGTGTGAAAACTCCGGTCCATAGATCATTAACGGCACATTCTCCCTCTGCCAGGATAGAAACGGCTGTCCCGCATCCACGTTAAATCCATTGCCGTGATCCGAAAATAATGTAACAACCACTTCGTCCCTGCTGTAATGCTCCTTAATATAACGATACAGAACACCTAGCTGACGGTCAATATATGCCATTTCCTTTAAATACACCTCTCTCCGGTTCGGACTTGGTGTCTGGTATAAGGTTCCCGGATATCTTCCCGTAAAATCAATCTCATTCACATGAATCGGGCACGATGTCTGCACCGACAATGGCATGTCCCACACCCCCGCCACATCATGCAGATCCGGAATATCCAGCCAGATAAACTGATCCGTCTCCTGAAATGCTTCCATATGTTCTATCGTCTGATGTACTGCTTCATGTGCAAAAAAATCTTCCTGCCAGTATTGATACAAAAAACGGTCAATTCCTCTCATATAACCAAAGTCCGGAATCACAGAATCATTTCCGCCAATCTTGGCTGTAAAATATCCTGCCTCCTGAAAGATTTCCGGAAGGACCTTCCGATCTGCCGGCATCGCCCTTTTCACACTCTGATTCAGCATCTTGTGATGTGACGACCGAAGTCCTGTCCAATAGCTGGCGATACTGGGATATGTAAATTCACTGCCCGCATAAAACTCATCACATATGAGACCTTCCTGAAAGAAATCATATGTATTTGGCATACACTCTTTTAACGAATGCTCCTTGATCACCTTCCAGTTAAAGCTATCCAAAAAAATGGACAAAACCAGTTTTTTCCGCTTTGGATCGTGATGTAACGGAATTGGTTTACCAAATACTGTTATATTTTCTGCTGTAAAAGCAGTCGGTTCATCTATCCTGTAATAATCATACTTTTTAAAACCATATGCCGGAAAAGAATACCTGTCTGTACCAGTTTTTATCTCAAATTTATTCGGATAATTTTCTGTGTCCGTATTCGCAACAACCGGAACAATGCATGGAAATGAATCAACATACGATTTATCTTTTGATATCGCCTCAATCTGATATATATCAAATTTATTAGTCAGACAGCTTCCTGAATCAGTCACATTCATATAAGAATCCCCCCAGGTAAGATATCCGGCCATATAATAAAATCTGCCATCCAATGATAACGGACGAAAATATCCCTCTATCGACTTATAAGAAGTAAATAGATTTGCCTGTAACAACACGTAACGATCATCAATCTGCTGAAGTTGCTCCTTCTGCTCATGATCATCCCTTTGCAGCACCATTTCCTTTGCCTGCATGGTCATCTGCTGCAACTCCTCTGCTGAGATAACATTCTCCTGATATGTATTCTGTAAGTTTTCCAGAAAGCGAAGATCTGCATAGGCCTCCAGCCAGCGATCCGTACAGGAATTTGCAATTGCAGAGAGGTAAACGGCCATTAGATGATATGGGTTTCTGGATCTTGCCTCTTGGGCATATATCTCCATCATATTATATTCCTGCTGATCATAAAAAAACAAACATTTCTTTAAAAGTTCTTGAAAGGGTAAATTTATCATATCATTTTTATCTATCATCACACACAAGCCCCCATTATAATCCATGTCAGAATTCCAATAACAATTTTAATCGGCTCATCTCAAAATGTCAATGTTAAGTGTACGTTTTCTTCCGGCTGAAAATGTTATTTGAACTTGTTGCATTTTCCGTAATTATTACGTATACTGTAAATAAGTTATTGTCTTGTCAATCATCTCGGCTAAAATATGATAAAGTGTATGTTTCACTTCCACAGACATTCAAAGGAGTATAAAGTATGATCGTTTATATCAAAGAATACCCAGGAAAACTGACACAATCAACTGTGCGTGTTTGGATAAAAGATTTCATTCCTGTTTCCCTGTATAATGGAGAATGTACCTCTTATCAGGATTATGTTATTATTTCAAAATATGATAATCATAAAAATATTACTGGAGATGCCACAATATTAATTTATGAAGATTTTTTCGAGTCTTTTTCCCAGAATATACTTGAAGAAATCAATTACAATTACGATTATTATTACCTTTATAACGCATTAGAAGAAGCAAAAAACAATACTGCTATTGACACCATTGTTACCGGATCATCTTACGGATTATTTGGAATTGATCAAAGTCTTCCATCATCCGTTAATTTATCTTTAATGTCACAGGATCTATATTATTCTGTTATGGGGATTAAGGACGTTTGTGAATATAATCATAATATTAAAAACATCGTATTGTGCTGCAGTTATTATTATCTGTATAGTGATTTAAGTATGACTCAAAATCCAACGGAAATATCGCGTATTTCGAAAGTTTACTATCCACTATTTCATGATTTACATAATACGTTACACCTTCCTCCAAAAATCAATTTTTTGCCAGAAAGCAAACTGATTGATATCCATAAAGTAATCCAACTGTTTTCCCGGGAAGAATATGTAAATCACTATTTTAATAACGAGCGTCCAAAAACTAGATTTGCTACAAAAGTATGGGACGATATATCAAAAACATGGCAACAACTTTCTGAAGAAAATCGAAAACAGGCTGGAATCATAAGAGCTGACCTTCATAATAGCGGTATCAAATATGTAAACTCTTTTAAAGAAAATGAACGGATCCTGGAAAATCTGTCTCAATACTGTGATGAGAAAAAAATCAATCTGGTCATACTTTCAACACCAATATCATCTTATTACAGAGAGGCTTCTTTACCGCAATATAAAGAGGATTTTTATAGAGTTCTCAACAATATTCAAGGGACAATACATCTTATTGATTTATATGATGACTTGTCATTTACTATTGATGATTATAATGATACTGACCATTTAAGTGATCTCGGAGCAGCAAAACTAACTTCAATATTACAGGAAGTTCTCAATAAACTGTAATATTACTATAAGGCTGCCAACAACTAATATAATATGTGTTACGACTTTATAATAAGCTTTCACATATTTTTGCCTTTTTCCTCACGTGAATAGTGAATATTCCGTAGCACCTTGAGCCACTTGTGCGGAGTTTGAGAGCCATCATAAGCTGACTTATTCCACGGTATTCTTGACACGGAGCCTCTATCGCATGAATCACTTAGTACTGCCGACCAATATGCTCTTTTAGCACCATTGCCATAGTTAATAGCCTGTACTGTACTACTCTCATGTCAAAAACCTTTCACGGCATAATGCCACGCTCCTCACTAACTTAGTCCTGCTTCTAAGAATACTGACGAGGCGGCTCCGTTGCACAAAAATATTCACCGTATTTCGGTGTCTTAATTTATAAAACTATTATAATACAGCTGGAACTCTCTCCCTCGGAAAACAAATGTCTTTTTGATGATCATTATAAACTATATTGATTCAATCCACACCTGCCCTACCTGCAGTAAATATGGTTTTGATATAGAAATTTCAATTAACACGCCTAAATACTTTATCAGAAACTTATCGTTATCATATTTTAAGATTATAGTATTATTTTTTTCTTTTTCGAACAATTTATTAACATATTTATTTTCTATCGTGTTTATATTAAAAACGTCGTACTCACCTTCCTTACATCGCACCTTAGCATATTGACCATAAATAGAAAAAGCTTTAATTTTTCTTATAATTGTTTCCATAGAATCTTCCTTTTCAAGATAACAGTCCTCTTTTTTTCTGGAATAATAAATTTCTTTTCCCGTAAATAAATGATTTTCTATTTTATGAAATTTATTCTTAAAGGCCTTTTCAAACACTAAACCCTCAGATATAAAACTAATTTGGTAAAGCAGCCCTAAACTTATATCATCTGACATAGGAATTTCAATTTGTGCAATAACATCGCCGCCATCAATGGTGTCGTCCATGTAGTGACATGTAACTCCATGTTTTCTTCCAAACAATACTGCTCCATTAATCGGACTTTTACCTTTGAGATCTGGCAACAGCGAAGGATGAATATTGATAAATTTTTTACTTGAATTTTTTTCTTTCAATTTACTGATTGGCAATATATATGGACAACCATTAGAAATTAAAACATCATAATCATCCGTCAATAAATTTTCAATAAACTCCCTTTTTTCAGGAAGTACTGTATAGGTCATTTGTCTTTTTTTAAGTTCTATTTCAACAAAAGACCCCTCTGGAACATAAATTTTAACGATATTTAATTTATGTTCCAGCATTTTTTCCAAAACATAAAAACGGTTTCCGACAAATATATATCTTTTCATGCAATGTACATTTCCTTTCCCAACTTTTACAATAAAACATAATTCTTAAGCATATTTTGTATTTCTTCCACTGAATTAAACATCATAACATCTAAAATAGACAAACCGGAAATAAACTCTTTCTGTCTACTTTGTCTATATGCATTTAAATGTGTCTGAAGAAATTTAATATCAATTCCCTCGTTATAATATTTTTCCACATTATAAAACTCTTTTCCTCCAGGAGCATTAATATAACATTTTACGTTGTCAAATTTCTTTGACACCACAAGCCCCCAATCATCTGGCTCTTTTACATTAGATATGTCTATATCCATCTCTGACAATCTATATATTTCTTTATTAATTTTCAAATATTCCATTACAAGCTTTGTTGCTTGTATATTCAATTCTGATATATTTTCATACTTTTTTTCAAATAAAGACTCCATTATTAAAACCACCTGTTTATAATGTGGTGCTTTCTTTTTATAAAAAGATAATTGAGCCATAATTTTATCTTCCCAATTCTGCTCATAATCTATCAATGTCTGATTTATTTTATTAGTATAATCCCCTTTTTTAATAGGAACTACCATATATGTCCACTTACCGTCCCCACATAAAATTCTATTTCTATTCACCCAACTATGCCTCATATATTGCATAGTATCTGAATGCACATAAATGTCACTTGCATTTAATACTGCAAAATATCCGATATATGGGAAAAAATATGGTTGATGCAACGCTAATTTCATACTGTCCTCTCTTTCATAAAGTTGTCAATCAAATAACATATAGTTAACATATCATCTTCATCGTACCTTTGGTCACATGGAATCGGTAAAATATTTTCTGCCATATCATATTCCAAATAACTTCTCGTATACTTTTCTATCACATTAGGCCAAAGAATCGGAATATAAACTTTTTGTTCAATAAGTTGTTTTCTAACATTTTTTCCATTATGTACCCATAACGGATACATAAACGGTCCATCTCTTTTGGCCAACTTTAATCTATTAAATTTCTGTAAATATTTTTCTAATACTTCAAAATTTTTTTCTCTTTTTTTCCTTATGCAATCATAATCCAGACTACATAATATATTTTGAGTTAATTTAGACATAAATTTAATAGGCTCATTTTCAAATTCTTTTTCTCTATTACAAAATTCAGAATAAAAAGCGGAAGCTCCACATTCAAATCTTCCCATTAAGTAGTGCATCCTTTCAAATGATTGATCATATTCTAAACTTTCGAAATGCGATGTATCAATATACACTATTCCACCATCTGAAACACCAAAAAATTTTCTACAGGAATACAATGTCACCGCATTTTTAATAGGCATTTCATAATATGATTGAGTAAAGTCAAAAATTATATTATGATGATGTTCATACAAACTATTCATATATTCTCTAGGTAATTGACCATAATAATTAACCACATATACCCATTCATTGACATCTATATCATTTATAATAGGTCTAAACTTTTCATCTATATGATAAAAGTTACATTTTACATTATATTTTTTACATATTTTTTCGATACTGTCGCACAAAAAATAAGGCAGATATATTTTTGAGATTTTTTTCACTTTAAATACATATGCCAAACAATTTCTACCGCAGTTCAACTTAACACCATTTTTGTGCAGCATATTGTCTGAATATCTTTCAAATTCAATAAAACCACCAATTTCTTTCATTTTTAATATCTTTCCATTCATCTTATTATCCCTAAATGGGCTGTCAATTAAAACCTTATCCTTTTATCTTCTTTAAAGAGTAAACTCACTACCTTTTTTGCACTAACCAAATATGCAAAATAAATTGTATATAATAATTGCTGTTTACTACCATTTATAATATTTCTCACTACTTGATAGTCCCGTTTATCTTTTGAACGATACCATTTGAATACCGCAGAAGCAAAAACTGCTTTTTTTCGAGCAGCAAATGATATTTCACCATTAAATTTGTTTTGTAAATACATTTGACTTTCAAATATCTTATCTCTGATATTATTATGTTCATTTCTTGCACTAAAACTACTTCCTGAATCAATTACCTTTCTATAACAGCTCATCACATCTGGAAAACAATATATTTTGCCTTGTCTAATAAGAATTGAAACAATTGTAATATCACCAAGTAAATTACTAAAGTCACACAAAAAGCCAGTATCTATACTTTCATCTTTGTATATATTTTTAAAAACTAATGCATTAATATGTGATGGTAAAATCCCCTTTTCAAATTCTTTTTTTGTATATATCTCCCCTTTAAAAAATTGACACTCTACGTCGCGATCATAATATTTTAGTCCCTTTTCGTCAACTACATCAAATTGATGACAACATCCAATATAATCTCCATTGGATTCAAGGAAATCAACCTGTTTTTGTAATTTATTATTGTCATTCCAGTAATCATCTCCCTCTAATGAAGCTATATATTTACCTTGAGCCCTACAACTTAAATCATATATGTTTGACATTGCCCCCATATTTTTTTCTCTATAACAAACTTTTATAAAATCATACTTATTATCATAATATCTACATAAGTCTCTGGAATGATCTGGTGAACAGTCTTCTCCGATAAGTAACTCTATTTTAAATGTAACTTTTTGATTAATAACACTCTCTATTGCCTCTTTTAAATATCTTTCATGATTATATACAGGCATAATTATACTAACCATTATATTATTATTTTCCATTTTATTTTCTTGTATGATAATTAGGAAGCTAATTACCACACATTTCCTTCCTTTTAATATCGTGGTTTAATACAATTCAGATACTATGGACTTTTAATTTTTTTCTGTAGCTTGACTACTCGACTGGAGTGTATTGCCGCTACCTTTATCTGAATTGTTTATCAGTTGGATGTTGCCGGAGTGTTTTTCATTCAGAGTACTTCTTTCTATAAAGTCTACATAGGTTACGCCATAACCATTAGATAATCGATGGTGGACATCATGATATCAGACTTTAGGAAAGAGAGGTACAACCTCATGAAAATTTACGTAGGCATTGATATTGCCAAACTTAACCATTTCGCCGCTGCGATTTCCTCCGATGGTGACATAATTCTTGAGCCGTTCAAATTTACAAACGACACTGATGGCTTCCAACTGCTGTTTTCTAAGCTCGAATCATTCGACAAGAACAGCATCATCATTGGTCTTCCTTAATAATATAAAATTCAGCAACAAACATCAAATTGTATTTTCTCATAATTTCTATTTTTTTTAATCACCTCCCATTGTTCCTTTAAAATCCCAGTTACTGTTACATCACAAAACTGGCCATTCTTATATATATGATCCTTTAACTCCCCTTCAATCTCGCTTCCGCACATTTGATGTATCCGCAATACTGCTTTGTTAAAAGAAAAAATTTCTCCTTCCAACTTGTGCATTCCAAGCTCATCAAACACATAATCATATAAATTCCACTCTATTGCCATAGCTAGTGGCAATGACCTTTTTTCCTTCACTGCCATATAATATCCCCAGGAACACCTATGATTCTTATAATCAATGTCTGTTATATTTAAAATTCCTGACGGAATCCCATCTACTTCGATCATAAACGAAAACATGTCTTTTCGTCCCTTTAATGAATGAAACCATTTTCTCTGCATTTCCAATGTTAGCTGTGGATCCGTATACATAAATTTAGTAATATCCGGTCGCATTCTCCATTCCATTATCATCTGCAACTCTTCTTCTTTGATTGGTCGAAATATCGTCATGATGTCCCCCTTCTTGTTCACATGATTGTTAAACCATCTACCCGAATCACCTGTCCGGAAATATATTCGCTCATACTACCAGCTAAAAACAATGCAGCTTTAGCTATGTCCCCGGGCTGACCAATTCTCCCCATGCAAACTGCAGAAAGTCTCTGTTTCATTTTCTCTTCCGGAACATTATCAAGCAATGATGTATCAATAATTCCCGGAGCAATCGCATTCACTCGAATACCGTTGCTTGCTAATTCTTTCGCAGCAGATTTCGTAAATGAAATCACGGCTCCTTTTGTTGCCGAATAAACAGATTGCCCCGCATTTCCTTCTATCCCAACAATAGATGCGATGTTAATAATGCAACCGTTTTTCTGCCGTTTCATAAACCTTGATACAAGCTGAGTCATCTGAATCACAGAAAAAACATTTACATTAAACATTTCCTGTATCATATCTTCAGATATCATCCCCAATAATGCATCATTCATAACTCCCGCATTATTTACTAAAATATCAATTTTATTTTCTTTCTTATATATATCCATCAAAACTTTTTTTACAGAATCCAATTGTGTAATATCCAGTTCAAGCGAATGTATATTTTCAGCATAACAATCAATTTCAGCCAATGACTTCTTATCCCTGCCAATAGCATATACCACGGCATTTGAATCAGCATACTGATATACAATTTCTTTTCCAATCCCTCTTGTTGCACCTGTTACAACAGCAATTTTTCCAGAAAGCATATTTTTTCTTTCCTCCATTAAATATCTATATCATAATTTTTTAAAATCTCTTTCCCTTTCTGATAGGAATTAAAATCAATGATATCATCCGTATCCATCATAATCCCAAAATTATCCTCTAACTCTGCTACCAAAGACATATGTCCTACCGAATCCCATTCAGGAATGTCCTGATAATTCAAAGAATCCTCTAACTTATCCTCTGTAATAGAAAGAGCTTTAATAAAAGACTGATTATACTTTTCTAAGTTACTCATATTTATACCTCCTGATTTATGATTTTTATAAATTTTTTCTAATAACATCTACTATTCTTTCTACTTCTTCATTCTTCAAATCTGCATAAAGAGGTAAAACTAATATTCTATCCGAATAATATCGAGCTTTCTGTAGATCCTGCTTAATATATTTATTTTTAAAACATACCTCATCAGAGGTTAATGGATAAAAATAGCGTCTTGAAAATATATCATTTTCTTTTAACTTTTCATATATATATTCTCTCTGCTCTTTTGTCTCAAAAACAACCGGATAATATGCATAATTTGATTTAATATTCGTTTTTTTATTAAGACATGTTATTCCTTTTATATTTTTCAATAATACATTATAATACTCAACAACTTTTTTTCTTTTCTGGATCTCCTCCTCCAAATGCCTTAGATTACACAATCCCATAGCAGCCTGAAATTCATTCATCTTCGCATTCGCCCCTACTGAAACAACCAAAGATTCTGAACGAATGCCAAAATTTTTCAAGTTATAAATTTTATCCCACATCTCCTTGGAATGACAACATACTGCCCCTCCTTCTATCGTATTAAACACTTTGGTAGCATGAAAACTAAACACAGATAAATCTCCAAACTCAGCAACATTCTTTCCATCATATTCTTCACCAAAAGCATGAGCAGCATCATAAATAACCTTCAAATCATACTTCCATGCTATTTCCTGAATCTTGGTTATATTGCATACATTTCCATATACATGCACTGGTAAAATTGCTACTGTTTTTTCTGTAATCAATGATTCTATTTTTTCCTCATCAATCGTAAGATCATCATCCTTTATGTCACAAAACACAGGTTTCAATTTATTGCGAATGATCGCATGTGTTGTGGAAATAAACGTAAATGGAGTTGTTATAACTTCTGCACCTTCTGGAAAGTTCATCGATTGAATCGCCAATTCCAATGCCATGTGACCATTAACTGTCAATGAAAGATACTCTGTATGTAAATATTCTTCAAGTTTTTGTTCCAAGGCTCTGTGATATTCTCCCATATTGGTCAGCCAATGACTCTCCCAAAGGGGCTTAATCATTTCACAATACTCCTCATAAGAGGGCATCGAAGACCTTGTCACTAATATCTTTTTCTCCATTTTCTTTTCCTCTTTCATTACTTATTTCTCATTTTTATCATCTGATATTTTAGCTCGGCCAATTTCCAATCTGACTCATTATCAATATCCTGCACTTCCATTTCATCTACGATCACAGGCACGATCGACTCTGTCATCTGTCCCTTTAATCGTACAAAAGCCTCTACCTGATACATATAAAACTGTCCTGCATCATGGTACATTTTTTCCAGATCCTGGGATCTTTTATTGTAATTTTCCTTCCACTTCATCTCCAGCATGTTTCCATTAAGAACATAGCTTCTCTGAGGCGGATAAGAAAACGCTACAACTGGCATCGCCATGACTGCCTGCTCCTTCGTCAAAGTGTCGTATGCTCTCTGAAGCTTCTGTGGTGTCACAAAGGGTGCCGTCGGATAAATGCAGCTCATCACATCAAAGGTTCTGTCCATCTCCTGATACCGCTCCAGCACCTCCATCAAAACGTCGGCTGTTGTAGCAAAATCATCCGATGTTTTGGCACTCCGCATAAACGGCACCTTGGCTCCATATGCTCTGGCAATCTCTGCAATCTCCTCACTGTCCGTGGAAACCATAACCTCATCAAAGATTCCGGAATCCAATGCTGCCCGGATCGAATATGCAATGATCGGCTTCCCACAAAATTCTTTGATATTTTTCTTGGGAATCCGCTTGCTTCCTCCTCTGGCGGTAATGATCGCAATCGCTTTCTCAGACATTTCGCTTCCCCCTTTGTTTAACCGTAGCTTTCATACAAAATACTGCCTTATTCTTCTATCATGATCTTTCTCGACAATGTGCCGATGATATCATATCCATCCCAGTACACACCAATATCCATGGCTTTTCCAACCGGTATGATCCGGTCAATCCCCGGTCTTCCAGACCGGATCATTTCCTGCAGAAGTGCCTGACGGTCTATTCCATAGGTCACACATGTCTGGGTTCTATCTGACAATACTCTGGAAAGCGCCTGCCATCCAGTCCACTCTGTCTCATAAAAGAGACCAAATTTTCCACGGATCTGCTCCAGATCCTTTGATATATCCCTCACAGAAACCACATATAATACATTGTCAGTCTGCCTGCTTAATTTCCAGTCTGGATGGGATGCTGCCATTTCGCACAGCATGGTATACTTGTCCATGACTTTCTTTTCCGCCAGATCATACTTCTGCTTTACCAGATCTCCCAATGCCTGCCAAAATCTGTTTCGTCCCCCGCTGCCTCCCTTTTCGCTTTTCCAAAAAATCCAATGTGGAGAGGAACAGGCATTCTGATCCATCAGATAGGTATCATTATAAAACTGTTCTGCCAGATTTCGTAATTCTGCATCCTCCAGCCTGCTGATCTGATTCTCATCAAAGACAGCGAAGGAATAGCGGTCTGCAAAGGTAATCTCGGTTGCCCTGCACTTTAGCGGTGACTTTCGAAGCTCCTGAATCGTCCTGTCGCCTCCCCATATCACGCGCATATCACAGATTTGGGAATAATGATCATTCCACTGGGAATCATGCGGATACGATACTACCTGATTCTGCTTCTGCAGCACTTTGTATTCGCTTTTTTGCAAAAGATTATTCAGATTCCGGCAAATAATAGAAACCTGTTCAAACTGTTTTTCGGATACCCGCACAACATTTCCATTTCCTGCCAGAAGTCCAAAGGCAAGGGAAAATGCAAAATTAACCGGCACATTTGATGGTGCAATATGAAAAACAATTCCTTTCCCTATCCTTCCGATGGTATCTGTATACTGTTCCTTGAGACGTACCAGATTTGCCTTACGACACCAGAACGCAAATGTCATAATATCCGGATATCTCCTGGCTTCCGAATCATTTCGAAGCTCCTTCGACAGATCATTGAGAAATGCCAGAACCAGATCATCATAAACCGGCAATGCTTTTTGTTCGATATTTTCTTGTCCCACATAATATATCAGATCATTTTTGCTCATATGTATCACTGCACCCTCTGACTTCCGCATTTTTGATTCTGCCCGTTATCTTGAAATATTTGCCCAGTCTGCCACAGGGACAATCATCCTCTCCCAGAATAATGCCCTGATCCTCGGTCAAAATAGAATGACCCGGATAAGATTCCGGAATCGTGGACAGAACCTGTATCATTCCTTCCTCTCCTGTCTCACAGACCGAGAAATCCTTTGCCCGGCGTGTGATCACATCGGAAAAGATGCTGGCATGCAGATGTCCACATTCACATTCCATATAAATGCACCCTGTCTGTTCCACCATTCCATAATAATCATGCACCGAGGAAATACCACAGACTTCCTTAAGCCGCGCCTTAAACTCCTCCGGCTCAACCGCTTCATTTTTCAGCTTTTTCCATCCGCCTCCATGGATCAGTACCCCATTGGAAAGATCCAGCCTGTGGGTATTTTTGCATAACTCCTTATAAAAATGCTGCCATATCATAAAGGTAAATCCAAACAACAGTATCTTTTTCCCTTCATGCTTCTTAAGGAACTCCTCAATCCCTTCGTAATCAATACTCATATCCTCCCGCAAGGCATATTTACGGTCAGATGCCAGTATCGAAAATCCAAGGATTCCTGCTCCTCTGGCAGAAAACATTTTGCGATCCTTCACCACAGCAGGACTGTCTATGATCAGCATCGGCAGCCTGCCACGCCCGGTAAACCCGCTGACGATCTTTACCATGGTTTTCTGCTGATTCGCTGCCGTGGTACGGTCAAGATATATCTTGGACACCTGCTGCCCTGTAGTCCCCGAGGATGTCATGGTCTTCATGATCTCATCCTTTTCTACACTGCAAAGCTCCATATCCTTAAACATCCGGACCGGTACAAAAGGAACATCCTCTATCTCCTCTGCCACATTGTCCTTTCCCAGACATTGGAGCAAATTTGCATATTCTGCACACTTTTCCTGATGATGCTTTGTCAGTGTGTTCATTCTCTCACAAAGAAGAGCTCTTTTTTGCTGTCTGTCCAGAGAATAGGGACGAATCTGCACAATCTCATCAAATTCCATCATAAAAATCCTCTAATCTGCTATATAATGTCTTTCCTGCCTCATTCTTTGGAATCTGCTCCAGATAGCGGATGGTAAACGCCGACGGATGCAGATTGGTCTTCTCAGATAAGAACGATCTGATCTCATCCCGTTTTGTCTCATCCTCAATGGTAACAAACACATATAAATGATCATCTACTCCACCACAGGCACAATCTACACCGGGCAGATACTTTTTCACCATCCGCTCCGCTTCATCCAGATTCACACGGTTTCCATATATCTTGAGAAATCGTTTTTTCCTGCCTACGATATAGAAATACCCCTCATCATCTCTTTTGGCCATATCACCGGTTTCAAGCCGTCCAAAGCGTTCGTCTCCCTTTTCCAGATCCTTCCGCTCCTGTGCATATCCCAGCGTCACATTGGTTCCATAATAAACCAGTTCCCCCACCTGATCCGGTTCCTCGATCACATTTCCTGCCACATCGATCAGCTCCAGTCTGCCTCCCGGAATGGCAATACCCATGCTGCCATATTTCTCCAGAGACTTCTGTGCCGGAAGATATGCCATTCGAGCCGTTGCTTCACATTGTCCATACATGACAATGAATTTTTTGCCGTGATCTCTGGCATACTCTGCGAATTCCTTATGAAGATCCGGCACCAGCTTGCCTCCTGCCTGCGTCATATAACGCAGAGAAGGCAGATCCATCCGGAAAAAACGCAGTTTTTTTAATATCTCATAGGTATAAGGAACTCCACCAAAGGAAGTTGCCTGCTCATCCTGAAACAATTTCCAGAATTCCCGTTCCATCAGCGTATGCCTTGTCGCGATCAGTGTCGCTCCACACAATACATGACTGTTAATAATGGACAATCCATAGGTATAATTCATGGGAAGCGTTGTGATGGGACGCTCTGTTTCATCAAGCTCCAGATACTCTGCGATCGATTCCGCATTGGACTGGATATTCTCATAGCTCTGACGTACCAGCTTCGGACTGCCGGTACTCCCCGACGTCGTCAAAAGCAGGGCGAGCTCCGGATACAACTGCCCTTTCGACTCATAATCTGTCCGCAACAGCCGGTAGTTCCAGCCCTCCCAGATGCACGTAAACTCTGAGAATTCCTCTGCCATATCAGCCGGAACATAGAGATAATCCGGCTGATATATCCCGAGGAGATTCTGCCGCAGCTCCTGTGCGATATGACAGTCTAACAATACCGGAACAACCCGGTTCTGCAAAAAAGACAGATACCCTGCAATGGATCCGATCCCATTTTCACAAAAAGAAAAGACCAGCGTTCTGGCAGTCAATTCTCTACCCATATTCTTGCAAAGAGCATCCATTTCCTGATATGAGATTTTTTGTCCGTTTTCATCAATCACTGCAGTACGGTCACCGTACTTTCCAAAGTCATCATAATATGCCATGCTCTTTTCACCTCCTTGTAACAAGTTGTCACTCCCATTCCCCTGTTGATCAATGCTCCTGTACTGTTTCTAACAGTTCCTTAATCTGCTCCACCGTCAGCCACTCCGTATTGTTACCGGAGCTGTATTCAAAGCCCTGCTCTACGCGCTTTCCACCCTCCTGAATCTTGGAAGGATTCCACCAGTCAAAATGAGGATACACAATAAAATGCTTGTCATACTCGTATGTAAGCATGGAATCCTCCTTGGTAACCATGACTTCATGAAGCTTCTCGCCCTCGCGGATACCTACCTCCGGCATCTCACAGCCCGGCAGAATCGCCTGTGCCAGATCGGTAATCTTAAAGGAAGGAATCTTGGAAATAAAGGTTTCTCCTCCCTTTGCCTCGGACAATGCTTTAATGACAAGCTGCACGCCCTCATTCAGGCTGATCCAGAAACGGCTCATGCGATAATCGGTAATCGGAAGAGCTGTCTCCCCCTGATTGACCAGATTACGGAAAAACGGGATGACCGAACCTCTGCTGCCTGCCACATTTCCATAACGGACAATCGAGAAACAGACATCCTTCATTCCTGCATAAGCATTGGCTGCAATAAAAAGCTTGTCCGATACCAGCTTCGTTCCACCGTAAAGATTGATCGGATTGACCGCCTTATCCGTGGACAATGCCACAACCCGCTTTACACCGCAGTCCAGTGCCGCATCGACAATATTCATCGCTCCGTTGATATTGGTCTTGACTGCCTCCATCGGATTATATTCACATGACGGAACCTGCTTTAATGCCGCAGCATGTACCACATAATCCACTCCATCAAAGGCACGGCAAAGACGCTCCTTATCCCGGACATCCCCGATAAAGAAGCGCAATTTATCCTTATATTTTTTGAATTTGTTTGCCATCACAAACTGTTTATACTCATCTCTGGAATATATAATGATTTTCTTTGGATCATAATGCTCCAAAACATACTGCGTGAACTCATTTCCAAAAGAACCGGTTCCACCGGTAACAAGAATTGTTTTATTATTTAACATTCATCTGCCTCCTGCAAAGTACTATTGCATCCATGCAATAATCTAACTGTATATTATATCGGCATATCATGGGATTCATTTAAGCCCATGATATTATCTTTCCTTTGAAACAGCTTCATCAAGTGCATCTTAAACATTTCTACATACAAACTGGTACTGATATGCCAGCATTTCTTCTCTGTTGATCGTAGGATCCATCTGACAAAGCAGATCCAGATACTGCTCCTGCTCTGCGGACAATGTAACTGTTGTATTCATAATCCGTTCCACCCTTAATCCACATTTTTCCAGCATGCAAAGCATATCCGTCAGCGCAAAAAAACGAAGATGGGTGCGGTCCAGGATTCCCTCATCCGTATACCGGAATCGTCCATGTAACAACTGATGCATTATGGAAATATGCATAATATTTGGCAAGCTGATAATAAAAGCCCCCGAGGCTGTCAGATGTTTTTTTAACCTTAGTAACACTTTTTCCGGTTCTTTTGTATGTTCCAGAATATCTGCCAGAATAATATAATCAAACTTTGTTTCAAACGGAATTTCGTCCTGCTCAATATCGGCACAGCAAATATTCAGATAATGACTGGCAATATCCACCACTGCCTGATTGATCTCCGCTCCATATAACTCAGCTCTGGGATATCGGTTGCCTATTTCCTGAAGCGTTCCTCCCAGTCCGCACCCGATATCCAGTACACGAAATCTCACCTTCGGATGACGTTTTATCAATTCCACAATTTCATTTCGTGGATGCGAAAAAATCATATCCTCTCTTTAAAATATTCAGACAGATATCATCATCCTCAAAATTCCCCAGACCATAAACATCATCCAAGCCGCCTATGTCATCCCATAAATCTCTTTTGATCAGCAGGGCAAATCCGATCAACTGAAGTCTTTTTTGATGTCGAAACGGATCATATGCATTATTTTGTTCCGCATATTGAATATATTCCTCGATTGTCTGAAAGCTTTCGTCTATTCTTTGTCTTGCCCCAACGCTGTTCGAACATGCCCCAACAGCCCCTGTTTTCTCTTCGGTTAATGCTCTCTGCATATTATAGATACTGTTTTTACATACGATCGTATCATTATTAAGCAGCAAAATATCATTTCCTGCTTCCGCAATCGCTGCACCCTGATTGCACGCTGCCGGAAATCCTCGGTTTTCTTCATTAAAGACACATTTCATATCCGGCTGTTCTTTCAACCATGCTCTGGTTCCATCCTCCGATTGATTATCCACCACGATCATTTCATAGGTGCCTGCCGCCACATTTTTCCCTGATCGACTGAACACACACCTTCGTATAATCCAATTGGTTATATGTCACCATAATAATAGAGACCTTATTGATCTGTTCCATGAATTGACTCTTTTCCATTTCACCGTGTTAAGTAACACTTAGCCCCCTTCCCGCTAATGATATGCTATTTCATCCATCACGATCGGCTCACCAAAACGATATGCCTTTTTTGCTTTTTTTCCCAAAAGATCGTGATAATATTTAGGTTTGATCCCAATTGCCGGACGAATGCTTCTTACATTCTCCCCGGTGAACTCCTCTCCCTCTGCGATCGGCTTTACTGCAACAAGAGATCTCCTTCCACCCAGACCATTCTTTTCATGTTCCGTCAGTTCGTAGGTTACATTTCCCTTAATGATCTGTGCATTCCGGACATCCTTTACCATCTGTGCAAACTCCTCCATAGTCATGGAAAATCCGGAATCTGCACTTTCGATCTCCTTATTCAGGCATACATGCTTTTCAATCACCTTCGCCCCCATGGAAACGGCCACCACCGGTGCCAGCGATCCAAAGGAGTGATCGGAAAGTCCCACTGGCTTTCCAAATCTTTTTGTCATATCCGGTATCACTGCAATATTCATATCTTCATACTGTGCCGGATACTGACTGCAGCATTTTAACAACACAACATCCTCGTTCCCCTGTCTGCTGCATGCATCAAGAGCTTCCTGAATCTCCTCCACACTTCCCATTCCACAGGACATAATAATTGGTTTATGCTTACCGGCCACATATTCGATCAAAGGAATATCAACCAGCTCAAAGGAAGCAATCTTGTAAAAATCTACGCCCAGTTCTTCCAGAAAATCAACGGCTGTCGGATCAAAAGGAGTCGACAAAAAATCAACGCCAACTTCCTCGCATTTCTCCTTGATCTGCTGCTGCCACTCCCATGGTGTAAATGCTTTCTGATATAAACGGTAATAATTATATCCGTCCCAAAGACCTCCCTTGATCACATAAGGATCGTCATCACAGTCAATAGTCAGTGTATCCGCTGTATATGTCTGTATCTTCACACAATCTGCACCTGCCTTTGCAGCCTCTTCCACAATCCGCAAAGCATTTTCAAGCTTTCCTGCATGATTTGCTGACATTTCTGCAATTATATAAACATCCCCGTTATTGATCTTATTGTACATCTTCATATGCTAAATCCCCTTTCCGGTAAGTTTCAACCCAGCATTCCGTTTTCTTTCTGCCAGTCCCGGAGCACTTTCCTGTAACCCTGGGCAAGAATATCAATTTTTTCTTTGTCCAATGGAATCTCAACCATTTTAAGCAGCTCTCTCTGCAGTTGCGGAAGCTTTTCTAAATATGGGTTTTTCTGATAATCGGGAAATAATTCTTTCACATTGTCCTGCATCGTATAAATAATATCGTACGGTATTTCCCGAAATCTTACAAACAGAATCCGTATTGTATTGATGAAATACAACTGCAAAAATCCCATTTCTATCTCATCATGATACTTTTCCAAAAGCCCCCTTCTTTCGTACTCCTCCACCTTCATAAGCTCTATCACCAGTCTGTCAAGATGATGCATGGAATCCTTCTGCATGATCGTAGACGAGTCGTGAACCACATAATGATAAAACGGTTTATTTATAATATAATATCCGGATATGGCATGCAGTAGAAATGCCCCCCAATAATTATCTTCATATCGTATCTTTTCAGGAAACCAGAGCTGATGATCCATCAAAATCTCCCGCCGGTAAATGGCACTCCAGACTCCTCCGGGAAGACCCACAGTCATCAATCGTTTCCGGTCCTCCTCCGAATTGATTCGGATACTCCGGCCGGCATCCTCCCTTTCCTGCGCATCCATAACAACGGATCCGTTTTCTTCTTCCCTCACATATAAGCAGCCCACCACATCTACCTGTTCCTGATCGGCAATGCGGCACATTTTCTGATACATCTCCGGCTCCACATAATCATCCGAATCGACAAAACCGATATATTCTCCGGTGGCATACTGCATTCCGATATTTCTGGCCGTCCCCTGCTTTCCGTTTTCCTCACAATGGATCACAAGGATACTTTCCGGATACTGTTCTTCCCATTTAGATAGTTTCTCCATGGTTGCATCCTCTGACGCATCATCCACAAAGATCAATTCCATCTGTGATAGTAATATCGTCTGGTCAACCAGCGATTGTATGCATCGGTCAATCTCTTTTTCCACATTATAACACGGAATGATCACACTTATTTTCTTCATATACTCCTCCCTGTCACAAAACCTTGTATTATTGAAAATCAGAAAGCTTTTCTATCCTCTGAAATGTCTCCCAGAATGCAGAAGCTCCGTCCAGCATCACCGCTGCCCGTTCCCGGGCTTTCTGACTCATCGCCCGGTAATATTCCTCATCATCCTTCAATATCAAGGCTCTTTGTACCATTTCCGAATAATCCTGCAGACAGAAATCCTCTCCTGCACCTAACGACACATCTCCTTCATTTAATGCAACCGGGGGCAGTCCTTTCACCATCGCCTCAATCACAGAGGTTCCGCCTCCGTTTCTCTTCGGATTAATGTATATATCACATAGCTCATTTACCGCCAGTACATCTTTTATAAATCCGGCAAAAACGGACTGCTCCTTTAGTGTAGGATATTTTTCCACAACCGCCTCATATTTATCAAACACTCCCATAAACACAAAGAAAATCCCCTGCTCCATCAAAGGAAGCAGTATCTCCTGTACGAAACAGTCATCCACCTCGTAATCCAATCGTGCACCAACCACCAATGCTGTAAATGCCTCCTGCGGGATTCCCACCTGCTGCCTTGTCATTTGTGTGGTCTGTGGCATGACAGATGATGTAAACAGACAATACTGTAAATAATCCTCATTTTTCCCAAGCTTTTTTATATATTCCCTGTCCTCATCTGTAACCGGTTTGCCTTTCAGCAAAAACTGTCCTTCCGTCTTTAAGATTCCGGAAGGAACCGTACTGACATCGATCAACGGGTAATAATTGCTGCTTAGATCCGCACAAATACTGCCATCCCCTATCATAAACACACAATATGGATTAATCTGCCGTACCAGTTTCAGAACCGATTCCATTTCCGGAATATTGGGCATATCTTCACTGCATTGAACATACGGATAGTTTCTCCCCTGATAGCTGATCAAACTGTACTCCTCATAATTTTTCATGGTATTTCCAAAAAAAGGAAGACAATATGGAATATATCCTGCAATCCCCCGTAACTCATTTGTATTAATAATAATCGCCTGACATCCCATTTTTTCCGCCATAATTTCACAGCGGTCCAATACTGTTTTTGTCGGACCATGCGACTCGTTCAGAAATTGTCCGATAAAAAATATCACTTTGTCCTGATTCCTGTCTTCTTTGGGAACTATATTTTTTTGTATATTCATCTTCTCCCGGTAACCTGTATATATATCACGATATAACATTCTGGTCTGCCATGCGGCTTCTTCGTTCAAAAAGTTTTTATATCGGAAACTATAACTGTTGATCTGCTGATAAATAAAATATTTGTTATCCTCCTGTAAAAACGGACTAAATCTCGTAAGTTTTATCATTTTTTCCGCATATTCGCCGCCATCAAACAAATAGGACAAAATGGACAGGATTGCAATCTGAAGAATTTCATGAAAATTCTGCAGATGCGTGATCATATACTCTGCAAATCTCCTCTTTTCCTCATCCGGATATGAATATATTGTTTCAAGCTTCTCCTGCCAGACAAGTAATTCCTTATTAAATGCGTTTATATCAGGAATTTCTATATTTTCATACTTTCTAAGATAACCATTAAACTCCTCTGTAAATTCAATCATTGTACTTCTCCTTTCCGGTTATTTGACATGTTCCCGGTACAAAACAGGTACCCCCATTGTTCTGTCTACCCGGTAAATATATTGATCTGTGATAATCTTTGTATCCGGAACGTTTCCTGCATGTTTTCCCTTTCGTTTTGTCCCTTCCAGCTCAGGCAATGCCATTTCAAATACCTTTAACATATCTGCTCCCAAAGAATGTCCCGTCGATTGAAAAATCTCTCCATCTACATCCTTCCCTGAAACCACATGTAATGTAACATTTTCGACATCTGCCAGAAAAAGCCGTTTTTCCTCCAACGGAATCATCTCATCATCCATGCCATGATAACATATGATCCTTGCCATATTATGAAATCCTTTGTATAAATACCTGAGATCATAGCTTTCCCGGTCAATTTCCTGATCCGCGATCAGATAATGATATATTTTCTGCAGGGAAAATACCGGTCCTACCTTTGTGATCTGTCTGTCATGATTGAGATAATAGGGCAGCAAATATGCACTGTTATCAATAATTCCAGCAAACATATCCGGTGCCAGACGGTTGCATAAATATGCCAGATATGCTCCGTGAGACTGTCCATATATATAGACACGATCCTTACAATAAGCAAGACCGTTTTCTTCCAGAATGTCCCGAAGCACCTGCAACGCCATCAGATGATCCATAGCCTGACACATTCCCATTTCATTAAAGCAGTCTGCATTTTCTCCAAGATCGATTTCCCCGGAAAACACCTTACCCTGCAATATTTCCTGATTCCCTGCATAATCTTTTTCCAGATTTCGAAACTCTCTGGGGGACAGTTCCCGGCGGAGCATTTGTTCCGTAATTGTAAGGTGCTGATCATCCTGCATAAACTGCCATCCCAGATAATCACATTGTAATGTAACGAAATTATACATATCAGCAAATTTCTGTCTCATCTTCCGATAAACATGCGAATTTGCATTTCCTCCATAACCTGCAATCAAAAGTAAAATCCCGGTTTCGCTGTTTACCTGATTGTCTGGTTCTGCAAAATACATTTTAAATGTTCTAACCTGATTGCTATACCAGGCAGGCTGACCATTGATCTCTACCTCGTATTCCTTTGCCATTTCATTCTCTCCGTCCACAGATGTTAGTCAAAAATCACTTCATGAAGCTCTCGTATTGTCGTTCCTTTTATCTGGGCTCCTCCCTGCGTTGCATCAATAAATTCCATTTCCGCCGCATCCGCCTTTTGAATCCGCTGCTCAATCCACTTGCGGTATAAATTCAGATTCTTTGCCGTCGTAATATCATGTCCATAAATATCCTTCACTACCATGTTTCCCTCTGCTTTCCTTCGAACATCTGCCGTTCCCGACGCATGGTTCTGCATATTGGTATATGCCAGATCAAGTCCGACAAACACAACCCTGCGGCACTTCATCCGAATACACACATCCAGTGCCGTCGTGGTCACCGATCCCCCTGTCCCATAAACAGGACAATGCCGGCTGGCAGCATATTCTTCACTTTTTTGAAAGCCTTCCTGACAGATCAGATAAGTCGCTCCCGGATACTCCTGTAATATTTTATAATATACCGTAGAAAGATATAGTAACGGTATATTTTTCTGTGTCAAACCTGCTGTCTGGGAATATGTGAACGAACCTCCATCGGTTATGATGACATAGTCAGGGGTAATACCCGCCTCCAGAAGCTTTTTCAACACCGTTCCGGTAGAAAGGATAATGTCTCCTTCCTTCACATTTTTCAGTGCCATCATATTTTGATCCAGAGACGGACCTGCTGCAATGATATACACCGTTTTTCCCAAAAATCCGTTGGAAAGCTCCGTCACCTCATGCTGAAAGTATGAACGATTTTTCACGAAATTCCCAAGGAGTCTTGTTTCCTGTGTCTTTGCAGAACTGTACGAAATAAAATATTCCTCCAGCTGCTGTTTATAATATTCATTTTTTAATACGCACAGTGAAGGATAATATACAACAAACTGCTGCTCCTTCCTCAAAGAACCGGAAAGATTCGTCAAATACTGAAAATCCGTATCGGAAACAATCCGAACACGTTCTTTCCAGCATTCCTGTGCCGCTGCACCATACTTCTTCGCAAAACGGATTACATTTTCATCCGGCTCCAAAACGGTAACTGTAATGGTCTCATCAATATCCAGTAATGCCTGCACATGATACCCCAGACCAAGCCCATAAACCACATACTCATAATGTTCTCTGTCAAACCATGCCGCTGCAATCTCTGCCGCTTCTTTAAACGGATCCCCATTACTATGCAGATACACCTGGTTCTCTTTCCCATAAACGGCAAGGGTATAACTTCCTGTGGAAGTCAGTTCTACCTGATAACCATCCGGTGTTTCTATCTCCATACCGGAATCCAATGCATAGGATTCCTGAATTTGTGTTATAAACGGCAGTAACCGGAGCTGTAAAATATCTGCCAAAAGCACGTAATCCTTTATTTCCTGTGCCTGAACCAGGTTCTGCAAAATCTCCAGCAGGACATTTTGATCCGGTATCCTTTCTGTCCACTTTTCATAAACCGGGATCAATCTTCCAATCTCATCCAGCACTGTGTTCATGCCACGCATTGCATACAGATACTCCTGCCGGTGTAAATATGCGATCACCTTGTCTATCGTTTTGATCAAACTGCTTTGCGGAAGGATGACTTCCTTTTTAAAATCAGCATCCCTGTCCGGATCCAAGCCACTTTCCACCGGTACTACCTGCTGCAGATACTCCATGACTTCGTCTGCCCGTGCTGCCCAGGTATGTTTCTGTAATGCCAGCCGTTTTCCGTTTTTGGCAATCCCGGCACTTTGATCTGTATTCTGCAGAATCTTTCGTACCTTCGCCGGTAAATATTTTAATCCCTTCAAAGAATAAAAACAGATATGTTCCTGCTCCCGGAACTGTTCCGTCAGATACCGGCTGCTGTCTGTCAGACAGACAGCACCACACATCATCGCACTAAAAATCCTGTCATGGGCTCCATCCTTAAACCAGGGCATTACATTTAAAGATATCCTGGAATCCCCGACAAAATCTAACGATTCCTGATAACTAACGGAAGGATGTACCCTCAGACATTCCCCTCTCTGCGTAATGAACCGATCCCATCCATCCCCAAACACATCGACAACAATTCCATTTTCCACCAAAGTCCGGATCACCCTGTCCCGAAAATAACTTCTCACATACCGGTCCACCTCCCGAAATTCGGAAAGTATCTGTGCAAACTCATCTTCGTTTACTTCGATTCCGCAAGAATTCAGGCACTGCCCCAGTGCCTCGTCCATTGTCATCATGGTATCATCAATCATTCTCCCGGCAGTATCCCTCATCAAATCCGCCATCTGAAGCGGAAAATCATGAAAGTGCTTTAATACTTCCTCCGGAGCAGAATAAGATCCCATAAATGTAATGTCATATTTACGCTGCTCATATGGAATACATTTACCGCTTTTACAGCCTCCATGAGGTAGAAAAGCCTCCGCATATATATTTTTCATATATTGATCCATAAAGGCAACATGATTTCGATCCGGAGATAATACAAACATCTTGGGATACGGATTCTTTAACCGTTCATAATGAATCACCGGATGATCCATCAAATAGGTACAATATAATACATTTTCATTCTGCAGGAGCCGATTTCCCAGATCTGAATCTTCCTCCAGCAGCATCCCGTTAATGGTCAGTACAACATCATAGTCGTCCTGCAGCACTTTTTTTCTCTGTTCTGCATAACCATCCTCTTTTCTGCCATCCAGAACAGTCACCTTCCAGCCACAGGCTTCCATATGCTCCGCCATCTGTTCCATAAATATCGCTGTGGAATCATACTGGGATTTTCCGATCACATAAAGTATCCTCATATTCGCTCCTTCGATTTAAATCCGGTCCGGTCTCCTTACTAGACCTCTGCCGCAGCCTCTTCAAACAAGGGCAGCAATTTGTCTGCACTCCCTGCAAGATCCTGAAAGATCATTTTGGAACTCAGGTACATGTTCACTTCGTCCTTATGGCTGTCATCACTCACCACAAAAACACCGGATAAATATTTATTTGCAATTTTGGACATATAAATATCTACCAGGTCATAAATCGTATAGTCTGCAATTTCTTCCGTGGCACATAAAACCTTCTGCTGTAATTTTGTAATTTTCCGGTTTTCCGGTTCTTTTTTTAGTAGTTTCAATGCTTTATCACAGACTTTTTCTGCTGACTGTGCTTTTTCCCTAATCTCCTTTAATTCACCAACATACCCTTGTATTTCTTGCTGTACCCTTGCATATTCTTCTTGATTAAAAACCGGATCCTGCTTGTTTAATATATCAACAACATCAACCTCTCTGTGGCAGTAATCCTCAATCACCTCTTGCAGAGACATCAGCTTCGTACCATGAATCAGAGCACCACCCTCCGTTGCATCTATAACCTCAATTTTGTCTTTCATATCCTCAATAGATTCCTCAAACCAGTCTCTGTAAATGATCCAGTCATGCCGGGAGCGAATCGGCTTTCCATCAATGCCATCAATCATTTTGATCCCTTTGTCCTCATTTAAAACATGAGAAACTTCTCCTCCTGCATGGGTAATATCCCCCTGATATGCCAGATCCTGTCCGACAAATACAATCCTCTCAAACTCCAGAGATGCACAGATCATAAACGCTGCCGTTGCAACGGAACCTCCCGGACTGTATGGAACAAATTTTTTATCGTATTTTTCAAAAAGCTTGTCCAGAAAGCTGCTTCCCTGAAACCATATCTTGACCCCTTCATGAAATTCCATAATCTCATGATTGGACTCCAGAATGCAAAAAAGAGGAATCTCCCTTAATGCTGGATCCTGCATATAGCTAAATGGCTTTGCCGCATCCAGTGTCACCATTGCATCCGGCACGATATCATGCTTTAAAAGCTGTCTCATAGCCGTATCGACCGCCAGGATAAAGGCTTTGCCTTTTGCTTCCTTTAACCGGTCAATATTTTTATCCAGTGACGGACCTGCAGCCACTATAATGGCCGGGATGTCTTTGGGAATCTTTCCCACATAATCTGAGATAAAACGGCTTTCCCGGATAAATTTCATGTTTTTCAGCATATTAGGTACCATTTTTTTCGCAAAATACGCCTGCGTATCCTTATTGATCTGAACCATCTCACTTGTCTTTTTTACCGTGATCAAAAAATCCCGGTACGCCTCCGGAAACAACTCCTCATATCCTGTATGATGACAGCAGATCTGCGTTTCCAGATTTGTCCAGTGGGTATTCTCCCGAAGCAGTCCCTCAAACTCCTTTGGATTGATGTCTTCCAGAAAAAGTAACACTCTGTCATCAAGAATAATATCCTGCAGATCAATATACTTCATTGCCATATTAAATATTTCCAGATTAGGCTCATAAACAAAAAGCTTTGCATCCTCTTTTAACAGATTCAACAATGCACCGGCAAACATTCCATTGCCAAACCCAAAAAGCATGGCATTGACCATAACATTATTGCCATGAAATTGTGATGCCCATCTCTCCGCTTCTTTCAAAGGATGATATGGACTATTCAGCCGCTTTTCGATTCCATCTCTCGTCACAGTAAAGATAACAGAACCATCCCTCGCCCCTGCCTGCTGAATATGCTCGCAAGGATATTTATATTCTTTCTTTGCAACTGCCTTTTGATATAACTCATATAACTTTGGTCGATTTTCCTTCAATAACTCTATATTATGCTGATAAATATCCATAACCGCCCCTACTCCATTCACTGAATTGCATTCATGATCGTTTCCAGTTTTTCATTCACTTCGTATTTCAAAACATCTGCCGTAAGAATCGCATCCTTCTCCTCCATGGCAGACAATGTCTCCTTCAGTGCATCCGTCAGACTTTCGGAATCCACTCCCTCCTCCGGATGCTCCTCTTCATAACCATGGATCGGATCAACTACCTGCAATAAATCTGCCAGTACAGAATCCAGCCGGGTATAAGCCTCCTTGGTCTTCTGCTGATAAAACATCTCCACCACTTCATCAATTTCATGAATCACTTTTTCTATATTTTTCTTTAAATTATCCATCTGCTAATTATCCTTTCATCATTGATATCATATTCAAGAAAAATATAGGGCCTGCCACATAGCAGACCCCATATCGTTTTGATAATCCAACCAGTAAATAATTACTGAAGAAGTGACAGCACACCCTGTGTAGCCTGATTTGCCTGAGCCAGCATAGACTGACCTGCCTGCTGAAGGATGGAGCTCTTGGAGTAAGATACCATCTCTTTTGCCATATCAAGATCACGGATACGGCTCTCTGCAGACTGCAGGTTCTCAGATGTGTTATCTGCATTTGTAATGGTATGCTCCAGTCTGTTCTGGATAGCACCAAGAGTAGATCTCTGAAGAGATACCTTTGTCAATGCACTGTTGATTCTGGAGATAATACCAGTAATCTTTGCACCGGAACCATTGTCAGCCTTAGAGATCTTAGCAGCTACATCTGCATTCTGAAGACCAAGTGCCTTAGAACTCATTGCAGAAATACTAAATGTGATCAGCTGATTTGCATTTGCACCAACCTGAAGAACCTTATCCTTGAAACCACCTGAAAGAAGCTTCATAGTGTTGAACTCTGTCTGAGAAGAGATACGATCGATCTCAGATGTCAAAGCGCGAACCTCAAGAGCGATTGCAACACGGTCAGCTGTTACATAGGTATCGTTTGATGCCTGTACAGTTAACTCACGCATTCTCTGGATTACAGAATGCATCTCGCCTAAAGCACCCTCAGCTGTCTGGATGAGTGATGTACCATCCTGAGCGTTTGTAGAAGCCTGATTCAGACCACGGATCTGACCACGCATCTTCTCAGAAATAGAAAGACCTGCTGCATCATCTGCTGCACGGTTTACTCTGTAACCAGAAGAAAGCTTCTCTGTGCTCTTTGAAAGGTTTGTGTTTGTGATTCCAAGCTGTCTGTTAGCGTTTAACGCTGTCATGTTGTGTTGTACTATCATAGTAATTCCTCCTTGAATATACATTGGCATCCATGCCAATGATGTGATATTAAATTGTTTCCCTGCTCCCTGGGATTACGTCCTCCTGGACAACATCCTGTTCGAAACAGTAAGTAAAAATTTACTTGTATTATATATCGGAATGATTCCGAAATACTTAACACATTTTTTTAATTTTTTGGTAATTTTTTATTTTTTCTGATCTACAAAATAAGACTGCCATGACTGATGCTGGTTTGCCATATTATGATAATAGGCATTTGCCATCTGGTTATTTGCAGTAAATTCACGAATTTCCTGTCTGGCACCTGTGAGATAATTCTGAAATGCCGTCTTATTCCGATGCTCCTGTCCCTCGATCTGCAGTCCCGTGTCGGTAATGCTCCTGATCAGATTCTGCATTTCTGTGATCTGCTGCTGATACTGATATTTGTTGTCCTTAATCGTTGTACCAATTCTGGCAAACAGTGACTCAAATCCCCGGTCCAGAGTTTCCATTGTCTGAAGCAGTCTGTCCTTTTGGTCGATAATGGAATCGAAACGATCCATATCCGGCTCCTGTGCAGATAATATTCTGCCCTGCTCATTCGTCAATTTCAACAAGCTGTTTAATACTTCCAGCTTTTTTTGCAGCGACTCCTGTAACGCTGATATGTATACTCCAGTATTATCATCCATGCTCCATCCCCGCTAATTTTATGATACCGGAGCAGCAAATACTCTGCTCCGGCGGTTGCCACAGATTGCTCCGTTTTATGTCATGAGTTTCCATCAGGATACATGGTTTAACTTCATAACTTCCTTCCAGGTGTCCCGCATGGTCTTGATATGCTCTAACGCTTCCTCCATAACTGCCTTATCCTTTTTCATATTGGCCTCCACCAGACGGCGGTAAATATAGTCATATACGTTATCAAAATCCTTTGCCACCGGATACTTCATATCCAAGGTAGAACGGAACTCCACAATAATGTTCTGTACTTTTACGATATTCTTATGTGCTTTTTCGATATCGCCCTCGTCAATCGCTTCGATGGCGATATGCGAAAACTTAATTGCTCCATCATACAGCATTAAGGTCAATTTGGCCGGTGATGCTGTTTCGATTGAATTTTTCTGATATAACTGTGCTGCTTTATTGTATACTGCCATAACTCCACTCCATTTTCTAACAGAAATATCCCTGTTTTATTTATACTCTTTATAATTACATGCTAAATCCATTGAGCACGTGTGTGTTTGTATCATCCGTGTCCGGTCATAACAGATCATCAGCCACCCAGATAACTAGCCAGAGAGTTCTGCTGTGACTGGAGACTTGCCAGTGATTTCTCCATGGCGGTAAACTGCTTATAGTAACGATCCTCCATATCGGAAAGTTTGCTCTCCCATGACTTGATATCCTTTTTGTACTGCGTCAGCTGTGTTGTCATCTGTTTATCATTATAGAAGGTCAATGCACTGCTCATGGTTGTTGCAGTCATTTTTTTGGTCAGATCATTGTACAGATTTGTCACAATTCCGGACAGAACCTCCTGTACAACCTGAGGATCCTCGTTGATCAGATTCTCCAAGGTATTGGTAGAATCTGCATAATCCTCGTCATCCTCGTCACCTTTGATATGTAACAGGCCATATTCCTTATAATCTCTACCTGTCGTGATACCCAGATTGGCCAGAGAATATGATTTACCATTGGAAGCCGTCACTGTCGTGCTGGTCATGACTGAGCGCATGGTCTGCATAATCCCCCCAAGTGTATTATCACGGCGAAGCAGAGAATCCTTAATCTTAGTCTCCCACTTCTCCACCTCATCATCGGACATTTCCTTCTTCTGATCATCCGTCAAAGGATCATATCCTCTGGCCGAAGAAGCATAATAATACTTATTCATCTCTGACAATATACTGTTATACTGCTCTACAAAATCCTTGATAGAATCATAAACCGCACTGCTATCATTGGAAACCGTGACTTTTACTTCTTTATCTGATGCTGACACCAGATCCAAAGTCAGACCGTTTACATCCAAAGTAGTATTGCTGCTGGTAAGCGTAGCACCATTCACCTGTACAACGGAATCCGCCGCAGCAATCACAGCCATTCCGGTTCCGGAAGCATTCTCCTTTACTGCCGAGCCATCAATATTATCCAAGCCAAGCTTTGTCAGACCGGAAGATGCCGCAACACCGGTTCCGCTGCTGATCTGATCTGCATAATTGTCTACCGCTACAATAATATCGGCATCTCTGGTTGCCTTTTCAGCAACTCCTGCATCTACCGATCCATATGTTACTGCATCCTCAATGCTCTTTTTGTAACCATCTGTAGCCAGATCCTTTTTTACATTCTGAGCGATCAATTTATTCTTAACCACGGCTAAGCGATCATCATCTACATATATATCGTTATCCAGATTCGCATCCTTAAGAGCCTGACGACCTGCATCCGTCAGCTTTTCAACGGTTGTTTCATTGCCCTCATCATCTGTCACTGTTTCTGTTGTAATATACTCGTTTGTATATTTCTCAGTCAACTGCTTTGTATAATAATCGGTTACCTTTGTCTTTGCTGCAGCATCTGCAATATCCTGTAAACTCTTGTATGCAGCAGTCTTAGCTTCTGTGGTCTGGGCATTCTGCAGATCACTAAGCACCTGCTTGACGGTACCCTGATCAGAAGAGGAAAGAGTGCTGTAATCCATTGTCTGAAGCAGTGCATCCTTTGCTGCCGTCTGATCCGCTGACAAGGCAGTATGGCTGATCGTAAACTTACTGTCTGCACCACTGTCCTTGGCACTGATAAAGAAACGGGACTGCTTCTCATCAAAGGACGCATTTAACCCGGCATCCTTTAACTTCTGTACAAAATCTGCCACTGTAGTATCCTGATCCACATAGAGATTGATCTTTTTATCTCCTGATTTGATCTCGATCACTGAACTGCCGGAAGTGTCAAATCCCAAATCTGCCAGCTTTGTTTTGGATGTAACTGCGGTATCAACATCATTGCCACCTTCATCCTTGGTTTTATATGTACCAAGTTTTGCACTGGTAACATACTGTGCTGTTGCCAGCTGGCTTACTTTAATGCTGTATGAACCGTTAGCTGCTGTAGACTTTGCTGTTGCCGTAAGCACAGACGAATCAGAAGATGCCGCTTTCTTGGTAAGATAACTGGACTGAAAACGCATCTTACCTGCATAATCCGTATAAAAACTATAGAGTTTTTTGTTCAGACCGGACCAGATGGTCTGTGTCCACTCCAGCTTTGTCTTCTTGTTTTCTACCTTTGTCTTTTTACTCTTCTGGGCTTCCATCAGAGCTGCTACGATAGACTCTGTATCAAGGCCCGAAGTAAGACCTGTCATTCTGATTGCCATACGAATCCTACCTTTCTATAATTACCGTTTCTCATCCACAATGATCCCAGCCAGCTCCCATATCTTCTGCAGTGCTTCCAGAGACTTCTCCGGTGGCACCTCACGGATCAGTTTATCTGTATCCTTATCATATACCTTAATGGATACGCGTCTGGTGGGTTCATCATAAGAATACTCACAACGTGTTTTGCTGAGCTTCTGATTTGCCTCGGACATCATCGCATCGATGGTCTTTTTCGTCGGGTCCTTCGCTCCCGGCTTCTGCCCATCGGCTCCGTTATTCTGATTTTGGTCGGCCATGCTGCCACTGTCGCCGTTCTGCACCTTTGTAACGATTGGTGCTGAGATCGGCGAATAACTGCTGTTCTTCCCTGTTGTATCTACCTGTTTCGCTGTGTCAAAGTCTCCCTCCGTGTTAGACGTGACACCTGCTATTGCTTCAATTTTCATCCTTAACACCTCCGTGTGCTTCTGAATCTCCTTGTTATTGTTTTCTTCTAAGTGTTATATCGGCAAAACGGAGGGAAAATATTATATCTCCCCTCCGAAAACTTTACTTCTTACCCTTTCCACCAAATGCATTTTTCAATGCCTCCACATCGATCTCCTGTCCGGCAGCCTGTTTATTCTCCTCCTGGATCTGCAGATATATCTCCTTGCGGTAAATCGGAACAGATTTTGGTGCACTGATGCCGATCTTTACCTGATCTCCCTTAATCTCCAGCAGGGTGATCTCAATGTCATTGCCCAGCATAATGGACTCGTTGACTTTTCTCGCTAATGCCAGCATATTTACACCTCCTTATCCGTTTTCATGATGAAGTGTTTGATCTCATAATCCTGATTATCTGCCACAAGCTGCACTCCCTTCCGGGTGCCTGCATTGATGATCAGCGGTGCTTTCAGATTCACCGAAGTTTTCTCTACTTCCTTCGGGATCGTAGCCAGCACAAGAACCACCAGATCATCCTCGCCAAACTCACCCAGGCTTCGCAGCAGCTCATCCTCAACTACAGGATCATAGTCCTCCCGCACCTTCTGCGGATTTACCACCGGAAATGCCAGACTCTGCTCTGTGGTACACTGCAGCCAGGAGAAAAATGGTGTCTCCTCTCCTTCGGAATCATACAGGATCGTATAATCTTTATATTCCTCAAAACCAAACAGACCGTTTTCAAAATGAACGATCTTGCTGTCGTCCAGGTCAATCTCCCCAAAGTATCTTGTCTTAATCTTCATAGCTTTCCCTCATTTCTAAGCAAAATAATTGCAAATACCTTTATCACATTAAATATAATCCAGCAATGTATTGCCCAGTATCTTGGATGTCGCCGTTAATGCATACTGATACAGGTTATCTGCCTGTGTCATATTGATATAGGCATCGGATATATCCACATCTTCGTTATTGGACAACTGTTCCTCCACGTCCACCTTCTGATCTGACAGCTTATCGTAAGTCAGTTTGACGCGGGAATATCTCGTACCAAGATCTGCCACTGCTACATTCAGCTTTTCCTGTGCCTTATCCACCATACTAAGTCCTTTACCAAAGGCCTCTGTCATAACCGTCACACGAAGAGACTTTTCTGTTTCCAGAGATTCTTTATATGCCTCCAGATTCTTCTTTTCTGCCGGATCCTTGCAGTTTGCGATCATTTTATCTGCATCGGAGATACGCTTTTCCACATCATCCACATCGTTGATGACATTTGCAAGATAATCAATTGTACGATAAATATCTGTGTCAATGGCATCCATCCCCTGTGTATTGACGGTCATATTCTGACTGAAGTTTACCTCATACTTGATGGTCTGTTCTGCCGGATCAGAATAGGTAATCTCCTTCTTGGATACCTGATTGTAGCTCTGACACTCAAAGTACATCTCCGGACGGATATCGCTCTTATCAAACTCAGACTTACAATAGTTCACCTGAAACTCTGCCTGATTTTCCTGAAGCTCTCCATAGACATTCTTACCCACGAGCACTTCACCGGTATCATAGAGATAAATTACCTCATCGTCCCCTACATCATAAGCATCCGCATCACTGGAAGCTCTTGTGATGGTATTGTAGGTTTTGGTTACATTCTGTCCGGCTGCATCCTTATAGGAGCTGGTAAGCGTAACATAATTTTCCTGTGTATCGTTACCACCTTTAACGGAGCCATAGGATGCTTTAGAGCAGTTCTTGTATGCTAACGGAATCTTATAGAAGGACTGCTTCTGAATCTTCGTCATCTGATCCGCATAATCCTGCGCACTATTACCGTCCTGATAGGTAACATTTCCTGTTACCACATTTACCGTACCGATATCTGTATATTTAAAATTTTCCTTAATGTCATAAGTGAGATTTTTGGTAGCTTCACTGAACAGCAGAGAAGTATCTGTCCGATAACCGGTAAAAACATATCTGCCGGAATAATCAGAGTTTGCCTCATCCTCAAAAATAGAAGATACATACTGCTTTAATACAGACAAGACAGAATTTCTCTCATCCTGTGCCAGATAATCATTAGCTCCCTGGTTCAGATACCCCTTCATATCCACCAGCACAGAGTTGATATTTTTTAATGCAGACTCCGTGGTGTCCATCCATGACATGGCATCCTTGACGTTCTTTTCCACATACTGTGTAATCTGTGATACCGTGCTGCGATATTTCAGCGCGCGTACTGCCACAGTGGGATCATCGGAAGGTCTTTGGATCTTCTTCTCTGATGTAAACTGCTCCTCATATTTGAGCAGACTGCTTTTTGCATTACCAATATGCGACTGTGCACTATTGGATATCATCGAATTGGTTACTCTCATGATTTCACACTCTCTTTCTGGTCTTATACACCGGTGCCGTTGATCAGTTTGTCTAAGACTTCATTCATGATCGATATCACCTGATACTGGTATTTGAGTAAGTTCTGATATTCGATCATGTTCTTTCCTTCTTCATCCTCATCCACACCGGACTTGGAAAGCCGGCGGTTCTCAACAGCATCCAGAATATTCTTGGAATTGGCAGCACAATCATCGATCTTAGCTCCATCCACACCCACAGTAGCTGTCATAACTGCCAGGAAATTGGACGGGATGCCCTGTTTAAACATACTGTTGTCCTCACGTAAGGCAGACATCTTGGTAAGATTCCCACGGGAAGCTACACCGGCATTGGCCTCTGTAGAAAACGCCAGCTTTTTGCCATCATTTAATATCTCATCTGACACCTGGACACTTAATGCTGTCATATTGTAATAAGATAAGGATTTGCCTTTCTCTGCCTTGGAAGAGAAAGTATAAACCACATCGGCGCCACTCAGCCCCTTCTGTGCCACACCGTTAAGATAATAGCATCCATCCGTCTTATTATATAAAAACTCTGTCATATCAAACTGTCCGCCATTTGCCAGCGGTGCCGCAACGAAGAGATCGCAGCCCTTCTCCTGATAGAGATCATAACCGGCATTCTGAACCTGATTGAAGTTTGCGGAAAATGTACGGACAAACTCATTTAACTGAGACATATAATATGGAATTCCGCGGAAATCCACACTGTCCCCTACCGTAGAGGTTGTCTCTCCCTTTGCCATTGCTACATCGAGATGCTTCTGCTCTCCGTTCTTAATGGAATCCTTTAAAGTAAACGTATATTCATAGCTTCCATCGGCACATACTGACACCTCGAAGGAATCATACTGAAACTCGTAATTATAGATGCGAAGCTTTCCATCACTCTCCGGAATATTTAACTTGGACAGATCCCATGCATTTGCACTGCAGGTGGAATCTCCCTGAGACGCCTTTAGCTTGATGGTTCCTGCCGTTCCATTTCCTCCTGCATCATATCCGGTCAGTGTCGCTGCAAAATTCTCCGCATTATTACCATCCCGCAGTTCAAGCAATGCCTGAAGCTCTCCTCCCAGAATACCGCTGCGGATATTAAAGTCCTGGCCATTGCTCCATTTAATATTGTAAAGCCCCTCATTGTCAGTCTGATTTGCTTTTGTGGTACTCGCCTCGATCTTTAACTGATTGGTCATATAGGTATCCACCAGAACACCGTCTCCGATAAATACCAGAAACTCCTCTACGCCATTGCCATCCTTTGGAGAATCCGTAACCACTTCCACATCCACCAACGCGGAAAGCTCATCCACCGCCTTCGCTCTCTGGTCGCGAAGGTCATTTGCCGTGCCGCCGTTGACCTCCAGCGTATTGATCTGCTTGTTCAACGCTGCAATCTGCTTAGCATAGGTATTGATCTTGTCAATAGTACTTTTGATCTGTGTATTGATCTCCTTCTGTGCTGTCTGGAGATTGTTGGCCGTCTCCCGCACAAAGCTCATCAAGGTATCTGCCGCTCCGGATACCTGACGGCGCATGGTCGTATCCGAAGCGTCCGTTGTCTGTTGCGAAATCGTCTTAAAGAACTCATCCAATGCATTGGTAATGCCACCGGACTCAGAGTCCTTAGAGTAAAGATAATTCTGTATATTTTCCAGATAATGATTTAATGTATCATATTTGCTGTAAACAGAATTGCTTTTGCGATACTTATAATCATAATAAACATCTCTGCTGCTCACAATATCTGTTGCAGTAACACCGGTTCCCAGCATGCCGTAAGAGGTTCCGAGGCTTAATGGATTCTTTGCCTGCTGCTCCACTGTCTGTCTGGTATATCCCTTGGTGTTACGGTTTGAAATATTGTGTGCCGTGGTATTTAACCCGGCATTATATGTATTCATGCCTGATGTAGCAATATTCAGTCCAAAAAATGTAGATGGCATATGCTTCCTCCTATCCCAGTCTCTCAATCAGATACTGCAGCATACTATCAATGGTATTGATATATCTGGATGCTGCGTTATATGCATGTTGATACAGCATCATATTGACCAGTTCTTCATCGGATGATACTCCGTTGACCTGCTGCCGTTTATCCTCGATGCTTTCCACCTGTGACTTCTGGTAATCCACCATACTGTTCCAGCCGTTTCCACGAACACCAAGACCTCCGATCATATTGGTATAATAATCGTCGAAATCATATGCTGCCAGCGAATTCGGATCAAGCACTCCCAGTTCCTTATCCCAGGAATTCAAAAGATCCTGAAACAAATTGCCGCCAAAGGCATATGCGCCCTCCAGTCCCTGCTCCGGATTGGCCTTCACTTCCAACAGAGAATAATCTGCGATCAGATCCTTATTGATCACCAGACTGTTTAAGGTGTACATCCAGTCAATATCATTCTCATTTTCCTCGTTATATAAGTAAAGAGTGTATGTCTCATTGCCATCGGCATCGACGGTTTTCTGTGCCAGACCGATCTGATTGCCTTCGGCATCTGTGGTATAGATCTGGCTGTCCAGAGTGATCTTCTGATAACGGTCCACCTGACCTCTGGAAAATACCTCGGTACCAATGGTTGCATTGTCATCGGTACCTACCGGACAGTTTCGTACATCCAGGATCTTATAGGTGCCACCGGTAAGCTTTGTCAGATCAAAGGCATCTCCCTTTTCTGTCGTTCCGGTGGTTGCACCATCCAGATCCACCTTATCTCCGGACACCTCCAGATTCGGAGCAAACGCATCATTGATCTGCTTCACCACATTATGAACCAGCTGGTCAAACTGTGCCTGAATCTGGGTAATGATCGAATTACCTGTCGTATTATTGTAACGCTTTACCTGCGCATTATAATCATTCATAGCCACCTTATAGGCGGTTTCATCAAATACACCGGCATCATCAATGTAATCATCCTTCACCGGCTGCTTCGGCATGTCGGAATAATCAGCGATCTTCAACCCTCTCGCTGTCAAAACGCCCCGCAGAGAACCCACATCCGTCTTCTTCTCGTTGGAATATGCCTCCGAAGTATCGAAAGCATCACCATAACCGTTATCGAGCCACCGGACCTTGTAAAACCCTGTCCCCGGCATAGTCTCGCATCCCAAATGGTAATTTAATCCGCCATCCACAAAAAGGGCCTGCTCAATATACACCTGCATACCACCCTTTTCGTCCTCCTGGAAGGTGAAATTCACATAAGTGCTTAATTCATCCAGAAGCTGATTTCTTGCATCCCGGTAATCATTGGCATTCTCCACACCGGCTGCCTCAATCTTGACGATCTGCTGATTGTAAAATGCGATCTTCTCACCTATTTCATTGATCTTATCTACCTGATCACTGATCTCCGTATTCAGACTGACCTGATAAGTATTGATCTGATTATATACATTTTGGGAGGTCTCCAGAAAGGATTCTGCCGTAGAGATAAAAAGCTGTCTTTTGGTAATATCCTCCGGGTTATTTGCCATCTCCTGCATGACATTCCACAACGCCTGCAGATTGTCACGAAACTCCATGCCTTCTGTCTCGCCAAAGATATCCTCTATCTCTCCTGCAGTCTCAGACAATTTCTCATAAAATGCCTGGCGTCCCGTCTCCAGACGAAACTCCTTGTCCAGAAACATATCTCTGATCTGCCGTACTGCAGACACTTTCGTACCCATACCTGTCTGGATCAGCGAACCGTCTATCGCTACCTTTACATTCTGATAATAGGAATCCACCTGAATATTCTGCTGTCTGGTATATCCCTTCGTCTTTACATTTGCAAGGTTGTGGGAGGTGGTATTTAATCCGGACTGTGCTGCATGAAGTCCTGATACACCGGAATTAAAACTTGTAAATAAGCTTCCCATACTAACTACCTATGCCTTTCTATATATGTCATCTGTCCCTTTCCCTATAAATTGAAAAAGGGTAAAACCAGCGTTTTACCCTCCAAGAATTGCTTTGCAATTCTCGTTGGTGTCCTGCTGCGTTACGTGCTTTTTCTATAAATTGAAAAAGCGAATGCCCTCAGGGGTGCCGAACGATCGGCAAAATCAGCCGATAGACTGACCCAAGCCAGCCACACGACTGGCTCAAAATAATCAAATCACTGTTTTGCATCAAAAGCTCCCGGTCCCATATCAACGCCGTAGCTGCTGGATGCATTGCGATTGTAATTATTGCTCCCCGGTGACATCCGTGTACTTTGAATAAAATTCATATTGAATTCAATCATTTCTAGGGAATTTTCAATCAATTCTTTATTTTTTTGATTTACATTGACAAGTCTGTCCATCACAAGCTTCAACGAATCATGAAGCTCACTGAGCTGTTTTTTCTCCGCCGGCTGTCTCGCCATAAGTCTCGCCAATGTGGTAAGATCAAGCTCCTTCGGATCACGATTTAAAACGATTCCGATATTTTCAATGATCTTTTCTCTTTTTTTATCTGCCGCATACGCAGCATCCAAAAGCTGCTGCTCCTCATCGGTAACCTTCTGAAGCTCCTGAAGGTCCTCCCGGATCAGCACAACGGTCTTCCTCTCAGAGATAGGAATCAGCTTCTCATAAATCTCCTTCTCCCTGCTAAGGACCGTGATCAACTCCTCCATCAAACTGGCCAATGGACTACCTCATTTCCTTATCAGATACTTGAATCAAAAAACTTGCTCACAACAGAATCCGCAATCTCCTGTGCAGATACATTATAACTGCCGGATGCAATCTGCTCCTTCAGTGCTGCAACCTTTTCCTCGCGGATATCCGGTGCTGCTGCAAGTGCTTTCTTCGCCGCCTGATAATCCTGACCCTTGCTGGATACGGTATACTGCTCTTTTACAGTGGCTTCACTTTTCTTTGTGATCTTCTTTGGCTTGCTTGCCTGATATAACTGACTGATCTGATTGTATGCATCGATTCTCATAATAATCACCACCTAAATATTCTGCATTTTCATTTTCTCTATATATGTATCGGAAATATCTGTAAAAAATTTAACACCTTCTTTTACAAAAAGGTGTTAAATTTCAATTTTACGCTATTTTATTGATATAATGACTGCTTTTATCTTATGATTTTCCATCGTTATTTCAGGATATCACAGAAATCAAATGTGGCAAAATAATCTGCCGGAGTCTCTGCACGACGAATCATCTTCACGCTGCCGTCCTCCTGCAAAAGAAGCTCTGAGGAACGAAGACGTCCATTGTAATTGTATCCCATAGAAAAACCGTGGGCACCCGCATCATGAATAAACAGGTAATCTCCCATATCAATCTTCGGAAGCATACGGTCAATGGCAAATTTATCATTATTTTCACAGAGAGAGCCCGTCACATCATACTTGTGATCACAAGGCGCATCCTCCTTACCAAGCACGGTAATATGATGATAAGCACCATACATTGCCGGACGCATCAGATTTGCCGCACAGGCATCCACACCAATGTATTCTTTATAAATATGCTTCTCGTGAATTGCCTTTGTCACCAGACCGCCATACGGAGCCAGCATAAAACGTCCAAGCTCTGTAAAGATTGCAACATCGCCCATACCTGCCGGAACCATGATCTCCTCAAATTTCTGACGGACACCGTCACCGATGATCTCGATATTGTTTGGCTCCTTATCCGGTGTATATGGAATGCCAACTCCACCGGAAAGATTAATAAATGCAATCTCCACACCTGTCTTTTCTTTTAACTCCACGGCAAGTTCAAACAAAATACCTGCCAGAGTCGGATAATACTCATTAGACACAGTGTTGCTGGCAAGGAAGGAATGGATGCCAAAACGCTTTGCACCGAGTTCTTTCAATCTCTTGAACGCCTCGATCATCTGCTCCTTGGTCATACCATACTTGGCATCTCCCGGATTATCCATGATATCCGTACCAAGCTGGAATACTCCTCCCGGATTGTAACGACAGCAGATTGTCTCCGGAATACCTGCGCAGTCCTTCAGAAAATCAATGTGGGTAATATCATCCAAATTGATAAATGCTCCCAGCTCTTTTGCCTTTACATACTCCTCTGCCGGTGTCACATTGGAAGAAAACATTATGTCACTGCCCGAGAAGCCACACTTCTCAGACATCATCAGCTCTGTCAGGGATGAACAGTCAACACCACAGCCCTCTTCCTGAAGGATCTTCAGAATAAATGGATTGGGCGTTGCCTTTACCGCAAAATACTCCCGATATCCTTTATTCCAGGAAAATGCAGCCTTCAGACGTCTTGCATTCTCTCTGATGCCCTTCTCATCATAGATGTGGAAAGGGGTCGGATATGTCTTTGTGATCTCCTCGACCTGTTCCTTGGTTACAAATGGTATCTTTTTCATCCGTAAAACTTCCTTCCTTAATTGATATTGTTTTCAAAGTTTATTTACTCCGGCTTTCCCCTGAAACGACAGAATCTGTCGATAATATTCTCAGGCGAAAAGCTTGAGTGACTCATCTTTGATAGGATACCAAAAACGAAGGATAGTTTCAAGGGTGGTTATTTGCATTTCTTTATTATTTATGGTATGGTGGATGACGAATATATGTTTGTACGAAATCAGAAAGGGAGAGCAGTATGAGTGAATATACCGGAAAAGAAATTGTAGTATTGGAAGGACTGGAAGCAGTCCGGAAGCGTCCCGGCATGTATATTGGTTCCACAGGTTCCCGTGGACTTCATCATTTAATATGGGAGATTCTGGACAATGCCATTGATGAGCAGCTGGCAGGCTTTTGCAGCGAGATCCATATCACCCTCCAGAAGGACGGGGGCGTCTGCATCGAGGATAACGGCCGTGGTGTGCCGGTGGATATCCATCCGACTCAGAAGATACCGACGGTTCGTGTCGTCTATACCGTTCTCCATGCAGGTGGTAAGTTCAACAGTACGGTTTATAAAGTATCCGGTGGTCTCCACGGTGTTGGCTCCTCTGTAGTCAATGCCCTCTCCTCTCACATGATCGTCGAGGTGCGGCGTAACGGACAGGTTTACCGGGACGAATATGAAAATGGCGGGCACCCGGTAACGAAACTGGAAAACGGCCAGCTCCCGGTCATCGGAAAATGTGCAAAATCCAATACCGGTACCAAAGTAACCTTCTATCCGGATGCCGAAATTTTTGAAACCATCACCTTCAAACCGGAGGTCATCAAAAAGAAATTAAAGGAGATTGCCTTCCTTAATAAAAATCTCAAGCTAATCTACAAAAATGAAAACGACAATGAAACCATTACATATCAGGAAGAGTTTGGTATCCAGAGCTTTGTCAGCTACATTAACCGGGAAGCGGTCACGCTTCATCCGACTCCGATCTATATTGAAGGCACCAGCGGCGATATCGAGGTTGAGGTTGCATTTCAGTATACCAACAACTTTTCCGAGCAGATCAATCCATACTGCAACCGCATCAATGTCGTGGACGGCGGTACACTTGTAACAGGCTTTAAAACCGCACTGACCCGTGTTATGAACCAGTACGCCAGAGAGCTTGGCATCCTGAAGGACAAGGATGAGAATTTTGACGGTAAGGATATCCGAAACGGTCTGGTTGCCATTATCTCCATCAAACATCCGGATCCACAGTTTGAAGGCCAGACCAAAACAAAGCTTGGCAATACCGATGCCAAAACAGCAGTAGACGATGTGTTTAGCACGGAAGTCCAGCGTTACTTCGATAAAAATGTAGAGATCCTGCGGGCCATTCTGGAAAATTCCATGAAATCCTACAACGCCCGTAAAGCAAGCGATAAAGCAAGAACGGCTGTATTGAAGCAGCTCAATGATGTGGACACAAAGAGCAAACTTGCTTCCTGCACCTCCCGTAAACCGGAGGAATGCGAGGTATATATCGTCGAGGGTGATTCCGCCGGCGGTACCGTAAAGACAGCCCGCAACCGAAAGACACAGGCCGTGCTTCCTCTTCGTGGAAAGATATTAAACGTAGAAAAGGCAACTCTGGAAAAGATTCTGTTAAATAACGAGATCAAATCTATGATCGCAGCTTTCGGCTGTGGAATCGGGGATGATTTTGATATCAGTAAACTCCGCTATGATAAGATCATTATATTGACCGATGCCGACGTAGACGGCGCCCATATCAGTACTCTCCTGCTGACGTTTTTCTACCGGTTTATGCCGGAGCTGATCTACGCCGGCAAGATCTACCGCGGTCTGCCTCCTCTTTATAAGGTAGATTATGAAACCGTGAGCCAGGCAGCCAAGCAGCGGGAGGAGGATATCGCTTTGGGGCTTATCTCTCCGGACGAGGAACCGGAAGAACCCGTTTCCAAAAAGAAAAAGGGCAAAAAGAAATTATCCCGCTATGTATTTAATGATTTTGAGCTGGAAAAATTCCGTAAGAATAAATCCTACAAGATTACAGGCATCCAGCGCTACAAAGGACTTGGTGAAATGGACGCCGAGCAGCTCTGGGAAACCACTCTGGATCCGGAAAGCCGTATTCTGGCACAGATCTCCATCAGTGATACCGTAGATGCCGACGAAGTCACGACCACGCTGATGAGCAGCAATGTTCCACCGAGACGTGAGTTTATTATGTCAGAGGCAAAATACGCCAATCTTGATATTTAAACAAAGCAAAATAAAGTTTCTATCCATTTGAAAATGAGGTTATGATTATGAAAACAACGGATTCATCCATTATACAATTAGATTTTTCTGAGGAAATGCGTAATTCCTACCGTGACTACGCCGTGAGCGTTATCATTGCCCGTGCCCTGCCGGATATCCGGGACGGCTTGAAGCCGGTGCAGAGACGTATCCTCTACGCCATGAAGGAGCTGGGACTGGCTCCGGACAAGCCGCATCGTAAAAGTGCCCGTATCGTCGGTGACACCATGGGTAAATATCATCCACACGGTGACAGCTCGATTTACGATGCCCTGGTACATATGACAGAGGATTATTCCCTGTCAATCCCACTGGTAGACGGTCACGGAAACTTTGGTTCCATCGATGGTGACAGTGCTGCAGCCATGCGATACACAGAGGCACGTCTTTCCTCCGGTGCCATGACGATGTTAGATAATCTGGACAAAGGACTTGTTCCTTTTGGGCCAAACTTCGATGAAAGCGAAAAGGAGCCGCTGGTACTGCCGGCAACCCTCCCAAATCTTTTATTAAACGGCACCACAGGTATTGCTGTTGGTATGGCAACCAATATTCCGCCGCACAATCCTTCCGAAGTGATTGACGGTGTGATCGCCTATATGGATGATCCCGATATCTCAACTTATGAATTGATGCAGTATATTAAGGGACCGGATTTTCCAACCGGCGCTATGATCACAAATGCAGATGATATCCGCACCATTTATGAAACCGGCGAGGGAAAATTAAAGCTCCGTGCAAAGACCGTCATTGAGGACAGTGATTATGGCCGCAAAAACATTGTAATTACAGAAATTCCTTATACGGTAGCAGGCAACAAACAAAAGCTCCTAGAGTCTCTCCTTACCCTTACCAAAGATAAAGTATTTGATGAGATCTATGATGTGCGGGATGAGTCCTCCAAGGAGGGCATCCGTCTGGTGGTGGAGGTCAAAAAGGACCGTAATGTGGAAAACCTTCTCAACGGACTTTACAAAAAGACAGCTCTGGAGGATACCTACGGTGTCAATTTCCTTGCAGTCAAAGATAAACAGCCGTTTACATTCACATTAAAAGGCGTGATCGACGAATTCGTTCACTTTCAGGAGGAACTGTACACAAAGGAATATGAACATCTCCTTGCCAAGGCCAAGGATCGTCAGGAAATTGTTACCGGTCTGATCGTTGCCACAGATGTGATCGATCTGATCATCGAGATTCTCCGTGGAAGTAATTCCGTTAAGCAGGCAAAGCTGTGTCTGACTCTTGGTATTACCGACGGCATCAGCTTCCGCAATCCGGACTCCGAATACGAAGCTCAGACCCTGACCTTCACGGAACGCCAGGCAGACGCAATCCTTGCTATGCCACTGAGCCGTCTCGTTGGTCTGGAACTGATGAAGCTACATCAGGAAAACGAAACACTCCTTGCCAATATCGCCGAATACGAAGACATTCTCGGCAGTATCACAAAGCTTCATAAGGTGATCAAGAAACGCTTAACCACATATAAAAAGCAGTTTGGCAGACCAAGACGTACAGAGCTTTGCAATCTTACAGTGACCAATTATGTTGAGGAGGTCAAGGAAGAAGATATCTATGTACTGATCGACCGCTTTGGATATGCAAAATCTATGGACAGTGCCGCTTACGGCCGTCTGGCACCGGAAACGCTGCAGGAGATTCCGCATACAGTTATGATGAAGAATACGGACAAGCTCTGTGTCTTCACGGATCAGGGTAATATGTACCAGATCAAGGCAAAAGATATTCCGAAAGGAAAAGCCCGCGACAAGGGAATATTAATTCACAATCTCTGCAAAATGAACAATGAGGAGAACGGTCTTCTGATGATCTCCTTCGAAGAACTTTTCAACTCACAGCTTCTCTTTATCACCAAAAAGGGCTATGTAAAACAGGTATCCGGCATCGAATTTGAAACAAGCCGTTATATGGTTAATGCTTCCAAGCTGGATGCAGACGATCTGTTAGTTGCCGTTGAGCAGGTGATGCCGGAGGATGCAATCTTTGGCGACCGCAAGGTAATTATGATCACGAAAAAGGGAATGTCACTGGGCTTCCCACTTGCAGAAGTAAATGAGTTCAAAAAGACAAGTCGTGGCCTCAAGGGGATTACCCTTACCGACAATGATGAGGTGCTGCATGGTGCATTGGTTCAACCGGACACTGACATCAAAGTATTTGACGGCAAAAAATATAATGTAAAAAGGATCAAACTGCGCAAACGAAATGATAAACCAATGAAATCGCAGATCCTCGTAAAATAATGAATGGTAAGTTTGAAAAAACAAAATGGCAGGTGTCCGAAAACATGGACATCTGCCATTTTATATTAAGGAAAATTTTTCCTGGCAAAGCTATTTTTTTATTATATACCTGACTTTTGTGTTTTGCTTTAAAAGTCTTCTTTGTAATTTTCTAATATGTGATTGTACATGGAACGTACTGCCGGCGCCAAAAACTCCGGATGAAGAGTTGCCAGACCGATCACACGCTCCGCATAAGGCTGTACCGGATAGCAGTCGACCTCATAAGGAATATCCCGCATCACCATCTGAGGCATCAGACAGATTCCAAACCCATTTGCCACCATAGCGACCGTCGACAGATCATCTACCACATGATAATTAGACTGGATATTGATGGAATTCTCCTTTAGAAAATTCTGGATATCCGCATCGGTAGACTCTCTCTGGGTCACAAACTGATGATTCCTGATCTCCCCGATATCCATATAATCTGTATCCTTCTCCTTTTTCATCCCTTTCGGAACAATACATAGAAGAGGATCCCTCCACAACGGCTCAATCGGAATATCTTTCGCACTGGAGGTAGATAAAAAGCCCAGATCCACCACACCATTTTTCAGCCAATAGGTCACATCATCATAGGTTCCCTGAAACACCTCAATCTCAATGTCCGGGTATTTCTTTTGAAAGGAACGCATAATGTCCGGCAGCCAGTTGGTACATACACTGGAAAAACAGCCAAGCTTCACCTTACCACGCTTTAATCCGTTAAACTCCGAAATCGCCTGCTGCAGGCTTTCATCACTGTTTAATACGGCATTGACATAAGGCAGTAAATGCTCTCCGTAATTTGTCAATGTAACGCCATTTTTGCTGCGGTTCAGCACCGTGAATCCCAGTTCTCCTTCCATGGCAGAAACCGCATGACTGATCGCTGACGGCGTCAGCCCAAGGATATCTGCCGCCTTACGGAAGCTCCCTTGCTCGGCCACCGTCTTAAATACCTGATATGTCAGAAGTGTCATTGTTTACCTCTCTATCTCGCACATTTATATAACAGATCTTCCCAGCGTCTGTCTACTTCCTCCTGAAACTGTACGATCAGATCCTCGTTTCCTTTCTTAAACAGGTGCTTAAATCTTCCCTGCGGACGAAGAAAATCCTCAATCGGCAGCTTCTTTTTCGGCTCATAGGTCAGTTTCCACTTTCCATGATCCACCTCAAACATTGGCCAGTAGCATGTGTCGATCGCCAGCTTGCAGATCTTCATAATATCCGGCGTATCATATCTCCAGCCTCTCGGACATGGTGTCATAATATTTAAAAAGCAAGGTCCCTCGGTGTAGATTGCCTTATTTGCCTTACTGTGAAGATCCTTAAAATCAGATGTAAATGTGGTCTGTCCCACATATGCCACATCATGATCTGCAATAATACTTGCCAGATCCTTACGATTCTGCATTTTACCATCGGACTGCTTTCCTACCGGTGTTGTTGTGGTATCCGCATACATTGGTGTTGCAGACGAACGCTGGATACCGGTATTCATATAAGCACCATTGTCATAACAGACATAAACCATATCATGGCCACGCTCCATTGCTCCGGAAAGCGACTGGAAACCAATATCATAGGTACCTCCGTCTCCACCAAAGGTAATAAATTTAAAATTCTCATCCTCCGGAAGCTTTCCTCTCTTTTTAAGGGCATTATAGGCCGTCTCCACGCCGCTTAACGTAGCTCCTGCATTCTCGAAGGCATTATGAATATAGCTGTCCTCCCAAGCCGTATACGGATACATAAAGGAAGAAACCTCCAGGCATCCTGTCGCATTGCCGATCACGGCATGATCATCCTCATGCAGGGCACGAAGCACAGCACGCACTGCAATGGTAGCACCACATCCGGCACACATACGATGTCCCGGTGCCAGACGTTCCGGCTTATTCATTATATTTTTTAAACTGTAATCGCTCATATTTTCTCTCCTTAATCTGATGGCTCTTCTTACCGTAAACGGATGTACTGGAACTGCTCAACCTCTTTGTCATTCTCTACAGCATCCGCAAGCTCCTCAAAGACATGAACGGCATCGCTGACAGTAAAATCACGTCCTGCCAGACCATAAATATAATTGACTGCCTCGATCATTACCTTATGACGGAACAGACCGGCGGTCACTTCGCTTCCCAAAGGTCCTCCATTGCCATTGTAGCTCTCACAACGATCCATGATTGCTACTGCTTTGCAGTTCTTTAACGCTTCCGCAATCTCTTTGGCAGGGAACGGGCGGAACACGCGAAGCTTTAATACTCCCACCTTTTTGCCCTGCTCTCTCATCTCATCCACTGCCTGTTTTGCAGTTCCCGCAGCAGACCCCATCAGAAGCATAATATAATCGGCATCCTCTGTGCGGTATTCCTCAAAAAGGCCAAAGCCTCTGCCTGAAAGCTTTTTAAACTTCTCTGCCACCTCCAGGATAACCTCCTTAGAGTTCTCCAAAGCAATCTCCTGGTTCTTTTTGGCTTCCATAGCATAGTTGGAAATGGAATATGGTCCTACTGCGATCGGTTTCCCCGGATTCAGAAGATACTCCTCCGGCTCATATTCTCCAACAAAATCTTTTACCAGCTCATCCTCCAGAAGCTCAATATTCTCTACTGCGTGACTGGTAATAAAGCCATCCTGACAAACCATGATCGGCAGATGCACTCTGGCATCCTCAGCGATCGGATATGCCTGAATAAAGTTATCATAGGCTTCCTGATTGTTCTCTGCATAGATCTGGATCCATCCCGTATCTCTGGCTCCCATACCATCCGAATGATCGCAGTTGATATTGATCGGTCCGGAAAGAGTACGGTTTACCAGCGTTAAAGCCAGCGGCATACGGTTTGATGCGGCAAGCAGAAGCTCCTCCCACATCAATGCCAATCCTGCGGAAGATGTAGCGGTCAGACTTCTCGCACCTGCTGCCTCTGCTCCTATCGCAGCACTCATGGAAGAATGTTCGCTCTCTACCGGGATAAACTCTGTATCCATCTCTCCGTTTGCAATATATGTAGATACCATCTGTGGAATCTCTGTCGATGGTGTGATCGGGAATGCCGGCATAACATCCGGGTTCACCTGACGAATCGCATAAGCAACCGCCTCATTTCCTGACATACGCTCTTTAATTGCCATTCGTATTTCCCTCCTTCATCTCGATCGCACCAAACGGGCATACTCTCTCGCAGATTCCGCAGCCCTTACAGTGATCATAATCAAATGCCCCACGCTTACTGTCCTTTACCGGAATACTTCCATCCGGGCAGACCGGTGCGCATAAAAGACATTGTTTACATAAATCCTCATGAAAAATCGGTGTATTTGTTCTCCACTCCCCTGTGTGAAACAGCCTGGATGTTCCACCGGCAAATACCATCAACCCTTCCGTGAGTTCGGTATGTGGAGATTTCTCATTAATCTTGGTAATATCTGTTCTCATTGTATTCTCCGTTTCCATTTCTATAGTTGATACATGCATCGCTATCTGCCTTTGAGCCCGGCATCATATTATGCAGACATCTGGTTATACTCCTCAATGGCTTCCTCCACCACATCATAAGCCCGCTCCAAAGCCTTCATGTTACCGTCGATAACCTCCGGCTTTTTGGCAAATTTATGCTCATAAGATGCTCTCATTTCATGAATAAACTTGTCTCGCGGCATAATACCGCTGACGGCAACGGCAGCGGCAAGCATTGGTGAATTCGGGAAGTTCTTTCCCAATGTCTCCACCGAAATCTTTCTGGCATCTACAGTATAAACTCTGCCCTCATAATCTCCCAGCTCGTCCATCACTTCTTCTTTGGACTTCGGCGTATTGATAATGATTGCACCGGTCTTTTTCAATCCTGCTGTAACGTCCACAGACGCCAGCAATGTCTCATCAACCACTACTACATAATCCGGATGATATATATTGGAATGAACACGGATCGTATCCGAGCTGATCCGGTTATATGCTGTGATCGGGGCTCCCATTCGCTCCGGACCATATTCCGGAAATCCCTGTACATTCTGTCCTGTCTTAAATGCAACATCAGCTAACAGAAGCGCTGCTGTCTTTGCTCCCTGACCACCACGGCCATGCCATCTGATCTCAATTCCATTTTTCATGTTGATAACCAAACCTTTCCACATAAATAATAAACTTTATCACATTTGCCTCATTACTGAAAAAATGATGCAACATTAACTATTATATATGGATGTCGATAATTGTAAAGCGAAAATGTTTAATTTTATTCATTTTATGAGTGAATTCATTTCATTTATATCGCAATATCTTTTGAGAAGATACACATCCGTATCCAAATTATCAAATTTCATATACAAATTTTATATCTACATAACGATTTTATGGTATACTCTTAAGTAGAGTCTTAATTAAGGAGGTTTTTATTATGCAGTTTGAAACATTACAAAAGGCGATGATCGCCGCTATGAAAGCAAGAGAAAAGGAACGTAAGGAAGCAATCTCTGTACTGGTATCCGCCACAAAGAAGCTGGCAATCGATGAGGGATGCCGTGAGGATATTCCGGAGGAACTGGTAGACCGCGCTATCTTAAAAGAGATTAAAAGCGTCAAGGAACAGATTGATACATGTCCCGCTGACCGTACCGATCTGAAGGATGAATATACCTTCACTCTTTCTGTTATGGAGGAATATGCACCAAAGCAGTTATCGGAGGAAGAGATCCGCAGCATTATCAATGAGAAATTTGCCGATGTGATCGCAACCAAAAATAAAGGGCAGATCATGAAGGCTGTTATGGGTGAGCTTAAAGGCAAGGCAGACGGCAAGATCATCAATCAGGTCGTATCCAGCCTTTGTCAGTAGAAATATTAATGGAGGAATATATGTATAAAACACAAACCGCACCGATGGGGTGGAACAGCTGGGACTGCTACGGTGCCGCTGTCACAGAGGATATTGTCCGCCAGAATGCAGCTTTTATGGCAGAGCATCTGAAACAATACGGCTGGGAATACATCACCGTAGATATCCAGTGGGCGGAACCGACAGCCGAAAATCATGAGTATCACCCATTTACAGAACTTTGTATGGATGAATACTCCCGTCTGATCCCGGCAGTCAACCGTTTTCCTTCCTCAGCAGATGGAAAAGGCTTTGCGCCGCTGGCAGAATATGTACACTCTCTTGGGCTGAAATTTGGCATCCATATTATGAGAGGCATTCCCCGTCAGGCTGTCCATCAGAATACCCCGATCCTTGGAAGCACACAAACAGCCCGCCAGATTGCCAAAACCGACAGTATCTGTCACTGGAACACCGATATGTATGGTGTAAATCCTGAGGCAGAGGGAGCCAAAGCATACTATGACAGTCTTTTTACACTTTATGCTTCCTGGGGCGTTGATTTTATCAAATGTGATGATATCGCCAGAGAGCTTCCTCATGAGGAAACCGAGCTGATCCTTCTGTCCCGGTCCCTGCAGGACTGTGGGCGGGATATGATCCTGAGTCTTTCTCCGGGTCCGGCCCTGTTAGAAAAAGCAGAGCTTTACAAACAGACATCCAATATGTGGCGTATCACTGATGATTTCTGGGACTCCTGGCCACAGCTTTATGAGATGTTTGACCGTGCCAGAGAATGGTGTATCCATGCCGGTAACGGATGCTGGCCGGATGCAGACATGCTGCCGATCGGACCGATCAAGCAGGATTATGATCCTTCCCTCAGCACAGAATTCACACAGGACGAGCAGATTACCATGATGTCTCTGTGGAGTATTTTCCGTTCTCCTCTGATCATCGGTGGGGAAATGACGAAATTTGACGATTTCACGATGGGATTGATCACAAATGAAGATATTCTGAAAATGCACCGCAATGCCCGCCATTCCCATCCGGTATGGCAAAGAGAGATTGATGGCACCGAGCATATCCTTTGGACAGCTGTCAGCAGCGAGGGCGGCCAGTATGCCGTTATTTTTAACACCGGCGAACAGGACAGCTCCGTCCGTATCCCATTGCAGGATCTGGAAATCTACCATCCGGTACACTCCACCGAACTTTGGAGCGGACAGACATCAGAAATTGCAGAAACCATCAATGTATCCCTGAAAAAACATGGGGCTGCTGTATTTTATTTAAACTAAAATAAAAATTACTACAGATCAAAAATCGCATCTTTGATACATGAAACAAAGATGCGATTTTTGGCTTACGATTTTTTCTAATATCCCCGGACTCCCTCCAGAGAATCATCATGATCGATCCACTCCTGCACCAGAATCTCCCGGTAATCCTCCTCTGTATCGCGGATCACAACTTTTTCGATGCCTGCATTGATGATCATCTTTTTACACATGGAACAGCTGTTGGAATTCTTCACATACTGCCCTGTTGCCACTTCCCTGCCGGACAGGTAAAGGGTACTTCCGATCATCTTTTCCCGTTCTGCACTGATAATGGCATTAGCCTCAGCATGAACACTACGACAGAGCTCATACCTCTCTCCCCGCGGTATTTCCATTTCCTGCCGGATGCATCGCCCCAGATCACTGCAGTTTTTCCGTCCTCTCGGGGCTCCTACATATCCGGTAGAGATCACCTCATCATTTTTCACGATAACAGCACCATAATGTCTCCGCAGGCAGGTTCCCCGCTTTGACACCACATCTGCAAGATCCAGATAATAATTTACTTTATCTCTTCTAGCCACGGTCGTTCTCCTTTACCAACTCAATAATATTACCATCGGGATCAGCCACACAGGATGTATACTCACCCCATTCATTATTTCCCGGAGCTGTCACCTGCTGCGCCCCACATCCGAGACATTTCTGGAGCATAGTATCCACATCATTCACCGTAATCCGAAGATGAAAATGATTGGTAACACCTCCACCGTATCCATATCCACGGCATGTCAGCCGTTCATAATCCCTGCGCCCTGCCATAGTCAAAATGATGCCGTCCTTTTCAAAATATGCTCTGCTGCCCTGGATCTCCAGATTAAATTCCAGCGCATTCCGGTAAAATTCAATCATTCTGCCCATATCCTCGGTCATTAAAACAATACCTGATATCCGCGGCTTTATACTGTCCGATTTTACGGACTCACTCGAAACCGTCTGCTCCGCAGCTTCCGGCTTCTCTGCTTCTTCCGCAGTCTGTGAAAGCTCTTGTTCTGAAATTCCGGCAGCCTCCATATCCGGAGTATCCGGCTCAGCTTCCATGGTCTGCTCCTTCCAGGCTGTATCCTCAGGCTCCTCCACCTTCTTCTGTCCAATATATAGTACAGTTCCAGTATTTGCAGGAAGTGTTACACTTATTCTTCCATTTTCATAACGGACATTTTCACTGCATCCCAGCAGATCCGTTACATTGCCATCTGCCGGTACACCAAACTCCATGTCCGCCGGCGCATCATCACAGTTTAACGCTGTCACTATGCAATTTCCGTCCAAAACTCTGCCATAAGCAAACTGGCGGTTTGTCAGATGAAGTTCTTTATATTCTCCATAGGTAAGCTCCGGATATTCCTTTTTCATGGCACCAAGTCTGGCACAAAGTGCCGTCACCGGATTCGTCTTTTCTGCGTCCGCAAAATCGGACAGATCCAGATATGGACGAAGATTCCAGTCAGAGCCCTGTTCCTTATTCCCTTCAATTCCAAACTCTGATCCATAATAAACCGATGGAATGCCATATAAGGTATATACAAGCAGAGTAACAAGCTTTAAGTGCTCCTTCTGATTCAGTTTGGTATAAATCCTTTCCACATCATGATTGTCTGCAAAGGTGTACAGACGTCCTCCCCTGCAGATATCATTTAAGCGGCGGATCGTATGGGCGATTTCAAAATAATTGTGGTCATTGTGCCCGGAATAAAGTCCCTTATGAAGCTCATAATTGGTTACACAATGAAGTGTCTCATCGTTGACCCATCTGCTGTAATCTCCATGGATCACCTCACCCATAAGCCAGAAATCCTCTTTCATCCGGGAGGTCTCATAGCGCATCCGCTTCATAAAATCAAAATCAAGTACATCTGCTGCATCCAGACGGATTCCGTCAATATCAAAAGTATCGATCCAGAAACGGATCACATCAAAAAGATACTGCATTACCTCCGGATTTCTTTGATTTAATTTTACTAACAGATTATATCCTCCCCAGTTTTCATAAGAAAATCCATCATTATATTCATTGTTGGCACCAAAATTCACGTTGCAGAACCAGTCACGGTACGGAGAGCCTTCTCTGTTTTTCTGCAGATCCTCAAATGCAAAAAAACGACGTCCCACATGATTAAATACTCCGTCTACAACTACCTTCACACCCATCCCGTGACAGTAATCCACAAAATCACGGAAATCTTCATTGGTTCCAAGACGGATATCTACTTTTTTATAATCTGTTGTCTCATAACCATGTCCCACAGACTCAAATAACGGTCCAATATAAATCGCCGTAAATCCCATATCACAGGCATGCTTTGCCCACTGCTTCAACTGATCAAAATGTGCCTCTGCTATTCCTGTATTTTCCTTACTGCATCCACATAATCCCAACGGATATATGTGATAAAATACTGCACTATCATACCAAGCCATATTTTTCCTCTTTCTGCGCTTTACGCTTTTATTCTGTATCTGGTCTTTTATCTGTTCCAGGCTGATCTGCCAATTTGACACAATACTCAAAACTCCACCTGTTGATTCAGACATTTTTCCTCAAACTCTGCTGCCGGTACCGGTTTTGAAAAATAATATCCCTGAATATAATCCGGCTTCAGATCCAGCACACAGCGAAAAACCTCCTCGTCCTCTACACCCTCATAACAAACCGTCAGATTTAAGGAATGTGCCAGTTCTGTAAACTGCTTTACCACCAGATAATCATACTTGCTATTGATAATATTCCGGATAAAGGACTGATCAATCTTCACCAGATCAAAGGTCATATCCTTGACATACCGCAAATTGGAATACCCTGTACCGAAATCATCAATTGCCAGCGGAATAGACTCGTCCTTAAAGGAACGAAGCACTTTGGCCGCCACGCTGCTCTCAATCTCCCCGCTCTCTGTCACCTCGATCATCAAAACATTTTTATCTACATTCAGTGTATGGATCAGAAACAGAATATCCTGCAGTGCATTGCTCTTCTTAATCTGCACAAAGGACAGATTCACATTCATCCGGAATCCCGGCACCACCTTCTGCCACTTTACACACTGCTCTATGGCTGTTTTGGTGATCCATCTTCCCAGCGGAATGATCAAACCGGTTTCCTCCAGCATCGGAATAAACTGTCCCGGAGACATAAAGCCAAATTTGGAGCTGTGCCAGCGGATCAATGCCTCTGCCCCAAGAATCTTCTTTTGGCCAATATTTACTACCGGCTGGTAGTATAACTCAAAACCATGGAAATCATTCTCAATGTCTTTCCGAAGCTCCTCCTGCACATCCAGGGTATGTACATATTCTTCATATACCGCATGAGAATACCTGATACAGTTATTTTTCCCACCGATCTTTGCCTGATGCAGGGCAAAGCCAGCACTTTCTATGATCTTTCCAATATCCTGCTCCCCTTTATGAAAATAAACACATCCCGCAGATACCGTATAGTACGTTACATGACCGCTTTGCGAAATCAAATGATCGATCTTTCCCCGAATCTGTCTATATAACTCCTTTGCCGGATCTTCCTTCTTTTCATTGAAGTTTCCTTTAACAAGAAGCATCATCTCATCTCCGCCCATCCGGAACACTCTTCCCTTATCCTGCACGATACTCCGAAGACATTCTGCCAGATTTAATAAGATTTCATTTCCAAACTCATTGCCGTACTTTTCATTGATCTCTTTAAAATTGTCAATGCCAAGCTGCAGTAAATATCCTTCAAAGCAATCCTCATCCAGAAGTCTCCGCATATATTTCTGAAGGATCTGCTCTCTGTATAATCCGGTCACTCCATCAATCTTGCTCTTTTTCCCAATGTCAGAAATTCTTCCGACCAAAAATGCAGGCTTTCCGTCAGAATCCTCCACAACCTGTCCGCGGCATGAAATCCAGACCGGCTTCCCATCCCGTCCAACCCATCGGTATTCCATATCATGCTCTTTGGACTGTCCGGTAATGATCTGATTCAGATTTGCCACCAGCAATGGATAATCCTGGGGATATACTATACTTTTCAGTGCTGTAAATGCATCTGAAAGTTCCGTTTTTTCAAAAGGAAATACATCTGCCGCACTATCAGAAATTACATATTTATCATTTTTGATATCAAGAACAAACAGATAATCATCGGTACATTTTCCAAGTACAGAAAAGACCGTGCCATACATATGCATATCATCGCTGAGTATGTTTTCTCCCATATATTTACCATCCTTTCCATCTTTCATGCTATTTATCTGTTACTTTAACAAGTTTCTCACACTATTCCCTGCGGCTTGCACGGATGCTGTGATGCCGTACCTTACAGTCATACATATTGTCATCCGCTTTCTTCATCAATTCATCGATCTCATTAACATTCTGTATGGATTCCATAATGATTCCGGTGCTTGCTCCCAACTCATACGCCTTCTGCTCTGTGGCATTCCACTGATCGATCCAGAAATGAAGCCGCTTTTCAAAAATCTTCACAAAATCTTCTGGTACCGCCTCAGCACTCCAAAGGCACAGCGCAACATATTCATCTCCACCAAACCGGGCGCAGATTCCTTTTTCCCCTGCGGCTTCGGATAATGCATCGGCGATCGCCCTGATCGCCACATCGCCCTCGCTGTGTCCATAAGTGTCATTTATCATTTTCAGATGGTCCAGATCAACAGAAGCCATAAAGATCCGACGTTCTTGTCCTTCCAGCTCCTTCATCCGACGGGCAAACTCTCCGTAAAATCCCCGACGGTTATAAAGTCCCGTCAGCGCATCACGAATATACATCTCATACAGCTTGGACTGGTTTTTAACCGTACCAAGGATCTGTGCCATTGCCATCATAAAATCCTTCATCCGCTCATAATCCAGCTCCTGATCTCCACACTCCAGCAAAAGATATCCGTATACCTCCTCCTGCCAGTGCAACGGAAGATAAAGAACATACCTGCTTCTCTCCAGCATTTTATCCGGAATCATGTCAATACTGTGATTTTCCATTTCCTGCAAAGGAATGGTCATATGCCCATCCTTTCTCTCAATGAGAAGAAGAACGTGATCCTCTTCAAATCCCTTTGGCAATGGAATATCTGTATGCATACAAAACTCCCTATTGACAAAAACCCGGCAGTCCCCGGTCATCATATCCGGAATACATTCCGGAAATCTTTTGATAATGTTCATCATGGAGTGCCCTTCTGTCATCTCCGTCATCATATGAAAGATCCGTTCAATATGTGCCTGCTTTATTTGCATGCGGGTATAAACATCAAGGATATGCTGGTTTGAAGTCTGAAAATGTATCTTTTTGCAGCCACAGGACTCACCATTGATAATATGAAACGGCACCGGCATGAATCTCGGAGCTGCTTCCGGATCAGCCTCCGTTTCCTGTATGATAGAGATAATCTGTTCTGCAATCTTCTTCTGATCCACCCGTCCCGTCGTCAGACGTGGAATGCAGTACTGGATCAGATCAATCCCGTCAAAGCCTGTTACAATAACATCCTGCGGCACGTGATATCCCCTCTCTTCCAGAACATTGATCACAGTTAATGCCATAGTATCATTGGCGCAGATGATCGCATCCGGAAAATCTTCTGTATTTTCCAGCCATTTTTCACAGATCCGGCGAGCCGGCCCGTTCCAAAAATCTCCATATGCAATATGCTCCGGTTTCACCGGCATTCCATTTTCCTGCAATACTTCCCGGAACGCATCCAAGCGTTCCTCCGAAAATGAGTTGCCTTTAAATCCTGCCATAAAAAAAGGATTATGTCTGTGATGTCCCTCAATGACATGACGCACCAGACGTTTAAAGCATGACAGATAATCCAGGCAGATATTAAAGCATCCCTCCATCTCATAATCTACTGTAATAACAGGAGTATTCACTTCCAATGCCTGATCCCGCAGCTTTAACAAAAGCTCCTTATGAAGGATCGTCTGTCCCATCAGGATCAACGCTGCCAGATCTTTCATTGGGATATTCTCAAAAATGGATGCTTCACCATTGGAATGTGGTGTTGGAAAATCCATCTTATCAAAACATCCAAAAACCATGATCCGATATCCGTTTTCTCTGGCGCTCTGGTAGATCGTATGCATCAGACTTGCATTTTCCTTATTTTGAAGCTGTGAAACACAAACACCGATTATATTTGATTTTGTATCTGTATGTGTTCTATTACTCATTATGGGTATCTCCTATTTTCTGCTTCACCTTCCCGTGTTTCTCTGCCTTATTATACTACATTTCCCTTCTTCTGTCATGCTCTGTCCCTTTTTCTGTACTGTCCCGCATAATATCTCAATCCAATAATGAAACAAACCGCAGCACTCGCCATGATCAACACAGATCCCCGGCTATATACTTCCGGTGCATAAATTTCCAACAGACTCAGACCAATGGAGGTCGAGTTAAATGTAATATGCATGATCATGGATGCAAAGATTGTTCCCGTAACCTGCACTACCATCCCCAATAGGATACCCAGTGCAAATGCATATAATCCCTGTATGACATTCATGTGAAAAATTCCAAACAATGCCGCCTGAATGACATTTGCCGTCCAAAAAGAAAAGGCCGGTTTCAATCTGTCCAAAATCACACCGCGGAATATGAGTTCCTCTGCCACCGGTCCCACCAACATGACATAAGGAACCGCAAAGACACTGGCCGTAATATCCAGTGTATCCATCAGCTTTTCATAAGAAGAAAAGGCAGACGGAAACAGCTGCGCTGCCATCCCCACGATCACAGTCAGCACAATGCAGGCACCAAAGCCCAATGCCAAAGCACCGGCAATTCTCGCACCACCCAATCGTTCCCTGTAGGAAAATGATCTTTCTCTCCACTGCCATCGATAATATAATGTACCACACCAGCCAATAGCGATCACAGCGTACACCAGAGAAATGATCATAGAATAATCATTGATGGACTGCAGCAGCAACATGGAAAGATCTTCCCTGGTTCCTCCCTGCACAAACAATACATAGACTCCCACTGTGATCATACAAAGCATGGATGCCACAAACTGAACAACAAATGCTCCCAGCAATATCATCAGTGCCTTAAATACTGCAGATACTCTCAGCTTCTTCAACGCTGCTGCAGTTACACTGCCGGCTGCCTGATCCGCCAAAGAACCCGGGGCAGCCGGATTCTTCTGATCTGTTACAGTCTTCCGCTCCAAGCTCTCCTTCCGGCTCGTCTCCTTTTCCTGCTTATCCATCTCTTGCTTCCTCCTTGATAAGATAAAAAGGCAATATAAACATTTTGCCCTTCATTTCCACTTGTTACAAATATTTCCCATATAACTAAAAACTGGGGCTGCCCGCCGACAGCCCCAATAGATATGTATTATTTCTTTCTCTGTAAAAATACCGGTATCTTAATCTCACCATTGTCAGATGCCTGTCTGTTATAGGCTCCTGCTCCCGGAGAAACCGGTGCTGCCGGCTTTTGCATCGATGGTGCGGAAACTGTCTTCTGTACAGAAGATGCGACCTGACCTTCCTTCGTAGCAAAATTGGTCTTCGGTACAGCAGTCTTCGTAAAGGAAGGAACGACATTCTTCTCCTCATCCAGACCTGTAGCGATAACGGTGATCTTGACTTTTTCTTCCATAGAAGGATCAACTACGGCACCAAAAATCGTATTACAATTCTCACCTGTGAGCTCCTCAATATAAGAAGCTGCGTCATTTGCATCAAATAACGTAATATCACCGGAAATATTGATAATAACATGAGATGCACCCTCAATGGTAGTCTCAAGAAGCGGACTGGAAATAGCCTGCTTCACGGCATCCAGGCACTTCTCATCGCCCTCACCAACACCGATACCAATATGGGCAATGCCCTTATCCTTCATAACTGTCTGAACATCTGCAAAGTCCAGATTGATCAGTCCCGGAACATTGATCAGATCCGTAATACCCTGAACACCCTGCTGAAGCACCTCATCAGCCTTCTTTAATGCATCCTCCATAGATGTTCTGCGGTCTACGATCTGTAACAGTTTATCATTCGGAATTACGATCAATGTATCCACATGCTCCTTTAACCGCTCGATACCAGACTGTGCATTGTTCATTCTGGTACGGGCCTCAAAGGAAAATGGCTTTGTTACGATACCAACAGTCAGGATACCCATGTCCTTTGCAAGCTGTGCTACGACAGGTGCTGCACCCGTACCGGTTCCGCCACCCATTCCACATGTAACAAATACCATATCTGCACCACGGATAATATCCGTAAGCTCTTCCTTACTCTCCTCTGCAGCCGCCTGTCCAATATCCGGAGATGCTCCTGCTCCAAGTCCCTTTGTCAGCTTCTCACCAATCTGCAGACAATTTGGTGCCTTACAGTTTAATAAATGCTGTTTATCTGTATTGACACAGACGAATTCAACTCCCTGAATTCCTTCCTCGATCATACGGTTGACTGCATTATTACCGCCACCGCCGACACCTATTACTATAATCTTTGCAGATGAATCTGACTCACTTGTCTTAATCTCTAACACGACTGCTCCTCCTCTTTCTGAAAATAATTTATCTTTTCTGTCATTGTCAGTGAATTCCTATCTCTAAAGCCTCTAAATCTGTCGAAAACAAATCGGCAATCTAAACCTACTCTATATAATACTAAGAATGCGTAGAATAATCAAGGAGAACATTTGTTTTTTCTGTTCCTTTTCTCCCTACTGTTCTACCTGCTGATCTGCATCTGTACTATCATCTGATACGGTACTGTCTGTTCCGGAAGCGTCATCTGCGCTCCCCTCGTTCGGTGACGTGCCAGCCTCTCCGGAGGGTTCCACTGTACCGGTATCTGACGACGCATCCGCATCCTCCCCGGTAGTTTTCAGTATAATGCGGTCACCGGAATTGAAATTTTCCATGTCGATCGTCCCTGCCAGTCCCTTTTTATTGGTCTTTTTCAACACACTGGCGAGGGCCGCCATATCATCATCATAAAAATCTTTCTGTCCCAGATAAACCTCTACCTTACCGGAATACAGTGTAACATTCTTGCCATCAAACTTGATCTGATCCACCTGTACTTTATAATGCCTGATCAGACGGGACAGGTTCATGATCGTCTCAAACAGAGAAGAATCCTTCACTTCAAAAGCTTCGTTCAACGTGAATTTACCAAATTTGATTCCTGTCACTACCGGCACACCATCCATGGGCTCTGCCAGACTCTGCAGCACAACTCCGTCTTTATCGAAATAAATATATTGTCCCATATATTTCACACAGCCACTGATTGTTTTGTCATATACATGCAGAACAACGGCAGACGGACTTTTCCATTCCACATCGATCTCCTGCACAAAAGGCAGACACGACACATGGCCAAGCTTGCTTTTTGCCAGAAAATAAAGAGTATGATAATCATATTTGTCTGACATGGCAGAAGAAATGATCTCCTGTTCCGAGTAAATCTCTCCGCCCTCCACCGTCACATCTGTTATCCTTAAAAACCAGAATACACCGGCGATGATCAAAAAGAGACCAAGGATCACTCCACCAATTATCTTTATGTGTTTCAAAAAATTCCTCCTATTTGCGCTTTATCCTTGCGGACACACTCAAAACCAGTCCAAATTCCATCATCATGATCAGGCACGCTGTACCACCGTAACTGATCAACGGAAGCGGCACACCGGTCGATGGAATGGTGTTAGTCACGACAGCAATATTGAAAAGCACTTGAATCGCAATATGTATCATTACTCCTACACAGATCATGCTTCCAAAAATATCAGGAGCATTGCAGGCAATGATCACAATACGCCACAGCAGCACCAAAAATGCGATCATAACCAGCACGGCACCGACAATACCAAGCTCCTCGCAGATTACCGCAAAGATCATATCATTATAGGCCTCCGGAATATATCCCAGCTTCTGCATACTCTCTCCCAGACCGCTTCCGGTGATCCCCCCGGAGGCAATTGCATAAAGCCCCTGAAGAATCTGAAATCCCCCCGGCGAATTTTCTATATCCAGCCAGGATGTGATACGTCCGGCACGAAAACCTCCACCGATCATAGCATATGCCGCAGCCAGCCCGAAGCCGGCCAGACCACAGACAATAAAGTATCGTTTACGCTTACTTGCCACAAAGCACATTCCCACCGCGATCACCGTTACAATAATTGCGGTACTTAAATTTTCCTTCGCGATCAAAAGAATCGCCGGTGCGATATACATCATCACCTTCAAAAAACCCTTGAATGTATCAAGACGCTTACGTGACAGATAGACGGCATATGCCACAAACATGATCACACCAATTTTCGTAAACTCGGACGGCTGAAACTCCATTCCAATCTTCAGCCATCTTCTTGCTCCATTGTGCTCAATACCAATCCCCGGTATCAACACAATGGTCTGCAGGATCAGACAGACCGCATAAAAAACATAAACCAGATTGATCTTTTTCAGATACAGCTCCCGGTAATCAATCCGTGCCATCAAAAGCATGCACACAACGCCACCGGCCATTCCCACAGCCTGCCTTGACACGAAACGGTAGGGATTACTGAACCTGCTGGTGGATGCGGTATAGGAGCTCGCACTATAGATCATCAATATTCCAAAAAGAGCGATCGCCACCGTCATAAATAAAAGCATATAATCAAACTGATAATAATAATGTTCTCTCTTCTGTCTGCTTTTTTGCACTTTTGCCATATTAAAACCCATGCCTTCCGGACTTATTATAATTGATTGACATATTCTTTAAACAGGGTACCCCTCTGCTCATAGCTTTTAAACATATCCCAGCTTGCACAGGCCGGCGATAAAAGCACGGCTTCTCCACTCTGAGCCTGTGCTGCACTGACCTTAACAGCTTCCTCCAGCGACGCCACACGGATAATATTGGTAAAACCTGCTTTTCTGGCTGTTGCCTCAATCTTGTCTGCTGTTGCCCCCAGAAGTACCAGACATTTTACAGTATCTCCAAAAGAATCGATCCATTCTTCATAGGAGGACTGTTTATCATATCCGCCGCCGATCACAACCGTCGGTGTTACCATTGCCTGCACTGCTTTGATGGCTGCATCCGGATTGGTACCCTTAGAATCATTATAATACTTGACTCCGTGAACTTCCCGGACAAATTCGATCCGATGCTCCACCGCCTTAAATTCAGCGATCGCCTTGCGGATACATTCTACCGGCACTCCCATATGCATTGTGATGGCAACTGCCGCCATGACATTTTCATAATTATGTACTCCTAAAAGCTGCATATCATGGATCGTACATATTTTGATTTCTTCGGTATCCTTATAGATAATATCCTCTCCGTCAAGCCAGATTCCTCTCTCCAACGGACGGGCACTGCTAAACCAGAAAATATCCGCAGGTATCTTATCTGCCAGCTTTTTCAGCTCCGAATCCTCATAATTCAGCACACAGATCTGATCCTTCGTCTGGTTTTCCGCAATTCTTGCCTTCGTATCTATATAACACTGCATCGTATGATGACGGTTCAGATGATCCGGCGTAATATTTAAAATAGCACTAACCTCCGGCCGGAAGGAATGAATCGTTTCCAACTGAAAGCTGCTGACTTCAGCTACTGTCACAGAAGAATCCTTCATCTCCAGCGCATACTCTGTATAAGGTAAACCGATATTTCCCACGACAAATACACTGTCGTAGTATTCTCTCATAATCGCACCGGTTAATGCCGTCGTTGTTGTTTTGCCATTGGTTCCCGTAATGGCAGCCAGACGTCCCTTCCCACAGACATAGGCCAGCTCAATTTCGCCCCATACCGGAATCTTTTTGTCCTGAAGCTTGATCACAAACGGAAGATCTGTTGGTACACCGGGACTTAAAACTGCCAGATCCAATGTATCCATTACTTCCTCCGGGAGATTTCCGATGATCAGATCATATGTGATCGATTCCGGAATCTTCGCACGGATCTGCTCCCGGTCCGCTTTCTCGTTTCCTTCCAATACCACCGGCTTTGCTCCCTTGGCAGCCAAAAGCCGTATCGCTGCAACACCACTCACTCCGGTTCCCACTACAAGAACTCTTTTGTCTGTAAAATCCATGATTGCCTCCTATCTCATCTGTACCTTTATTTACAGTGCAGCTAATGCGATCAGACAGAACAATGCTGTCACGATCGAAAAAACAGCTACCACCTTGGTTTCCGACCATCCACTCTGTTCGAAATGATGATGGATCGGTGCCATTTTAAAAATCCTTTTTCCATGGGTGATCTTAAAATATCCTACCTGAAGAATGACAGATAACACCTCAATCAGATAGATCGCACCCACGATCAGTATATATAACGGCATCTTCAACAATAATGCTGTCGATGCAACAAAACCTCCTAATGCTAATGATCCGGTATCCCCCATAAATACACTGGCTGGATATACGTTAAATACCAGAAAACCCATAAGCGCTCCTGCTACCGCCGCACACACCGGAGCTGCCGTACTGCCGGTTCCGATCGCCACTACCGTAAAAAATACAGCAACCAATAATGTCACGCTGGACGCAAGACCATCCAGTCCATCTGTAAAATTAGTGCCATTCACCGTACCAACCATGACAAAAAACAAAAACGGAAGAAACAGTCCTATGGGAAGACTGATATATCTTCCCGTGGCAATCCCACCGGTAAAGGGAATCAGCATCTGCATCTCATAATGCAGCTGTTCGGTATAATAATAAGCAAATATCACCGTTACCCCAAACTGCAATACCAGCTTCTGCCACGCACGAAGTCCCAGCGACCGCCTCATAACCACCTTAATATAATCATCCAGAAATCCGATCAATCCAAATCCCACGGTTGAAAACAGAATCGGAAGAATTTCCGGATAATCCCGCAGATACAGTGACGATGTCACCGCCACAGAGATCAGTATGATCAGTCCTCCCATTGTAGGGGTTCCTGCCTTTTTCAGATGACTTCTCGGTCCATCCTCTCTCACATACTGTCCAAATTTGAGCCGTTTCAAAAACGGTATCACCACCGGACAGAGTATGATGCTGATGGAAAATGAAAGCAGTACCGGTATTACGGTATCGAAGTAATCCATGGCTATTCCTCCTCTTGCTTATTTCGGATTCTTTCGGTACCTTGATACTCAATAGGAGATTTTGTCATTCGTAATGAATATTGTAATCCAATCCATACGAGAAATCAACCCGGCTCTGCTGTCACGGTCTCCCCTCTTTCGACACCCAGATATGGCAGTGCATTGTCCAGCAGTTCTGAGATCACAGGAGCTGCAATCGTCCCTCCGTAATAAATTCCCTGCGGTTCATCAATCAGCACCAGCGCCGCTACCACAGGATGATCTGCCGGAGCGAATCCCATGCAGGAAGCAATATATTTATTACTGTGACGGGGAAGTTTTTCTGAGGTTCCCGTCTTTGCTCCCACCTGATATCCTTCCACATATGCTTTTTTACCGGAGCCTTCCGATACAACAGATTCCAGGATCATCCGCATGGTCTCGGAGGTCTGGGAAGATATGATATTTTCCTGCGCAGGATACGTCAGCTTTTTCACAGCGGTTCCATCGCTGCTTTCCAGCTCCACCCCCAAATGAGGTGTGATCCGGGTTCCACCATTGAGTATCATACTAATAGAAGAAAGAAGGCGGACCGGCGTCAACTGAAAAGACTGGCCAAAGGACATAGTTGCAAGCTCCACTGCACCTACATTCTCCTTCCGATGCATGATCGTCGAGGCCTCACCGGGTACATCGATCCCCGTCTTGCTCATAATGCCGAGCTGCTGCAGATAGTGAAACATGTTATCCACTCCCAGCCTTGCTCCAACCTCCATAAAAACCGGATTACAGGAATTCTGCACTCCCTGCACAAAGGTTTCTGAACCGTGGCCTGTGGTTTTGTGGCATCGTATCCTGCGATCCTCTACCACTTTAAACCCCGGACAGTGAAAGGTATCCTCCAGCTTTACCACCCCTGCCTCCAACGCTGAGGCAGCAACAATCACCTTAAACGTGGAACCCGGCTCATAAGTATCACTGACGCAGGCATTTCTCCACATTCCATTCAATGCCTCCTGCTTTTTCTTGTCCGACATATTCTTTGAAGAAGTTGTATTCAGCGTATACGGATCATTCAGATCAAACTCCGGAACATTTACCATTGCATAGATTTCTCCATTTTGCGGATTCATCATCACAATCCGGACACTTTTAGCTTTCTTCGCCTTCATAACCTTTCCGGCTGCCTGTTGTGCAAAAGACTGTATATTGACATCCAGGCTGGTATAAAGATTTGTTCCCGCAATGGGTTCGATACGCTCTTCCGCTTTTCCGTCAATCTCCAGACCTCTGGCTGTGGTCATCGTCAGAATGCTTCCATCCTGTCCCTGAAGATATTTGTCATAAGCCACCTCCATCCCTATGATTCCCTGATTATCCGCCCCGGTAAATCCTATCACCTTCGAGGCAAACTCAGAATAAGGATAGTACCTTTTGTAGTCCTCGTCCACCATCACGCCTGCAAGCTCCATATCACGGATCCGGTCTGAGATGTCCTTATCTACATTCGACTTGATCTTTTCGATAGAAGAAACCTTTTCCACTCTTTTCCGGACCTTTTCCTCCGGAAGCTCCAAAAGCTCCGACAAAACATGGATCACCTTTTCGGGATTCTGAACCTGGTTGTGAATCACGGAAATCGTGGATACCGGCTTATTGGAGGCAATCGCCACACCATTTCTGTCGTAGATAATACCTCTCGCCGCCTTGACAGTTCTCTGCCTCTGATGTACCTCTTTTGCCTTTTCTCCATAATAGTCTGCCCTGTTTACCATCAGATATAACAATCTTCCGGCAAGCCCTATCATAAAAAGTACCACCATGCCATAGACAAACAACAGTTTTTGTCTTTGTAATGTTCTGCTCTGCTTCAGATATTCCGTCATCTGCCGGATCACTCCGTTTCTTCTGACATTCCTTAATATCTATTAGCAAAACAGCTTAATTATTCATTCCGGTATCACCTTCTTCGTTATCCGCTGCGTTTTTGGCAACTCCATAACTGCTGTCGGAATAACCGCCATCCGGCACTTCCTGACCCAGATTGCTTTTCGTGGTAGACGGAAGTTTAAGTTTACTTGCTTTGGTAATGTCTGATTTTTTTCCGGTAGGATAAATCTCAAGCATCGGCAGAATATCCTTCATCAGACTGCTTGCAAACTCTGTTGCATAGGTACTGTGGGCCTGATCCTCTACATTTGGCTCATCAATAACCACATAAACCACCAGCTGGGGATTATTGGCCGGCACACACCCAATAAAGGATACCAGATATTTTCCATGGCCACGGGGAATCTTCTCCGCAGTACCTGTTTTACCTGCCACCTTATAACCCTTTACAGATGCCGGATTCGCCGTTCCTTCTTCTACTGTCGCCAAAAGGAATTTCCGGAGAAGCCTGCCTGTCTTTTCCGTGATCACCTTGCTTTCCACTGCGTCATCCTCCGATTGGATCACCGCTCCGGACTCGCTGGAAACTTCTTCTACTACATGGGGGCGATAATAATTTCCTCCATTTACTATTGCGGAAAACGCTGCCGCCATCTGTACCATGGTTACTGTCTGGCTCTGTCCAAAGCTGGAAGTCGCCAACTGTGTGGAATGCATTGTGTCGTTATTAAATACCGTACCGGTTGCCTCACCCGGAAGGTCGATCCCGGTCTTTCTGCCAAGTCCAAATGCATCCATATAATCAAGAAATTTTTCTTTTCCAAGCTTTGCGCTGATCTGCATCATAACATCATTGCAGGATACCATCAATGCCTGCCCCAGAGAGAGCGCACCGTGTCCACCGTATTTATTTGCCACACATTTAATATAACGGTCTGCCACCTGCTGTCCACCATCACAGACGTAGGTGCTGTTTGCACTTGCTTTTCCCTCGTCAAGACATGCCGCGATCGTAATCGGCTTAAATGTAGATCCCGGCTCATACGAGTCACTAATGCAGTAGTTTCTCCATAATTCATTTAATGCAGTAAGCTGATCTTCCTCCGACATGGAATTAATCTCATCCTGTGTATATGCTACCGTCAGATCTCTTGGATTATTCAGATCGTATTGCGCATTGGAACCCATGGCAACAATACCGCCGGTATTGGGATTCATTAAAAGACAAGCCACTTTTTTGGCTCCCATATTTTTCATAAATTTCTGAATATGCTGTTCCATAATACCCTGTACATTGACATCGATCGTTGATTTGACTGTATAGCCATTTGTAGCCGCTTTAATGGTTTTGACCAGATTCAGTTCTGAGTCATAATAACCAAACTGACGTCCATTGGTACCATTTAACATATCATTATAAGTATTTTCTATGCCCCAGGTACCGGTATTGGTATCGGTGCAGAAGCCGATCACATCACATGCTATTGTAGAATACGGATATTCTCTCTTGTACTCCTCTTCAAAATGGATCCCCCGGATATTCTCATCCTTGTCCTGCAGCTTTTCCAGTTTTTTGACATATTCCTTATCCAGTTCTTTAAAGTCCTTCATCTGATAATATCTCGAAGCAGGATTTTCTTTAAGAATCTTATCCACGTCGCTTCCTGATATTCCAAATACATTTTCCAAAGCATCCTTTGTGGGCTGGATATATTTCTTTTCTTTACAGATTGCTGCCGGATCCAGAAACAGATTATACACCTTGACACTTGTAGCAAGCTTATTGCCGTTAACATCCAAAATGTCGCCTCTTTTATAAGGAATCGCATTACTGCTGTGGCTCTGCTGTGCCAGCATCCTTTTCGTATAGTTGTCTCCTTTGACTTTATTCAGACGGACAATCTGGTAAGTCAGTCCTATACATCCTAAAATAACAAAACCAAACACCACTAAAATGCGTACTCGCATTGAACGGGTGCTTGGTTTATTTTTATAACGCGTATCTCTTGCTCTTCTCTTTGCCATTACAAATCCCTGTCCTTATTTTCCGGAGCATTGGTTATTTAGAGCTGCCGGGAATATCTCCATACTGTTTCACCATATCGCTTTTTTTATTATCATATTTATAAACCTGATTGTCAACCGGCTGGATCATCCCCAGCTCTCCTGTAGCAATCTCATAAACCTGGGACAGATCGACAGAATCCATAATTTTCTGATATGTGTCCTCGTTTTCCTGTTTCGTTTCAGCAATTTCTGACTGCAGCGCGATCACATCATTTTTCATCTGCGTAATTCCTGACTGTACCTGAAGATAGATAAATGCCGCCACGACAACAACAATTGCTGCCGCCGCAAGGAACAGAAAAGAGGACAATTCCATAGACGCTGGCAGTGCCACCGGCTTCTGCTGTGGATACACCTTGGCTTTTCTTCTCCTGACCGGCTGAGTTCTTCTCTCCGGCACCTCCTCCAGCTGATGCGCCAGATTGCCATACACATACCCATTTCTTCCCTGTCGGTAGTTCTCCCTCGGATAGCGTCCGCTTCGATAAGAACCGCCCGTACGGTTTGAACTGCGATAATTTGGTGATGCTGCCATAATTTGCCACTCCTCCCTGCTTTCTTTTGCCGCCATACCCCTGTGGCATAACGGATATCGTATCACAGATTTTTCTGTGTAATATTCTGACGGTGCCCGTAATCCGCACCGTCGACCTTATTCAACAAACTGCGAATCCCCCAATCCGCAAGAATTTGTCGTGCCGAACTATTCGGCTTATATATGTTCAAATACCCTGAGCTTCGCACTCTTGGAACGGGAATTTTCCTCCAGTTCCTTTTCTGATGGAAGAACAGGTTTTCTCGTAAGCACTTTTCCTTTGGACTTTTTGCCACAGACGCACACCGGAAAATCCGGTGGACAGGTACATGGATCCTGCGCCGTCCGAAATGCGTTTTTCACAATGCGATCCTCCAGGGAATGGAACGTAATAATACAAAAACGTCCGCCCGGTGCCAACAGGTCGATCATCTCACTGATATGATCCTCCAGTACCGTCAGTTCCCGGTTCACCTCAATACGAATGGCCTGAAATGTCCTTTTAGCAGGATGACCGCCCTGTTTCTTAAACTTCATCGGAATCGACTGATCTACAATCTCTGCCAGTCTGCCGGTGGTCAGCACCGGTTCCTTCTGACGCTCCTGCACAATATGCTTTGCAATATTTTTGGCAAATTTATCTTCCCCATACTTGCGAATTACCTGAAATAATTCGCTTTCTGTGTACTCATTTACAACAGTGGCTGCCGTTACCTCCTGGCGGTTATCCATCCGCATATCAAGTGGGGCATCTTCCCGATAAGAAAAGCCTCTCTCTGCTGCATCCAGCTGATAAGAGGATACTCCCAGATCCAGTGTGATGCCATTGACTCTTTCAATTCCAAGATCATAAAGAACATCCTTCATCGCCTCATAATTGCTTCGAACAATGGTAACCTGATCCTTAAAATCAGCCAGCCTCTTTGTCGCCGCCGCAATGGCATCCTCATCCTGATCGATCCCGATCATCCTGCCATCCGGCCCCAGTCTGCGGCATACCTCATAGGCGTGTCCGGCTCCTCCCAGTGTGCCATCTACATAAATTCCATCCGGCTGCACATTCAAAGAATCAATCACTTCCTGTAACAGCACTGACTTGTGAGCAAATTCCATATCATCTGTCTCCTTCCGGCTGTGAAACCGTTATACCCCTTACCGGTTTTACAGCGAAATGCCAAGGGCATCCATTGCCTCTTCCATAGACATCTCATTACCCATTGTCTGCGCTTCAAAGGTCTCCTTGTCCCAGATCTCCACACGGTTGATCATTCCAACAAAGACAAGATCCTTTTCCAGTCTGGCACTTTTTCGAAGTTTTGCGGGAATCAGTATCCTCCCCTGCTTATCCAAGGTCAGCTCCGATGCCGATGCCATTAACTGTCTCTGGATCAAACGGCTCTGCTGATTGGACGGCAGACTCTGCAGTTTCCGTGCCAGCTCCTCCCAGTCATGCTGTGGATATAGATACAGGCATCCGTCCACGCCCCAGGTGACATAAAATACATCGCTCAGTTCCTCGCGATACTTTGCCGGTACGATAGCTCTGCCCTTTGCGTCGATCGAATGTTCATACTGACCCATGAACATAGCTATCACCACCTCTCCACATTTTGGGTTTGTTCTGACACTTCCCCCCACTTCTCACCACTTTCAAATTTATTTTAACCGCTTTTTGGGAATTTATCAACCCTTTTCTCACAATTTATTAAAATTTTTGTCACACTTGTGTCACAATTTACGACATATTTTTGGGAATACGCCCCACTTTTGTTCGTTGAGCCTTCTAAGCGGACACATATATAAATTGTTTGAAAAATTTGAACAAAATGAAAATGGTTGCCCTCTACAGTATTCTTTGTAAAGGGCAACCGTTTTTTCTCATTTCTATTGATATTGTATACTTAATGCATTGTGTTTTTTAATCTTCCGGCTTTTCGATTCCGAAATGGCGGTATGCCAGATCGGATGCCATCCGTCCTCTTGGGGTTCGCAGGATAAGACCATTCTGCACCAGATACGGTTCATACACATCTTCCAGAGTTCCGGCATCTTCTCCAATGGAAACCGCAAGGGTTTCCAGTCCCACCGGACCTCCACCAAAATGGTGTATCATGGTCTCAATGATCTGACGGTCTGTGTTATCCAGCCCCAATTTGTCTACTTCCAGAAGATCCAGAGCAAAGTCTGTTACTTTCTTGTCAATCTTGCCATCATATTTGATCTGGGCAAAGTCCCGGACACGTTTCAGCAGACGGTTTGCAAGACGCGGCGTTCCTCTGGATCTGCGTGCCAGTTCCATGGCTCCTTCCTCATCAATCTCCACATCAAGGATTCTTGCAGAATGCTCCACAATATCAGCCAGCTCCTCCGGTGTATAAAACTCCATCCGGTTCACCACGCCAAAGCGGTCTCTGAGAGGTGCCGACAGCATACCGGCGCGGGTTGTGGCCCCGATCAGGGTAAACTTCGGCAGATCCAGTCTGACCGACCGTGCAGAAGGTCCTTTCCCTATGACAATGTCAATGACATAATCCTCCATAGCCGGATAAAGCACTTCCTCCACCTGACGGTTCAGGCGATGGATCTCATCCACAAACAAAACATCCCCGTCCTGCAGCTTCGTCAGAATGGCTGCCATTTCTCCCGGCTTCTCAATGGCCGGTCCTGCCGTAATCTTCATATTCACGCCCATTTCGTTGGCAATAATCCCGGCAAGTGTGGTTTTACCCAGTCCCGGCGGTCCATATAAAAGCACATGATCCAGCGCATCTCCTCTCTGCTTTGCCGCCTGAATATATACAGACAGATTATCCTTGATCTTCTGCTGACCGATATAATCCGATAAATGCTGGGGCCGCAGAGTTGGCTCCAGTCTTGCATCCTCCTCTGTAAATTCTGTACTGATCGTCCTTTTTGCCATATTCCATCTATCTCTCCTTAATTTAGTACACTTCCTTAAAGGTTTCACACTTTACATAAGCTTCAACGCCTGTTTTAACAGCTCCTCTGTCGTAAGCTCCCCTGCATTTTCGATCTGCTTTACTGCCTTCAACGCCTCAGCCGCAGAATATCCCAATGCAGCCAGCGCCTCCACAGCTTCTGCAGAAGCCTTGGATACTCCTGCGTTTTCTTCTTTCACGGCACCTTTTCCGGCCGCCTTTTCCAGCACAGCATTCACTGTTTCCTTTGCCGCAATCTTATCTTTAAGCTCTACGATCACCTTTTTGGCAGTCTTGGCTCCCACTCCGGGAGCCTTGGCGATCGCTGCCGCATCGTCTGCGAGAACCGCAAACCGGATATCATCCGCTGACAGAGTCCCCAGAATGCTTAATCCCGCTTTCGGGCCAATACCGCTGACCGTGATCAGCATCTGGAATATCTCCAGCTCGTCCACATTGCCAAAACCAAAAAGCTGCATAGCATCTTCTCTGACATTCAGATATGTATAAAGCTTCATCTCACCGCCCATCACCGGCAGTCTGTCCATCATCGCCGGTGACACAAGAATCCGGTAGCCGATTCCCTGATTGTCCAGGATCACCGCATCCTCTTCGATCATTTCCAGCGTTCCCTTAATATATCGAATCATTATTTCTCCATTCTGTTATAAAAACTTCAGTCCTTTATTTTGTCGCCATCCATAGCAGCTCCCGTCTCCCAGTCGGGCAGTCTGCTGAAATGACCCGTAGATTTTCCAAGCCATCCCTCTTCCATATATTTCAGGATCACATAAGGATGGATCCCCAGCTCCTCCGAAATCTGCAAAGCATTACTGTTGGGATATTCCCGGAGATATCTTACAATGTCATCCAGCTGATCATCATCTATATTGCGGCACTCCTTACAGCACCAGGTTCTGATCTTGGAATGAAACACCTTGTGACAATGTTTACATACATTTGTGTACATGATTATCCTCGTTTCTCCTTTAGAAGAGTGTCGCAAACAGATTTAATAACGGCTGGATGAGCTTCCAGCTCACCGGACGGTTCAACCACTCCTCATATTTGATCTCTCTGCTTTCCTCAAACATCTTTTCAAAATCCTTGTGAATATCATTCTGAATTTTTTCTCCGGACATCCATACACCATTCTCATAATGAAGATAAAAACTCCGGTAATCCATATTGATCGTACCCACAATTGCCGCATCCTCCGTCAGGATCTGCTTGGCATGAATAAACCCCGGTGTGTATTCAAAAATCCGCACACCACCCTTCAACAGACTTCCGTAATTATAGTTTGTCAGCATCTTGGCATACTTCTTATCCGGGATATTCGGCGTCACAATGCGCACATCCACCCCACGGCGTACCGCTTCGATCAGAGACTGCTGCATATAATCCTCAATGATCAGATACGGCGTTGTAATATAAAGATACTGATCCGAGTACATGATCATCTGATTATAAATACTTTCAATCGGATTCTTGGGATTATTGGCCGGACCGTCCGAGATCACCTGGCACCATGTATCTCCATTCACATCAGACATCACTTTATATTTGAGATAATCCACATGCTCCTTGTCATGGCCACATGCCTCCCACATCTGCAGGAACACTACCGTAAGACCCCACACTGCATCTCCCTGTACCCGGATTCCGGTATCCTTCCAGACACCAAATCGTTCCACAAGATTGGCATATTCATCCGCAAGATTAAAGCCGCCGGTATAACCAACTTTTCCGTCTATGACCATAATCTTCTGGTGAGAACGGAAATTCATATACAACTGGCTGGTATATTTCATAATGGGGTTGAACACCCGCACTTCAAAGCCTTCATGCTCCAGAATCTGTTTAAAATACTTTCTGGTGCGGATCGCAGCTCCAAAATCGTCATACATGAATTTGACTTCAACGCCTTCTTCAATCTTACGCTTAAGAATTTCATGCATTTTATCCCACAAAGCACCCTCTGCCACAATAAAAAAGTCGATCAGAATAAACTTTTCCGCTTTCTCTAACTCACGGAAAATGGATTCAAAGGCGTCTTCTCCCATAGGAAAATATTCCACCTGATTTCCCTGGGTCAGCAGAAAATTCTCGGAAAGCATAAACTTGACCATCCGGCCGGAAACAGGATTGTCCTCCGCATAATCCACCCACAGGTCATCATCCTGCACCAGATATTTATTTCCATAGCTGATCTGCCGCATAATATGGGTATCCAGTTCCTTTTTTCGTTTACTGGAACGCCCCCACAAAAAATACAGCAGATATCCGGTAACCGGAAGCAGCGTAATGATTGAGATCCATGCAATCCGATAAGACGGACTCTGATTCCGATTGATAAGTGCTACGATCGCAACGATCGAAAAAACCTGAATCATATAGTACCAGGTTGTTCCATTCTTGATAACCTGTAACGAAAAAAACATTACAATACATACCTGTGCCAGAACGATCAGAGCAGTCAGCACTACCTTCAAAAATCCACTGGTATTATTTTGTATCCTTCCCTTTAATTCCCGGAGATAACTCTCCTCCCTCTCCTCCTCATAAAAATATTTATCATTTCCACGTCGTTGATTCTTCTGATCCCATCTCTCATACGCGGCATCTTTATCGAATATTTTCTTTTCTCCGATCTCCATCTGTCCGCACTCCTTTTCTAAGCAACTCCAAAAATTCACATTTCCTCTATTATATGATATCCTAACATAAAATACAAATATCAATCACTAGAAATGAGGCTTGTAATATGAAAACAATACATAATACTTTGCCTGATCCTTCCGGCCGTTATATTTTTCACCAGCCTGTAGATCAGATTACATTTTTTGATATAGAAACAACCGGTCTTTCCTCCAAAACAGCATCCATCTATCTCATTGGTGCCATGCATTATCACTGTCCGACGGGCAGCTGGGAACTGACACAATGGTTTGCGGACGACTATCAGAGCGAGCCTGATATTTTAGAAGCCTTTTTATCTTATTTGAAAGACTTTTCTTATTTATATCATTTCAACGGATGCACATTTGATATTCCATTTATAACTGCCAAATGCAAAAAACACGGAATCCTTCCGTCCCAGGAGATTTCTGACATGCTGAAAAATGTCATCTCCAGCCGGTCGTCAGAACCCGCCCCGGCTAATATTGATCTGCTAAAGGAAATCCGTCCCCTCAAAAAAAGACTGGGGCTGGAAAAAGCAAACCAATCCTATCTGGAACGCTGGGTCGGACTAAACCGGGAGGATATCTATAATGGCGGTCAGTTGATCAAGGTCTATTCGGAATATATGCAGCAAAAAATCCTTCACAAAGAAAAAGGAACCGAGCTGAAAAAGCTGCTCCTGCTCCACAATCATGATGATATTGCCGGTATGATCCATGTATGCAGTATGCTGGCATATCAGGATTTTTTCTCTCCAGCTGAACCTGCACCGGTCACCGTTACGCATCTTACCTCCAACAATCTGACTTTAGAGTTGCCGGTTCGGATTCCCAGAAAAATCACTTTGGAACACAGCTTTTCGATGACAGATGCAGCGGGACCTCAACCGGAGAATGCAATCCTTACGTTGGACAAAACTGCTGCCACCCTGTCACTCCCTCTGTATCGCGGATCTCTCAAATATTTCTTTCCGGATCATAAGGATTACTACTACCTGCCTCAGGAAGATACGGCGATTCATAAAAGTGTCGCACAGTTTGTAGATACTTCCTGCCGTCAGAAAGCAACTGCTGCCAACTGTTACACCAAAAAGGAGGGCGTTTTCCTTCCTTCTCTTTCCACCAAAGAGCCCGCTCTGAAAGAAGACTGCTTCTATTATGCCCACAAAACAAAACCTGCGTTCTATTTACTTCCGGACATCGAATCCGGGACAATGGACTCCTTTTTGACAGACTATGTTTTTCGTGAAATATGTAATTTTTGAGATGCCGACTTGAATTTCACAGGAGAATGCTGTAATATATGAAATTATTGATTTAAGATGAAACAACAAATGAAAAGGGGAAAATTATGGAACTGTTTCAATTAAGATACTTTCTCGCAGTTGCTCAGTTTGAACACGTCACAAAGGCTGCCGAAAGTCTGCATGTGGCACAGCCCGCTGTATCCCAGGCCATCCGTCATTTGGAGGAGGAGCTGGATGTGACTCTTTTTGACCGCGAGAACCATCATATATCATTAAACAGCAGCGGAAAACTGCTGCAAAGCAAGTTGTTACCCATTATGTCTTCTCTGGACAGACTTCCGGAGGAGATCAAAGAAGCTTCCCTGAAACAGCCTGTGATCCATATGAATCTCCGGTCAGCTTCTGCGATCATCACCAATTGCATTATCGCCTACCGTAATATCCATCCGGAAATCAAATTTAAGCTTTCCCAGAAACCGGATGATCCTACTGCTGATTATATCATTTCTGCTGTTCGGAGTGATACAGAGCTTCTGCCATCACAACACCTTCTGTTTCAGGAAGATTTCTATCTGGCAGTCCCTGCAAATTCCCGCATGGCCTCCCTCTCCTCCATTAAGCTTGAAAAAACCGCCAAGGAATCCTATGTCAGCCTGGAAAGCAACCGGCCTCTGCGTGCCATTTGCGATCTATTCTGCCAGTCCATTCATTTTACTCCGAATATTGTATATGAAAGTGACAATCCCGAAACCGTACGGGATCTGATCGCCGCCGGGCTCGGCGTGGGATTCTGGCCGCAGTACTGCTGGAAAAAACCGTCACCGGATCAGGTCAGGCTGCTTTCCATTAATAATCCTGACTGCAGTCGTCAGGTGATTGCCTCCATTCCGAAGGCTTCTGCCCAAAATCCGGCAATTATGGAATTTCATACATATCTTACCGACTGGATTCAAAAGAACCTGTTATCTGAGTGACCATCAGATAACAGGCTCTTTTCATATTCCAAAAACCACCTCGGTGGTTATATCACCGAAAATCCTCTCTGTCATATCAATCTCAGACACGCATATCGTCCTTACTGCTGTAACGCAGTCTTGACATTGCCCGCGCAAGAGATGCCTTGGACATATAATATTCCTGAATACTCTGTTTCTGGCGAAGCTGCTCTCTGGCGCGCTCCTTAGCTTCCCTGGCCCGGCGCACATCAATCTCCTCCGGATGTTCCGCCGTGTCCACCAGAATGCTGACACGGTTATTGATCACCTGGGCGAACCCTGTTCCAACAACTCCCACGATCCATTCTCCATCCTCTGTCTGAATCCGCAGTTCTCCCACTTCCACTGCAAAGACCATATTTTCGTGATGTGCCTGAATCTCCTTTTCGCCATCCTCCAGCGGGATCACCACCTGCCGGCAGCGTCCTTCAAAGAACACACGGTCACAGGCAGTCACATTTAATAAAAATGTATTATCCATAATTAACCCTCACTTATGCCATCGAAACTATTTTCTGCCTTTTTCAATTACCTCATCGATGGTTCCCACATTAAAAAATGCCTGCTCCGGATAGTCATCCATCTCGCCGTCAATGATCATCTTAAATCCCCGTACCGTTTCCTTTAAAGGTACATATTTTCCCGGCACACCGGTAAAGGTTTCTGCCACATGGAACGGCTGTGACAGGAAACGCTGTATCTTTCTGGCACGGTACACCGTGATCTTATCTTCCTCCGAAAGCTCCTCCATACCAAGGATTGCAATAATATCCTGAAGCTCTGTATACTTCTGCAGGATCTCCTGTACTCTTCTGGCAGTCTCATAATGCTCTTTTCCTACGATATCCTCCTCCAGAATACGGGAGTTTGACTCCAGCGGATCTACTGCCGGATAAATACCCTGCTCAACAATCTTTCTGGAAAGCACCGTTGTTGCATCCAGATGCGCAAAGGTCGTTGCCGGGGCAGGATCGGTCAGATCATCTGCCGGTACATAGACAGCCTGTACAGAAGTAACAGAACCGTTTTTCGTAGATGCAATTCTCTCCTGCAGCTCACCAACCTCATTGGCAAGGGTCGGCTGATAACCTACCGCTGAAGGCATACGTCCTAACAACGCCGATACCTCAGAGCCTGCCTGCACAAAACGGAAAATATTATCAATAAACAGAAGTACATCCTGATGCTCCTCATCCCTGAAATATTCTGCCATGGTAAGACCTGTCTCGGCCACTCTCATACGGGCTCCCGGCGGCTCATTCATCTGCCCGAACACTAATGCGGTTTTATTCAGCACACCGGATTCCTTCATCTCAGACCAGAGATCATTTCCCTCACGGGAACGCTCACCAACACCGGTAAAAATAGAATAGCCGCCATGCTCCGTAGCAACATTCTGGATCAGCTCCTGGATCAGCACCGTTTTACCAACACCGGCACCTCCAAAAAGTCCGATCTTACCACCCTTAGCATACGGTGCAAGAAGATCAATGACCTTAATACCCGTTTCCAGCACTTCAACTGCCGGACTCTGCTCTTCAAATCCCGGTGCATCCCGGTGAATACACCAATGCTTTTCTTCCTTCAGATCTTCTCCCTTGTCAATGGTATCTCCCAGCACGTTAAACAAACGTCCCAAAGTCTTCTCCCCAACGGGCACCTTAATTCCGCTGCCAGTAGCTGTTACCTCCATATCTTTGTGAAGGCCTTCGCTGGACGCCAGCATAATACAGCGCACCGTGTTATTTCCAATGTGCTGCGCCACCTCCATCACACAGCGTTTTCCGTCATTGTCCACTTCCAGCGCATCTTTAATATATGGAAGATCGCTGTCCTCAAATTCCACATCAATGACAGGACCGGATATCTGAACTATCTTTCCTTTTTTCATTATCATAACCATGCCTTTCTGCACATTATGTACTATTTTTTACGTTTCTGTGCCTTTGCACCACTGATAACCTCTGTAATTTCCTGTGTGATCGCCGCCTGACGCACACGGTTATATTCAATGGAGAGCTGTGCCAGAATCTGTCTGGCACTATCCGTTGCCGACTGCATCGCCATCATTCTGGCATTATGCTCACTGGCATAGGATTCCACCAACGCACCATAGATAAATCCATTGACGTAATTAGGCACCAGATGATTTAATATCTTTTCCCATGACGGCTGTGGTGTCAGTGTCTCCTGATACACATCCACAGGAAGCTTTGCTGCAAATTTATCCTTTTCCAGAGGCAGAAGCTTTCTCATCTCCGCCTCTGCAGTCACAGCATTTTCCATACGTGTGTATAAAATATACACCTCATCCAGTTCTCCCCTCTGATATCTTTCAACAATATCATCCGTGATCATCCGGGCTCTGTGCAGGCTTGGGTCCTGCACCGTATACTTAAAATGCTTATGCACCCGGAGTCCCTCTCTGGCAAAATACTGTCTGCCCAGTTCTCCAAGCACAAAGAGACTGTTCTTCCCCCCCTGTTCAAACAGGGAATGTGCTATTTTAAATATATTATGGTTATAGGCACCGGCAAGCCCTTTGTCTGCCGTTACCACAATGTAACCGACTTTCTTTTCCGATACAGGAATATGCTCTGTATCGCGGAAATAAATGCTTTCCAGATCAGGCGTATGACGAAGAATACGCTGGAATGCCTGCTGCAGCGTATAAAAATACGGTTCGGTATCTGCCAGTTTTTTCTTTGCCTTCTGCAGCTTTGTAGAAGAGATCATATACATCGCATTCGTGATCTTCATGGTATCCTTGATACTTTTCATACGCTTCTGTATTTCCTTCGTATTTGCCATGCTCGTCTCCATTCTCTGTGCCTCCCACCGGACATTACCGGCCAGACACAGACCTGCTGCTATTTATTCTGTCCAAGGAACTCCTCTGCCACAGACAGGATCTGTTCTCTCAGATCATCCTCCAGCACCTTGTCTGTCTGGATCTTTTCTGCAATCTCCGGATGCAGATCATGAAAATACGCCAAAAGCTTTCCCTGTGTCTCCTTAATCTGCTCCTTCGGAATATCGAGAAACAACTTTCCTGTCGCCACAACCAGTGTGATCACCTGCTCTGCCAGAGACATCGGATGACCCAACGGCTGCTTCAGAAGCTCCATCAGGCCATTACCATATGCAAGCTGTTTCTTTGTCTCGTCATCCAGGTCTGAACTAAACTGTGTAAACACTTCCATCTCACGGAACTGTGCCAGATCAATACGGATCGTACCGGACGCCTTCTTCATAGCCTTCGTCTGTGCCGCTCCACCCACACGGGATACGGAAAGACCAACATTAACTGCCGGACGCATACCGGAGAAGAACAGATCACTTTCCAGAAAAATCTGACCGTCCGTAATAGAAATTACATTCGTCGGAATATACGCAGATACATCTCCTGCCTGTGTCTCAATAATCGGAAGTGCCGTGATAGAGCCTCCACCCAGTTCATCACTGAGCCTGCTGGAACGCTCCAGCAGACGGGAATGCAGATAGAATACATCTCCCGGATAAGCCTCACGTCCCGGTGAACGCTCTAACAACAGGGAAAGAGCACGGTATGCCACCGCATGCTTTGACAGATCATCATATACGATCAATACATCCTTTCCCTGATACATAAAATACTCTGCCAGCGCTGTTCCTGAGTATGGCGCAATATATTCCAGAGATGCCGATTCACTTGCCGTTGCCGACAGCACGATAGAATATTCCATCGCATCATTTTTCTCTAAAGTGTTTACCAGCTTCGCCACAGTAGAAGCCTTCTGTCCAATGGCCACATAGATGCAGATCACATCCTTGCCTTTCTGGTTCAATATCGCATCCATAGCGATAGAGGTTTTACCGGTCTGCCGGTCTCCAATGATCAATTCACGCTGCCCGCGTCCGATGGGAAACATCGAGTCAATTGCGAGAATACCGGTCTCTAACGGCTCTGTAACCGATTTGCGGTCAATAATCCCCGGTGCTTCACACTCGATCGCACGATAACCGGAAGCCTCGATATCTCCTTTTCCGTCGATAGGTGCTCCCAGAGCATTTACCACACGTCCCAGATACTTTTCTCCTACGGGAATACCGGCACGTTTTTTAGTACGGGTCACTTTCATCCCCTCACGGATTCCATTGTCCTTTCCCAGCACAATACAGCCAATCTGGGTACGCTGTATATCCTGAACCATTCCCTTGATCCCGTTTTCAAAGATCACAATCTCACCGTACATGGCATGCTCCATCCCATAGATCGTTGCAATCCCGTCACCAACCCAGATCACGGTTCCTACTTCGTGTTCCCGGCTTTCTGTCTCATAGTTTTCAATCTCACTTTTTAATATTGAAATTATATTTTCTGAGCTGATCGCACTCACATTATCATCTCCTAGCCTTTTACTGCTTACACCTTTGGCGTACCAGTAACTAATTTTTCTTTCATACAGTTGATACTGCCCCGCAGGCTCCGGTCAATCTCCAGATCGCCGATACGGATCACAAAGCCTCCGATCAGCTCCGGCAACGGCTCCAATGCAAGCTTCACCTCATTGCATTTCAACTGACTGCATAATTTCTTTTCTATCCGGGTAAGCTGTTCCTCTGCGGGCTTTTCTACATAATACAAAATGCCCCTCCGGATCTTCTCACTCTCATCATACCATTTTCCATATGCCTGAAACATATCCGGCAGCAGGTTCACCTCCCGGTTGTCACATACTACCTTCAGAAACGCCTGTATCTCCTTTGGAAAAATCCTCTCGATGAGTCTGTGCTTCTCTCCGGCTCCGACAACCGGACTCTCCATCGCTTCCCGCAAAGGCTCTGACTCCTCCCATATATCTGCCGCCTCTGCTACGATCTGCCGGTCTACGCCCAATAGAAATAATACCTTTCCATAATTAATTGCTGTCTGATTCATGGGACTCACCTGCTCCTGCTATGTAACTGTCATAAATGGATCCATTGGATGCAGCTGTGGCATTCTGGGTAAGGATTTTTTCTGCCGCTGCCATGGCCACCTGCGCCACCTGTTTCTGCATACCATCCATCGCCCTTTCTTTTTCTGTCTCTACATCCTTCCGGGCTTTTTCCATAATATGACCCGCCTGCTTTTCTGCTTCCATCACTCTGCTTTCATATTCCTTCTGGGCACGTACCCTGGAGTCCTCTAATATCTTCCGGGACTGATCCTTTGCGTCTGCCAGCAGTCCTTCATACTGTTCCTTCAACTGCAGTGCCTGTTCTTCTTTGCCTGCCGCTGAAGCAAACTGTCCGTCGATCAACTGTTTCCTCTGCTCCAATACCGACTGGATCGGACCGATCAGAAAATGACGCAATGCCACATAAAGTATCAGCAGGTTGATCAATGTAAAGACGATTCCGTCTAAACGTAACATATCACATCGCCAGCCTTTCTCTGATTTTGTGTACTGCAGCCTCTGCGAATGATTTCGGCCTGCAGTACCGGTTATTACTAATTACTTTAATAATAAAATGATCAGCAATGCGATAACAAAACCGTAAATAGCAGTTGCCTCTGCCAATGCACAACCAAGTACCAGGTTGATCTTAATCTTTGGCTCAGCCTCCGGCTGTCTTGCAATCGCATCCACTGCCTTTGATGTAGCCAGTCCAATACCGATTCCTGCTCCAATACCTGTCAAAACTGCGATTCCTGCTCCAATTGCGATTAACTGTGTCATAATTATTCTCCTCTTTTCTCTTATTTTCTTTCTCTTTTATCATTCCACTGCTGTTGCTTCTCCAATATATAAGGAAGTCAGAAATACAAAGACAAATGCCTGTATCAGACCATCAAATATATCAAAGTAACAACTAAATACTGCCGGCAGCACCGCCGGAACAACAAGCTTGATCAGCTCCATTACCACATAGGAACCAAGCACATTACCAAACAATCGCATACAAAGCGATAATGGTCTGGTAAACACCTCCAGCAGATTGATCGGTGCAACGATCCAGATAGGCTCGGCAAAACCTTTCAGCCAGCCTTTTCCTCCTTTTGCACGAATTCCTGCAAACTCTACGATCAGAATACTCATGATCGCCATTCCTGCTGTCACACCCATATCCTTTGTTGGCGGCTTCAGTCCCACAAGACCGATCAGATTTGCAACGGCTATGTAGAGCAGCACACTGATCAGATATGGCAGATAGGCTGTTCCCTTTTCTCCCAGCAATTCTCCAAAGAAATTTTGTGCTGTCTGATATCCCGCTTCCAACGCAAGCTGTACCTTTCCCGGATGTTCAACACTCAGATTTCTTGTTAATAATATGGAGACAATGATCAAAACTGCCATGATCAGCCACGTTACAACGACCGATTCCGGAACTGCGATCCCACCGGATACAGGAATCGTAAATGCTGTATTGCAATTTAATTCCGATAACAGCTCCTTTGTTAATTCCTCCGTAGTACTCACTTCCTTCCCTGACCTTTGCCATATTTTTGCCACGTTTTTCATTATATGCACACCACCCCAAATGTCTAATAACTTGTAATTATTTTGTCATATCGAACTTTTATCATATGATCAGGATGCGGGAAATCTTTGCTTTCATGCAAAAAAGACACCGCCCTGAGGGCGATGCCTTTTTATGTTCGTGAAAATGATATTATTCTGCGTTTGCAAGAATCTCTTTCTTGTTGTAGCTTCCGCATGCCTTGCATACTCTATGTGGCATCATTAAAGCACCACACTTGCTGCACTTTACAAGATTTGGAGCAGTCATTTTCCAGTTTGCTCTTCTACGATCTCTTCTTCCCTTAGAAGATTTATTCTTTGGACAGATAGACATTTTCTTACACCTCCTACTGTTATCCTACTTTGCTTTTTACAACACTTTTTCGATTATATCAATTGCTGTATTGTTTGTCAACCATTATTTTTCAACAACTGCAGCCGTTTCTCTGGCAATTTTTAATTCCTCATTCGTTGGAACAACCCATACCGGAATGCTGCTGTCAGCCGTAGAAAGAAGAAGTTCTTCTCCTCTGACCGTATTGGCCTCTTTGTTGAGCTTAATGCCCAGTGCAGAAAGACCCTCAACAATCCGTCCACGTACCACCAGATTGTTCTCACCGGCACCTGCCGTCAGGGCAATGGCATCGGCACCACCGATGGCTGTATGATATGCACCAATATATTTGATCACTCTGTATACCAGCACCTCTAACGCATTGTGCGCTGCCTCGTTGCCCGCATCCTCCTCTTCCAGAAGATCTCTGTAATCGTTAGACAGACCGGAAATACCGAGAACACCGGACTCTTTATTTAACATCGTCAGAACATCACTGACTGATTTGTTTTCCTTATTACAAATAAATTCTACAATCGCCGGATCAATATCACCGGAACGGGTACCCATTACAAGCCCCTCCAGCGGAGTCATACCCATACTTGTATCGACAGACTTTCCATTGACAACAGCGGAAATACTCGCACCGCTTCCAATATGACAGATGATCATTTTGGAATTGTTAATATCAAGACCTGCTAACTGTGCCAGTCTTTCAGAAACGAAGCTGTGACTTGTACCATGGAAACCATAACGACGGATGCCGTACTGCTCATAATATTTCTTTGGAATTCCATACAAATATGCCTTTGGAGGCATTGTCTGATGGAATGCCGTATCAAATACAGCAACATTCGGTACACCCGGCATGATCTTCTGGCAGGCACGGATGCCAAGAATATTGGCCGGATTATGCAGTGGTGCTAATGCACTGCACTCCTCAATCTCACTGATCACATTCTCATCGATCAATACAGATGAAGAAAACTTCTCACCGCCATGTACCACACGATGGCCAATGGCTTCGATCTCATCCAGAGATTTCAGTATTCCATGCTCCGGAGCTACCAAAGCATCAAGAACGGTCTTCATCGCTACGGAATGATCCGGAATGTCTACGGATTTCTCCAGTTTCTCGCCCTTCACCTTAATCGAAAAAATACCGTCAAGTCCGATTCTCTCACACTGACCGGAAGCACTGACCTCCTCTGACTCCGAATCGATCAGCTGATACTTTAAAGATGAACTACCACAGTTTACTACAAGAATTTTCATAACATATTTCCTCCATTATATATTACTTTGGAAGCACAAAGCTCCATCTCCCGCTTACGGGGTATATTCATACAATAACGCACAACGGCAATTGATCCTTGACCAAAAGCCGTTGTGCGCCATTATGCTCGTTTTATCTGCGCACCTTACTGTAACTGGGCCTGTACTGCTGTCAGAGCAATAACACCTGTGATATCCTCTGCAGAACAGCCACGGGACAGATCATTTACAGGACTGGAAAGTCCCTGCAGCATCGGTCCGTATGCCTCAGCCTTTGCAAGACGCTGTACCAGCTTATATGAAATATTGCCACAATCCAGGTTCGGAAATACAAGTACATTTGCCTTACCTGCCACTTCACTGCCCGGTGCCTTAGACTTTGCAACCTCCGGTACGATCGCTGCATCTGTCTGAAGCTCACCGTCAATAACTAACTGTGGATACTTCTCATGTGCGATCCGGGTAGCCTCAACCACCTTGTCCACCAATGGATGCTTTGCACTTCCCTTGGTAGAATGGGAAAGCATTGCAATGATCGGATTACCACCCACCAGATTACGGAAGCTCTTGGAGCTGGAATGTGCAATTGCTGCCATCTCCTCAGCATTTGGATCCTGATTCAGACCGCAGTCTGCAAAGAGGAAGGTTCCATGCTCACCATACTCACAGTTTGGCACATCCAGAATAAAGAAACCGGATACCAACTCTGTGCCCGGTGCAGTCTTTAAAATCTGCAGGGATGGACGAAGCACATCTGCTGTGGCATGACAGCAGCCTGCTACCATACCGTCGGCATCCTTACATTTTACCATCATTACACCAAACATTATATAGTTATTCAAAAGCTGCTCTCTTGCAGACTCTAATGTCATTCCCTTTTTCTTACGAAGCTCATATAAAAGATTTACATACTCATCAAGCTTTGGAGATGTCTCCGGATTTACTACCGTAATCCCGTCCAGCTCTACATCCAGCCAGTGAGCACCATCTTTGATCTTCTCCTCGTCTCCCACCATGACAATTTTGGCGGTACCTTCCTTTAACACCTGTGCCGCTGCGATAAGGGTTCTCTTATCTCTTGTTTCCGGCAATACAATTGTCTTTACATCCTGTTTTGCTCTTGCTTTAATCTCGTCAATAAACTTCATGATATCCTCCATTTCTGCCTTCGATCTATGGCATAAATCAAAAATCGCCCAATTGATTTAAGTATAATGGATTCCCTCCTCTTTGTCTAGTGCATTTTATGATGTAACTGTGGTATACTGATACACAAACGGAGCGAAACAATCTTTATCAGTAAAGGAGCGGCTAGATGATAAAATTTACCGGAATCATTGCAGAATACAATCCATTTCATAATGGCCATAAGCATCAGATCGAACATCTGCGTTCTCTGGGTACCGAGGTGATCGCCGTGGCAATGAGCGGCGATTTCGTCCAGCGGGGAGCACCTGCCTGGACTGATAAATATACCCGGACACAAATGGCACTCTCCCAGGGAGCTGATCTGGTATTTGAACTGCCCACCGTCTATACATTATCCAGCGCAGAGCACTTTGCGTTTGGAGGAATTTCTTTATTAAATGCACTTCATATGGACAGCGTCTGTTTTGGATGTGAAACCCCGTCCCTGCCATTACTGGATTCTGCTGCGGAATTATTGCAAAAAGAACCGGACGACTACCGCCAGACACTGCAACAGCATTTAAAATCCGGAGCATCCTATCCTGCCGCCAGAGAAGCCGCCCTGCGTCAAAGTATGCCTGAGCTCCCACCGGATTTTCTTTCCGGTGCCAATAACATTCTGGCATTGGAATACCTGAAAGCATTAAGAAGCACACACAGTACCATGACACCGGTTCCCATTCTGCGTACAGATTCCGGATATCACAGCACAGAGCTTTCCGACGGAACATTTTCCTCCGCTTCAGCCATCCGTTTTTCTTATAAAGATACGGATTCTCTGAATGACATTTCCCAGGCCCTTCCTGAGGAGATCATGGCCCTGCTGAAAAAACGATCCGGACACCTCGGCATGGATACTGCCGATTTTGATGCTTTGCTTTACTATGCGCTGCGCCGGGCCGTCCAAAAAGGCACTCTGACCCATTACGGAGACATCCATGAGGAGCTTGCCAACCGGATTATAAAATCTCTCGCAGACTATCAGACCGCAGATACCTTTATCCTTTCTTTAAAAAGAAAGAATATCACCTATTCCCGGATCTGCCGCTGTCTGTTCCAGCTTCTGTTGGAGATCCCAGCAGAATTTGTAAAAGGCACCTCTCATCCTGTTCCCTATCTGCGGCTCCTGGGTATGCGCCGTCAAAGCAGCGGCTATCTTCGCCGGATCACAGAACTCCCCATCCTCACAAAAATGGCGGACGCCTGGGATATTTTGTCTGATTCCCCATATCCTTACGCAAAGGATTTTCTTTCCATTGATCTGTTTGCCGCTGATCTTTACCGCCAGACACTGCTGCAAAAAAACGGGACTGTAATTCCTGATGAATACCATGCCGGCATTGTGATCGTTGACTAAACCTTCCTTAAAATGACATTTTTTTCAATTAACCCCTACCCATTTTGTCCATTTATAGTTATAATAGAAAACTGTGGGCACTGAGGCCTGCATCGTAACAACTGTTTTGTCGTGCTGCACAAAACAGTCTGGTATGATCTGCATAACCTGCTGTTTTGTCCGGATCATACCTGCGACTAGACCCGTAGCACAGAAATGAGGATAAAGATGGGTGTAACCTATGTAAAAGAAGTAATGTCACCAGAGGAATTACTGGAAGCATACCCACTTCCAGCAGAGCACAAGAAATTAAAAGAAGCGCGTGATGCCGAGATCAAAAAGGTCTTTACCGGTGAATCCGATAAGTTTTTGGTCATCATCGGACCATGTTCTGCAGATAACGAAGATTCCGTCTGCGATTATATAAATCGTCTTGCCAAGGTACAGGATAAGGTTTCTGACAAGATTCTGATCATCCCTCGTATCTATACCAACAAACCACGTACTACCGGACAGGGCTACAAGGGAATCGTTCATCAGCCGGATCCAGAGAAAGAGCCTGACCTTCATGATGGTCTCATCGCTATGAGAAAAATGCATCTTCGCGCCATTGCAGAAACACATTTATTTGCAGCCGACGAGATGCTCTACCCGGAGAACTGGCCTTACATCTCAGATATTCTGTCCTATGTTGCTGTCGGCGCACGTTCCGTAGAGGATCAGCAGCATCGTCTGACTGTCAGCGGCTTTGATATTCCATGTGGTATGAAAAACCCTACCAGCGGTACTTTAAGCATTATGCTTAACTCCTGCATCGCAGCACAGAGCAGCCACACCTTTATGTATCGTCAGTGGGAGGTCAAAACAGACGGAAATCCGCTGGCTCACACAATCCTGCGTGGTGCAGTCAATAAACATGACCAGTCTATGCCAAACTATCATTATGAGGATCTGGTACTGCTGAATGAAATGTATCAGGAGCTTAATCTGAAGAATCCTGCCTGCATCGTGGATGCAAACCATGCAAATTCCAACAAGCAGTATTATGAGCAGCCTCGTATCGTATCTGAAGTTCTCCACAGCCGTAATGTTTCTGATGATATCAAGAAGCTTGTGAAGGGCGTCATGATCGAGAGCTACATTGAACCGGGCAATCAGAAGATTTCCGAACATATCTACGGAAAATCCATCACAGATGCCTGCCTGGGCTGGGATGAGTCTGAGCGTCTTATTTATGATATTGCAGAAAAGCTGTAATATTACGAAAAGTTTTCCTATATTTTAAAAAGCCATATCTTCCAGCTTTTGAGAAGATATGGCTTTTTCTGTTGAGTTTAATTCTTGGTGTGGGAAGTTTGCGTTACTTATTATATTTGAAATCATATAATACACAATCTTACACATTATCAATCTGCCAGTCGATCGGCTCCACTCCATTCGCCTTCAGAAAATCGTTGGCCTGACTGAAATGCTTACAGCCAAAGAAACCACGATATGCCGACAACGGACTTGGATGAGGTGCCTTCAGGATCAGATGCTTTGGATTCGTCAGCATCGGGATCTTGCTTTGTGCCGGTCTGCCCCAGAGCATATAAACAATCGGCCGGTCCTGCGCATTGACTGCCTGGATCACAGCGTCAGTAAACTGCTCCCAGCCTTTCCCCTGATGGGAAGCTGCCTGATGTGCCCGCACGGTCAGAACCGTGTTTAACAACAGAACACCCTGATCTGCCCACTTCTTCAGATAACCGTTATTGGGAATGTCGCATCCCAGATCGTCATGAAGCTCTTTGTAAATATTTTGCAGAGAAGGAGGAATCTCTTTTTGATCCTCCGGTACCGAAAAAGACAATCCATGAGCCTGATGAACATTATGATAAGGATCCTGTCCCAAAATCAGGACTTTAACCTTTGATAACGGTGTAAAATGAAATGCATTAAAAATATCATCTGCCGGCGGATAAACTACAACACGGCTATACTCCTCTTTCACAAAATCAAATAAATCTCTGTAGTATGGCTTGGAAAACTCTCCCCGGATCGCATCCAGCCAATCATTCGTGATCATTGCCATTCTCTGTTCCTCTTTTCTATGTTTGAAATCTTATTACAAATGTCTGATAAATAACTCTTTCTTTTTGCAAAAATTTATTTATTGTGGCATTTATCTCGTTTATCTTTGTTGATTTCACCATAGGATTACAGACGTACGGAAATCCCCTCATCCCGGAGATATTCTTTCACCTGACGGATCGTCAGCTCCTTATAGTGAAATAATGATGCGGCAAGCACTGCCTCTGCATGTCCCTCGGTAAAAGCATCCTTAAAATGCTCCAGCTTTCCGGCTCCACCGGAGGCGATCACCGGAATCGGTACATTATCCGAAATGATCCGGGTCAGTTCATTATCATATCCCGCCTTTGTGCCATCACAATCCATGCTTGTCAAAAGGATCTCACCCGCTCCAAGCTCAGCTGCCTTCATAGCCCATTCTACCGCATCGATCCCCATATCGACTCTGCCGCCGTTTTTATATATATTCCATCCGCTTCCGTCCTCCCGGCGTTTTGCATCAATGGCAACCACCACACACTGACTGCCAAACTTCATTGCCGCTTCCGAGATCAACGTCGGATTCATAATGGCTGCTGTGTTCACCGATACTTTATCCGCACCCTCTCTGAGAATCACCTTAAAATCCTCCACTGTACGGATTCCTCCGCCCACGGTAAACGGAATAAAAACGGTCTCTGCCACCCGTCGTACCATATCAATCTTGGTTGCTCTGGCATCCGAGGAAGCGGTAATATCCAGAAATACCAGTTCATCTGCGCCTTCCCGACCATATGCTGCGCCAACCTCTACCGGATCTCCGGCATCCTTCAGATCCACAAAATTTACACCTTTTACCACTCGTCCTTCATGAACATCCAGACATGGGATTACTCTCTTTGTAAACATATATCCTCCATTCTGATGCCACGCCTATGGCATCCTACGTCATTTCCTTTGATGTCATACTGCCTACAGATCACAAAAATTTCTCAGGATCTGCAGTCCCACGTCACCGCTCTTTTCCGGATGAAACTGACACGCAAATACATTTCCGTGCTCCACAGAGGCATGAATCGGCACAATATAATCCGTGGTAGCCGCCACATCCTCCGGATGGTCCGCCTTGAGATAATAGGAATGAACAAAATATACATATGACTGATTCTCGATGCCCCGGAACAATCCGGCGCCCTCTTTGATCTCAATGGAATTCCATCCCATATGAGGAATCTTGTAGCCTTCCTTGGGCGGAATGGATACAATCTCTCCATCCAGAAGACCTATGCCCTCCACTCCCGGAGACTCATCACTGCTGCGGAACAGAAGCTGCAGTCCCAGACAGATCCCCAAAAACGGTGTGCCTGCTGCCGCCACTTTCCGGATCACCTCTACCAGTCCAAACCGGTGAAGCTTCTCCATAGCATCACCAAATGCACCGACACCCGGCAGAATCACCTTGTCAGCCCCCAGAATGGTTTCCGCATCTCTGGTTACAATACAATCCTCTCCCAGAGAAACCAGTGCCTTTTCCACGCTCTTTAAATTACCTGCATCATAGTCTATTATAGCTATCATTGTTGTATATCACCTCTGTTGTCGTTGTTTTGTATGGTAAAAGTTTACCACATACGGGGAGGGTTGTCGATATGGTAATTCCGCACTATATCAAGAAATTCCCCAAATAATTAATTTCTTTTTCATCTACGTAACTCGTCAACGACACATAAAAAAACATCAGTAATTTTCCGCAAACAAGAATAGTAATACATTTTTTCACTATGCTCCCTTAGAAAGATCATATGCTATCTTTAATAAATGGTTTATCATTTCCAACGTATGCGGTTTAAATTTCTCTAACGTTGCCACAATCTCGTCCTCATATTTTCTTACTCCTGAACCAGTCATAATATAATCCAAACTTACCTCTAAGGCATCACATATGTTCATTAAGGTTGTTGCTGAAAATCCCTTTTTCCCCATTTCAATCTCATAGAGAAATTTTTCAGAAATATCTGCAAGTTCAGCCAACTGTTCTCTAGTATATCCTCTTTCCCCACGAAGTATCATAATCCGTTCACCCGCCGTCAAATCAATCACCTCTCTTTTGTTTCTTATCAAACCACCTATGGTTCTCCATTACACGTTTTTATTTTAATTAGCAGATAACCTACCCAATCCCCACCTTTTTTCTAATCAATATGTATTATTGTAGAAATATTTTATTCGTTATATTATCTATATTATTTTATCTATATTATTTCAAATAAGATTATTGAAATAAATGATAATAGTATATTTTCTACACATATACAGGGTATCTGATAAC
>ERZ772870.67-NODE-67-length-114906-cov-6.674239_pt1 | contig 114906 bp, 121 predicted proteins | sample MGYA00511376_ERZ772870 | MGnify/ENA primary metagenome ERZ772870 (study PRJEB29015, sample SAMEA2737719) | human gut metagenome | biome: human gut; feature: human-associated habitat; material: faeces | place: China | collected 2012 ... | reverse complement strand
CGTTCGGGGCGCGCAGCCGCTTTCCTGTCTTATGCGCGGCGGGCGTCGGCTGCCGCCGCAGTGTGCAGCAGCGCGGCCTGCGCCAGCAGCTCCATGCCGTCGGCCGCCTGCGGGTAGCGCGCGGCGAGGCCGAAGTGCGCGAACGCGGCGCACAGCTGCGCGCTGTCGAGCACGACGCTGTCGTTGCCGCGGGCCAGCTCCAGCTCGATGATCGAGCGCAGCACCTGCTCGCTGCACGCCTTCTCCGGCTGCACGCAGCCGAGCAGCGCCTGCACGGGCGCGTCGGGATAGCTGCAGTAGAGTCCGTAGCGCCGCGCGGCGATGCCGTAGCCGTTGGCGGCGCGCACGCCGGGTGTGCACAGCACGCTCGCGCGCTGCCGCAGCTTGCCGACGAGCTGCTGCAGCGCCGGCCCGGAGACGCCGAGTGTCGGGATGCCGACGGCCGCCGTGATCTCCTCGCAGAAAACGCCCGCGCTGTCCGGCGCGGCGATGACCGTGCAGCCGGAGGCGGCCAGCACCTCCGCCGCCGCGCGCAGCTTCGGCAGGGGCGACTGCGTGGACGTCCCGCACAGATACGGTTCGCAGTCGGGCACGGCCGCCGGGCTCAGCGGCAGCAGGGCGGCGGGGTCTGCGCCCAGCGCCTGCACGCGGCGCAGGAACTGTGTGACGGCGGCCGGGTCTGCGCCGAGCACGCCGATGCGTGGAAGATCGTTTGTCTGCATAATGGGCATCTCCTGACGAAAAAAGTCTCCGCGAAGCGGGTATGGCCCCATCTTAGCGGAGACTGTGATCCGTCCGGCAACGCTTTGGCATCCAAACGGCATCATTGTGCGTTGAAATACAAAGTATTTTCCACGCGCCACGCCGGCAGGGAAAAGGCCGTGTCGGCGTCCGGGTCATAAAACTGCAGGTAGTCGGTGATGCTGCTGTCCATGCCGTCGTTGTAACTGCCCTCGTTTCCGGCGTTGAGCAGCTGCAGGGGAACGGTGTTTCCACCGCTTGTGCGCAGACCGAGCATTTTTTTCGCCGCTTCCGGCATCGGGATCTGCACCTCGTCGTACGGCACGCCGAGCGCGGCCGCGACCGTGGCGCCGACGCGGGTTTCAAACACGCGCAGCAGGTAATCCCACAGGTCGTTCTGCCGGATCTGGAAGGCATAGCTGTCCGAAAACGTATAACTGAGCGCCAGCACGCAGCCGGTCGCATCATCGAGCAGGAAGGACGCCGTATCGCCGCGCGGATTGCTCAGCGCGATGCCCCAGAGGACGAAGCCGTTGCCGTAGCTCGCGTACTGGACGGTCGCGTCCTCCTCCACGGAAAAGCCGCCGCCGAACAGCGCACTGTCCTTTTCCAGCGCGCCCAGCAGGTCCTGCGCGTACTGCGTCATCTCGGCCAGCGTGTGCACCGCGGCGCTCTCATCGAGCTCGACGGGCTCTTCTGTGCCGTAAAACAGGTTCTGCATGCCGTCGGTCAGCTTCCGGCGCAGAACGGTGGCCGGACCTTGCTCGTCGCCGGCGCTGAGGGAAAACGCCGTGTCCTGATCTGTGCGGTCGAGCCGCACGGCCACGAGGTTCGGCAGAAAAAAGCCGCCCGCCGCGATCGCCAGCACGAGCACGACGGCCACGGCGGTGCGCATCCACGGCTTCATACGCGGCCTCCTTTCAGCTCCACGGTCACGACCGTGCCGTTGCCGACACGGCTCTCAAACTGCATCGTGCCGCCGTGCAGCTGCACGATCTCGTTGCACAGCGACAGACCAAGGCCCGCGCCGCCCTGTGCGCGCGAGCGCGACTTGTCCACGCGGTAAAACGCCTCCGTCAGGTGCGTGAGCGCCTCCGGCGGGATGCCGCGGCCGTTATCGAGCACACGCACGCGGCAGCCGTCGGGCAGCATCTCCTGCCAGACATAGATGTTGCCGCCGCTGTCGAGCGCCTTGCGGGCGTTGTCCATGAGGTTTACGAGCAAGGTCTTGAACAGGTCCGGCTCTAAAAAGCACGCGCCCTCCTCGGTGCGGTACTGCAGGGCAATGCCTTTTTGTGCGTACAGGCGCTTGAGGTGCTCGAGCAGCCCCGCCACGAGATCGGCAGGATGCGCGGGCACGAGCTGGAGCTTTGACTGGTCGAGCGAGAGCATGTCCAGCAGCTTCAGCCCCAGTGCCTCGAGCCGCTTGCCCTCGGAGAAGATGTAGTTTGCCGCGTCCATCTGCTCGTCCGGGGTGAGCACCTGGCTGCGCAAAAGGTCTGCATAGCCGATGATGGAGGTCATGGGCGTTTTCATCTCGTGCGAGAAGTCGGCCATGAACCGCTCCTGCAGCGCCATGCTCTCCTGAATGCGCTTGACGTTCTGCTCGAGCTGCCCGGCCATGCGGTTGAAGTCGGATGCCAGCTGCCCCACCTCGTCGTGTGAGCGCACGGGCGCCCGGTAGCTGAGATTGCCCCTCGCCAATTCCCGCGATGCGCGGGAAAGCGTGCCGAGCGGGCGCGTCAGCAGATAGGACGTGAGCCACGACACGGCCGCGCCGATGGCGATGAGGATCACGAACGTCGTGTGGTAGGCACGCTGCTGCGTCTGGCGCACGGTGTAGGCCTCCGTCACGTCGAACGCGAGCTGGACGGTCGTGCCGTCGGCCGTGGCGCCGAGCATGAGGTAGTGCCGGCCGTTGCCGGTGTGCACGATGCTGGTCACGCCGCTGCCGGCCGGAGGCTCGGGTGCTTCGTCGAGCAGCGCAGTGTCGCCCATTGTGGTCATCTGTGCGCCGAATCGGATGCGCGCTGCCGTGCTCGACCCGCCGCTGCCGAGCTTGTGCAGCACGAGCGCGACGGTGTTGGCCGCCGTGCCGGGCGAGGCGTTGTCGCCGAGCAGATCCAGCACGTCCACGACCATGCGGTAGGTCTGCACGGCGGCGTCGCGCTCGCGGTCGATGGAGGAGGAAAACGACTGCGCGATCATCAGGCTGCCGCCGATGCCGTAGGTCAGCGACAGCAGCAGCACCATGGCGATGGTGAGCTTTGCGCGAAATTTCATCCGCTCATACCTCCAGCCGGTAGCCGACCTTGTTCACGGCCAACAGCCGGTTTTCCCAGCCGACCTTTTTGCGCAGCCGCTGGATGTGCAGATCCACGGTCTTGCTGCCGTAGCTGTATTCGCCGCCCCAGACGTGCTCGTAGATCGTCTCGCGGTAGAGCGCGGTGCCGGGGTTGCGCGCGAAAAACAGCAGCAGGTCATATTCCTTGTGCGTCAGGCTGATCTCCTCCGTGCCGCGCCAGACCTGCATGGCGCGCGTGTCGATGCGCAGCCCGCCGATCTCGATCACGGCGTCGGTCTTGTTGTAGCGCCGCAGCACGACGTCCACGCGCGCGAGCAGCTCCACGACCTCAAAGGGCTTGACGATATAGTCCTCCGCGCCCATGCGCAGGCCGCGCACCCGGTCGTCGACTGAGCCGCGCGCGGTCAGAAAGATGACCGGGATGCCCAGCGGGCGGATATACTCCATCAGCTCGAAGCCGTCGGCGTTCGGCAGCATCACATCGAGCAAAATGAGATCAAATACGTTGCGTTCCAGAATGTCCGCCGCGGCCAGCCCGTCATAGACGCACGTGCAGTGATAGCCCGCGCGGGTCAGGCTCATCTGGATCAGGTCGCAGATCGGCTTTTCATCGTCCACGATCAGGATCTGGATCATGCCACCGCCTCCTTCGAGTCAAAATTACATCCGTTTGGCATCAAAACGGCATCCGAATCCGATGCCCGGTTCGATTATAGGAGCGGCCGGTGTGTGTGTCAAATGTTTCGTGCGCCCAGTCAGGTTTTTCCTGAGTTGGGGAAAGATGTGCAAATATTCGGCGCTTTTGCCGAAAGCAATCTTGCGATTCGTGAAAATTCATGATAAAATGACAAAATATTATATTTTTCTATCGAAGTTTCGGTCATGAATCGCAGCACAACATCAAACAACAGGCGAAATCAGGGAAACGGTTGCTCTTTTCTGTCGTTTTCAACGGCAAAAAAGCAACGGAGGGGGGAAAAACATGCATAGATCCCATTTTGCGGACAGGGTCCGGGCCTTTCTGCTGGCAGCCGCACTGGTGTCGGCGCTGATCTGCCCGCAGGCGCTGGCTGCGGACGCGGCGGGGAGCGGCGGCTGCGCGCACGGCCACACGCTGACGACCTGCCGCGGCGGAAAGTCCGTGTGCGCGGTCTGCGGGGAGACAGTCGACATCCGGGCCGCGCAGTACACCGGCTGGCTGACGGTCGAGGGCACGGCCGACCGGATGTATTTCCTGTCCGGCGAGCATGTCACCGGCTGGCAGCAGCTCGACGGCGGGACGTATCACTTCGGCGATGACGGCATCGTTCACGACACGGAGACGGTCGACACCCGCACCTGCACCACGAACGGCTATGCCATCACCACCTGCAGGACCTGCGGCGAGACCTGGCGCAGCGCGGTGCTCCGCTATGCGGGCCACAGCTGGGATGCTGATCATGTCTGCACGAAGTGCGGCACGCAGGGAAAGAATATTGCCGATGCGCAGGTCAAGACCGCGCCCGCGGTCTATAACGGCAAAGATGCCGTCTGCGCCGTTGCGGTCACGTATCAGGGCAGGCAGCTGACGGTCAGGACCGACGAAGCGGACGTCGATGGCTGCATCTCCTATACGAACAACACGCGCGTCGGTCTCGGCACCGTCTCGATCCGGGGCATGCGCGACTTCTACGGCACGGTGTCCGCGCAGTATGAGATCCTGCCCGGCGGTGTCCGGGACGCGGCTGCGGCCGAGATCGGCCAGAAGCAGATCCGTCTCGACTGGACGGCGGCCGCTGGTGCGGAAAACTACCGCGTCGAGATGAGCGCCGACGGCGGCAGCACCTGGACCGCTCTGCCCCTGACCGCAAAGCCCGTCTGCATCGTCACGGGTCTCGCGCCGGCAACGGCGTACACGTTCCGCCTGGTCGGCTGCACGCAGGTGGACGGCAGGTGGTATTTCTCGCCGTACTACTCCAACACGGTCACGGTGACGACGCTGCCAGAAGGCGCGTTTGCACCGTCCGAACTGCTCGGCACGATCGACGCGCAGGTGGATGGGCGCACCGTGACCGGCCTGAGCATGGACGCGGCGCAGTATCTGTTTTTGCCCGCGAGCGCGGATCTGAGCCGCCTCGCCGTGACGGTGCACACGCAAAACTCCACGAACCCGGCCGTGGAGCTGCAGGGCAGCAAGGGCATAGGACCGCTCGGCGAGACCGTCAACATCACAGAGCTTGCCGCCGCGGACGACGGCCTTTACACGCTCACCGTCCGCATCAACGGCGAGGCGGCCGGCACGCTGTGCGTGGCGCAGTCGGAGAATCTCAGCGCGCTTTACATCACGAGCGAAGATCCGTCCGCACAGGGCCGAGCCTTTGTGGATGCCGGCGATGCCAACGCCGCGGCGCAGCTGCTGCTGGCCGACCGGGACGGCAATGCCGTCTGTGACGGTGTGCGCACGCAGCTCCGTGCGTGCGGCAGTACCGACCCTGCGGCCGCCGGGAAGCGGTCGTATCAGCTCCGGCTCGACCAGGCGTGTGATCTCGCCACCTGCGGGGAAGCGGCTGAGCGCTGGACGCTGCTGGCCTGCTGTGACGACGCAACGCTTTTGCACGACAAGCTCTTCCGGGAGCTTGCCGTGTCGCTGGGCATGCCGTACACACCCGCGGCCGACTGGGTGGATCTGTACTATGACGGCGTCTACCGCGGCACTTATCTTGTCAGCGAGACGAACACCGTCGGCAGTACTGGTGTGGACATCACCGGCATGGAGACCGCCTACGCGACCGTCAACGCGGACTACGGCAGCGATATGACCACGGCCGCGGCCGAAAACCGGTACGGCCGGACCTACCGGTACACGGCCGGGCTGACCGAGCCTGCCGACATCACCGGCGGCTACCTGCTCGCGCGTAGCGACACCGCCAAGGCAAAGCAGGACGCGGCCAACGGCTTTGTGACCGCGCGCGGCTGCGCCATGAATGTCCAGAGTCCCGCGTGGTGCGGCCGGGACGCCATGGCCTACATCAGCGAGTATTATCAGGCCTTTGAGGATGCGGTCTACGCGCAGGATGCCGCCGGGAACTACACCGGCTACAATGCCGAGACCGGTAAGTACTATTATGAATACTGCGACCTGACCTCGCTCGTGCAGGTTTACCTGCTGCAGCGTCTGGCCGCCGATGCGTGTGCGGTCGGCGCCTCGCTGTCCTTTTATAAGGATGCCGGCGGTCTGCTGTACGCAGGCCCTGTTTCGGATATGGAGCTGGCCTGCGGCGATATCGGCACGGACGATGACTTTGACGGCGGGCGCTACCTCGTGTCCGCGCTCCTGCAGATCCCAGGCTTCCGCGCGGCCGTCGGCAATTACTGTCACGATACGTTCCTCGCGCAGGCGCAGCGGCTTGTGGGGGACGGCGGCAGGGTCATGACCGGCGGCGCACACCTGTCGGCCAGCGCTGCCATGAATGACCGGCTGTGGCCGCTTATCCGCGCCGGTGATCGTGCCTGGCCGGCCGGCACGACGTATGCCGATACCGTGGCGGACATGGACGCCTGGCTCACCGCGCGCATCGCGCAAATGCGCGCCGCCTATGCCCACACGTGGGACGCCGGCGTCGTCACGCGGGAGCCGACCTGCACATCCACCGGCACGCGCGTTTACACCAGCGATGCCGGCGAGACGATGACCGAGACCATCCCGGCCAGAGTCCACGCGCCCGAGGCGCTCCCGGCCGTGGCGGCCACCTGCACCACGCCGGGCCTGACCGAGGGCAGCCGGTGCGCCCTCTGCGGCGAGGTGCTGACGGCGCAGGAGACCATCCCCGCCGCGCACCGCTATGTCAACGGGGTCTGCACCGTCTGCTGGGCAAGAGACCCGGTGTCCGCTCCGTGCCCCGGCGGCAAAGCCTGTCCGGGCAGCAGATTCACCGATATGCCGCCCGCGAGCAACTGGGCGCACAACGCCATTGACTTCACCGTGGCACACAAGCTCTTTGCCGGCACGTCCGACACGACCTTTGAACCGAACGCACGGCTCACCCGCGCCATGATCGTCATGATCCTCTATCGGCTCGAGGGCGAGCCCGCCGCCGCGGCGGAAAGTGCCTTCACCGATGTGTGCAGTGGCACCTGGTATGCCGGGGCGATCGGCTGGGCGGCGGGCAGCGGCATCGTGAACGGCGTCGGCGGCGGCCGGTTTGATCCCAACGGTCTGGCGACCCGCGAGCAGACGGCGGCCATCCTGTATCGGTACGCCCGCTTCAAGGGCTGTGATCTGGATGCCTGCGGCGACCTGTCGGCGTTTGCGGACGCGGGCAGCGTGTCCGCTTTTGCGCTTGCGCCCATGACCTGGGCGGTGGGCGAGCGGCTGATCTCCGGCAATGCCATCGGCGGCCGGACGCTTCTCGATCCGCAGGGCGTGACCACACGCGCGCAGTTTGCGACGATCATGATGCGCTACATTTTGAACGTTGTCCAGCCGGCGCCCGAGCCCTGACAGCCGCTGCAACAGTACCGGCAGTTCGGCATCCCGGAGTGGTTTTCCCGCTCCGGGATGTTTTTTCGCCGCCGTTCGGCAGAAATCGCGGAAATCCCTGCCAGACTCTTGACAAAATCGCGCCCGCCATGCTAGTCTTTTTCACTAGGGAAATGAATTTTGACAGAAAGGCAATGGCAATGACATTAAATGAATTGAAGATCGGTTCCTCAGCAGTCATCACGGCCGTCGGTGGGGACGGCGCGCTGCGATGCCGGCTGTTGGACATGGGGCTGACACCCCGGACGCGCGTCACTTTGCAGAAGGTGGCGCCGATGGGCGACCCCATCGAGATCCGCGTGCGCGGCTATGAATTGACGCTGCGCGTAGAAGAAGCGAAGAAGATCGAGGTCGAGGGGGTGTCGGCATGATCTTTGCGCTTGTCGGCAACCAGAACTGCGGCAAGACGACGCTGTTCAACGCCCTCACCGGTTCCAACCAGCACGTGGGCAACTTTCCGGGCGTGACCGTCGACCAGAAGATGGGCGAGATGCGCGACGAGAAGGGCTGCTCCGTCGTCGACCTGCCGGGCATCTACTCCCTGCGTCCGTATACGCAGGAGGAGATCGTCTCGCGCGATTTTATCATCAACCAGAAGCCGGACGGCATCATCAACATCGTGGACGCCACGAACATCGAGCGCAACCTGTACCTGACGCTGCAGCTGCTCGAGCTGCGCGTGCCGATGGTGCTGGCGCTGAACATGATGGACGAGGTGCACGCCAACGGCGGCGCCATCGACGTGCAGAAGATGAGCCAGGCGCTGGGCATCCCCATCGTGCCGATCTCGGCGGCGAAGGGGGAGGGCGTGTCTGAGCTCGTGGATCAGGCGCTGACCGTCGCGCGCAGCCAGACGCTGCCGAAGGTGACGGATTTCTGTGCGGATGATTCAGCCGTGCACCGCTGCATCCACGCGGTCGTGCACCTGATCGCCGACCATGCCGACCGTATCGGCGTACCGGCGCGTTTCTGCGCGGCCAAGCTCATCGAGGGCGGGGACGATCTCGCGCAGTCGCTCGCGCTCGACGAAAACGAGCGGGAGCTGCTTGAGCACTGCATCGTGCAGATGGAAAACGAGACCGGGCTCGACCGCAACGCGGCGCTCGCGGACATGCGCTATACGTTCATCGAGGGCGTCGTGGCTGCTTCCGTGGTCAAGTGCCACGAGAGCAAGGAGCACGCGCGCTCCATGAAGATCGACCGCATCCTCACAGGCAAATATACCGCCCTGCCGATGTTTCTCGTCGTGATGTTCCTCACGTTTTATCTCACGTTCAACGTCATCGGCCAGTGGCTGTCCGACCTGCTGCAGCTCGGCATCGACGCGCTGACCGGCGTCGTGGACGCCGCGCTCACGGCCTACGGCATCAACCCCGTGGTACATAGCCTCATCATCGACGGCGTGTTCGCCGGCGTCGGCAGCGTGCTCGTGTTCCTGCCGATCATCGTGACGCTGTTTTTCTTCCTGTCCATTCTGGAGGACACCGGCTATATGGCCCGCGTCGCCTTCGTCATGGATAAGCCCCTGCGCAAGATCGGCCTGTCAGGGCGCAGCATCGTGCCGATGCTCATCGGCTTCGGCTGCTCGGTGCCGGCCATCATGGCCACGCGCACCGTCTCGTCCGACCGCGACCGGAAGATGACCATCCTGCTCACGCCGTATATGAGCTGCTCGGCGAAGATCTCGATCTACGCCTTTTTCACCGCGGCGTTTTTCCCGCGCTACCGCGCGCTTGTCATGCTGGGCCTGTATGTCCTCGGCATCCTGATCGGCATCCTCGCGGCGCTCATCATGAACAAGACGGCCTTCCGCGGCAAGCCCGTGCCGTTTGTCATGGAGCTGCCGAATTACCGCATGCCCGGACTCAAGAGCGTGGCGCTGCTGCTCTGGGAGAAGGCAAAGGACTTCCTCCAGCGCGCGTTCACGGTCATTTTCCTCGCGACGATCATCATCTGGTTCCTCCAGAGCTTTGACACGCGCCTGAACGTCGTGGCCGACAGTGCCAACAGCCTGCTCGCGCTCATCGGGCAGTTCATCGCGCCCGTCTTCCGGCCGCTCGGCTTTGGCGACTGGCGGTGCGCCACGGCGCTCATCTCCGGCTTTATCGCCAAGGAATCCGTCGTCAGCACGCTGCAGGTGCTGCTCGGCGGCGCGGCCATTTCGTCGCTGCTCACCACGCGCTCCGCCATCAGCTTTCTCGTGTTCACGCTGCTGTATACGCCGTGTGTGGCCGCCATCGCCACCATCCGCCGCGAGTTGGATTCCCGGCTCAAGACGGTCGGCGTCGTGGTTCTGCAGTGCTCAGTGGCATGGGTCGTGGCGTTTGCCGCGTATGCGATCGCGGGGCTGGTGTGATGCGGCTGATCGATTATCTCCTGCTGGCCATCGTGGCCGTGTGCGCCGTCATCGCGTGGCGCGTCTGGCGCCGCGCCATGAAAAAGGGCGGCTGCTGCGGCAGCGGCTGCACCGGTAACTGCGCGCAGTGCGGCAGAAACTGTGACTGCAAAAAAGAGAAATAGATAAAAGCAAGGCTTCCCGAATTCGGGAAGCCTTGCTTTTTTCTATGCGTGTGGCCGCGCTCACAGCTCCGCAATATGCACCGGGTTTCCGTGCTCCCGGATCAGGGCCGCGAGATCGTCCGCGCGCAGCCACACGGTGGCCGTGTTGTCGTTCGGGTGCACGCCGATGAGCCCCGGCTCAGCGAAAAACGCGGCGTCGAGGTAGAGCTGCGATGCTGCAAAAGCGCGCATGAACCCGTCGCTTACAGGCCGGCGCTGATATTGCCCGCATCCTCGACGCTGACGGAAAACGGAGAAACTCGCTGTGGAGCGCTTTGGGAGAGCGGTACTGCCGCTCGCCGTTTTCGCCCGGAAACACGATGGGGCTTTCGGCGTGCTCCTGCGATTTGATTTTGAAACGCAAAAGCCGGAGCAGGCGATGCTTGGCCTGCTCCGGCACATGGAAATGCTGTGCTGCAATTATGATTTTGCGAGTTCGGCAGTGATCGCCTGGTTAAACGCATCGGCCTGTGTGTCCCAATCGGAATACTCCGGATCGTCCTTGTGGCTTGGCAGCAGGCTGTTGTCAGACAGATAATCGCCGAGCGCAGCCGTTACTTTTTTTGCGCCAAAATAATTCAGGTGATCCCCCTGGTCACGGGTATCCGTGCTCCAGTTGATCGACACCTGGTCGGACATGGTGTTGAAGTCGATGAACGGGATCTGCAGCTTATCTGCGAGCGCCTGCGTGCTGTTGTGGCGCGCCATGTTCCAGTTGACTGTGCTGGGCGTGCTGACGAGCATCAGCTGCGCGCCGTTTTCGTCACAGAAGGCCTTGATGCGCTCAACATAGGCGCGGTTTCGCTTCGGGATGGGAGCGTAGGCATCCGATGGCGTCATATAATTGCTGGCGTCCGCCGGAGTGGCGTTGCAGCGCAGCTGATACCCTTTGGCATTTTCGGTGTGGGTGTAATTGACGGTCATGCGCCAGTCATTTGCCTTCAGAGATTTCCACCGGTCGTGGTAGGAAAACACAGGGAAGAGGTCGCCGGCCTCCTGCAGCAGCATACTGCCGTACGAAAAATCGATGAAGATCACATCGGTCTCCAGGATCACAAGCTTGGGCGACTGCTTTTGGAAGGCTTTGTGCAAGAACGCTTCCGAATAGTACAGTGTCTGTCTGGATGTGCCGCAGCAGTAGGCCGTGTAACCGTATTGCTGCCACAGCTGCATCGGGATGAAGGCGGAATAGCTCTCGCTGTCACCGAGGATGAGCAGGTCGATCGTGTTGTCCGGTTCTCCGAGAATGCCGTTGGCCGCGGGGTCATGGATGCCGTCGCTGCGGGTGTTGTTTTTTGGCCGCACCAGCTGCGACACACCGGTCAGCAAAAGTGCCAGCACGGCGAGAAAAACGACGCATCTGAGCGTATGTTTGAGAAAACGGGACATGCGTGCCTCCTAAAAGTTCGCATACATGGGGTCGACGGGAATGTAGCCCTTTCCGTATGCTCCGAAAACGATGATGAACAAAATGAGCGCGTAGAAGACCGTCCAGCGTACTGCAGCAGGGCGCTGTGCCAGCAGCGCGCGCACGGACTTGCCTTTTTCGTTGATCACGCTCACGACGAACACGATCAGCAGTGTCACAGCAACGATCATGAGGTCAAACTTGTCAATACCGAGCGCCTTGAAGAGCGCATCGTCAAAGACGGGAAATGCAAATCCGGTGACCATGGTGCGGAACATCTGCATACCTGCACGCAGGCCGTTTGCACGGAAAAACAGCTCGCCGATGATGACCAGCACCGTCGTGCGCAGCATCTGCAGCAGACGGTACGGGAAGCTCTCGGCGCGGATGTGCAGCCGCGCGTTGACGGCCCGCACCGGCGGGGCGATGATGTTGCCGCCGAGGATCAGCACGAAGTGGTACATGCCGAAAAAGAGATAGCTCCACGCGGCACCGTGCCAGAGACCGTTGCAGAACCACACGCAAAAGAGCGCGACGGCGCTCGCCAGCAGCGGACCGTAGTGGTTGCCGAGGCGTTTGCGGGCGGCGGAAGTGAGCTTTTCCAGCGGCTTGAGCGTGACGACCGGGTAGAATACATAGTCCTTGAACCATGTGCCGAGCGTGATGTGCCAGCGCTTCCAGAATTCCGAGATCGTCTTGGAGAAAAACGGTTGTCGGAAGTTTTCCGGCATTGTGACGCCGAGGATCTGCGCCGTGCCGGTGACGGCGTCCATCGAGCCCGAAAAGTCCATGTACAGCTGCACAGTGTAGCACACGGCAGCCAGTGCGATCACGCCGCCGTCAAAGTCGGTGTAGTTATTAAAGACATTTCTCACGAGCGGGTTGAGCCGGTCGGCGATGATGACCTTTTTCATCATGCCGTAGGCAATGCGCTGCAGACCGAGCGTCAGGTTCTCGTAGGTGATTGGCTTTGCGTCCCAGAGCTGCTGCGCGGTCTGGTCGTAGCGGCAGATCGGCCCTTCCACGATCTGCGGGAAGAAGCTGATGAACAGCGTCAGGCGCAGCAGATTCGTGTCCGCTTTTGTGACGCCGCGCTGCACGTCCACGATGTAGGACAGCGCCTGCAGCGTGAAAAAGGAGATACCGATCGGCATCACATACTTCGGGATCGCCAGCTGCACGGGAATGTGCAGGTGCGCCAGGAGCGTGTTGACATTCGTCGCGGCGAAGCCGGAATATTTGAGTGCGAACAGGACGCCGATGTGCAAAATGACGGCCAGCAAAAGGATCCGGTGCTGCACGGCCTGCTGCCGCTTGCGCACGGTCTTGCGCTCGGCTTTTTCTGTCTGCGCGAGCAGAAGCTTCGTCTCCGACTGTATTTTGTCCAGCCACAGTCCGAAGTAGTGCATCGAAAGCGCCGTCAGAAGCAGGTATACGAGCAGCTTGCCGCTGATCAGCCAGAAAAAGGCGCAGTCGGCGGCGAGCAGGAAGTATTTTTTCCCGCGCCGCGGCATGAGACTGTACACCACGAGACAAAACGGCAGGAACACGACGAGAAATGCCGTCGAGAAGAAGGAGGTCAGGGCGCTCCCTTTTCCCGCGAGGAACAACGAAGAAAGCTCCATTTCAGTATCCCTCCTGCAGGCGCATGCGCCTGCCTGCTGTTCGTTTTACGTTCCGCATGATCTGGCACAGAGCATCCGGGGCGCTCTTTTGCGGGCAATGAGGCTGTTTTGCCGTCCTTGCCGGAGAAAAGGATACGACCGGCACGGACCGGACGGGCGCTTTCTGCGCGGCCGGCATGCCGTTTGTACGATTTTCGATTGCCCATCTTCTTACGCTTGTCATTTGCTCTGTTCTCCTGATGGCGTTTTTTGTTCTGCGGCCAATATTATAGCAAGAAAAGCATACGGCGGCATCTTAATTAGTCTTAATTCTTGGGACGTTCGCGCTGTCGCATAGGGCCGGATGTTTGTATGTTCTGCGCGAAAAATGCACCGGCGTGCAGAAAAACAGCGCATTCGGCGCGCTGTGCGAAGCATCCGGCGCTTTTCCCATTTGCGGCGCAAATATTTCCGGCCGAAGATATTTTGCGCGTTGCGCAGAAATGAATTTCATGGAAAAAGGACCTGCTGAAAAGCAAGTCCTTTTTTTGGTGGAGCTATGCCCTCAATATCCGAACACTCGATAGTGAGGGTATTGTTCCCCGAAATGTTAAAGGTCAGCACGATTCTTCGTCCATTCCCATCATCGTCATAGACGAAGACCGAGTTTACCAATGTGTCGATGATTCTTCGCTGATACTCAATATCCTGTATATCGCCGCTCTTGAACGATGTGAGCCAGTACACAATGCGCTCCTTCGACAAGAGCGGCTTTTTCATTTCCTCACGGGCTATTTGACCTTCAATATTCAAGCGTTCCAGCTCAAGCTCCTCAAGTCGTTCTTTCGTACTCGATGTGATAATACCCTGTTCGATGGCAGACATGAGATTCTTTATCTTCTTATTTACATCTTTCAACATTCCTTGCAGACCTACGAGAACAGATGTGTCTTGTAGGTCTTTTTCAATGAGTTCCATCGCCTTAGTTGCAATCAGTTCGATGTTTTCATCGGTAAGGACATGATGGACGGTATATCTGACAACGAGTTCTTCGAGCCAGTCTTTTTTCTCGACCTTCTTGGAGCAATCACGCTCTCTCTTTCGCTTTGAACACTTGTAGTAATGATATACCCTACCGAGCTTGGAAGTGCCGCTCTCGCCGATCATTGGGCTTCCACAATGACCGCAGAACAGCTTCGTGGAAAGCAGATAATCTTCTTTCGCCTTGTTCCTTGCCCTCGAAGCGAAGTTGTGCTTGAGCAAAGCCTGTACCTTATCAAACAGGTGCTTGTCGATGATAGGAGGTATGGCGTTCTCTACCACCACATCTGCATATCTGTACACCCCAATATATTTGTCATTTCTCAATATCCGGGAAAGGCTGTTTTTGTTGAACTGATTCCCTTGCGATGTTTTGAAACCATGCTCATTGAGCCAGTTCACGATCTCTGTCTTTGATTTCCCCTCGGCATACATCGTGAATATAGCTCGGACGGCTTTCGCTCCCACGGGGTCGATTTCGTATTTTCTGTCTTCCCCTATTTTATAGCCGAGACCGAGACTTCCCATCGCAATCGTGTGTAGAGCGTTCTCCTTCATACCACGCTTGATACTTCTGGCGAGGTTTTCGCTGTAATACTCAGCATACCCTTCGAGGACGGATTCAAGAATAATCCCTTCCGGGGTATCTGGCATGGGTTGTTTGGCATAGAAGACACGCACACCATTCTTTTTGAGCTTCGCCTTATAGATCGCTGAATCATATCTGTTTCTGGCAAAGCGGTCAAGGGTGTACATGATTACAGCGTCAAAATGCCCCTTGTCGCTATCTTTGATAAGCCGCTGAAAGCTCGGACGGTTATCGGTCTTGCCCGAAATCGCACGATCTATATATTCATTCACCACGACAAATCCGTTTTTCAAGGCAAACTCATGGCACTCTCGAAGTTGTCCTTCGATGGATTCTTCTCTTTGATTGTGGCTCGAATACCGAGCATAGATTACCGCTTTGATAGTCTCACCTCCAATGCTTCTTTTCTTCTAAGTAATTCGATTGGTACGATCTTAGACTGCCGCAGTTGAATCCTTATCCCCCTCCAACTCCTTGCGGTTCTCAAAGTCGTAGACCATAGCCATGAACTCATGTTTCGCTCTGCGAGAAAGACCCCTGTACACACGGAGAATGTCTTCTTCGTCCTCATTGGTGGCTCTGGCCTCATGCACCTCGTCTTCATCGGCAAAGAAGTCCATCACAGAGCAATCCAATTTTTGAGCCAGTTGCACCATAATCTCTTGTTTCGGTAGCGAGCCGCTATACCATGCGCTGACTTTCGATGTACTAAGCCCAAGCTCTTTACAGAGGGCAGTCGGGTTTGTACCACGAAGCGAACAGATTCTTTTCAGATTTTCAGCGAAATTCATGTTGATTCACCCTCCTAAAAAATTAAATCTAAAAATCAGAGTTTGGGTATTGACAATTCTGTTTATCAGAATTATAATAAGAACAACAAATCCGAAAAACGGATTTGGCAATAAGAATCCAGCCCCTCAAAAGCATAAAATTTGAGGAGAAAAGCGCCGTTATTTACTTGTTGTAGCTAATAAGAATAATAACATGAAATCCGCTTTTCGTCAAGGTTGATTCTGAAAATCAGAACAAGGAAGGGAGGAATTTTCGTGGATATTAAGTCGAGAATGGCAGAGCTTGGCATGAAGCAGGTGGACATGATTATGGAACTGCGGAAGCGAGGTATCGTGGTTCAGCCCCCTATGATGTCAAGCGTTCTCCGTGGGGTTTACACCTACCCCAAAGCAAAGCTCATTCTTGCGGAGTGTGAAAAGGTTCTCGAAGAAATGGAGAGCCAATGAGCCTGTCTGAGAGACAGGTACAAGACCTCGCAAGCCCATTGGTGGGTATCATAGCGAAATTCTATGAAGACCCAAAGAATGAGGAGGATTTTCAAAGATGGCTAAAACAGCAAAAAGAATCAACAGACGAAAGCTCGTGACCGTACAGGCTTACGCCATTATATCCCTTTTCATTCTGTTCGGAATGGTGATCGGATTGGTGATAGGGACATTGACCGCTCCTACCAAAACCGTAACTCTGACCGAGACCATCGAAGTTCCATCGTACAGTTCCGACAATCTCCCCGAGGTTGAGGATATTTACTACTACGATGTTCCTCTCTCACACAGCTTACAGCGATTCATTTACGAGGTGTGTGCGGACGAGAATGTACCTGTCGCTCTTGCTATGGCAATGATTGAGCATGAGAGCCAGTTCAACCCGGAAATCGTAAGTAGCACCGATGATTATGGTCTCATGCAGATCAATTCCATCAATCACGAACAGTTGGAGGAAAAATACCGAACCGCAGATATGCTCGACCCTTACCAGAATGTCTACTGCGGCATAAAGATTATCGGTTCTTATATCGAAAAGTACACCGATTACGGCAACGCTCTGATGGCGTACAACATGGGCGAGTATGGTGCGAAAAAGGCATGGGAGAACGGTGTGCAGTCTACTTCATATAGCACCACTATTCTTGAGCTTATGTCTGAATACGAAAAGGAGGTATCGGACAATGCCCGAAGTATTGGTGACGAAGGATGATAAGGCTGTTACAATCCTTTCTTCTCGTGATTTCGAGGAGCAGATCGAAAAGTACATAGGCTCTGATTTCGCAAAGCACTATCACAGGCAAATCGAAGAACTGTCTTACTGTGTGCGAGAACTCGCAAGCTATGTGAACGATAAGGACATTCGCTCCGAAATGGAGGAGGTGCTTTCGGTCAATGGCTTCTAACAGAAAGACAGGCACAACCTTCGAGAGCGAATTGTGCGAAATCCTCAGTCAGAATGGTTTTTGGGCGCACAATTTGGCTCAAAACTCTGCGGGTCAGCCAGCCGATGTGATTGCGGTGAGAAACAAAACGGCATATCTGATTGATTGCAAAGTATGTTCCCGCAATAAGTATTCCCTTTCACGCATGGAAGATAACCAGCACTTCTCTATGGAGTTCTGGCGAATGTGTGGGAATGACGAGGGCTGGTTCGCCTTGAAGCTCAAGGACGAAACGGTTGTGCTTATCCCTCATTGTACGATGATCGCCCTCTCCTACGAAAAATCAGAGCTGAACCTCAAGGACATTATGGACTACGGGATAACGCTGGAAAGGTGGCTGTCCAAATGCTGATTGAAGTATCAAACACCTTATCCGTGAACAATCCCACGAAAGAGCTTATGACTTGGTGCAAGAAGAACCTTGTCATTGCAAATCCAGAGTATGCGAAAAAAGCTCGAATGAATCTCTGGCTCGGTAACACACCGAAAATGCTGTATCTCTATGAAATTCGTGGAGACACATTGGTTTTACCTTTTGGGGTTTTGCGATCTCTCCCCAAGAGTATCACCGACAAGGCTCTGTTTGTCAGCGAATTTGCAACACCTGTCGAGGTCGATTATGACACTTCGGTTCCTCTCTATGATTATCAGGAAGAAGCTGTAAATGCCATGATTGCCGCCAAGTACGGTATTTTGCAAAGTGCCGCAGGAAGCGGAAAAACACAGATGGGAATTGCTTTGGCGGTGAAGCTCAAGCGAAGAACCTTATGGCTGTGCCACACTCTTGATCTTATCAGACAGAGTAAGGAACGAGCAGAGCTTTACATGAGCGAAGACCTCATAGGCACGATCACAGAAGGTAAAGTATCTCTTGGCAAAGGTATCACCTTCGCTACGATACAGACCATGTGCAAGCTCGATTTGCCCCAATATCGTGACTATTGGGATTGCATTATCACGGACGAGGTTCACAGAGTAAGCGGTAGCCCAACCGCTGTGACACAGTATCAAATGGTACTCAATAGTCTTTCCGCAAGGCACAAATATGGGCTTTCCGCAACCGTACACAGAGCTGATGGAATGATACAGGCCACCTATGCGCTTGTGGGTAAAGTGGCTTATCAAGTTCCAGATGAAGCGGTTGCAGACAAGATTATGAAGGTGGGTATCTATCCCGTTGGGACAGGCATTGAGATTAGTCGAGAAGCCCTCAACACCGATGGAACTTTGAACTATACGAAGTTGATTACCTACCTCACAGGAAACAGGACAAGAAACGAGCTGATCGCCAGTTGCATTGAACGCAGACCATCGCTGATTCTGTCTGACAGGCTGAATCACCTCGAGGAGCTTATGAGTTTGCTTCCCGAAGATATGCAAAAAGACGCTGTGATGGTAAGCGGAAAAATGACGAGCAAGGCAGGAAAAGCCAAGAGAGAACAAGCTATCTCCGATATGCGAAGCGGCAGGAAGAAGTATCTGTTTGCCACCTACTCTCTCGCAAAAGAAGGGCTGGACATTCCGTGTTTGGAACGCCTGTATATGGCTACACCTCAGAAGGATTACGCCATTGTAACTCAGAGCATAGGGCGCATTGCCCGAACCTTTGATGGTAAGGCTGACCCGATTGCCTACGACTTCGTTGACAACATCGGCTACCTCGTGAAGTCCTACAAGAAGCGTTGCTCCACCTATCGCAAGAACGGGTGTTACTTTGTAGAAGGAGGTGAAAAGTCGTGAGACTTGTAACCTATGACTGCGAAGTGTTTGCCTATGACTGGCTTGTGACCCTCAAGGATAAAGAAACAGGTCAGCGCACGAGGATTTGGAACGACAACGAAGCTCTCAAAATGGCTCTGTCCGATGATTGTATCTATGTTGGATTCAACTCTAAACACTACGATCAGTTCATCGTGAAAGCCATTGCCGCCGATTTCACTCCGCAGGAGATTAAAAAGGTGAATGATTTCATCATAGGCGGTGGACAGGGTTGGGATTGTCCCCTACTCAAAGACTTCTACTTCGCTTTCAACAATGTAGACATAAAAGACGATATGCAGATGGGTTTATCCTTGAAAGCTATCGAAGGACACCTCGGAATATCCGTTCAAGAGAGTACAGTACCTTTCGACATTGACAGACCTCTCACGGAAGCCGAACGCAGAGAGACTGAGTTCTATTGCGATCACGATGTAGATACGGCTGAACGCCTGATTGACATTCGCAAAGACTACCTCAAGAACAAAGTTCACATTGGTAGGCTGGCTGGTCTTTCCGATGTGAAAGCAATGGGTATGACAAATGCAAAGCTGACTGCGGCTATGCTGAAAGCGAGCAAAAAACCGCACGATGATGAACGCAAGTATGTGTACCCGGAAAACCTCAAGCGTGAGTATATTCCCCCGGAAGTGTTCGCTTTCTTCGATAAGATGTACGACCCCTCCATTTCCGATAAGGAGTTGTTCAGCGGAAAGCTGGAATTTCAGATCGGGGATTGTCCGGGTGTTGTCGGCTATGGAGGTATTCATGCCGCCATACCTCATTACTTCTTCGAGGAAACGGGTGACAGGGTAATCCGCAACAAAGATGTGGCGAGCTACTATCCTCACCTTATGACGCTGTGCGGTTACACCTCTCGAAATATTCCGTCAGCGGAAGTTTTTGAGAATGTTCTGGAAACCAGAATGAAAGCCAAAGCGAGCGGCGATAAGGCTACCGCAAATGCTCTAAAGCTGGTTGTGAACACAACCTACGGTGCATTGCTCAACAAGTACAATGACCTGTTTGACCCTCTCATGGGTCGCTCCGTATGTATCACGGGTCAGCTTTTCCTATTGGAGCTGGCGCAACATCTTTACCGTGACATTCCGGGCTTGAAAATAGTCCAGCTCAACACGGACGGTATCATGGTCGAGTGCGACAGAGCAGACCTCGAAAAGCTGGACGAGATTTGTGACGAATGGCAAGCTCGAACTGGCTTTGAACTCGAAGAAGATTCCGTATCGAAGATCGCACAGAAAGATGTGAACAATTATGTCGAAGTGCAACCGAACGGAAAATCGAAAGCAAAAGGCGGGTATCTCGTCAAAGGCATTTCAACGGCTGGTGCTTTCAACATCAACAACTCGTGTTGCATAGTTGCAACCGCTCTGAAAGAGTATTTTGTCAACGGTATTCCCGTGGAAGAAACCATAAACGGGTGTGACGATATTTTCCAATTCCAGATTATCGCAAAAGCCGGGGCGAAATACCGTGAAGCATATCACCTTGTCGATGGGGTGAAAGAACCCGTTCAGAAAGTGAACAGAGTTTATGCTACTGCTGACGAACGATATGGAAAGCTGTTCAAGGTGAAAGCCGAGGACGAATCCACAGCAAAAATCGAAATGCTCCCCGAGCATTGTATCATCGACAACGACAATCGCTTGAGCATTACCGATGTGGACAAGACCTTCTACATCGAAATGGCAAAAAAGCGAGTGAACGATTTCATGGGTGTAAAGCCCGAAAGAAAAAGGAGGACAAGAAGTATGGCTACGACCAAGACCACCAAAGAAATCAGCAAGGAGACCAATGTTTATCAGCGGTTGCTTGCGGCAAGGGCAAAGTTCCTTGAAGCCGATGTACAGAAGACGGGAAAGAATATGCACCTCTCGTTCAAGTATTTCGAGCTGAACGATATTGTACCCCCTGCCACCCGCATTTTCACGGAAGTCGGCCTTGTGGGTCTGGTGAACTTCACGGCTGACACGGCTACCATGACGATCATCAATACCGACAACCCCGAGGAGACGATCACTTTCACCGCACCTTTCAACCAGATCGCTCCCATCGTGAGCAACACGGGTAAACAGGCTACCAACGAAATGCAGGCTCTCGGTTCGTCCATCACCTATATGCGCCGCTATCTCTACATGATGGCTTTGGACATTTGCGAGAATGATTCCATTGACGCAAACATTGGTAAGGACGAGGACGCTCCTTCTCCTGCCCCTGCCACCAAGAAAGCTCCTGCCACTCCCGGTCAGCGCAAAGAGGTGAAGGAAACCTTGACCGATACCGAAGGGAACGCTACTCCCTTGCAGATCAAGGGTCTCAAAGCCGTGTTGAAGAAGCTCCGTGAAGCCGACCCGAGCAAGGAGGACATGATCGCCAACATCGCCGTTCAGACCGAGGGATTCACGGTTATTTCCAAGTCTGACTGCGAGGAGCTTATCAACCGTATCAACGAAATGATCGGTGAAGGAGGAGAGGAATAATGTCTGCTATCAAGTGGCTTGAGGGTAATCGTATTCAGATTGCTCCTCCCAAGAAAACGAAGAAAATCACGGGTACTCGGTTTGCCACCATTCTCGGTCTGAACCCGTGGTCTACCGCATTTGAAATGTGGTGCGCTATCACGAAAACATACGAGAAGCCGTTCGAGGACACGATCTACACCATCGCTGGTAAGACCATCGAACCGAAACAGGCGGCATACATGAAGAAGTCCTATGCAATGGACATTATCACTCCTACCGATATTTGGGGGAAGGATTACTTCAATAAGACTTGGGGTGATTTCTTCCCCGACAGCCCCCACCTCGGCGGTATGTGGGACTATCTCTCTCAGGGAGAAGACGGGAAGGTTGACGCTGTTCTCGAAATGAAGACCACCAAACGAGCAGAGGATTGGGAGAACGATGTTCCCGAGTATTATGCCCTGCAAGCGGCTCTCTATGCCTACCTTTTGGGCGTGGACGATGTTATCATGGTCGCTTCCTTCCTCGAGGAGAATGACTACGAAGACCCGAAGAAGTTCAAGCCGAGCGCAAAGAACACCATCACCGTTGAGTTCAAGGTGTCCGAGCGTTACCCGGACTTCGCCGAGAAGGTGGCTCGGGTCGAGAAGTGGTGGGAAGATCATGTTGATACGGGCATTTCCCCCGAATATGACGAGAAGAAGGACGCTGAGATTCTTACCGCCCTTCGCACCAACACTCTGACCCCCGAAACCGACATTGAAGCTCTGGTCGCAGAAGCCGAAGCTCTCAAGAAGGAATTGGACGAGGTTGCCGCCAGCACCGCTGAGAAGGAAAAGCGGCTCAAGACCATCAACGACATTATCAAGGAACACGCCATGAGCCAGTTCCGTGATGGTGATAAGAAGGTCGAGGTCAAAGGCTCTGTCTATGTCTGGACGGTCTCTCGCTCGGAGACCACGGGCATTGACAAGGACGCTCTGAAAGCTGATGGGCTTTTGGACAAGTACAGCAAGAAATCTGTTCAGTACCGTATGACGGTCAAATAAAGGAGGAAACAATATGGGCTTTACTGAAATCCTGACGATCATTTTCGTCCTTCTGAAAGTGTTTGGCGTTATCTCGTGGTCGTGGTGGCTGGTTTTTCTCCCCGAGATCATCGCAGTCGTTCTGTATGTGGTGATTGTTGTCGCAAACCTGAGATTTGCCAGCAAAGTGAACAAGAGTATCGAAAAACATTTCAAGGATTTTTGAGGAGGAACCGAGTATGTATATTGACCCGTTCTGGTGTGGAGTTCTCTCCACCATCATTACCGAAGTCATTCTGATTATCGCCGCCTGTTTCGTGGTCGGCATGAAGAAGGGAGATAACGACAATGGCAAACGCTAAAGAATTGACGAAGCAGATCAAGGAGCTTCACGAGAAGCAGACCGATGAAATGCGGTCTCTCGAGGAACAGCGTGAAAACGCTCTCAAGGCCGAGAAGTACGATGAATCGGCGAAAGAGCTTCACAATATGTACACCAGCTACATCAATGCTGGTTTCACCGAGGAACAGGCTTGGGCTTTGACCCTCATTATCGTTCAGAACGGAACGAAACGGACACTTTTCTAAGGAGGTACACAACAATGGCAAGAATCCCTATGACGAGTGGGTTTATGGTTATCCCGGAAGGAGAATATGTCTTCCGCATTTATGACGCTACCTATGACGAGGATTTCGGCAGAATCGAGATCAAGCTCGTAAATGCACAAGGAGCCACCCACACCGAGCGTTTTTCCATCAAGGACGCAAATGACGAGTTCAACGAAAAGGCTCTCAACGCTTTCTCGTATTTCGCAAAAACCGCCATGAACGATTATGAACTCGAGGACATTGACCCCGAGGAACTGATCGACCATTACATTCGGGCAGAGGTTGTTCATACCAAAGTGCCGAGCAACAAAGACCCGAACAAGGAGGTTACTTTCGCAAATCTCGGCGATAAAGCTCCGGCTGACGGTTTCGACACCGAGCCTGTCTCTCGTGCGCTGACTATCGGCAGAGGTGACGAGAAGCCGAAGACTACTGCAAAACCCTCCGCAAAACCCGCAAAGAAAGCCGCCCCGAGTACCGCCAAAAAGGGCTTAGACCTCGATAGTCTGCTTGGTTGATGTGTAATTCCGGGAGGGGCATAGCTCCTCTCCCGGATTTTAATAGGAGGTGTCACATGGCAGACAATGTAAACCACCCTGCACATTACGAAACTGGTAAGTTCGAGTGCATTGATGTGATGGTCGAAACACAGGGCGTGGAAGCAACGATGGATTTCTGCGTATGCAATGCCCTCAAGTACATTTACCGACACAGGAATAAAAATGGTGTCGAAGATATTAAGAAAGCCGATTGGTACTTGAAAAAGTACCTTGATCTGGCAGAAAGTGAGGAAGGTAAAGCGTGATTATCGAAATCGGACGCACCAAAGAGGAACAGAGCCGTATCGACAAGATGGTTGATTTCATGGGCGAGTATGTGAGCGAAGAAATCATCATTGAGCTTTTCAACGATGGATTTTTCGTAAAACCCGCTTCCATTCACCATCACGGGCAGTATGACGGGGCTTTGTTCGATCACTCTTTCGAGGTAGCAAAAGCTCTTGTCGAAATGACAGAAAAGCTCGGTCTCGAGTGGAAGCTCGAGAGAAGCCCCTACATTGTGGGTATGTTCCACGACCTGTGCAAGCTCGATAACTATGTCAAGTCCAAGTGCGATGAAGCATGGGAGTACAACAACGCCACTTTGCTCCCCGGACACGGTGAGAAATCCGTTATCCTTGCACAGCGTCTCATGCAACTCACCGATGAAGAACTCTACTGTATCAGATGGCACATGGGAGCTTTCGACAGCAAGGAGAACTGGAACAGCTACGGGAGAGCCTGTACTGTCTTCCCGAATGTTCTCTACACCCATACCGCAGATATGGTAGCGGCACGAATCAAGGGGGTGTAAAGCATGGTACTCCCCAACTTGGAGCTTTTGCTCTACAAGGCTCAACAGCTTCTCTCCCATGACGAGGAGTTTATCAGGGCAATCGCAGAGGTGAAGCAGAGCAAGAATAAGGAGTATGTTCGCCCTGACTTCGAGGTGGAGTGTTTTCCTCAGATTTGGGGAAGCACTTGTACAGGGTTCGACATTACTCCCGATGGAAGCCCTGCCATTGGTGGGTCGGCAATGACTAAGGAATACACAACGGTCATTCACGAAACTGTCACCGATTGCTACTGTGTCTTCTTCGGAGAAACGCCTTGCTACAAGGTGACGAACGCCAATCAGAAGTTCTATGAAGACCTTTTGAAGCGCAACATGGCGAGCCTTTCGATTGCCAAAAAGAAATACTGAGGAGGTGTGAGCGTGAAAATTATCAATGCTGATGTGGAGTTCATCACTCCCATTGACGGTGATGTAATTCTGAAACGGCTTGAGCAATGCGGAAGGGTTTGCTACAAGTCCGAATCCAATATTACAGACACCAGTTCCCGAAAGTTTATAGCTGGTATCATCAAGCGTGGACATGAAGCTGTTCTGGAACATTGCTCCTTCACGGTCAAGTTTATTTGTGATCGTGGCGTTTCCCACGAAATCGTTCGGCACAGGCTGGCGGCATACTGCCAAGAATCCACTCGCTACTGCAATTACAGTAAAGAAGGATTTGGTTCGGAGATCACCGTTATCAAGCCCTGCTTCTGGAAAGAAGACGATGATTTATTCAACCTCTGGTACAACCTGTGTGCTATGGCTGAACGGCAATATCTGTATATGCTCGAATGTGGTGCTACACCGCAGGAAGCTCGTTCCGTTCTTCCGAACAGCCTTAAAACTGAGGTTGTTATGACCGCCGACATTAGGGAATGGAGACACTTCTTGAAGTTGCGCTGTTCCCCTGCGGCACACCCGCAAATGCGTGAAGTAGCTATGATTCTTCTGGACAAGGTTCATTCCCTGATACCGATTTGTTTCGATGATATTTGGGGTGAATACCATGAACAGAGCTGAGAGAAGAAGACAGCAAAGAGCTGGAATTAAGGTTCAGAAAGAACCCACTCTGAATCTCAAGATCAGCGATTTCGACCACATGGTTTCAACGGCTCAGAAAGCCGCCAAAGAAAGGGCAACAGCGGCGGCATTGCATGAGATAGACAGGCAAATTCTTGAGCGTGACGAAGCCTTTTCCCTTGACATTGACGCTATGGTTCTGTGGACACTTCATGTGTGTTGCGGATTTGGAAAACAGCGTCTCGAGCGATTCTATCGGGATATGATGAAGGAACATATTCGTATGCGGAAGTTTTACGAAATGGACGATACATACCCCGAACGATACAAACTCAAAGAGCTTTGCGGTGTTGATGTGGAAGCTCTGAACAATGAATTTAAGGAGGTAATACAGAATGTATAAGATGAAAAATACAAACGGTAGAGTGACCGCTCTGCTTCGCACCGGGAAGGATTTTGTGCGGCACAGTCTGTCTGTTTCGGCGGCACAGCACATTATCGACACGGGCAAACAGGTCAAGTCCAATAAGCCCGGCTACCCCATCTGCATTGATGATAAGTGGTTCTTCGAAGGTGTCGAGATCGAGGAACCCAAGACCGAGACTGACAACAACGGTAAGAAAGGCGGTAAGAAAGCATGAGCAGAGCGTTCTATTCCGAGTTTGTAAACCATTGTCTGCGCTTCTATGCCAGACACCCGAAGCCGAGCTTCCATAGTGCGGCTGACAAAAGTAACTGGTTCGCCTGTGACAGCGCACTCAAGGGGTTCACGGACAGCGAGCGTGAAATGCTCCTGTACATTTACCGTGAGGGAGATACCATTCCTGACAATGTGTACCAGATCGCAAAGGCGAAGGGTCTGCGTCAGGACAGCGTGTGGAAGCTGGTGAACGAACTGGAACGGAAGGTGGCGAAACGGCGTGGTCTGTTATGACAATATTCCCGAGGAACTGAAAAATCTCAACCAATGGGTTTGTGCGTGGGACAGAAGTAAAATTCCTATGAAGTCATGGGAAAACGAAGCCGCTTCCTCCACCAACCCGGAAACATGGTCTGATTTTGAAACCGCTCTCGAATCCGTAAATCAAGGCCACTATGACTACTGCGGATTTGTCTTCGCAGACAACGGATATGTCGGTATCGACATTGACTGTGGGTACGATGATGAAGGATTTATGAGCGTCCTCGGGGCTGATATTGTCGGCAAGTGCCACAGCTATACGGAGAAATCCCGAAGCGGCAGAGGATTTCACATACTGCTTCGGGGTACTCTCCCCTTCAAGGGAAAGAACAATCTCGCTGGTGTTGAGATATACAAAGCGGCTCGCTACTTCATTATGACTGGCGATACCGTTTTGTACCGGGATATTATCGAAAACCAAGAAGCGATTGACTATGTGGTTGAGAAATACTTCCCTGAGACCAGAGACACCGAAGGAAAAGTTGTTGTGGGGAGAGATAAAATCTACTCTCCTGTATGGGAAGACCCTATTGTTGATGGACGAGTGAAGCTCAGACCTGTTTACCCAAGAATCCCGAACGGAAGCCGCAACATCTGTCTCACTTCCCTCGCTGGTATGCTCCACAATCAGGGGTACAGCAAATCGCAGATTTATGACGAGCTTCTGTATGCAAACACCGTAGCGTGTGACCCTCCTCTCGACAGAAATGAACTGAGGACAATCTGCAACAGCGTCACTCGATACAAAAGATAATTTGTAGCACAAATCGGATAAAAAGTTTTCAATAAAGTGTTGACAAGTAATCCTATCTGTGCTACTATATAATCACAGAAAGACAAGAAGTTATCTCAATCAGATTAAGGAGGAAATACTATGGAAGTCAAGAGAACCATCAAGGTAGACACCGATCAGTTCGAGGTCGGCGATGTTATCAAGTTCAAGCTCGCCGATGGCGAGAAGGTACAGGCGAGAGCGGTCAAGCAGACCAGTATCGGTATGCTCTTTGTTCTGGTGGACTGTCTCGCAAAGGAGTACCCCATGTTTGAGAGCATGGAGGATATGACCGAGGACTACTTCACCTACGAGAACTCCGATCTGCGTAAGGCTCTGAACGGCGAAATCCTCGCTCGCTTCCCGGAGGAAATCAGAAGCCGTATGGTTGCCCTAAACGGGCATGGCGATCTTCTCCGTATTCCCACCGAGCGGGAAATCTTCGGCGAGAATGTCTACGGACAGCCTGACGGTGAGAAGCGGTGGAAGTGCATGAAGAAGCGCAGAAACCGTATCGCATTTCAGGGCAAGGAAGGTGCGTGGGAGTGGTACTGGCTGATGAACCGCCATAAGGATTCCGCTTCCCTTTTCGCCAATGTCTACTACAACGGCATTGCTTACTACTACTACGCCGGTTCCTCTTTTGGCGTTCGCCCCGTCTTTCTCTTATCTTAACTCTCGCCCCCTTGTGGGGCGAGTGAACCAGAAAACCAATAATACATAGGAGGTATTGTTATGAGTTTGGAAAAAGCGAGCATTTCTTGGAGTGCCAAGCAGTTGAAAAACATGATCGCCAGCGGCAAGATCGACTTCAATCACATTATCCAGAGAAGCTATGTGTGGGAGCGCAAGCGCAAGTCCGCTCTCATTGAGAGCATGATTATCGGCTACCCCATTCCTCCCGTCTTCGCAAAGCGATCTGTCGATGGTACGGGCAAGCGTGGCGGCAACATCTACGCCATTATGGACGGTAAACAGCGGCTCTCCACCGTGGCTCAGTTCCTTAATGACGAGTTCGCCTTGAGCGATCTTCCCCCTGTTTCCTACATGGACGAAGCCAACGGCGGCGAGTGTGAAGCCGATATTTCTGGCATGAAGTTCAGCGAGCTTCCCGAAGCCCTGCAAGACCATCTGAACAGCGTCATTTTCAGCGTGACCTACTTCGACAACCTCTCCAAAGAGGAGGAGCGGGAGCTGTTCAAGCGGCTCAATGCCGGGAAGCCCTTGAGTACCAAGTCTCGTCTTCTGGCATCCTGCAACGACATTGAGGGTCTTCTGGACATTGGCTCTCACGAGCTGTTCGGCGAAATGCTGACCGAAAAGAGCAAGGACAACAAGAATCAGGTCACGCTTGTTATGAAAGCGTGGTGCATGATGAACAAGCCTGTCGAGGAGGTTTCCTTCGAGGGCAAGGACTTCAACCCCCTGTTCGAGACCACCGAGATCACCAACGAGGAGCGGCTTGAGCTGGACAAGGTGTTCTCTCTGATTCACGACACCCACTTCTCTCTGACCGACAATCTCAAGGAGAAAGCGGTTGCCAAGAAGCTGTACACCGAGACCCACCTGATCTCCCTCGTCCCCTACTTCGCCAAAGCGGTTGAGGACGGCATTGACGCTGACACGATGGCTGACTGGCTGGTTGACTTCTTCGGCTCTCACAGCGAGGAGTACGACATTGCCGCAGGAAACGGCTCTGCCAAGAACTCCAACATCGTCACTCGGGACAAGGTTCTCTCTGAGAGCTTCGAGCAGTTCTTCACGGAGGAGTAAAGTATGGCAGAGGGCAAAGCAATTTGTCCTCTGCTTACTACTAATACTGTGGTTGATGAAAACGGGAAAGTGAGTGTTGGTACTCAGCCTGTTTTCTGTATCAAAGAACAGTGTTCGTGGTGGCTTGAGGACAAACAGAAATGTGCAATCGCAGTTTTGGGAGGGAGAAAGTAATGAACTATTTTAATAATCCCCACAAGGGGGTGAAGCGAGGAGATATTTTCTATATCTCCAACTCAAAGTTCTATTCCACAGACCCGAGCAACGAAGCCGGGAGACCCGGTATTGTCGTGTCGTGTGATGAACTGAACGAACATTCCATGTGTGTCGAGGTCGTGTACCTCACCACAAAGGACAAGAAGCCAATGCCTACGCATATCGACATTATGTGCAAAGTACCGTCCACGGCTCTGTGCGAGACTATTTACACCGTGTCGAAGGATAGGCTCGGCGATTATATCCGTACCTGTTCTGAACGGGAAATGGCGGCGATCAACAGGGGTATGCTGTGTTCTCTCGGTATATCCCCCCCCGTAGAGGAAAAGCCCATTTCCCACTCTACCGAGGAAGACATGGTGAAACTGGTCGTGGAGAAAAACCTCTACAAGTCCCTATACGAACAACTCCTCGGCAAACTTACGGTGACGAGGTGATGGGATATGCAGGAGCTTTTTGAAACCCGTAACGGACGGGTGATTATGGACGAGGATTTATCCTCGAAAATGTACCTCATAAAGCACTATCACCCCGAAAAAGCGGACGAGACCAGCTCAGGCTTTGAGTGGTCTGAAATGGGTATGGCAAACCTTTTCGGGCTGTTGTACTCCCACGAAGCCCGGTACTGCCCCGAACATCGGAGCTGGTACACCTACTTCGAGGGAGCGTGGAGGAAGGACGAGGGCGCAATCCTCGTGTCAGAGAAAATCAAAGACTTCGTTCGCCTGATGATTCTCTACTGCGGTGAGATTGAAGACGATGATCTGAGAAAGTCCTACACCAGCTTTGTGAATAAGATGGGTGACAGACGCATGAGAGACAGAATCCTCAAGGACGCAACGGGTGAGCTTCGTATCTCTGCGGTGCAATTCGACAGCGACCCGTATCTGATAAACTGTCTGAATGGTACATACGATCTGAGAGACTACTCTTTCCGTGAGCATAATTGGGAAGACTTTCTCACCATGCAAACCGCTTTCAGTCATACCGTCTCTCGTGATGTTAAGTGCGAGCGGTGGGAGAAATTCATAGACGAGGTTACTCAGGGAGACAAGGACAAGGCCGACTTCCTGCAAAGAGCTTTGGGGTATTCCATGCTCGGCATGAGCAACGAGGAGTGTATGTTCATTCTTCACGGAAAGACCACCCGAAACGGTAAATCTACCTTGCTCAACACCGTAGAGACCATGCTCGGGGACTATGCGAAGGTTGCTCCTGTCGGCATGATCTGTCGAGGAGACAGGCAGAAGGACGCAGAAGCCGCTTCCCCAACGCTTGCCGGGTTGAAGGGAAAACGCTTTGTCACCATGTCCGAAAGCAATGAATACGGGAAACTGGACGAGGAGAAAATCAAACAGCTTACAGGCGGCGAGGAAATCTCAGCTCGTGCGCTGTATCAATCGGCGATCACCTTCAAGCCGCAGTTCACTCTCTGGTTGTCCTGCAACGACCTTCCTATGGTTACAGACAAGAGCCTGTTCGCTTCGGAGCGTATCAAGGTGGTAGAGTTCAACAGGCATTTCTCCCCGGAGGAGCAGGACACTCACCTCAAGGACGAGCTGTGCGAGCAGTCCAGCATGAGCGGTATTTTCATGTGGCTCGTGCGTGGGTATATCCGCTACAAAGAGCGTGGACTTACCATGAGCGGCAATCTGAAAGAGGTTGTCAAGAAGTACGAGCGGGACAACGACATTGTGTTGCAGTTCCTTGAGAACCGCTGTGTGCGTGATGAATCTGTCACTATCCGGGCGAAAGACCTGTATCAATCGTTCAAGATTTGGGCGAAGTCCGAAGGTGCTTTCGTCCTCTCAGCGAGAAAATTCAACTCTGAAATGGAGCGTCACCCCGAGTGGTTCGACAGGAAATCGACTTCCAGCGGGTTCGTGATCTATTGGGGGTTGAAGCTCAAGGAGGTGGTTTGATGGCAAACATCAAAGCGTGTTTTTCTTCAAAGACTGACGATTGGGCTACACCTCAAGACTTCTTCGATAAGCTCGACAAGGAGTTCCATTTCGACCTCGACCCGTGTGCGGACGAGCATAACCATAAGTGCGAAATGTACTTCACGAAAGAGCAAAACGGCTTGAAACATGAGTGGGGGGGGGCATACTGTATTTTGCAATCCCCCATACGGAAAAGAAATATCCGAGTGGGTTCGATATGCCTACGAGCAGAGCAGACAGCCTAATACAACGGTTGTCATGCTCATTCCCGCAAGGACAGACACCCGGTATTTCCATGAGTACATTTACGGAAAGGCTGAAATCCGCTTCATAAAAGGAAGACTTAAATTCGGAGATTCCACTACCGCCGCTCCTTTCCCGAGCATGGTGGTTATATTCCGAAGCGGAGATTGGCTTGACAGGTTATTGTCAGATTGAGGAGGGATTGCTACGGTTAAGATTGGAAACTTTGCGGTCACTTATAACGGTCATAGCGGATTCATCGTTAAGATATATCATGTGACAGGTTGCGGAATGTATGTCCATATAAGGGAAAGCGATGGGAAAATTTATTATTGCCCCGTCTCTATGCTCCTGATTGGGAGGTAAATAACAACGATTTACACGAATCGGATTGATTTTTTATCAAAAACGACATTTGTGAAATCGTCCGAATTGTGTTGCAAAACAATCTTTCGGTCTGACGGGCTGGTTGGTTGTATGAAGTAGTAAAAGTAGTTCAAATTAAGGTTTTGCGTGTAACTTCCTCTATATAGAAAAATCCCTACTATTAAAAGTTACCGTAAATTTTGATTTTCAACTACTTTAACTACTGCATGAAGAATAACAAGAAAGGAGACCTTTTCTGATGGAAAAGAAGACTGTTTTAGATAAGAAGACTGTCGAGGGCGTGGAGAAAACCGCCGATACGACTGTCACGGGTGAAGCTCTCGAGCCTGTCAAGACCCGGAAACCCGCAAAGCGGAAATGCAAGCCGAGGGGTGGCAACTCCCCGGTGATCGGCATGAACGGGTACAACTTGGAGGACGGAGACAACAGCAAGTTTATGAAGGTTCAGATTGCGTTGTTCAATATGCCTGACATTGATATGGAGGATAAAGAGGAGGTTGCTCAGAGGTTGAGTGACTATTTCCAGTTGTATGCTGAGAACGATATGAAACCCACCGTAACGGGCATGGCTCTTGCGTTGAATGGTATGAGCAGACAGACCCTTCGTGCTATTGCTACGGACGCTCCTACGGGTGGTGCTGGCTACAAGACTGCGTTGCCCCGAGACATAGCCGCCCTCATTAAAAAGGCATACCGCATGATGGAAAATTTGTGGGAAACCTACATGAACTCTGGCAAGGTCAATCCCGTGGCTGGTATCTTCCTCGGCAAGAACAACTATGGCTATCAGGACAAGACCGAGTATGTTCTCACCCCGAACACCAGAGACGAGAGCGACTATTCCCCTGACGAGATCAGAGAGCGTTACATTGCCGCTGACAAGGACAAGCGACTTTCTCAGGGTGGAGAGGACGAGGATTCCTCCAACGACTAAGCGACTATCCCTCTCCCGCTCCCTCTCTGCGACTATCGACTTTCCGACTATCGACTACGGCACAGCGACTATCGACTTTGCGACTATGCCGCCCTGTTTGCCCGGTTATCCGGGGAGCATGGGCGGCTCTTTTTATGCGGAAATTTTCACGAAATCCTCCGGTTTTTCTGATCGGCACTTTCACGCTTTACAGAGGTAAAGCAAGACGGGCTTTTCCGGGCTGATCGGGGGTTGTTTCCTATTATATAGAGGTAACACAGAGCGGACGAAAGAATAACACGAAAAAGATTAAAAAATTATCCGAAAAGTGTTGACAAGTTATCCCCGTTGTGCTATCCTATAATCAGAAACAGACAAGAAATTATCCGAAAAGGATAGGAGGTATTTACATTATGAAAATGACAGTAAACGCATGGGATATGAAACAGGTTTTTGAAAAAATGGATCGTGATTATTATTCTATGAACGGGCTTGACGCTCTATTAGAATACTATGACGAAATTGACGAAAATATGGAATTTGACCCGATTGCAATTTGTTGTGATTGTTCCGAATTTGGGGAACACGGGGCGGCTCTTGATTTTGATAGCCTTATTTCCGATTATGGTTATTTACTTGATCGGGACGAATGGTTAGACGAAAACGCACTTTCCCCGGATGAATGGGAAGAAAACAAAGTTTTGTATATTGACGCTCTTATAGAGGTTTTGGAGGATTATACAACGGTTCTCCATGTGCGCAACGGAAATTATATTGTGTTCGCTTTTTAAGGGGGTGCAATGAATGAAACAATACACTTTTACAGAAAACGGCTTTACTTTTGAACGGGTGAACAAAAAGCAAGCCCGAAAAGCCTATAACAACGGTTTAACCGTTCGTTTCTGCCCTTGCAATTTGCGCCCCGGTTCCCCGTTTCGGCTTGATATGGATATGAATAGAGCGCAAGAAAATTGTGCCGGGGTGGATTTTGAAAAGCTCTTGAACGCTTTTGAATTTTATAATTGCACCAACACAGAAACAGGCAGATACACCGCTTTTTATATCCCGGTTGTGCGGGTTGATCGGTTCACGGGCGAAAAGCCCACGGCGGCAACAATGGGAACGGTTAAACAGTACGATTATAGTTATATGGAGGTATAACACGATGAAGGTTTATGCAAGACAGATTGCCCCGGAATATCAGGAAAGCCCCCTTTTCATGGGTGATGAATTTTTCCCCGATAATATCGCAGTTTGCGGAAATCGTGATTATCACAGCCATAAACCGGAGCTTTTCGAGAATGTGCAAAATGTACTTGAACAAGGAGAGCTTGCGGAAGTGCTGGAATATCCGAAAAATTGGGCTGATTGGTACAAGAACGCAACGCAAGCAATCACGGAATATTTACCACCAACGAACGGCAAAAAGTACAGCACTAACGCAATACACGCCTTGCGCTGTCTGGTTCTTGATTATTCGTGCTGTGCTTGTAGTAAAGAAAATGAAATACTTTGCAAGGTTCTTTCTATCGTGGATGGTAGGCCGTGGGAATGGTCTATTATCCGGGGAAGCTGTCAAGGGGATTGGCAAGAAATATTTTACCCCGTTGACGAATGGAACAAGGAAGCCTTGCAGGAATTTGAAACGCAATATTTCAATGAAGGTACAGAATGGATTATACATGATGAACAGGAAGCCCCGGAAGCCCCGGAAGACATTAGCGGGTATTCTGTTTACTGTATCGGCTGGAACACGGAGCAGATAAAGAAAGAAATAGCGGAAATCACAGGGGCAAGCCCGGAAGAAATCACGCTTTTTGAATTTGGCGGCTACACAAAAACGGCTTATTATACGGAGGTGTAAACATTATGACGAATTACAACGAAATCGCACAAAATAACCTCGATGCAATCATGCAGGAATTAGCGCAATATACCCGAATGGCCGAAGAAATCGCCGCCACGGTTGACAGTTTGAAAGACATTCTGAAAAAGCACATGGAGGAAAACGGGCTTGAAGTCTTGACAGGGAACGAACACAAAGCCACCTACAAGACGGTGACAAGCTCCCGAATTGATACCACGGCATTGAAGAAGAACGCCCCCGCCATTGCGGAAAGGTTCACCAAGACCACCACGGCGAAGCGGTTCACATTCGTTTGAGGGGGTGAGAAAATGCTGGTTGCTCTCTGTATCATCGCTTTCCCTTTCGTTCTCCTTGCGGAGCTTTTGAAAATGAATAAGTAAGGCACAGAGCCGCCCCGCCGTGGGCGGCTTTTCTTTTGCCCTTTTCCCGCCCTCCATGCCGCCGCACAGCCCCGGCACAGCCCCCGCAATGATCGGGGAATATCCAGACAAGGCAAGCCCGAAAGACGGCGCACAGAGCCGCACAGAGGGTGCATAGAGCCGCCCCGCCGTGGGCGGCTTTTCTGATCGGTTGCGGGTACTGTGTCGGGGTTGGCGCAAAAGCTAATCTTGAATAGCCGCAAACGGGCGGCGGGGCGGGTTGTCCAGAGCTTGCAAGCCGGGGGAACGGGCGGCGGGTTGCTATCCCCCGGAGGGGGACACAGCACCGCCCGAACCGGGGGAGGGAGTGCTTCGAGTACCCCAAAATTATAAAAAGACCTCATTTAAGATAATTTATTATCCGATTTGTGTTGACAAACATTGTCACAAGTGCTATACTATAACCAAATCCATTACGAGGAGGTAAAAACCGCATGGTTAAGAACAATATTGAGCTTGATGTGAAGGTGAAATGCCTTGAAGCCAACATGACCCAACAGCAGGTCGGCGAGACCATCGGCACGACCGGGCAGTATGTGAACCGTATCATCAAGAAGAAGGACGGTATCGTGAACAAAACCTTCGTGGAAATGCTCGAAGCACTTGGGTATGACATTGAATTGACCTATGTTCCGAGGGCTGAGAAGTAGTAAAAGTAGTTGAAAATCGGTTTTTGCGTAAACTTTCACTATATAGACCCCCTTATAGGCGAAATTCCCGCAAAAATTGAAAAAGAACTACTTTCACTACTTTGTACAACACGATAAGCATTAAAAGTTATCCATATCGGATAAGAGGAGGTGATTATCTCGTGAAACAGGCGATTGGCTATGTCCGTGTGTCCACGGAGGAGCAATCCGCTGACGATAAATACGGCATTGAGGTTCAAAAACAGGCCATTCTCTCCTACTCTCAGGAAAACGGTTATGAAATTGTCTGTTGGCTGACGGACACAATCAGCGGTGCGAAGGACAATCGCCCCGAACTTGATAAGATTCTCTATCAACCCGATCAGCTACCGCACCATGACGCTGTGATTGTGTTCAAGAATGACCGTGTTGCTCGTGATACGAAACTGTACTTCTACTATTTCTACACATTGGAGAAACGCAATGTGGCCTTGTTGTCAACCGAGGAGCATTTTTCAGAGGGAGACGATTTCGCCAACATCTATCGTTCCCTTTTGATGTTCGTTGCAGAGCAGGAACGGAAAAACATCGCCCTGCGTACTGGCAAAGGAAGATCTCTCAAGGCTCAATGTGGCGGCTATTCTGGCGGCAATAAGCCATACGGGTATTATGCTGTCGATGGGGTTCTCATGCTGAACCCGAAAGAGCGTCCCATTGTGGAGATTGCTTTCAGAGAACATGATGTGAAACACACTCCCCTCACGGATATTTGCGACATTCTCTACGATAAGGGCTATCGAACCCGCAAAGGAAAGAGATTCCAGCCCTCCACCATTCGAGGGATTCTTGCAAACAGGAAGTTCTATGAGGGGCAGTATAAATATGGAGATACGGGTTGGGTACAAGGTGTCCATACCCCTATACTCCCATTGGAGGTGTGAAATGAAAAAGATTGGAGTTGTATTGTGTTCCATTCTGCTTGCTCTGTCTTTATCCGCTTGCGGTGGAGAACCAGTTCACACTATCTCCTATGTCGGATTTGATAAAGTGGAGCTGTTCGATCAATATGAGTGCATTGCTGTCTATACCCAATATACCAACGGAAGCGAGGAAACGGCTATCCCGGCAGATTGGGTATCTGTAAAGGCATTTCAGAATGGTGTCGAGTTGTCCATTCTCGTTCCGACAGGAGAAAGGACAAACGGATATGCTCAATGTGACGCAAGCATACAGGCTGGCACAACCGCAGACATTGTGTGGCTTTTCCAGTTGGACGATGAATCGGAAGTGTCCATTGAGATCACGGGAAACGATACCGTGTCTGTCTCTCTTTCGGAGGAATAGCCTATGAGAGTTCCGCAAAGTTTCTTAGAAGGATTTTTGATATTTCTTTTCCTGATACCGCTCGCAATGTTCTACGCAGTCAAATGGCTGGTGAAAGGAATAATCTTGTTGGCGGTTGAACTCAGGAAGACCTAAAAGGGTGCGTTATCGCACAGAGAGAAATCTCTGAACGGTAACGCACCCTTTCTTTGTTTGGAGGTATGTATGGAAAAGTTGCTCAAGAAAATCCTGACTACAATCAAGAAAAAGCCCGATGGTAGTCAGGCATACGAAGATTTGTACTATATGTGCGAGGAAGCGATGAAGACAGACGAAACTCTCGCCGTAAAATATCTCAAGCTCTTGTCTCAGGTAATCGAAAATCGGATTCCGAAGACCAAAGAAGACAAGATGTTGAGATTTTTATTTGGGCTTCACAAAAAGGTCTTGCTCGCCGCCGCACCGTTTGACTTTGATTCCTATTTGCTGTACATCGAATGGAACAGAGAGCCTGAGAAGAAGTTCTATCCCCCACGAAGACCCGTGTTAAAGCAAGTGGTTGACGCTTTACAGGAGCTTGCCGATGATAAATTGGATTTGCTCGCAGTCTCCCTTCCTCCCGGTAGCGGAAAAACCACGCTGGCGATCTTCTACCTTACATGGCTCGGCGGGAAGGTTCCCAATGACCCCATGCTCACAGGCAGTCACTCCAACGCATTTATCCGAGGGGTGTATGATGAATGTCTGCGAATTTTGGACAAGGACGGGGATTACCTTTGGCACGATGTTTTTCCGGGAATAAAAGTGTCCAACACAAATGCGAAAGATTGTCGTATTGACCTCGATAAGCGTCAGCGTTTCGAGACGTTGGAGTTCACTTCTATCGGAACTGGAAATGCTGGTTTGTATCGTGCGGCTACGCTTTTGTACTGTGACGATCTGGTGTCTGGTATCGAAGTTGCTTTGAGCAAGGAGCGATTGGACAAGCTGTGGGAGACCTACACCACCGACCTTCGACAGCGTAAGATCGGAGATCATTGCAAAGAGTTACATATCGCTACACGGTGGTCTGTCCATGATGTAATCGGCAGACTTGAGCGAGAGTACGGTGACAGCGAACGAGCGAAATTTATTGTCGTTCCAGCATTGGACGAAAACGATGAATCGAATTTTGACTATGCGTATGGCGTTGGTTTCTCTACACGCTTCTATCACGAGCAGAGAGACATTATGGACGATGTGAGCTGGCGAGCATTGTACATGAACGAGCCTATCGAGCGTGAAGGTCTTGTGTATTCTCAAGACGAGCTTCGCCGTTACTTTGAGCTTCCCTCGGAAGAACCTGACGCAATTATCGGCATTTGCGATACGAAGGATAAAGGTACTGACTATGCTTTTCTCCCCGTTGCGTATGTCTACGGTCAGGATTATTACATTGACGATTGCGTATGTGATAATGGGCTTCCGAACATCGTTGACGCTCGGCTGACCGAGATTCTTGTCAGGGACAAGGTGAAAAGCTGTCGCTTTGAATCGAACTCTGCGGGAGGTCGTGTCGCTGAGAAGATACAGAATGAGGTGAAAAAGAGAGGTGGTATCACTAAGATCACCACAAAGTTTACTACCGCCAATAAAGAGACGAAGATCATCGTCAACAGCGCATGGGTCAAAGAGCGGTGTTTGTTCAAGGACAGTTCTCTCTATCAGAAAAAGTCTGACTATGGGAAGATGATGGATATGCTCTGTTCTTACACCATGTCTGGCAAGAATAAGCACGATGATGTTCCTGACGGAATGGCTATGCTTGCAGAGTACGCTCAGAGCTTGGGAGCGGCGAAGGTTGAGGTCTTCAAGCGTCCGTGGTAATAGCAAAAGGATTGTTCTATCACACTTTTTCTGCTAAAACACTATATTTTGTGTATTGTGCAGTTGACAAACGCTATATATTGTGTTATCATAATGTGTAGAAAATCATATAGCGATGTTATGGGTGCATGATTGCACGAGGTTTTAGTCCTCGAACAATTATGCGCCCATTTTTATTTTTTCGGGAAAGGAGGAGGGGCAATCGTGGCAAATCAGGTTGACGAGAGCAAACCTCTCAACGAAACACGGGTTATGTTTGGCAGACGCATTATCAAAACGAGCGTTACGGAAATCACCGAGGATAATGTGGTCGATGTTCTGAACAAAGCAATGGCAACCCATTCGATCAATCGTAGCGAGATTGATTACCTGTGGAAATATTATCGTGGCGATCAGCCTATCCTTCGCAGAAAGAAAGATGTGCGTCCCGAAATCTGTAACAAAATCGTTGAGAACCGAGCGAATGAGATTGTCTCCTTCAAGGTTGGTTATCTCTGCGGAGAGCCTATCCAGTATGTAAGTCGCAAGGGCGGCGAGGAAATCGTATCTCAGATTAACGCTCTGAACGAAATGATGTTCGCAGAAGATAAGGCCGCTCAAGATCAGGAGCTTGTGGAATGGCAGATGGTTTGCGGAACGGCATATCGTCTTGTCCTTCCTGATAAACCGGGAGAGGAAGACGAAGCACCGTTCGAGTTGTACACTCTCGACCCGAGAGATACCTTCGTTGTGTACTCCAATGAGATCGGGAATAAGCCTATCATGGCTGTCAAATACAGCAAGGACGATGATGAAATCTTCCATTACTCCATTTACACCGAAAATAGGTATTTTCATGTTGACGGTGACATTCTGAACAAGGGAAAGTCGAAGCCCCATGCTCTCAACATGGTTCCGATTTTTGAGTACCCCGCAAACAACGCAAGGTTGGGTGCTTTTGAGGTCGTACTCCCCCTTCTGGACGCTATCAATAAGATCGACAGCAATAGACTGGACGGTATTGAGCAGTTGGTTCAAGCCTTCATCAAGTTTATTAACTGCGATATTACCAAAGAGGAATACGAGGAGTTTTTACAGCTCGGGGCAATCAAAGTAAAGTCCGTAGATGGACAATCCGCTGATGTTGGGGTAGTCACCTCCGAATTGAATCAGACACAATCGCAGACGCTCAAGGACGATATTTACAATGCGGTTCTCACGATCTGTGGTATGCCTAACAGAAACGGCGGTGCTTCCACAAGTGATACGGGTTCTGCGGTGTTGCTTCGTGATGGCTGGTCTGACGCAGAAGCGAGAGCAAAAGATAGCGAGAATGTGTTCAAGCGTTCCGAGAAGAAAATGCTCAAGCTGGTTCTTCGGATTTGTAGAGACCTCGGAAATGTCAATCTTTATCTGAAAGACATTGACATGAAGTTCACTCGGAGAAATTACGAAGCAATACAGAGCAAATCTCAGGTTCTCATTTCCATGCTCCAAGAGCCTAAGATTCACCCGCAACTTGCTTTCCAGCACAGCGGTATGTTCTCTGATTCCGAAAGTGCTTACACCATGAGCATGAAGTATTACGAGGAGCAACAGGCAAAGGCAGAAGCTCTTGCCAAAAAGAACCCTACTCCTTCCGAGGAGAACAATCCCTCGAATGGAAAAACAGATGTTTGAGCGGTTCGCCGCTTCAAATATGGCGGTAGAGAAACCGCCTTAACAAATCGCAAAAGGTAGAGAAACCTTAAATCGCAAATGCAGTCACAGAAGACTTAAAAAGACAAGGAGGACTTTCGTATGGCAAAGATTGATGTATCGAAGATCGAGGGTTACGAAAACATGACCCCGGAACAGAAGATTGCCGCTTTGGAGGGGTATGACACCCCTGACCCCGATTACAGCGGCTATGTGAAGAAAGATGTTTTCGACAAGACCGCTTCCGAGCTGGCTGAGAAGAAGAAGCAGTTACAGGCCAAGCTGACCGAAGACGAAGCCGCCAAGCAGAAGGAACAGGAGGAGCGTGAAAAGCTCCAAAAGGATTATGAAGCTCTGCTTCATAAAACTACTGTTTCCGAGAACAAGGCAAAGCTCTTGGCGATGGGTTATGAGGAAAAGCTCGCCACCGAAACTGCCGAAGCTATGGCGAACGGCGATACCGAAAAGGTTTTTGCCAACCAGCAGAAGCACCTCGAAGCATACGGCAAGAAGATTCGTGCGGAAGCCCTTAAAGATACCCCGAAGCCTACCCCCGATGGGGACGGGAAAACCATGACGCTCAAAACCCTTCGGGCTATGACCCCGCAGGAACGCTACCAGTATTCGGTGGAACACCCCACCGAGTACAAAGAATTGTATGGAGGTAATGAATAATGGCACACAAGATTTACGATAACTTCTACCTCTCCAATGAGGTGGAAGATCAGTACAACTCCCATCTGAATTTACAGCAGTTCTGTACCATTGACAATTCTCTGGTGGGTACGGCTGGCATGAAGCGCAAGATCAATGTCTACAAGGCCACCAATGGCACCGAGAAGCTCACGATGGGTCAGGGCAACAGCAAGACCATTGAGGTTTCCTATACTCAGGAGGAGTACGAAATTCTCATGGCTCAGAACAAGTTCCAGTATTATGACGAGCAGGAAATGACCGACCCCATGCTCGTTCCTGTCGGTACTCGTCACATGGGTACTGATATGTTCAACACCGTCAATGGCGATGTGTACACTGAGTTCAAAAAGGCGGTCATTGTCGTTCCTACGGCAAAGATGAATTTTGACGCTTTTGTGGACGCAGTTGCCTGTCTGAACATCGAAAGCACCGATAACGAACCCGAGAAGGTTGCTTCTCAGGCGTTTGCTTTCATCAATCCGGGTGATACCGCAGAGCTTCGCAAGAACCTCGCCGAAGACCTCAAGTATGTGGAAGCATTTGCCCGTTCCGGCTACATCGGTACTGTCGGCGGTGTGAACATTTACACCAAGAAGGACGCTACCAAAGGTACGGTGGTGGTCGCTACTCGTCAGGCGGTTACTATCTTCAACAAGAAGGGCGTTGAGGTTGAGACTGATCGTGATGGTGATATTCGTCAGAATACCATCTGGTCTCGCAAGTATTATCTTGCGGCTTTGACTGACGCCACCAAAGCGGTGAAGATCGTGAAGGGTACGGCTTCCCTCACCGAAGACACTACCGTACAACCTGAAAAGGTCTATTATGCACAGCTCGACAACGGTTACATCGTTGGTACTCCTGAGAGCAATCCCAAGAGCGAGGGCTTCTACGAGATCAAGTAAACAATAGGAGGTGGACAACTTGAACGATGAAGAAAAGCTGATTGCTCTCAAAGCTATGGTCGGTGGCTCTGACACGGACGATGTTCTGTCCACCTACCTCAAATTGGCGGGGAGAAAGATCATTGCGAGGGCATATCCGTATGACCCAAGCGTTACGGAAGTGCCTGTTCAATATGATACGCTTCAATGTGAAATCGCCGCCTATATGCTCAACAAACGAGGTGCGGAGGGACAGACCTCTCACTCTGAGAATGGTATTTCTCGTTCTTACGAAAATGCCGACATTCCCGCTTCAATGCTCAGAGTAGTTACTCCTCATGTGGGGGTAATCAAATGAGAACAATGTTGAGGAACAAAAGCAAATTCCATTATGCGCTGTACAAAGATAAAGTCCCCAAAGTCGATGAATACGGAAACCTGACAGGTGAGTACGAACTTCGGTACGAAAATCCTGAGAGCTGTTCGGCGAATATTTCTGCCGCAAAGGGTGAGACCACAACCCGTCAGTTCGGAGAAAGCGAAGCCTACGACAAGGTTATTGTCATGGATAATAGCGCACCGCAGATCAACGAATATACGGTTTTGTGGGTAGACACCGTTCCTCTGGTGGACGATTTCGGGGCATTAAAGCTCAACGACAAGGGAGAGGTTATCACTCCTCACGATTATATCGTGAAGAAGGTTGCCAAGAGTTTGAACAGCGTTTCCATCGCGATAAGCAAGGTGAATGTCCGTGGGTAAGAAGAAAATATCTTTCAAACTCTCCGAGCAGGACATTGATAGAGCCATTAAAGAACTGGCTGACTACAAACGAGAGATTCAACGAAAGACAGAGCTTCTTCGAGATAAGGTTGCCGAAAGGCTGGCTGACGAAGCGAGAAAGGGCTTCGCCGGGGCGGTTGTGGACGATCTGGTTCGAGGAGGTCAACGATTTGCACAGGTCGATGTGTCTGTAAACAATCGTGGTTCTGTTACTGTGGTGATCGCAAGTGGCGAGGACGCAGTATGGGTCGAGTTTGGCGCTGGTGTATATCACAATGGCTCTCCCGGTTCTTCTCCTCACCCGAACGGTGCTGAACTCGGAATGATAATCGGCGGGTTCGAGAAAGGAAACGGAAAAAAGGAAGTGTGGGGATTTTACGAAGATGGAGAACTGAAACTCACTCGTGGTACTCCCGCAGTAATGCCTATGGCACGAGCTGTAACTTCCGTTTGCAATGACATTCAGCAAATCGCAAAGGAGGTGTTCGTGTGATTGACATTGAGACAGAAATATTCAACAGCATTTCTGTGAAGGTTCGTGAAAAATACTCACAAATCTTCCTTACTGGCGAATATGTCAAATCTCCTCCCTCTTTCCCATGTGCTTCAATCGTTGAAGTCGATAATCAGATTTATAGAAACACTCGAACAACCGAGTGTATCGAAAATCATGCACAGTTGCTTTACGAGGTCAATGTTTACTCGAATAAGCATAACGGCAAAAAAGCTGAGTGCAAAGAGATTATTTCCTTCATCGACAGTCTCATGGAGAGCTTTGGATTCACACGGACGCTTCTCAACCCCGTTCCCAATGAGGAGGACGCAACCGTTTATCGCATGGTGGCTCGGTACAGAGCTATCGTATCGAAAAATAAAGTCATTTACAGGAGGTAATGAATCATGGCTATTAGCACATATAAAATTTTCCTCATGCAGAAAAACACTTCCGCATGGGAGAAGGTAGTTGACATTAAAGAGTTCCCCGATCTCGGCGGCACTCCCGAAATGCTGGAAACCACCACTCTGTCTGACAAAATGCAGACCTACATTCCCGGTATTCAGAGCATTGACGCTCTTGAGTTCACTTCCAACTACACTCTCGCGGACTACAAGAAGCTGAAAGCTCTGGAAGGTCAGGACAAGGAGTATGCTGTCTGGTTCGGCGGTACGGAAGCTGGCGATACCGTTACTCCTACTGGCTCTGACGGTAAGTTCAAGTTCAATGGTCAGTTGTCCGTATTCCCTGTCGGCGGCGGTGTCAACGAGGTTGTTGACATGACCATTACCATTGCCCCGTCCACTCCTATCAGCATGGACGAAGGGGCGTAACCAGAATTTCAAGGAGGAAACAATCATGGCAAAGCAGTTGAATTTCACCTATAACGGCAAGGATTATACCCTCGAGTACACCCGCCGCACCGTGACCGAAATGGAGAAGAAGGGCTTTATCGCCGCAGAGGTTGAGAGCAAGCCCATGTCCACTCTCCCGGCTCTTTTCGAGGGCGCATTTCTCGCCCATCATCGCTTCGAGAAGAAGGAAGTTATCAATGCGATCTTTGCGAAGCTGACGAACAAGGAGGAGCTGATCGGCAAGCTGGCTGAAATGTACAACGAACCGATCATGGCTTTGGTCGAGGAACCCGCAGAATCCGAGGGAAACCTGAACTGGACAGCGAGTTGGTAAGTGATTCGCTGTCCAACGATAAGTCCGCTGAGTGGGGAAGCGAGCGTGAGAATCGCTTCGCTTCCCCTTCTCCTTATTCGGACATTTTCTACAAGAAGTTCCCCTATTACTTATCAATAGGAATGACGGAAGAACAGTATTGGGACAAGGACTGTTGCCTTGTGAAGTTCTATCGCAAAGCGGAAGAACTTCGCAAAGAGCGTGTCAATCAAGAAGCATGGCTTCAAGGAATGTACATATATGACGCTCTTTTGAGGGTGGCTCCTGTTCTACACGCTTTCGCCAAGAAAGGAACAAAGCCGCAACCTTATGTCGAGGAAGCATACCCCATCACCGAAAAGAAGATGGAAAGTGCGAAGTCGAAAAAGGAAAAGGCAAAGTCACAGAAAGGCTTGCTCTATATGCAAGCGTATATGGTGGCGAACAACAAAAGGTTTGGAGAAAGGAAGTGAGTTTTTATGCCTACGACAATCGAAAGTCTCGAGCTGGAAGTACAATCGAGTTCCACTTCGGCGAGTAAAGGTATAGACGCTCTTTCCGCTTCTTTGTCTAAGCTCAAAAATGCAGTAAAGGGCGGTGTGGGACTTACCAGCGTAGCTAATCAGGTACGCAATCTCAACACCGCCCTTCAATCTGTGGACGGTTCTTCGATTGACAAAATCGACAAGTTGGTAAACAGTTTGTCGAAATTGAAGAATTTGGGTAGCGTCAAGATTTCTTCCTCTATCGGAAACCAGCTCAAAAATATCGGTAGTGCCGCTTCTTCTTTGAACGGTGCGGATTTTTCTGGTATTGGAAAGCTGTCCTCTGCTATTCAGCCGTTGAGTGCGATTGGTAAGGCTTCTGGTCTTCAATCCACGATTACTCAGTTGCAGAAGTTACCGCAGTTGGCGCAGACCCTTAACTCTGTGAATTGGTCTACTCTCACTTCGCAGTTACAACAGTTGTCCAATGCGCTCGCACCTTTGGCAAATCAGTTGAATACGGTGTCGAACGCTTTTACGAGATTGCCTACAAATATTCGCCGAGTTGTTACTGCTACAAACGCAATCCCGCAAGCGAACAACAGGGCGGCTAACAGCTACATCAACCTGTGGGCAAAGCTCAATATGGCTATCAATGCCGTAAGAACAGGTGCGAGGATTATCGCTTCTTGGATTACTGAATCCAATAGCTATATCGAGAACTTGAACCTGTTTTCGGTTTCTATGGGTGAGTATGCGGAGGAAGCCCAAAAATATGCCGAAGCAGTTGGAGAATTGATGGGTATTGACCCCGGAGCATGGATGAGAAATCAGGGTGTGTTCAATACGATCATTTCTGGTTTTGGCGTAGCCAGCGATCAAGCATACCTCATGTCTAAGAACCTGACACAGCTCGGTTACGACCTGTCTTCTTTCTTCAATATCAGTTATGAAGACGCTTTTCAGAAATTGCAGTCTGGTATTTCTGGCGAGCTTGAGCCGCTTCGCCGTTTGGGTTACGACCTCTCTGTGGCTCGGTTGCAACAGGAAGCGTTGAATCTTGGTATTGAAAAGTCTGTTATGGAAATGACCCAAGCGGAGAAATCTCAGCTTCGGTACTACGCCATTATGACACAGGTTACGGTGGCGCAGGGAGACATGGCGAGAACCCTTAACGCTCCCGCCAACCAGCTTAGAGTTCTTCAAGCTCAAGTGACACAATGTGCGAGAGCGTTGGGTAATATTTTTATCCCGGCTCTGAACGCTGTTCTGCCCTACGCAATCGCTCTGGCTAAAATTCTTCGGATTCTCGCAAGTGCTATTGCCAGTTTCTTCGGATTTGAATTACCCGAGGTCGATTACTCTGGCATTTCCGCAGGAGCTTCCGCTGTTGGCGATTTGGCTGACGGTGCTGGAAGTGCGGCTGACGGTTTGGGTGACGCTACGGAAGCGGCGAAAAAGCTCAAAAATGCCATGCTTGGTATTGACGAGCTGAACATAATCTCTCCCAATGACAGTTCTTCTGGAAGCGGAGGGGCTGGTTCTGGTGTCGGTGTTGGCGGTAGCGATTTGGGGATTGATCTCCCTGAGTATGACTTCCTCGGAAACGCTGTCGCTTCAAAGGTAGACGAAATCGTTGAGAAAATGAAGGAATGGCTCGGTCTGACCGATGAAATCGACAGTTGGAGTGATTTCCTTCACACTCGTCTTGGGCGTATTCTCACTACTGTTGGAGCAATCGGGTTGGGGCTTGCTACTTGGAAAATATCGAGTGCTGTCCTGACTGCATTGGAAACAATCAAGAATCTGCAAAAAGCAGGACTTGGCAATGCTCTAACTCTTTCCATAGGTCTCAGCTTTACTGTGGCTGGTATTGCCCTCGAGTGGTCTGGCATTATGGACGCTATTCGGAATGAACTGAATAGCATGAACTTTGCACAGATTATTGGCGGCGGTATTTTCACAGTAGGCGGCGGTGCTTTGTTGGGTAAAGGCATTGCGGGTTGGATAACAACCGCATTTGCGGATAGTGCCGTTGCAAAGGCTTTGGCTACTGCGGCTACCAATTTGGGTCTCGGTTCTGCTACGGCGGCTGGTGCGGCGATTGGAGCTGGTATTGCGGCGATTATCGCTGGCGTACCCGCATATTTTGTCGGCATTTATGACGCAATCAAGAACGGGCTGAACTGGCTCAACGGTCTGCTTATCCCCGCTGGCTCAACAGCGGCGGCGGCTGGTATTGGTGCGATCATCGGTGCTTGTGGTGGCCCGATTGGTGCTGGTATCGGCGCACTCATTGGTCTCGCCGTTGGTTTGATTACTGACGGAATTATCCTTATCACCGAGCATTGGGACGAGATCACCTCGTTTTTGAAAAACTTCTTCACGGTCACAATTCCGAATTTGTGGAACAGCTTTGTCGGCTGGCTGAAAAACCTTCCGTATGAAATCTCTCAATGGTTTACAGATTTGTGGCAACCTATCAAGGATTTCGATTGGTACGGTTTGGGTCACGATGTAGGCACATGGTTCGGAAATGCGTTGAAGTCTGGTATTGACTTCGTTACCGTGAAAATCCCGAATTGGTTCTCCAACCTTTGGACTACCATCACCACTTCGGTCAAGACCTTCTTCACCGAAACCTTACCCAAGTTTTTTACCGAAACAATTCCGCAGACCATCGAAAAAATCTCAGAGTGGTTCAAGGGTTTGCCCGAAGCCATTTGGAACGCAGTTCAGAGCGGTTGGGAGTGGCTGGTCGATGTTGGTAAATCCATCATTGACGGAATTGTAGAGGGATTCAAGTCTATCGGAAAGGCCATTGGCGATTTCGTAAGCGGATTTGTCGATGGTGTGAAAGAAGCTCTCGGTATTCACTCTCCTTCTACCGTATTCATCGAAATCGGTGAAATGTGTATCGAAGGTTTGCTCAATGGTCTCGTTGGTGCGCTCAAGGGCATTGGCAAGTGGGTCAAGAAAAACATCATTGACCCTATCGGAGAAGCCATTGAGGACAATCCTATCACAGATATGGTCGTTGAGATCAAAAACACCGCTTCCGAGTGGTGGGAAAAGGCTAAAGAATGGTGGTCTGACGCTACCAAAGACGGTCTTTCCATCGAAACGGCTGTTGAACTGGTGAAGAAGGGCTGGACTTCTGTTAAGAGCTGGATTGGAAATGTGCCTGTTATCGGACAGGCAATCAGCCTTATCAAGAGCGGCTGGTCTACTGTAAAAGAATGGGTAGGTAACATTCCCATTGTTCAGCAGGGTATCGAGCTGATTAAGGAGGGCTGGTCTACTGTTAAGAATTGGGTAGGAAATATCCCCATTTTGTCTCAGGCAATAAGCCTTGCGAAAACAGGCTGGAACACCGTGAAAGAGTGGATTGGCAACATTCCTACCTTGTCCCAAGCGATTTCGCTTATCAAGTCTGGCTGGTCTACTATTAAGAACTGGATTGGTGACATTCCTGTTCTGTCTCAGGCGATAAACCTGATAAAGTCTGGCTGGACTACCGTAAAAAACTGGATTGGAAATATCCCTACTCTCTCGCAAGCTATCAGTCTGGTTAAGTCTGGTTGGACAACAATCAAAGGCTGGATTGGCAATATCCCGACACTCTCTCAGGCAATCAGCCTTATCAAGAGCGGCTGGTCTACTGTAAAGAATTGGATTGGGTATATTCCCACAATTTCGCAAGCGATTTCGCTTGTCAAGTCCGGGTGGTCTTCTGTGAAGAACTGGATTGGGTATCTCCCGGTGATTAGTCAGGGTATCAGCTTGTTTAAGTCCGGGTGGTCTTCGATTAGCAGTTTTGTCGGAACGAGAGTTTCGGTTGGTATTTCTCTTTTCAGGTCGGGATGGTCTTCTCTGTCCTCGTGGATTGGAAACAAAGTTTCTGTCGGCATTTCTCTTTTTAAGTCCGGGTGGTCTTCGATCAAGAGCTTCTTCGGTCTTTCGAGCGGCGGCTACAACACGGGACATGGATTCAAGATGTTCTCTAACGGCGGTTACATAAATGCCAAAGGAAACAGCGGATTTTGGAAGTCTATTCCCATGTACGCAAACGGAACGGCGAACGCTGGCTTACACGGCTCCATGTTTGTGGCTGGTGAGAACGGTGCTGAAATGGTAGGTCATATCAACGGACAGACCGAAGTTCTGAATCGTTCTCAGATCGCACAGGCAATGAAAAGTGCTGTGGTGGCTGGTATGTCGCAGTTCACCGGGTATTGGCGAACGATAAACAGTCAGATGGTTGTTTGCTCGAACGCTATTATCCGTTCCATTCTCGTAAGTTCTGATGTGATGAACGCAAGTCTCGCTACGGTGGGCGGCAGTTATGACCCGACAAATGCTCTGGCTCAGTCGGTGTATGAAGATTCGCAGAGAGCTTACAACAATTCTTACTCCGAGGAAAGTTTGTCCAGAGCAATGCGGGAGTTCTATCAAGAGTATGTGGAACCCACTCTCAAGGAGATTGCTTCCGATACCAAGAGACAGGCCGACAAGGAGGAACAGACCATCGTACAGGTTGGCAACCGTACCATTTCGGACGCTGTTGTGACACAGCAGAAAGCGAACGGTTATAGTTTCACCAAGTAAGGAGGGGTAGCGATGGCTTATTTAGCGATAAATGGTTATGAGTTACCTCCATGCAAACGAGGTGTGAAGGTGATCGTGACTACTGTTGTTGATTCCGGGCGTGACGCTAACGGTGCTGTGGTGGGTCAGAGAGTTGGACGAGACCAGTATAAAATAGATGGTCTTGAGTGGCCGTGGCTTACAGCCGCTCAATGGGAGAGAATACTCAGCATACTCAGCAACTTCTTCGTCTATGTGACTTTCAACGACCCAGTTACGAACAGTCGAAAGACTGTGAGAATGTATTGCGGAGACCGTACAGGAGAACCCTATTGGGTTACTCCTGACGGTACTCCCACTCACTACAAGGATTGCAAGGTAAACCTGATTGATACTGGCGAGTAAAAAGGGGGCGATGAAATGCAGAAAGTATCAAAGGCATACAAAGAAAGCATGAAATCCTCCCTCCGAGAGAGAGCATACATTATGATCTCTTTCGGACTTGTCAATCAGGAAGCCCAAGCGAAAGCAACGATTGACGATGGCGAGTTTGCCTATTTTTCAAACCAGAAAAACATCTTCGGGGAACACCCTGACGATACGGTGTATGCCACGCTCGAGGAGAATTTTACGAAGGTAGATGGGTCTATGTTCTTCCCTCCTCGCAAAACCTCGAGCGGCGGCTATTACGACACAGGTATCATTTCGGAGAAACTTCTCACGGAAGCCATGTTTGAGCTGACAATCAGCTTGAACACGGCGGCGATTGACTTCAAAGGTCTTTCGATCAATTTCGGAGAGAATTACCCGGTTGATTTCGATGTTGTGAGCAGTACCGGGCAAACCATTGAGTTCCGTGGAAACACGCAATCCGATTGGAGAACGGAGGAGGTGTTGGAAAACACCACCTTCATCAAATTGGTGTTCTACACCATGAAGAATCCTGCCAGTCGGCTACGCATTTACTCTATCCTTTTTGGATATGGTTTGGTCTACTACAACGATTCTGTTATGAGTTCTGCGCTGGACAGTTATGTGTCACCCATTGGGGCAGATGTTCCTCAGATTGACTTCACCGTTCAGTTGAAGAACTATGACAGATACTTCAATGTGGATAATCCGAAATCCGCAATAAACTACCTCGAAACGGGACAGGAAATGGACATTATGTATGGCTATCAGCTTCCCGGTTCTGAGGAAATCGAGTGGATTCAAGGAAACCACCTGTTGTGTTCTGAATGGGAGAGCGATGATAGCACAGCGACAATTCGTTGCCAAGACATTTTCAGAAATATGGATTCTGAATACTCGAAGGGTCTGTATAGTGCGTCTGGAAAGAGCTACTACGATTTGGCGCAAGAGATTCTGTCTGACGCTGGCGTGTCTGATTTCTATATCGACCCGAGGTTGAAGAAGCTATACACCAACAATCCCATGCCGAGGGTGAAGCACAAGGAAGCATTGCAGATCATAGCAAACGCTTGTCGCTGTGTGTTGACGCAAACAAGGTTTGGAGCTGTTCAAATCAAGTCCAACTTCATGCCGAGTGCTTCTGTCTCTACGAACGGAGAAACATCGTTCTCCAATGCGGAAAATGTTTTGAACGATTCCGCAAAGGAAGAATATGCGACATTGGCTGGAAACTACACCCCTGTTGATGGAACGATGTTCTTTCTTCCGAGAAATGGAGCGTCCTCCATCAATACGGGATATGTGTCGAAGGAAGTATCGAACGCAGATCGCAAGTTCTCTACAAACCCTGTGATAACGGTCACTATGGAAGCCATTCGTGCCTATTACGGTTTGGAGCTTGTTTTCGGAAATTCTATCCCGTCTGCGTTTACTATTCGCACATACAACAACGGCGATCTTGTGAACGAGTTCCCCATCACTTCGGAGGAGATTGAGAAAACCACAGTAATTCTGAGGGATTTCGATGATTTCGATGTGATGAAGATTGAGTTCACAGAAACCGCAGAAGCCTATAACCGTATCGTTTTGCACTATTTCAGTTTGAGCGATGTAACGGATTTCACTATGACCCGAAGGGATATGACTTCTTCCCCGAAAGCGATCAAGCAGGAGCTTGTGAAAGAGGTTATTGTTCCTTGCTACACCTATCAGCAGAATAACCGTGAGGAGAATTTGGTTTGCGAGGATGTTGAGGTTACGGCTGGACAGGTCGAGACTTATTACATTCAAGACCCGTCTTATGGGTATTTCGCAAAGCTGAATGAGACCGAAGGTTTGGCTGATGTTATTGATTGGGGTAACTACTATGTCACCCTGAGATATAAGGTGACTGGCGAATATAGGCTCGAGGTACAGGGTTACAGGTACAAAATAGTCGAACGCTATGTGACAAAATCTCTCCATGCGAGAGGAAAAACCGTGAAATGGGAAAATCCTCTCATAAGCAACATGGATATGGCGAACGACCTTGCAGAGTGGCTGGCAGAGTATTATTCCGCTGGCATTGAGTACGAATATGACACTCGTGGAAACCCGGAGATTGATGTTACGGATATTGTGTACCAAGAAAATGAGTTCTATTCCGACATGAAGGTGAACATTTACAGGCACACGATAAACTTCAAACAGTCTTTTTCTGGACGAGTGACAGCTCGAAGGAAGGGAGGTTAAGTATGGCGTGGTCTACACCTAAAACCGATTGGAACGGGGAAACAGTCGATGGTGTTTACATCGGAGACAGATTCAATGCCGTTGACTTCAATCGGATAAAAAACAACCTCGAATACCTTCGTGAGCTGGCAATCAAGATGTACGAGGAGTTTTCGATACAGTCTCTCGGGAGTGATCGAACGCCGAAGGATTTCTTCTATGCTGACGAAATCAACGCTCTGGAAGACAATCTGAAAACCATCAACAATAACAGCTTGAAAAGGTCTTATGGCAATGTTCCAGTCTATGTCGATAACGGGAACACGATGGATTTTAAGGAATTGAACAGACTGGAAAGTGCCATTCTCGACCTTTATGAAAAGCTCACGAATGAGTATGAAGGGAGGAGAATGTTTACATGGAATTTTGGAATGAAGGGAGGGCTGTAAATGGCGTGGACATTACTGCCTACTGATTATACGGACGCTGTGTGGAGCGGTCTCAAAAAGTATAGTCAGGTTGATAATTCAGACGGAACGGTGTCCTTCCAAGATGTTACGGTCTACACGAATAGGGAGAAATCCTTCTTCGGTGCAAAGGACGCAAACCGAATGAATGAAGCCCTCAATTACATCATGTCCATGCTGGAAAGCGGGACTGACTTGTATGAGGAGTTCCAGACATATTTCACCACACAGAAACAGCTCTTTGAGAGTGCCGGGGACAAGGTTATTGAGAATGTTCGTGCGCTTACCAATGCGGAGTACGATTCCTATGTCACCTATGTTGCGGATTTGAAAGAGCGTGGAGATTCCTCTCTTGCCGAAATCGAGCAGACCTATGAGGAACACATGACTTCCTATGAGAGTGAGCAAAAGAAAGCGTTCGATACATGGTTTGATACCATCAAAGGCCAGTTGTCGGAAGATGTTGCAGGGAGCTTGCAGAATCAGACTACGGAGCTTGACGAACGGCTGTCTGCCCTTGAACACATGGTCTTGAAGAATGACTTCACAGCTCCTCTCACGGTGGATAATAGCGGTACTCTGTTGGTCGATGATTTGGGCTTTGCAATCGTGGCTGACTGGAAATATAAGGAGGTATAACCAATGAGTGCAATCAGCATTGAAACTAAGAAAGTGACCGAACTCAGTTCGATCACCACACCCGGCGATTCCCATGTGATTCCGATTCACGATGGAACTGGTCTGAAAAAGATTACCTTTGCCAATTTCAAAGCAAAGGCCGTTGAGGGTACGGAAGCCAAGATCGCTCCTCTGCTTTTCAATAACGCAGGGGCGCACAATGCGATCTATCGGGGCAAGTCTCTCGGGAGTTCCGTAACCACGGCGCAGTATTCCGCTATTTCTGCGGGTACATTCGATGATATGTACATCGGTGACTACTGGACTATCGGTGGCGTGAACTACCGCATTGCCGCTTTTGACTACTATCTGAACTGCGGTGATACCAGTTGTACCAAACACCATGTCGTTCTTGTCCCTGATACCTGTCTGTACAATCATGTGATGAACGACACCAACATCACCACGGGTGCTTATGTAGGCTCGAAGATGTACACCGAGGGTCTGGAACAGGCCAAGACCACGATCAAGGCGGCTTTCAGCGGTCATGTGCTTTCCAAGCGCATTTACCTTTCCAACGCCACCGCAAACGGCAAAGCGTCCGCTGGTGCGTGGTGTGACAGCGAGGTTGACCTGATGTGCGAACACATGGTTTACGGCAATGGTGTGTTCAGCCCCGTTTCTGATGGCACTACCGTTCCGAACAATTACCGTGTGGAAAAGAGCCAGTTGCCGCTGTTCCAGCATGAGCCGAGCCGTATCTGCAATCGTGCGAGCTGGTGGTTGCGTGATGTGATTTCCGCTTCCGATTTCGCCAATGTCAACGACAACGGCAGTGCGAACTACAACACCGCCAGTCACTCTAATGGCGTTCGCCCCGCTTTCTGTATATCCTAAAATCTGCGACCCCTTGTGGGTCGCACAAGGAGGTTGATTCTTTGAATGTCAGTATTAAAGGCAAAACGAAAACCGTCACAGTTTGAGGTGTTTCATCACTTCTACAAAATGAGGAAGGAGATCACCGATCTACTGCTTAGAGACTTCGGGTACGACCTCGAGCGAGCCGACAGCAAGGCATTGAAGATGTTCGGCGGCAAACCTTATGAGGAACTTACTCCCGAAGAAAAAGCCCGATACGATAAAGTTAAGGCGAAGAATGAAGCCTTTGCCGAGTGGTTTATACATGACGAAAGACAAGTCGTTGTCGATTGCCTGAGAATCATCGGCGAGGAAATCTTCGTAGCGAACAGCATTTATCCTACCTGTATGGAGGAGCTGATTGAGCGAAGGATTCGCCAAGACAGGGCGGTTGGGCAATGTTACAGGCTGACACAGGAGTTGCAGTATGCTATCGAGACCCTTCCTGTTGATGTGAACAAGTACCTCCGTTTTGCAGATTTGATACAGACAGAAATCAACCTCCTCAAAGGTTGGAGGAAATCCGATAACAAATTTAAGAGGGCAATCTCTGATTCCGCTTCCAATTTCGCCAATGTCAACAACAACGGCAATGCGAACTACAACAACGCCAGTAACTCTAATGGCGTTCGCCCCGATTTCGATTCTGCGATTGAATAGCCTGTTGAGCGTTTCGCAGACAGAGAAAGGAGAGGTTGTCCTTCCAGTATGGTAAATACAAAACACGACACCACTTCTTACGAGAACTGTGGTTATCAGCGTGAGATATTCGATGGAAATGCGCTTTATGAAGCCTACAAAAGAGCGAGGAAAGGTAGTGATTGGAAGCCACAGGTGCAGAAGTTTGAAATGAACTATCTCCTTGAGTTGGCAAATATGCAAACGGCTCTCAAGGATAAAAGCTATGAGTTCTTGCCTACCACCAGTTTCATGCTCCATGAGCGAGGAAAAATACGGCATATCACGGGCGAGCAAATTCAAGACAGAATAGTAAAACACGCCCTCTGCGATGAAATTCTGAACCCTGCCATAGAGAAGTACCTGATATTCGATAATGGTGCAAGCCTTGTTGGAAAAGGTATTGATTTCACACGGCGGCGGTTGTTGAAGCACCTCCGCAGATATTATGCACAGCATGGGTCAAACGAAGGATATGTCCTTTTGATTGACTTCTCTAAGTATTACGACAATATCAGACATGATGTGCTGTTGCGGCTGTTTGAGAAGTATGTCGATGATGAACACGCTCTGTGGTTGTTGAGAAAGACCGTTGACCGCTCGAAGGTAGATGTGTCTTATATGACGGACGATGAATATGAGAACTGTATGAACAGGCTCTTTAATTCTCTGGTCTATCAGTACATAGACAAATCGCTTCTTACGGGCGAAAAGTTTATGGCAAAGCACCTCAACATTGGAGATCAGGTGGCACAAACCGCTGGTATTGCTTATCCGATTCGGATTGACAATTACATAAAAATTGTCAGGAGCGTAAAGTTCTACGGGCGATATATGGACGATAGCTACATTATCCACGAGAGTAAGGAGTTCCTGTTGGAGCTTCTGGAAGAAATCATTGAGATAGCAAGAGAAATAGGCATTACGGTCAATACCCGCAAGACACGAGTATGTAAACTCTCCGAGCATTGGCGATTCCTTCAAGTCCAATATTCTCTCACCGATACGGGCAGGGTTATTCAGAAAATCAACCCAAAGCGGTTGACGGGAATGAGAAGGAAAATGAAGAAACTTGCCCCGAAGTTATCGGAAAAAGAGTTCACAGACTGGTATAAGTCTTGGTTCAAGAACCATTACCGCATAATGAGTAGGCAACAGAGAAGCAACATGGATACATTGTTCAATCAGTTAAAGGAGGTAACGAAATGCAGTACACAATCACCCTCGCCGATGGTCGCAAGCTGACCGGGCTTGGCAAAAACGGTGATAACTTCGTCAGCACCGAAAAGGTGGACGAGACGATCTTCGAGGATAATCTCTCCACCATGACGATTTCCGATGGTGAGACCGAGGAGACCTACAAGGATATGGTCTTCATTCAGCAGATGGAGTGGCCTGATGGTACTTACTATCTGGCTTTCCGTGAAAAGTCTCAGGCCGAGAAGGTGTATGCGGCTCTGGTGGCAACAGGAAACAGCGTGACCGACATTCAGGTTGCTCTCGCTGAACTGTATGAAATGATTTTGGGAGGTATGTAAGATGGCGAAGATTTATGTTGCCCTCATTCGCAAGGGGCTGAAAACCATTGACGATGTTCCGGCACAGCTTCGTGAGGAAGTCGAGAAGCTGTTGGAGGAGCAGTAAGATGTTCCTCAATATTTTCGGAAATCTACTCATTTTTGTAAAAAGGAAGGAGGTGGAACACATGGCTGTCATTTATGTCGCTCTTATCGTAAAGGGCAAGAGAACCTATCAGAGCGTACCCGCTGTTATCAAGCCGCAGGTGCGTGAGCTTCTGGTAGACCTCGAGCTGGAAGACCTTATCGTAGAGTAAGGTTCAGCGCATGGGCTGTCGTATGGGGTCGCAATGACCCCATACGATAAACCCTACACTACAATAAGGAGATTACGCCTATGGACGAGTTCTTACAGGTTTTTGGCAACCTGACTGTTGCTTCGGTTGCAGTCGTTATTGCCGCTCTGGTGTTCGTGTGGAAGCTGTACACCATCGCCAAAAACCACATGATCGAGCGGTATAAGAAAGAGGAAGAAAAGGAGCGCAAGGTTCAGCAGATTATCGAGCAAGCGTCTCACTACCCGGAATGGCGCAAGCAAAGTCTGGACATTCAGAAATCTCTTTGGGAAGCCATTGATACTGTGAAAAAAGCACAGCTCAATAACATCGAGCGGCTGGAAGTCCTTACGAGAGAAATCGGGCAGAGCGAAGCTACCACCTGTCGTTATAGAATCCTTCGATTCAACGATGAAATTCTTCACGAGCAGAGACACACCAAAGAACATTTCGATCAGATTCTCGATGATATTACTCGCTACGAGAAGTATTGTGACGAACACCCTGAGTATGAAAACAACAAAGCTACTCTGGCGATCAAAAATGTCAAGAGGGTTTATCAGAAATGTTCAGACGAAAACTCTTTCCTGTAAGGGAGGTGGTCTGATATGGACAAGCAGGAGTTTATCAAACAGATTGCGGCCTATGTGAAGAAGTATGCCCCTTCTTACAACATTAAGGTCTATTCTCCCATCATCGCTCAAGCGATTTTGGAGAGTGCCTACGGAACTTCCGAGCTTGCCGTAAACGCTCATAACTACTTCGGGTTGAAATATCGTGCTGGTCGGTGCAAGACCTGTATCGGTATCTACAACAAGGTAGGTAGCGAGCAAAATGCAGATGGGAGCTATACCAGCTCCTCTATGCAATGGTGCAAGTTCAAGGACATGGAGAATGGTGTTATCGGGTATTTCGATTTCATCAATATCTCCAATTATGCCAACCTCAAGGGGGTTACTGACCCCCGGAAATACCTTGAGAACATCAAGGCTGACGGTTACGCCACCTCGCTCAAATATGTGGACAACCTCATGTCCGTCATTGAGCAATGGGGCTTGACCCAATATGACAACGCAAAGGAGGAAGTCAATATGAGCAATTCGCCGCTGGTTACATACACCAATATCAGCAAGAACAAAAATTCGCCGAGAAACCATGCTATCGACACGATCACCATTCATTGTATCGTGGGACAATGGACAGCGAAGCAGGGGTGCGATTATTTCGCCACCACAGGCAGAGATTGTAGCGCAAACTATGTTGTCGGCAAAGACGGTTCTATCGGCCTGTCCGTTGACGAGAAGGATAGAAGCTGGTGTTCTTCCAATGCCGCCAACGATCATCGTGCTATCACTATCGAGGTGGCGAGCGACACCACTCACCCCTATGCCGTTACCGACAAGGCGTATGCCGCTCTGCTTGATCTGGTTACGGACATTTGCAAGCGCAACGGTATCAAACAGCTTCTCTGGAAGGGTGACAAGTCCCTGATCGGTCAGGTGGACAAGCAGAACATGACCGTCCATCGCTGGTTTGCGAACAAGGCTTGCCCCGGTGATTACCTGTACAACAAGCACTCTGAGATCGCCGCAGAGGTCAACAGACGGCTCGGGAACGCCGGGGGTACATCTACCCCTACCAATCCTTCCACGCCCTCTACGCCGTCCTCTGGTGGGCTGTCTGCGGGTACTAAGCTGACCCTCAAGAATACTCCTCTGTATGTGTCTTCCACCGCCAAGAATAAGTCTTCGAGCAAGACCGGGACTTTCTATGTGTGGAGCAATGAGGTCGTGAACGGCAGAATCAGAATCACCAACAAGACCAGCAATGTCGGTGTTTCTGGACAGGTCACGGGCTGGATTGATGTGGAGGACGCACAGAGTTCCGCTGGTACTTCTGGCGGCACTTCCACCTTCACTCCCTATTTGGTTAAGGTGACAACCTCTGTGCTGAATATCCGCAAGGGTGCTGGCACGAACTACGGCACGAACGGTGCTATCCGAGATAAGGGTACTTACACCATCGTTGCCGAAGCAGACGGTCAGGGAGCGTCCAAGTGGGGCAAGCTGAAATCCGGGGCTGGCTGGATTTCTCTGGACTACACCAAGAAGGTGTAGTCCATGAGCGGCAAGAGGACAAGTCGGAAGACACCGATGGAGTTTTCAAAGAAGATACTGGTTGTTGCGGCTTTCGTGAATGTGGCGGTAATCGTATTCACCTTCATTATGATATGGAGGACTTGCGATCTGTCTCCGCTGGCATATCTCATTCCAGCAGTTGCCGCAGAGACCGCCACAGGCACAGGTTTCTATTATGCCAAAGCGAAAGTCGAAAACCGTATAAAGCTGATGAAGCATTATAAGGTTGAACCGACAGAGCAATCATTCAACGAACAAGGAGGATATTACAATGGTTGATTTGACGCAGATTGTGGTCGCAATTCTGACCCTCATTTTCTCTCTGGTTTCCGCATTTCTGATTCCGTACATCAAGACGAAGGTGACTGCGGAACAGCTCGAGACCATCAAGTTTTGGGTGAACATCGCCGTGAAAGCGGCTGAAATGATCTATGTCGGCACAGGCCGTGGTGAGGAAAAGAAAGCCTATGTGGTTGAATTTCTGAACAGCAAGGGTTTCCATCTCGACACCGCCGAGATCGACAATATTATCGAAGCCGCTGTCCTTGAGCTGAAACTCGCCACAGAAAAGAAGGAAGCCTGACCGAAATCAGACTTCCTCTACTATCAAAACAAATCCGAAGCAATGCTTTACGAAAAATAAGGTGTTCGGATTTGCACAATTTGGTGGAGATGGAGGGAGTTGAACCCTCGTCCGAAAGCGCTTTGACAGGAACTTCTCCGGGCGCAGCGGGTTTTTTCGGGACGCTGTACGCCCCTGTTCCCTTCAGGACAGGCAAACCGGCAAGCCTGTCAGTCCGGTAGCTTCATGATGCATGGCACGCGCAAAGCTTAGCGTGCGCACGTTCACCACTCATCGACGCTCCGCTGCCGGGCCGTGGTCCTCCCGGCGGGAACGCTCGCTATTTAAGCAGCGAGAAGAACAGTTTCGTTGTTGTTCTTTAATTTATAAGGTGCCCGTTTTATGGCGGTCAGGCGCCGCCGCCCGCTATTCCTGCCTCCACACCCCCGTCGAAACCGGTACATCCCCATGATGTCGGGCGCGTCGGCCGCCTGCGCCGCTCTCGCGGCGCAGGCAGGAACGCATTCTGAAAGATCAGACGAAACTGCCGATGATTTGTTCCCTCAGCAGGTCTCCGGCTCCGGATACTCGACGCCGAAGGTCTCGACCGTGACGGTCTTCATCTTCTGTTCGTGGGTGGGCTTGTCGTTGAACATGCTGCGCGGGGTGCGCGCGATGGCGTCGACCACGTCCATGCCCTCGGTCACTTTGCCGAACGCGGCATACTGCTTGTCGAGGTGCGGGGCGTCCATGTGCATGATGAAAAACTGGCTGCCGGCGGAGTTCGGATCCATGGCGCGGGCCATGGACAGCACGCCGCGGGTGTGCTTGAGGTCGTTTTGGAAGCCATTGCTCGTGAACTCGCCCTCGATGCTGTAGCCCGGGCCGCCCATGCCGGTGCCGGTCGGGTCGCCGCCCTGGATCATGAAGCCGGGGATGACGCGGTGGAAGATCACGCCGTCGTAAAAGCCCTTCTTGACGAGACTGATAAAGTTGCGGACGGTGTTCGGCGCGATCTCCGGATAGAGCTCGGCGCGGATGATGCCGCCGTCTTCCATTTCAATGGTGACAATCGGATTGCTCATCAGTAATTTTTCTCCTTTATCGTTCTGTCGATCTCGCGTTTGGCGCTGCGCTGCGCGTCGGCGTCGCGCTTGTCATAGAGCTTTTTGCCCTTGCACAGGCCGAGCTCCACCTTCACGCGGCTGTCCTTGAAATACAGCGACAGCGGCACGAGCGTCAGCCCGTCCTGCTTCGTGCGGGCGTAGAGCTTCGTGATCTCCCGCCGGTGCATGAGCAGGCGCTTCGGCCGGTCGGGGTCGCGGTTGTAGATGCTGCCGTGCTCGTAGGGGCTGATGTGGATGCCGTAGGCAAACAGCTCCCCGTTTTTCACGGTGCAGAACGAATCTTTCAGATTGACCGTGCCCGCGCGGATGGACTTGACCTCGGTGCCGAAGAGCTCCACACCGGCCTCGAACCGCTCGAGCACGAAATAGTCATGCAGGGCCTTGCGGTTGGCCGCGACCTGCTTGACGCCCTTGGCTCTCGGCATGGCGGGGACCTCCTTCGTGCGAAATCGTGGATATAGTTTAGCACATCCGGCGGCAAATGAAAAGAGCGAAATCAGCAGAAATAGCGCTGAAGCGTCCCGACGGCGTCACGGCGGGCGACCACGTCGCCGTGTTCGCCGATGTGTGCGTACAGTTCCTCGGTACACGGCAGCGGCTCGCCGAACTCGAAGAGCGCGTTCGGCAGCGCCTCGTCCCCGGTGCGCACAAACAGCTCCCAGCCGCCGTCTATGTACACCACGTCCGAGTCGAGCCCGGCCGGAAAACAGCCCAGCGCCGCGGTCAGGTCGGCAAACGAGTGGAACCGGAACCGGCGCGGCGGGGTGGAAATGGGTCTTGCGATGAGCAGCACCTCCTTTTCGGCAACGAACAGTTCGATCTTCATACTTGTCCAGGGCGCGAGCCCGTGCGTCTCGAGCGCATGGTCGACGGCGGCGCGGATGTCGGCCTCGCGCAGCGCGGCCCACTCGGCGCGCGTGATGCGCATGGCGACGGCCGCGGCGTCAGCGGTTTCTACCAGCATGGGAATGCCTCCCTTGGTGTCGGTTTCCGGACAGGCGTCCGGTTAGATCCAGTATAGCGTCCGAGCCCGTGTTTTGCTACTCAAAATATATGGTAATCGGCGCAGGAATATGGTATCATTCCATTTGAAAAAAGGAGTGGATGTTTCATGGAACTGATCGAACAAAAGCTCAAGACCCTCACGAGCTACCACGGCGTGATCGTCAACGTCCGGCTCGACGAGGCGCGTCTGCCCGACGGCAGCACGGCCAAGCGCGAGGTCGTGGAGCATCCGGGCGGCGTGACGGTCCTGCCGCTGGAGCCCGACGGCACGGTCTGGTGCGTGCGGCAGTACCGCTATCCGTTTTCGCGCACGCTGCTCGAGGTGCCGGCCGGCAAGCTCGAGCCGGGCGAAGCGCCGGAGCTGGCCGCGGCGCGCGAGCTCTCGGAGGAGACGGGCCTGACGGCCGGCCGGATGCAGTATCTGGGCGCGAACTTTACATCGCCCGGTTACTCGGAGGAGGTGCTGCACATCTATCTGGCGCGCGACCTGCACCGCGGCGCGGCGCACCTCGATCCCGGCGAATTTCTGAACGTGGAGCGGCATCCGCTGGAGGAACTGGTGCAGATGGCGCTTGATGGTGAACTTTGCGACGGAAAAACGACAGTTGCCCTGCTGAAAACGCAGCTTTTGCTCGCGCGCGAGCGCGGCGAGGCGGCAAGTGGCGGGTTGTGATTGCTTTTCGGGAAAAAGCATGCTATAATTCATCGTTAGGTTCCGCAAAAATCGGGCAAGCTACGCACGGAGCGTATTCGCCCGGTCACAGATGCGGAGCTGCACTCTGCTTTCGCAGCATGAGAGGTGTCAAATAGTTTGGATAGATATGTAATACATGGCGGCAGACCCCTGCACGGGGAGATCGAGATCAGCGGCGCGAAAAACGCGGCCGTGGCGATCATCCCGGCAGCGCTGATGGTCGACGGTGTCTGCCGGATCGAGAATATGCCCCAGATCAGCGACGTGGATATGCTCCTGAAGATCCTGCAGGGGCTGGGCGCGCGGGTGGAATACCTCAGCCCCTCCGCCGTCGAGATCGACTGCACCCAGGTGCGCTTCACCGAGCCGCCGTATGACCTGATGCGCAAGATCCGCGCGTCGTACTACTTCATCGGCTCGATGCTCGGCCGCTTCGGCTCGGCTAAGACGACCATGCCCGGCGGCTGCAACTTCGGCGTCCGGCCGATCGACCAGCACATCAAGGGCATGACCGCGATGGGCGCGAATGTCGAGGTGAAAAACGGCTTTGTCTATGCCGACACGCCGGACGGCCGCCTGCGCGGGGCAAAGGTATATCTGGATAAGGTCTCGGTCGGCGCGACGATGAACATCATCATCGCGGCGACGCTTGCGCGCGGCCGCACCGTGATCGAGAACGCGGCGCGCGAGCCGCACATCGTCGACCTTGCCAACTTCCTCAACTCCATGGGCGCCGACATTCGCGGCGCCGGCACGGATTCCATCCGCATTCAGGGCGTCGAGCGCCTGCACGGCGGCACGTACAGCGTCATCCCCGACCAGATCGAGGCGGGCACGTATATGGCGGCCTGCGCCGCGGCCGGCGGGGAAGTGCGCCTGGCGAATGTGATCCCGCGCCATCTGGAGTGCATCAGCGCCAAGCTGCGCGAGATGGGCGTCACCGTCGTCGAGGGCGGGGACAGCGTGCTCGTGCGCAGCAACGGCCGCCTGCGCCATACGAACGTCAAGACCCAGCCGTACCCCGGCTTCCCGACGGATATGCAGCCGCAGATCAGCGTGGCGCTGTGTCTGGCCGACGGCACGAGCGTCGTGACCGAGGGCGTGTATGACAATCGCTACAAGTACATTCAGGAGCTCGGCCGCATGGGCGCGGACGCGCAGGTGGACGGCTGCACCGCCATCATCAACGGCGTGGAGGGCCTGCACGGCGCGGAAGTCCGGGCGTGCGACCTGCGCGCCGGCGCCGCCGTGGTCATTGCGGGCCTGTGCGCCACGGGGGAGACCGTGGTCACGGACATCCGCTTTATCGAGCGCGGCTACGAAAACTTCGTCGGCAAGCTGCGCGGCGTCGGCGCGGACATCGTGCTCGAGCGCGACGGGGCCGAGCAGTGCGCGGCGGTCGCTGCCGAATGAACATCGCGCTGTTTGCCAGCGGGTCGAGCGGTAACTGCGCGCTCGTGTCCGACGGCGAGACACATATTCTGATCGACGCCGGCATCTCCGCGCGGCGCATCTGCGCGGGACTCACTGCGCAGGATGTTGCGCCGGCCGACCTCGCGGGCGTACTCGTGACGCACGAGCACTCTGACCATGTTAAGGGCCTGGCCGTTTTGCTGCGGCGCGACCCCACGGCGGTGTATGCGCTGCCGGCGGTGTGCGCTGCGCTGCGAAAATTGCTGCCCGAGCGGATGGACTGCCTGCACGAGATCGCGCCGGGCGAGCCGTTTTGCCTCGGCGATGTGCGCGTGACGCCGTTTCCAACGCCGCATGACGCGGCCGGGAGCTGCGGCTACCGGCTCGACGGGTCGGCGCGCTTCGGTTTCTGCACCGACCTCGGCACCGTGACGGATGCCGTGCGCGCGGCGCTGTGCGGCGTGGACTGCGCCGTCATTGAGGCCAACCACGACCCGGAGCTGCTGCGCACCGGGCCTTACCCGATCTATCTCAAGCGCCGGATCGCATCCGATCACGGCCATCTGTCGAATGAAAGTGCCGGGGCGCTGGCGGTGTACCTCGCGGAAAACGGGGCGCAGCAGCTCATCCTCGGCCATCTCAGCCGGGAGAACAACACGCCCCGCGCCGCGCTCGAGACCGTGTCACTCGCGCTCGCGGCGGCGGGCTTTCAGCCCGGCACGCAGCCGGAGCTGTACGCCGCCCCGGCGGAGACGACGCTCGCGCTCACGGCGGGAAAGGCGTGCGTATGCTGTCGATAGCCCTCGTCTGCGTCGGAAAGATGCGCGAGACCTATTATATCTCCGCATTCGCGGAATATGCCAAGCGGCTGGGCGCCTATTGCCGGTTTGACCTGGTGGAGCTGCCGGAGCAGCGCCTGCCGGAGCGCCCGTCGCAAAAAGAGATCCACGCCGCGCTGGAAAAAGAGGCGCTGGCCATTCGCGCGCGCATCCCGAAGGGCGCGGCCGTGATCGCCATGTGCGTCGAGGGCAAACTCCTCTCGAGCGAGGCGCTCGCGCGGCAGCTCGCCGGTTACGCCGCGGGCGGCACGTCGAAGGTGTGCTTTCTCGTCGGCGGGTCGTTCGGCCTCGACGAGGGCCTCAAGCGCGAGGCGTCGCTGCGGCTGAGCATGTCGCCGATGACATTCCCGCACCATCTGGCGCGCGTCATGCTCGCCGAGCAGATCTACCGCGCGTGCACGATCAACGCGGGCACGCAATATCATAAATGAAACAGGAGAAACAACATGGCGCAAGAGCTGAAAGCAGAGTGGGGCAGATCACTTCCCGGCGATCTGCTCAAGCGCTGGCCGCGCGATGCGGACGGCGAACTGGTGCCCCCGGCGCTGCTGACCAAGTGCACGGGCGTGGATATGGACGACGTGCTGCTGGTCAATATGCTGGAGGCCTATGGCATCCCCTGCCTGAAAAACTATCCCGGGGACGGTCAGTTTGGCAAGATCATGTTAGGTATGTCCGGTTACGGAGTGGAAATTCTGGTTCCTGAGACGCTGCTTGCCGATGCGCAGGCACTTCAGGAAGGCTGCGCTGAGGCGCTGACGGAAGGAGACGACAATGCGTAATTATATGGAAGAATACCAGCGCTGGCTCGACAGCCCCGCGCTCTCCAATGCGGAATGGGAAGAACTCAACGCCATCCGCGACGACAAAAAAGAGATCGAGAGCCGCTTTTTCGCCCCGCTCGAGTTCGGCACGGCCGGCCTGCGCGGCGAGATGGCGCTCGGCTGCCGCCGCATGAACATCCATGTCATCCGCCACGCCACGCAGGCGTTCGCGGAGGTCATCAAGGCCGAGGGCGAGAGCGCATGCGCGCGCGGCATCGCCATCTGCTTTGACTGCCGCGTCAACAGCGAGCGCTTTGCGCGCGAGGCCGCATCCGTCATGGCGGCCAACGGCATCCACGTGCGCATTTTTGACGCCCTGCGCCCGACGCCGGAGCTGTCGTTTGCCGTCAAGCACTATGGCACCACGGCCGGCCTGAACATCACGGCCAGCCACAACCCGAAAGAATATAACGGCTACAAGGTCTACTGGTCCGACGGGGCGCAGCTCCCGCCGCAGCACGCCGCTGCCATCGCCAGGAACATGGAGCGGCTGGACATCTTCAACGATATCCAGCGCATGGACTTTGACGACGCGGTGCGTCAGGGTCTTGTGGAGTTCATGGGCGCGGAGACGGACGAAGCGTTTTTGTCCAACGTCCTGCGCCAGCCGATCGACCCGGACGTTGTCCGCCGCGTGGCCGACCGGTTCAAGATCGTCTACACGCCGTTCCACGGCGCGGGCTGGCACCTCGTGCCCGAGGCGCTGCACCGTCTGGGTATGACGCAGGTCATCCCCGTCAAGGAGCAGATGGTGCTCGACGGCACGTTCCCGACCGTCAAGAGCCCGAACCCGGAAAATCCGGAGGGCTTCTATCTGGCCGTCGACCTCGCCAAGGAGGTCGGCAGCGACCTCATCCTCGGCACGGATCCGGACTCCGACCGCGTCGGCGTCATGGTCCGCGGCGCGGACGGGGAGTACCACACCATCACCGGCAACCAGATGGGCGTGCTGCTGCTCGACTATATCATCACGGCGCGCCGCCGCAAGGGCACGCTGCCGGAAAACGCGGCCGCGATCTCGACGATCGTCACGTCCAAAATGGTGCGCCGCATCTGCGATGTGAACGACATCCACTTTGACGAGACGTTCACGGGCTTTAAGTTCATGGCCGAGAAGCTGGCCGAATACCAGCGCGACGGCTCGTATCAGTACGTGCTCGCCTTCGAGGAGAGCTACGGCTACATGATGGGCGACTATGTCCGCGACAAGGACGCCGTGACCGCCTGCGTGATGATCACGGAGATGGCGGCGTACTACTTCGAGCAGGGCATGACACTCGCGCAGGCGCTCGACGCGCTGTATGAAAAGTACGGCTTCTACGGGGAGCGCACGCTCAACCTCGTCATGCCGGGCCTCGACGGCCTGGAGAAGATGCGCGCGCTCATGGCGCAGCTGCGCCGCGAGCCGCTGCAGGAGATCGCGGGCACGAAGGTCGTGCGCATGCGCGACTATCAGGATGGCTCGGTGTACGTCATGGGCCTCGGCAAGATGGACAAAACGCCCATCTCCGGCTCGAACGTACTGTATTTTGAGCTGGACGACGGCTGCTCGTTCATCGTCCGCCCGTCCGGCACGGAGCCGAAGATCAAGGTGTACATCCTTGGTGTCGGCGCGACGCGCGCCGAGTGCGACGAGCGCGTGCAGCGCTACGCGCAGTTCGCTGAGACGCTGCGCGGCTGAACCGAAACCATTTGCCCCGGCCCTCCGGCAGTTTTCGCCGGAGGGCCGGATCTTTGAGGGAACGTTATGAAAGAGAAACTCAAACAGCTCTTCGGCCTCTTCGGCGCGTTCGCCGTCGTCGGCGTGACGACGTTCGGCGGCGGCTATGCCATGCTGCCCGCGCTGCAGCGCGAGGTCGTGGAAAAGCGCCGCTGGGCCACGGAGGAAGAGGTCATGGACTGGTACGCCATCGGCCAGTGCACGCCGGGCGTCATCGCGGTCAACACCGCTACGTTCGTCGGGCAGAAGCAGGCGGGCATCTGGGGCGGCATCTTTGCCACGCTGGGCGTCGTGTTCCCGTCGCTCGTCATCATCATGATCATCGCGGCCTTTATTCAGAATTTCGCACACCTGCCCGCCGTGCAGAACGCGTTCGCCGGCATCCGCGTGTGCGTGTGCGTGCTCATCCTCAACGCCGTTGTGAAGCTGTGGAAAAAATCCGTCGTGGACTGGAAGACGTTTCTGATCTTCCTGCTCGTGTTCGCAGGCAGCGTATTTTTGAATATCTCGCCGGTGCTGTATGTGCTCGCGGCCGCGCTCGCCGGCATCGTTGTCAAGGAACTGGAGGCGCGTAAGGCATGATCTATCTGCGCCTGTTCTGGGAGTTTTTCAAGACCGGCCTGTTTTCCGTCGGCGGCGGTCTCGCCACGCTCCCGTTTATCTATGACATGTCCGACCGCATGGGCTGGTTCACCTATCAGCAGATCGCGGACATGGTCGCGGTGTCGGAGTCTACGCCCGGCCCGATCGGCGTCAACACGGCGACGTATGTGGGCTACATCACGGGCGGCGTTCCCGGCGCACTCATCGCAACGCTCGGCCTCGTCACCCCGGCGGTCATCTGCATCCTCATCATCGCGTCCTGCCTGAAAAAGTTCCGGGAAAACCGGTTCGTTGACCATGCGTTTTACGGGCTGCGTCCGGCGTCCGCTGCGCTGATCGCGGCGGCGGGCTTTTCCGTCGTGCGCATCTCGCTGCTGCAGGAGAGCGCCTTTCAGGCCAGCGGCCGGTTCACGGATCTGTTTTTCTGGAAGGGGCTGCTGCTTGCCGCCGTCATCTGGGTGCTGACGAATGTCGTCAAGCCGACGAAAAAGCTGCACCCGATCGTGTACATCGCGGCGTCCGCCCTCGTCGGCATCGTGTTCTCGTTTGCCGGCGTGTGAGCTCAAAGAAGATTTGCCAAAACCCACATACACAGCGCGGAGATCGCTCCGTGCAGCAGGCGCCCGACCGTGTGTCGGGCGCTTTTGATGTCTGTCCCGGCGATGACCGCCGCCGTCTGGCAGTGGACGGACACGCCGCCCCAGCCGATAAGAAAGGCGGCGAGAGCGAGGTTCCCCGGCGTCGGCATCAGGCCCTGCATCGCGCCGATGCCGGTGCCGAGCTCAAGTACGCCCGTGCACAGCGCGCGGGCAAAGTGCAGCTCCAGCCCGAGCCGCGTAGCGCTCGTGCCCACCAGCGCCGGCAGCAGGCCGGAGGCGTCGAGCACCCCCGTTATGACGCTGAACGTGACCACAAAGCCGCTGACCGTCAGCACCGCGCGCACGGCGCTGCGCACGGCCTCCGGCAGCGCCTGCGAGAGCGACACGGCCGCGATCTGCGACCGATCCTCCGGCAGAAAGCCGCCGCTGCGCGGGGCGAAGAGCATGCCGACGATTACGGCGGACAGCACGTGCACGCCGTAAAGCAGCAGCCCGTAGCCCGCGCTGTGAAACACGCCCACGCCTGCTGCGCCGACGAGAACCGCCGGGCCGGAGTTGTTGCAGAATGCGAGCGCGCGCTCGGCCTGCTCGCGCGTGAGCGCGCCGCTGCGCCGCAGCCGGGCCACGGCATCCGCGCCGAGCGGATATCCGCCCGTCACGCCCAGCAGCAGCGCCGATGCGCCCGCGCCGCCGATGCCGAAGAGCTTTTGCGTCACGGGCGAGAGCCACCTGCCGAGGATGCCCGGCAGGCCGAGCTGCTGCAGCAGCGACGAGAGGATAAAAAACGGCAGCAGTGACGGCACGATCATCTGCGCGCAGAGCGCCAGCCCCGCACGCGCACTCTCGAGCGCCGCCTGCGAGCACAGCAGCAGCGCGCCGAGCGCCGAGAGCGTCACTGCAAGCGCGATGTAATTGCCCCGTTTGCCTTCCACCGGCATCCCTCCCGAAATCGGTTCTCGTGCATTTGTATGCCTGTCCCGGCCTAAACTTGCCTGCGGGCGCATAAAATGGCTTGCAGCGAAGGGGGTGAGCCGGTGAAGCGGCTGTCTGATATTCCGCTCGAGATCGCGGAGCGGCTGGACCTGCCGGCGGAATCCGTGGCCGGCGTGCCGAAGCTGACCGTGACCGGCCGGCGCCGCGCGCTGGTGGAAAACCACTGCGGTCTGCTCGAATACAGTCACGAGTGCATCGTGGTCGACGGCGGGCGGGTGCGCGTGTGCATCCGCGGCACGAACCTGCAGCTCGTGGCCATGGACAGCACGGCGCTGCTGATCTCCGGCACGATCGCGTGTGCCGAATTTGCGTGAGGTGATGGCTTTGACGCGGTGGATCCTGGCCCTTTGCGGCTATGCGCGGCTGGAGGTGTGCGGCGTGCACCCGGAGCGCGTGCTCAATGCATGCGCGGCGGCGGGCATCGCTTGCACGGCGTCCGAGCCGGTGGACGCCTATACGCTGCGCATCACGGTGCGCGCGTGCTGCGCGGAAACGGCGGCAGAGCTGGCGCGCCGGTGTCAGTGCGAGGTGAAAACGCTCTATCGCCGCGGCCTGCCGCAGCTGCTGCGGCGCGCCGCGCGCTACCGGGGCGCGTGCGCGGGGCTGCTCGTGGCGGTGCTGGCGGTGCTGACATCGTCGTTGTTCATCTGGCGCATCGACGTGACCGGCAACGAGACGCTCACGACCGGGCAGATCCTGCGCTGTCTGGACGAATGCGGCGTGCGCCCGGGCACGTACTGGCCCGCGCTGTCGAACGATCTGGTGCGCAACGACATGATCCTGTGCCTGCCGGAGCTGCGCTGGCTGACCGTGAACGTGCACGGCAGCCGCGCCGAGGTGATCGTGCGCGAAAAAGACCCCCTGCCGGACATCACGCCGGACGACACGCCCGTGAGCATTTATGCCTCCGCGACCGGGGTCATCCTGAGCATGGACATCTACGCCGGCGAGGCGCGCGTCGTGCCCGGCGCGGCGGTCGAGCCGGGCGATGTGCTCGTGTCCGGCGCGGTCACAGACCTCGGCGGCGATGTGCGCCCGGTGTGCGCCCGCGCCGACATCCGCGCGCGCACGCGGCAGGTGCTGACCGGGCAGATCGCCCTGACGGAGACCGAAAAGCAGCCCGCGCACGGCGCGCGGACGCGCTGGGCGCTGCGCGCGGGGAAAAAGCGGATCAATTTTTATCAAAACAGTGGAATTTCTGACGCGGAATGTGATAAAATCATTTATGAATATCCTTTTGCGATCCGGGGCGTGTTCACGCTGCCGTTTTCGCTGGTGCGTGAGCGCGTGCAGCCGTATCGGACGGCGGACGCGCCGGTATCGGAGGACGCGGCGCGCGCATCGCTCGAGCAGGCGCTGCTGCAGCAGATGCGCGAGACGATCGGCGACGATGGCGCGATCATTTCCTATGAAACGGCGGCGGAGGCCGCCGGCGGTGTGCTGACCGTGACGCTCACGGCCGAGTGCGAGCAGGAGATCGGCCGCGCGCAGGCGACGCCGGACGCGGAATTTTTACAGCTTCGGCCGCCGGCCGGGGAAGGGACTACAGCAGATGATTGAAAAAACCATGGAAGTTGACAGAATGGAGGACGTCATCAGCGTGTTCGGGTCGTTTGACCAGAACCTGCGGATGATCGAGACCGAATACAACGTGCGCGTGACCGACCGCGACGAGCAGATCCATATCACCGGCGAGGCGGAAAACGTGCTCTACGCCGAAAAGGCCATTGCCGGCCTGCTGTCGCTGGCGGCCAAGGGCGAGGAGATCGGCGAGCAGAACGTGCGCTACATCTTCCGCCTCGTGCGCGAGGGCCGGGAGCAGAAGATCCAGGAACTTGCGGGCGACGTGGTGTGCATCACGGCCAAGGGCAAGCCCATCAAGGCAAAGACGCTCGGCCAGCGCGCGTATCTGGATGCCATCGAGCAGAACACGATCACGCTCGGCGTCGGCCCGGCCGGCACGGGCAAAACATACCTTGCCGTGGCGGAGGCGGTCGCGGCGTTTCGCGCCGAGCGCGTCAACCGCATCATCCTCACGCGCCCGGCGGTCGAGGCGGGCGAGCGGCTGGGCTTTCTGCCCGGCGACCTGCAGAACAAGGTCGACCCCTATCTGCGCCCGCTGTATGACGCGCTCTTCGAGATGCTCGGCGCGGACGCCTATGCGAAATATCTCGAGCGCGGCAACATCGAGGTCGCGCCGCTGGCGTACATGCGCGGCCGCACGCTCGACGACAGCTTCATCATCCTCGACGAGGCGCAGAACACCTCCCGCGAGCAGATGAAAATGTTCCTGACGCGCATCGGCTTCGGCTCGCACGTCGTCATCACCGGCGACGTGACGCAGATCGACCTGCCGTCGGACAAGCCGTCCGGCCTCAAGGAGGCCATCCGCATCCTCGTCGGCATCGACGACATCGCCATCTGCCGCCTGACGGGCGCGGACGTCGTGCGCCACGCGCTCGTGCAGAAGATCATCGCCGCCTACGAGCAGGACGACAAACAGAAAGAAAAACGCGCCGCGGCCGCGGCCAAAAAGCCCGCCGCGCGCAAGACGACTGTGAGGAAAAAAGCATGACACAGGCAAAGATCACCATCACCCGCACGCGCCGCGGCCTGGGCTTTCCGGACACGCAGCGCTATGTCAAGCGCGCGGCCGCCGCAGCGCTCAGGGCCGAGGGCGTGACCGTTCCGTGCGAGCTCGACGTGACGCTCACGGACGACGCCGTCATCCACACCATCAACCGCGAGCAGCGCGGCGTGGACCGCGCGACGGACGTGCTGTCGTTTCCGATGAACGAGCTCACGCCCGGCGCATTCGACCCCGATGCCTGCGAGTGGGACTATGAGACTGACCGCGCCATGCTCGGCGACATGGTCATCTCTATGGAGCGCTGCGCCGAGCAGGCCGAGACCTACGGCCACAGTTTCGCGCACGAGGTCAGCTATCTGACCGTGCACTCCGTGCTGCACCTGCTCGGCTACGACCATGTGGACGAGGGCGAGGACAAGCGCCGCATGCGCGCGCGCGAAAAAGAGATCATGCGTCTGCTGGACGTATAAGGAGAAACGAATGATTACCAAAACCGCTATGATCACCATCTGCGGACGGCCGAACGTCGGCAAGTCCACGCTTACCAACGCCCTCGTGGGCGAGAAGATCGCCATCGTCTCGAACAAGCCTCAGACGACGCGCAACCGCATCAGCGCCGTCGTCAACCGCGGTGACACGCAGCTGATCCTGATGGACACGCCGGGCTTTCACAAGCCGCGCAACCGCCTGGGCGACTATATGGTGCAGGTCGTGCGCGAGAGCGTGGCGGACGTCGACGGCGTGATGCTCGTCGTCGAGCCCATTGCCTCCATCGGCGAGCAGGAGCACGCGCTCATCGAGCGCATCCGCACGTCCAACGCCCCGGCCGTGCTCGTCATCAACAAGATCGACACAGTGGAAAAGCCGGAGCTGCTGGCCGTCATCGCCGCCTATTCCGAGGCGCTGCCGTGGCGCGCGATCGTGCCGGTGTCGGCCCAGAACGGTGACGGGCTTGCCGAGCTCTTCGACGAGCTTGCGCAGCTTGCCGTGCCGGGGCCGCAGCTGTTTCCGGACGACATGATCTCCGACATGCCGGAAAAGCAGATCTGCGCCGAGCTCGTGCGCGAAAAGCTGCTGCTGTGCCTCGACAAGGAGATCCCGCACGGCACGGCCGTCGAGGTCACGAAGTTTTCCGAGCGCGATAACGGCATCATCGACATGGACGTGACCATCTATTGCGAAAAAGAGAGCCACAAGGGCATCATCATCGGCAAGCGCGGCGCGATGCTCAAAAAGATCGGCGAGCTCGCGCGGCAGGACATTGAGCGCTTCATGGGCACGAAGGTGTACCTGCAGACGTGGGTCAAGGTCAAGGAAAACTGGCGCGACTCGGCAGCCCAGCTGCGCAATTTTGGCTTTACCGACCAGTGACCCTTTATTACCAGCCATAAATCCACCCCGCTGTGCAGACACTATGCCCAGCGAGGTGGTTCATTGTGCAAGACGATCTTTTCTGGCAGCTGTTCGCGGACACCGGTGATCCGCTCGGCTACCTTTACTACCGCGCCGCGCAAAATGCGCTGGCGCAGACGACCGATGAGTCTGCGGCGGATGATCCTGTCCGCCGCCCGGCCTGATGAGGTACATACGATGTTTCTTACGACCCGCGGGCTCGTCCTGCGCGAGGTGCGCTATAAAGAGTCGGACAAGATCCTCACCGTGCTCACGCAGCACGAGGGGAAGGTGACGGTCCGCGCGCGCGGCGCGCTGCGCAAGGGCAGCCGCATCACGGCGGCGACGCAGCTGCTGACGTATTCGGACATGACGATCTTTGAAAACCGCGGCCGCCGCACGCTCAACGAGGCGTCCACGGTCGAGGAGTTTCTCGGCCTGCGCGCCGACCTCGGCGCATTCGCGCTCGGGAGCTATTTTGCCGAGCTGCTCGAGACCGTCTCTGCCGAGGAATATCCCGACCCGCCGGTGCTGCAGCTCGGGCTCAACAGCCTGTATGCGCTCAGCCGCGCGCTCTGCCCGCCGGAGCAGATCAAGGCCGTGTTCGAGCTGCGGCTCATGTGCCTCGCGGGCTACGAGCCGGATCTGTCCTGCTGCGCGCAGTGCGGCGCAGCAGAGCCGGACGAGCCGTGGTTTTCCCCGCGCGGCGGCGCGGTGTACTGCGCGCACTGCCGGGGCGCAAGTTCATCGGCCGTCACGCCGCTACTGCCGGAGACGCTGGCCGCCATGCGGCACATCGTGAACGCCGACCCCAAGAAAATTTTTTCCTTCACACTCGGTGACGCGGGCCGCAGACAGCTTGCGCACGTGTGCGAGGATTATACGGCGACGCAGCTCGAACGGGGCTTTGCGTCGCTCGATTACTGGAAGAAAGTGAAAGACTGACATGAAGCATATTCTCATGATCGCCACCGGCGGCACCATCGCATCCAAAGAGACGGCCGACGGACTCACCCCGCAGCTCACGTCCGAGGAACTGCTCGCCGAGGTGCCGGAGCTCGAGCAGCTGTGCCGGATCGACACCGTGCAGCTCATGAACCGCGACAGCACGAACATCAACAGCCGCGACTGGCTGCAGATGGCGGCCTGCGTGCGCGAGCACTATGACGCTTACGACGGTTTTGTCCTCACGCACGGCACGGACACGATGGCCTACACGGCGGCGGCGCTGTCGTACCTGATTCAGAACAACGCCAAGCCCGTCGTCATCACCGGCTCGCAGAAGTCGATCTTCAACCAGGACACCGACGCGCGCGAGAACCTGCGCGACGCCTTTCTCTATGCCTGCGATGACGGCGCCTGCGGCGTGCACATCGTCTTTGACCACAAGGTCATTCTCGGCACGCGCGCACGCAAGGTGCGCACGAAGAGCTACAACGCCTTTTCGAGCATCGACTATCCCGAGACGGCCATCCTGCGCGGCCGGCAGGTCGTGTATTACATCCCGGAGCAGGCCGCAGGCGCGCCGAAGTTTTACAACCGGCTCGACCCCGGCGTGTTCGTGCTCAAGCTCATTCCCGGCATCGACGCCGGCATTTTTGACGATCTCAAGGCCCATTACCGCGCGCTCGTGATCGAGAGCTTCGGCGTCGGCGGCCTGCCGTGCTACGGCGACGAGAGCTTTTTCCATGCCGTGCGCGACTGGGTGCAGTCCGGCCGCGTCATCGTCATGACGACGCAGGTGCCGCACGAGGGCAGCGACATGGAAGTGTATCAGGTCGGCCACCGCGCCAAGCGCGAGCTGGGCCTCATCGAGGCTTACAGCATGACGAGCGAGGCCGTGGTCACAAAGCTCATGTGGATCCTCGGCCAGACGGACGACTATGCGCAGATCTGCCGCCTGTTCCGGACGCCGGTGCAGAAGGATCAGATCTATTGAGGAGGAAGCACCATGGATTTTCAGGCAGAATACCGCAGCAAGCTGCGCACGCCCGCCGAGGCGGTGCGCGCGGTGAAAAACGGCGACTGGGTGGACTATACGTCGGGCCTCGGCTTCCCGCCGCTGCTCGATGCGGCGCTCGCCGCCCGGCGCGACGAGCTGCACGATGTGAAGGTGCGCGGCAACCTCTGCGCCGGCCCGGTGCAGATCGTCGAGTGCGACCCGGAGCAGGCGCATTTTCTCTACCACACCTGGCACTGCTCGGCGTATGAGCGCAGGCTCTGCGACCGCGGCTTGTGCTACTACACGCCGATGATCTTCCGCAACCTCGCGTGGTACTACCGCGAATTTCTGACGGTCAACGTCGCCATGGCGTCTGTCGCGCCGATGGACCGCCATGGGTACTTTAACCTCTCGGCCGTGACCGGCATGTCCCGCGCCATCCTCGACCGGGCGGACATCGTCATTCTCGAGGTCAACGAGCACCTGCCGCGCCTGCGCGGCGGGTTCGACGAGGTCATCCACATTTCCGACGTGGACATGGTCGTCGAGGGGGCGCACGCGCCGTTCACCGACCTGCCCGCGCACCCGGCGACGGCAGAGGACACCGCCATTGCAAATCTTCTCCTGCCGCACATCTGCGACGGGGCGACCGTCCAACTCGGCATCGGCGGCATGCCTACCGTGCTCGGCAAGCTGCTGGCCCGGTCCGGCCTGCACGACCTCGGTATGCACACGGAGCTGTGCTCGGACGCCTACCTCGACCTGTACGAGGCCGGCGTGCTCACGAACCGCCGCTGCACGCTCCACCGCGGGCAGGGGATGCTCGGCATCGTGCTCGGGTCGAAGCGGCTGTATGACTGGGTCGACGATAACCCCGGCGTCATCGCGGCGCCGCTGTCGTATGTCAACGCGCCGGAGACCATCGCGCAGCTGGACAACATGGTGTCCATCAATAGCTGCATCGCGGCCGATCTCTACGGGCAGGTCGCGTCCGAAAGCTCCGGCCTGCGCCAGATCAGCGGTACGGGCGGCCAGCTCGACTTTCTCACGGGTGCGGCCATGGCCCGCGGCGGCAAGGCGTTCATCTGCATGACGTCCACATTCACGGACAAGCAGGGCGTGCGCCACTCGCGCATCCTGCCGCACTTCGGCGGTGATATCGTCACGTCTCCGCGCTCGCAGGCGTATTACCTTGCGACAGAGTACGGCGTGGTCAACCTCGCCGGGCGCAGCACGTGGGAGCGCGCCGAGGCGCTCGTGTCCATCGCGCATCCGGATTTCCGCGAGCAGCTCATTGCGGCTGCCGAGTCGCAGAAGATCTGGCGGCGGAGCGCCAGGCGCTAAGCGCGCGCTAAAATCCGGCGCCGGATACAGATTTCACTTGTTTTCCCGCGCGCCATCGCATACAATGGAGACCGATAAGGGAGTAATTGGCGCGAACCTTCGCGCGGCCCAGCCAACAACCGATCCGTAGGATCTGGCCCGGTCTGAAATGATGAGACTTATCTGCCGAGAGGCAGATAAGTCTTTTTTTCATTTCCGGGGAAACTATATCGGAATCTGAAGGAGGACAAAGCCATGGAATACTACCGGCAGCCACCATCGGACACCCTGCACGCACTCGACAGCACGCTCGACGGTCTCACACCGGCGCAAGCCGCCGCGCGCCTTGCGCGCGACGGGCGCAATGTGCTCACCGAACCGCCGAAACCATCGCTCGTGAAGCGCTTTTTCCAGCAGCTGGCCGACCCAATGATCCTCGTGCTGCTTGCGGCGGCGCTGATCTCGGCCATCACGAGCGCGTATGCGCACGAGAGCTTTGCCGATGTGATCATCATTCTCATCGTCGTCATCATCAACGCGGTGCTCGGCGTGTACCAGGAGCGCAAGGCCGAGCAGGCCATTGCCGCCCTGAAGGAACTGAGCGCCGCGCACAGCCGCGTCCTGCGCGGCGGGAAGCTCGTCACCGTCCCCAGCGAGGAACTGGTCGTCGGCGACGTGCTCGTGCTTGAGGCGGGCGACGCCGTTCCGGCCGATGCGCGTGTGCTCGAGAGCGCGAGCCTGCGCGCCGAGGAGGCCGCCCTGACCGGCGAGAGCGTGCCGGTGACAAAATCGCCCGACGCGCTCACGGCCGCCGGTGACATCGGTCTCGGCGACCGCAGCAACATGCTCTATCTCGGCAGCAGCATCGTCTACGGACGCGGCCGCGCCGTCGTCACAGAGACCGGCATGCAGACGCAGATGGGCCACATCGCCGACGCGCTCACGCAGACAAAGGAGAATAAGACGCCCCTGCAGCTGCGCCTGACGCAGCTGAGCCGCATCCTGACGTGGCTCGTGCTGGGCATCTGCGCGGTCGTGTTCGCGGTCGGCGTGCTGCGCACCGGAACGATCAACGGCCGCGTCGTGCTCGACACGTTCCTGATTGCCGTCAGCCTCGCGGTCGCGGCCATTCCGGAGGGGCTGGCCGCGGTCGTGACGATCGTGCTGTCCATCGGCGTGACGAACATGAGCCGCCGCGGCGCGGTCATCCGCCGGCTCACGGCCGTGGAGACGCTCGGCTGCGCGCAGGTCATCTGTTCGGATAAGACCGGCACGCTCACGCAAAACCGCATGACTGTGACGGAGTGCGCGGGCAGCGACGAACACCTGCTCGCCACGGCCATGGCCCTGTGCGTGGACGCGGTGCATGACCCGGAGACGGACACCGTGACCGGCGAGCCGACTGAGGCCGCGCTCGTGCGCTGGGCGGTCGCGCAGGGCCTGTCGCCGAGCGCGCTGCGCGCGCAGTATCCGCGCGTGGCCGAGGCGCCGTTTGACAGCGAGCGCAAGCGGATGAGCACCCTGCACGCCGATGGCAGTTCCGTCGTGCAGTATACCAAGGGCGCGCCCGACGTGCTGCTGCCGCTGTGCGACCGGATCTGGATCGACGGCCGCGCCGAGCCCATGACGGACGCGCACCGCGCCGAGATCGCGGCGCGCAATCACGCCATGACCGGCAGTGCCCTGCGCGTGCTGGCGGCGGCTATGCGCACGTATGACGCGCTGCCGGGCGACACGTCGCCCGCGGCGCTTGAGCAGCACCTGTGCTTTCTCGGCCTCACGGGCATGATCGACCCGGTGCGCCCCGAGGTCGTGGACGCCATCCGTGCCTGCCGCAGCGCCGGCATCCGGCCCGTCATGATCACCGGCGACCACGTGGACACCGCCAAGGCGATCGCCAGGGAGCTCGGCCTGCTCGGCCCGGGCGACGAGGCCGTCACCGGCACGGAGCTGAGTGCCATGGACGATGAGACATTTTCCAGCCGCCTGGGGCACATCAGCGTCTACGCCCGCGTGCAGCCCGAGCACAAGACCCGCATCGTCCGGGCCTGGCGGAATGCCGGCTTTGTCACCGCCATGACCGGCGACGGCGTCAACGACGCGCCGAGCATCCGCGCGGCGGACATCGGCATCGGCATGGGCATCACCGGCACGGACGTGACGAAAAACGTGGCCGACATGGTGCTCGCCGACGATAATTTTGCCACCATCGTCGGCGCGGTCGAAGAGGGCCGCCGCATTTATGACAACATCCAGCGTGCGATCAAGTTCCTGCTCGGCTCGAACATGAGCGAGGTGCTGAGCATCTTCACCGCGACGATGCTCGGCTTCACGATCCTTGAGCCGGTGCACCTGCTGTGGATCAATCTCCTGACCGACTGCTTCCCGGCGCTCGCGCTCGGCATGGAGCGCGCGGAGCCGAACGTCATGTCCCGCCCGCCGCGCAGCGCGCGCGAGAGTATTTTCGCCCACGGTGTCGGCTTCGACTGCGTGTATCAGGGCGTCATGTGTGCGATCCTGACGCTGGCGGCGTTTTTCATCGGCCACCACATGGAGTACGGCGTCTGGACGCTCACGAACTCGCCCGACGGCACGACCATGGCGTTTCTGACCCTGAGCATGGCGGAAATTTTCCACAGCTTCAATATGCGCGCACACCGGGCGAGCATCTTCACGCTGCGCATGCCCAACTGGGCGCTCGTCGGCGCGGCCGCGGCGAGCCTTGCGCTCACGACGCTGTGCATCTATGTGCCGTTTCTGGCCGATGCGTTTGCCTTCACGGCCATCTCCGCCGCCGAGTACGCCGTGGCCATGGGGCTCGCGGTCCTGGTCATCCCGGTCGTGGAGCTCGTCAAATGTGTGCAGCGCGCGGCAGAAAAGCGCGCGGGGCGCGCATGATATCCGCCGCACCGGCGCACACTAACTCCGATTTCAACGAGAGGAGATGGGTGCTGTGCGCCAGGCGCTGCCGATTCCCCAGCGCGTGATGGCCGTGGTGCTGTCCGTGCTGTTCGTGTTCTGCCCGTTCGCGGCCCATGCCGCCGGGGAGAGCGACACTGCGGCCGATCCCGTGCTGCTGCCGATCATCATGTATCACGAGGTGAAGCCCAACAAATCCGGCAAGGACGCCATCCAGCCGTGGGAGTTCGAGGCAGACCTCAAATGGCTGGCCGACAACGGCTACACGACGATCGTCATGGCCGACCTCATCGCCTATGTCCGCGACGGCACGCCGCTGCCGGAAAAGCCCATCATCCTCAGCTTCGACGACGGATACTATAATAATTACGTCTATGTCCTGCCGCTGCTGCAGCAGTATTCGGCGCGCATCGTCCTCTCGCTCCTCGGGCGCAACACGGACGATTTCACCGAGTGGCCAAGTGAGAGCATCGACTACGCGCACGTCACGTGGGATCAGCTCAACGAAATGCTCGATACCGGCCTCGTTGAGGTGCAGAACCACTCGTATAATCTGCACGCTTACACATCCGAGCGGCACGGCTGCATGCAGAATCCGGGCGAGTCGGACGCGGCCTATACGCAGCTGCTGCGCGCGGACTTGCAGCGCCTGCAGGATGAACTCGCCGAGCACACCGGCCGCACGCCGGACACGTTTGCCTATCCCTACGGCAAGTACGGCGACCTGACGGACACCGTCCTGCGCGACATGGGCTTTCAGGCGACGCTGACGTGCGACTGGGGCGTGAACCACATCACGCGCGACCCGGACTGTCTCTACCGGCTCGGACGCATCTGCAGGTCGCACAATCAGTCGCTGCAGTCCGTGTTCCGGCGCGCGCTGAAGGCGACGGCGTGAGCGGATGAAAACAGAAGACAGAAAAAGCACGCATCTTGCGGATGCGTGCTTTTTCGTGCTTTGCACGCACCATGCGCCTTGGGCATACACTGAGGAGAAAGCGATTTGGCACAAGCAAAGGGGGAGACGCCATGAAAATCGAGCTGCGCCGGGCCGCCATGACCTATCAGGCGCCGGACGGGGAAGTGGCGGCGCTGCAGGATGTGACCTTCGGCGTGGCCGACGGGGAGTTTGTGAGCATCGTCGGGCCGTCCGGCTGCGGAAAATCCACGCTGCTGGCGCTCATCGCCGGCATCGAGCATCCGTCGGGCGGGGAGGTGCTCGTCGACGGCGAGCCTGTGCGCGCCCCGACGGGCAAGGCGGGGCTCATGCCCCAGCGCGACCAGCTCTTTGACTGGCGCACGATCTGGGGAAACATGACACTCGGGCTGGAGGTCCGGCACGAGAACACGCCGGAGCACCGCGGCGGCGTGCACGATCTGCTCGAGCAGTATCAGCTCGCGGGTTTTGCGCGCAAGCTGCCCAATCAGCTCTCCGGCGGCATGCGCCAGCGCTGTGCGCTCATCCGCACGCTGGCCACATCTCCGGATGTGCTGCTGCTCGACGAGCCGTTTTCCGCGCTGGATTATCAGACGCGGCTGGCCGTCTCGGGCGACATCGCGCAGATCATCCGCCGCGAGCATAAGACGGCGCTGCTCGTCACGCACGACATTTCCGAGGCCATCAGCCTCTCGGACCGCATCGTCGTCCTGTCGCACCGGCCCGCGACCGTCAAGGCCATCCACGACCTCGGCGCGCTGCGCGCCGTGCCGCCGCTCGAGCGGCGCAGCCGGCCGGAATTTCAGACGCTGTTCAATCAAATATGGGAGGAGCTGGATGTCAATGTCTGAACGATCGCCCTCCCCGCAGCGCGCGGCCTATCTGCGCGCGCAGCGCCACCGTCGTCGGCTCGTGCTGGCGCTGCAGATCCTGCTGCTGGCCGCGTTTCTCGGCTGGTGGGAGCTCTCGGCCCGGCTCGGCTGGGTGGATGCCTTCATCGTCAGCAGCCCGTCGCGCGTGGTGCACACGCTCGTGGGCCTGCAGGCTTCCGGGGAGCTGTGGCTGCACATCGGCACGTCGTGCCTCGAGGTCGTGGTCGGCTTCGTGCTCGGGACGCTGCTCGGGACGCTCATCGCCATCGGCCTGTGGTGGAGCGAGCTGCTCTCGCGCGTGCTCGACCCGTATCTGGTCGTGCTCAACGCGCTGCCGAAAACGGCGCTTGGCCCGGTGTTCATCGTCTGGATCGGCGCGGGCACAGAGTCGATCATCGCCATGACGATCGCAATCTCGATTTTTGTCACGATCCTGAATATGCATGTCGGCTTCCTGTCCACGGACCGGGAGAAGATCCGCCTGATGCAGACGCTCGGCGCGACCCGGCATCAGATCCTGTGGCGGCTGGTCATCCCGGCCAACTACGCCACGCTCTTCAATACGCTGCGCGTGAACGTCGGCCTGTCGTGGGTCGGCGTCATCATGGGCGAATTTCTGGTCTCCAAAGCCGGTCTCGGCTATCTGATCGTCTACGGGTCACAGGTGTTCAACATGGACCTCGTGATGGCGACCGTCCTCGTGCTTGCGGTGGCGGCCGTCGTGATGTATCAGCTGGTGCTGTGGCTGGAGAAATTTTTCAAAAATCGGTTGGGAGTGACGCAATGAAACGGTTTCTTTGTGGGGTTCTGGCGGCGCTGATGCTGGTGGCCTTGTGCGCCTGCGGCAAGCAGGAGACGGCCACCGTCCGCCTGAGTGAAGTGACGCATTCGGTGTTCTACGCGCCGCAGTATGTGGCGCTGGAGCAGGGCTTTTTCGCCGATGAGGGGCTGAATATCGAGCTGACCAACGGCGGCGGTGCCGACAAGGTCATGACGGCGGTGCTCACCGGGCAGGCAGACATCGGGCTCGCCGGGCCGGAGGCGTGCATCTATGTGTACAATCAGGGCAAGGACGATTACCCGGTCGTGTTCGGCCAGCTCACGAAGCGCGACGGGTCGTTCCTCGTCGGGCGCGAGGATGTGCCCTTCAGCTGGGAGCTGCTGCGCGGTAAGACTGTTATCGGCGGCCGCGCGGGCGGCGTGCCGGAGATGACGCTCGAATACGTCATGCGGCAAAACGGCGTCGTGCCCGGCACGGATGCCGCTGTGGACACGACCGTGCAGTTCAACATGATGGCCGGGGCTTTCACCGGCGGCAACGGCGACTTTGTCACGCTCTTCGAGCCGACGGCCACCGAGGTCGCGCAGGCGGGCAAGGGGTACATCCTCGCGTCCATCGGCCAGGAGAGCGGCGAGATCCCGTACACGGCCTACTTCGCCTCGCAGGCGTACATAAAAGACCACGCGGACATCGTGCAGCGCTTTACGAATGCCATCGCCCGCGCGCAGAAATGGATCGCGGAGCACGACGCGGCGCAGACCGCCGAGATCATCGCCCCGCAGTTTCCGGACACGAGCGTGCCTGTGCTCACGCAGGTCGTGCAGCGCTACAAGGACATCGACGCCTGGAACGCCACGCCGGTCATGACGCGCTCGTCCCTCGAGCGGCTCGAGACCGTCATGGAGACGGCCGGCGTGCTCGATCACGCCGACTGGGTGGATTTTGACCGCCTTGTCGACAACAGCTATGCGCACAACGCCTCCTGATTTTCTCGCCTGCGGGCGGCAAACTCTGCGAGGCTTTGCTGACACGCAAAATCCCCCGGCAGCAGCCGGGGGATTCGTGCGTTTTTCAAAAGAGGGGGGGTGCTTAGAAGCTCGCAACGACAGCGCCGTTGTAGGTGTCGGCGATGTACTGCTTCACGGCGTCGGTCTTGAGGGCTTTGAGCAGGGCCTGGGTCTTCGGGCTGTTCTCGTCGCCGGCGCGCACGGCAATGATGTTGGCGTAGGTCTGGGCGGCAGCGCCGTTGGCGTCCTCGGAGGCGAGCGCGTCGCTGATCTTCAGGCCGGCGGCCAGGGCGTAGTTGCCGTTGATGACGGCGATGGAGCCGGCAGCGGCGTTCTTGAGCTGCGCCGGGACGGTGTCGGCCTGCACGGTGACGATGTTGTAGCCGCCGTCGTCGACGATGTCGAGCGTGCTCACGCCCTTGGCGGCGTCCGCGTCATCGGGGAGCTTGATCAGGCCCTCCTGCTGGAGCAGGAACAGGGCGCGGGTCTCGTTGCTGTCGTCGGCGGGGATGATGATGGTCGCGCCCTTGGCGAGATCCTTCAGGTCGGTGACGCCGTTGCCGTAGATGCCGAACGGCTCATAGTGGATGGTGCCGACGGAGACGAGGTTGGTGCCGTTCTTGGCGTTGAAGCTGTCGAGGTAGGGCTTATGCTGGAAGTAGTTTGCGTCGAGTGTGCCGTCGGCCAGAGCCTGGTTCGGCAGGACGTAGTCGTCATAGGTGACGATCTTGAGCTCGTAGCCTTCGTCGGCGAGGGCCTGCTTGATCTGCTCGAGGATCTCGGCGTGCGGGGTGGCGCTGGCGCCGACGGTGATGACTTTGTCATCGGAAGCGGCAGTGTTCTTGTCATCAGTGGCCTTGTCGCCGCAGGCGCTCAGCGCGACGAGCGAGAACGTCAGCACGAGGGCGAGGATGAGGGACGTGATCTTTTTCATTTTCGTTTCTCCTTTATATTTTCATTTTGGAATTTGTGTGGTTTCGGATGTTAGGATGTGCAGTTCTGGGCGGCACATTCGTCCGCGCCGGATGTTCACGCGCAGCAGCGCGGGATAGTGTAAACGCATGGGCTGCCTCCTGTCAGGTGCGGGCGCGCCGGTCGGTGCGGCGGGCGATGTACATGCCGAACTCCTGCAGGATCTGCACGATGATGATCGTCAGCGCTACGCACAGCCAGACGATCTGATCGTCGTACTTCTGGTAGCCGTAGGTGATGGCAATCTGGCCGAGGCCGCCGCCGCCGATCGTGCCGGCCATGGCGGAGTAGCCGAGGATGGTCACGGTGGAGATGACGGCGCCGGTGATGAGCGCGGGCTTGGCCTCCGGGATGATAACCTTCCAGATGATGCGGAACGTGGACGCGCCCATGGACAGCGCGGCCTCGATGACACCGGCGTCCACTTCCTTGGCGGCGGACTCGACCATGCGCGCCACATACGGGGCGGCGGCGATGACGAGCGTCACGATCACGGCGCGGTTGCCGAGGCTGGTGCCGACGATGGCCTTTGCCACCGGCAGCATGGCGACCATGAGGATAATGAACGGGATGCTGCGCAGGGCGTTGACGATGATACCGAGCGTGCGGTTGAGCCAGCCGATGGGGTGGATGCCGTCGCGGTCGGTCATGCGCAGGATGAGGCCGACCGGCAGGCCGATGAGATAGGCAAAGAACGTGGAGATGAGCGTCATGTAAATGGTCTCCCAGATACCGAGCTGCAGGATGCCGTTTTGCCAGAGTTTGATGAGCAGATCAGACATGACTTCCATCCTCCTGTAGATAAGAGATGTGGTTATGGTCGAGCCAGCGCAGCACATCGTGGAACTGCTGCGGGTCGTCGGGCAGGTCGATGACCATGTGGCCGTAGATGCTGCCCTCGACGATGCGGGTGTCGGCGAAGAGAATGTTCACCGGCACATGGCACTCGAGCGTGATGCGCGAGATGACCGGTTCGTTGGAGCAGCTGCCGTCGAAGACGAGGCGCAGGCGCCTGCCCGTGCACGGCGGGAGGTTTTCGGCCGGGCTCTTCGGGAGAATGAGCGCCTTGGCGATGTCGGACTTCGGGTGCGTGAACACGTCGCTGACGTTGCCGATCTCGGCGATGCAGCTCTGGTCGATGACAGCCACGCGCTGGCAGATCTGCTCGATGACGCGCATCTCGTGCGTGATGACGACGATCGTCACGCCGAGCGTCTGGTTGATCTCCTTGAGCAGGTGGAGAATCGACTGCGTGGTGTTCGGGTCGAGGGCGCTGGTGGCCTCGTCGCACAGGAGGTATTTCGGCCGCGTGGCGAGGGCGCGGGCGATGGCCACGCGCTGCTTCTGGCCGCCGGAAAGCTGCGAGGGATAGTTTTTCGCGCGGTCGGACAATCCGACGAGTTCGAGCAGCTCGGCGGCGCGGGCCTGAGCCTCGTCGCGCTTGACGCCGGCGATCTCGAGCGGGAAGCAGATGTTGCGCAGCACCGTGCGCTGCTCGAGCAGGTTGAAGCTCTGGAAGATCATGCCGATGTCCTGCCGGGCCTTGAGCAGGTCGCGGCGGCTGAGCTGCGTCATGTCGCGCCCGTCGATGCGCACCGTGCCGGAAGTCGGCCGCTCGAGGAGGTTGATACAGCGCACGAGCGTGCTCTTGCCGGCGCCGCTCAGGCCGATGATGCCGAAGATCTCCCCGTCCTCGATGCGGAGGTTGACGTCCCGCAGTGCGTGGATGTCGCCGCCCGGTGAGGGGTAAGTCTTGTTGAGATGTTCGATTTCGATCATAGTGGATTCTCCCTCGCAGAATAATTTTTCGGTACAAAAAACAGAGGCCGGAAGACTCGTTGTCTTCCGGCCTCTGGGGATACGGCTTGGAATTCTGGATCAGCCGTTATTGGAAGCGAACACAAGACGAGTCATATTTCTGAGCACGACGAGACATGCACATGCAGCCGGGCATGTACATCATCATAGCCATCATCATGTTGTTCGCCTGAGCAAACTTCATAATACGACGCGTCTCCTTTCGTTAAAAATCACGGTTTCCGGTGGAAACGAGCGCAGTATAACGCAGTTTTCTGCGCTTGTCAACCCCGAAATCCACAAAAGCAGTATGAAATATGCATTAGAAAAAGCAAATCTATCGATTCTAAAATTCGATCGTTTGCGGCGTTACGTCCGGGTCGTGGCTGCACAGAGACGCCGCGCAGGCGCCGTCCCGGCTCATCTCGCCGATCCAGTCGAGCGCCTTTTTCGCGCGCACGCTGTTTTCACAGATGCCGGGCACGGTGCCCTCCGCCCAGGAGCGGGGACTTGCCGCGCCGTCGGCGTTGAGCAGCACGTACCGGTCACCATTGCGGATGAGCGTGGCGAACATGCCCTCCGTGTGCCCGGCGATGTGCACGAGATGCACCGAGTCGTCCCCGAACAGGTCGTACGAGCGGCTCTCCGGCCCGATGTGGTTCACGCGGTACCAGAACCGCTCCGGCGGCTCGTCCATCCACAGCTTGCGCGAGGTGTAGCGCAGGTTCACGCGGCACGACCAGAAGTATTCCTCCTCCGCCACCAGCAGACGCTTTGCGCCCCGCACCTCGCTGATGCCCGCGACATGATCCGGGTCGAGGTGGGAAAAGAGCACATAGCCCAGATCCTGCGGCCGGATGCCGCGCGCGGCCAGCTGCTCGCCGATCGACTGCCCCGGCTCCACGACGCTGTGCACGAGCGTGTACCACCCGCGGCCGAACATCCGCAGCTGCGCCGCGCGGTCCTCGATGCCGGTCGGGCTCACGGTGCGCGGCAGACCGGCGTCCACCAGAAACAGGCCCTTCGGGTGCTCCACCAGATACGCCGACACCGGCAGCCAGATGCGCGCGCCGCTCTTGAGCCGCCGCGCGTCCGCTTTTGCCGGCCAGCGCCACTGGGCACTCGCCGGCAGGTTCGGCGCCACGCCGATCTTCCCGCAGTGCAGAACATGGATCCGGATCTGAGCCATGGCCGTTCCCTCCTCGTGAATGTACGCGATATTGACCAAATGGTTACGAAAAAGCATAGCACCGCCTGTGCAGAATGTCAAGACAGGCGGGGAAGATCGACCGGGATTTTGCAATTTTCAACAATGTGCTGTGCATTTGCGTATTGAATTGTATGCGTGAGATGTGCTACAATAGATTGCGCATGTATTCACAATCCAGGGAATGAAAACAAAACATTTTAAGGGGAAGAAAGGAGCCTGAAACATGGCAAGAGAACTGATCCTGAAGCTGGGCAAAAAGATCACGGACCGCGTGGACGTGAAGCTCGGCATGACCAAGCTCGACGAGAATTCGCCCGAGTATTACGGCCTGGCCAGCGTCGTCACCGACGAAATGGCGGAGCTTGCGCTCGCGATGAAGGTCCGTGTCCCGACCACACCGGCCGAGATCGGCAAGAAGGTCGGCAAGGACCCCGTCTACGTGGAGCAGCTGTTTGACCAGATGTCCATGATCGGCCTGCTCGAGTACAACTGGGAGAACGCCGACCATCACAAACAGTGGACGCTGCCGATCTTCGTGCCCGGTTCTGCGGAGCTGATGAACATGAACCTCCAGCAGGTGGAGACGCACCCGGAGATCGCACAGTTTTTCGAGCGCATGTCGTTTCTGCCGCTGACGAAGATCACCTGCATGGTGCCTCCCGGAGGTGCCGGCGTCGGCATGCACGTCATCCCGGTCGAGAAGGCCATCCCGGCCACGAACGAGTCGGTCGATGTCGAGCACATCTCCCACTGGCTGAAAAAGTATGAGGATCACCTCGGCGTCGGCTACTGCTCCTGCCGCAATGCCATGCGCATTCAGGGCGAGGGCTGCGGCGAGCTGCAGGATGAGATGTGCATCGCCGTCGGTCAGTTTTGTGACTACTGTCTCGAGACCGGCAAGGGCCGCAAAATCACCTATGATGAGGCGATGGAGATCCTCCAGCGCGCCGAGGACAACGGCTATGTCCACCAGATCACGAACATCGACGGCGAGGACAAGATCTTTGCCATCTGCAACTGCGCGCTCGGCTCCTGCTTCGCGCTGAGAACGAGCCAGCTGTTCAACACGCCGAATATGTCCGCCTCCGCATACCGCGCGTATGTCGACGCTGAAAAGTGCGTCGCCTGCGGCAAGTGCGCCGAGGTCTGCCCGGCCGGCGCCGCCAAGCTCGGCCAGAAGCTGTGCACCAAGACCGGCCCGGTGACGTATCCGAAGCAGCCCCTGCCGGACGACAACCACTGGGGCGAGCACATGTGGAGCCCGAACTATAAGGACGACAACCAGAAGCAGTGCCACGAGTCCGGCACCGCCCCGTGCAAGACCGCCTGCCCGGCGCACATCGCCGTGCAGGGCTACATCAATCTGGCCGCGCAGGGCCGCTATCTGGACGCGCTCAAGCTCATCAAGCAGGATAACCCGTTCCCGGCCGTCTGCGGCAGCATCTGCAACCGCCGCTGCGAGGAAGCCTGCACCCGCGGCGATGTCGACCGCGCCGTCGCCATCGACGAGATCAAGAAGTTTGTCGCCGAGCAGGAGCTCCAGGCTGACAAGCGCTACATCCCGAAGGTCATCACCCACCGCGGCATCGCCGATCCCTACCCGGAGAAGATCGCCATCATCGGCGCCGGCCCGGCCGGCCTGTCGTGCGCCTACTATCTGGCGAACATGGGCTATGAAAACGTCACCGTGTTTGATAAAAACGAAGTGCCCGGCGGCATGCTGACCCTCGGCATTCCGAGCTTCCGGCTCGAGAAGGATGTTGTCAACGCCGAGATCGAGGTGCTTCGTGAGATGGGCGTGCACTTCCAGTGCGGCGTCGAGATCGGCAAGGATCTCACCATCGACCAGCTGCGTGAGCAGGGCTACAAGGGCTTCTATCTGGCCATCGGCGCGCAGAAGAGCGCACCCATCGGCGTGCCCGGCGAAGAGCTCTCCGGCGTGTACGGCGGTGTGGACTTCCTGCGCAGGGTCAACCTCGGCAAGAAGCCGCGCATCGGCAAAAAGTGCGCCGTCATCGGCGGCGGCAACGTCGCCATGGACGTCTGCCGCACGGCCATCCGCCTCGGCGCGAAGGATACTTACATCATCTACCGCCGCAGCCAGGCCGAGATGCCGGCGGACGCGGAGGAAGTCGCGGAAGCCATGGAAGAGGGCGTGCAGTTCCGCTTCCTGAGCGCACCGGCCGAGATCCTCGGCGAAAACGGCAAGGTCAAGGCCCTCAAGGTCGAGCTCATGGAGCTGGGCGAGCCCGACGCGAAGGGCCGCCGCAAGCCTGTCGGCACCGGCAAGTTCGAGACCATCGAGGTCACGTCCGTCATCGGCGCTATCGGCCAGCGCGTTGACCTCGGCCATATCGCGCCGGAGGCCATGGCCTTCAACCGCAACGGCACCGTCCAGGCCGACGGCGTGACGTATCAGACCGCGCAGCCCGACATCTTCGCCGGCGGCGACGTGGTCACCGGCCCGAAGTTTGCCATCGACGCGATCGCGGCCGGCCGCGAGGGCGCTATCTCCCTGCACCGCTACGTGCATGAGGGCCAGAGCCTGACGCTGGCGCGTGACCCGCGTGAATTCTACGAGCTCGACAAGAAGCAGGCCGTTGTGCCCATCGACTGCTTTGACGCCCCGGCGCGCCAGACCGTCGCCCACGACGCGAGCAAGGCCAAGACGTTCTCGAACGACCGCATCACCTTCACCGAGGCGCAGGTCAAGGCAGAGGCGTCCCGCTGCCTCGGCTGCGGCGTGTCCGTCGTCGACCAGAACAAGTGCATCGGCTGCGGCCTGTGCACCACGCGCTGCGAGTTTGACGCGATCCACCTGCAGCGCGATATGCCGGAGGCCAGCCGTATGTACCGCACCGAGGACAAGATGAAGGCCATTCTGCCGCACATGGTCAAGCGCGCAGCCAAGCTCACCATCAAGGACATCAAGGAAAAGTGCGCGAAGTAAACCCGCCGGAGGAACATACCCATGCATGAACTCGGAACTGTGTTCTATGTCATTCGCGAGGTCGAGCAGGTCGTCGAGGAAAACCACCTGACCAAGGTTGCCAGCGTCACGCTGGAGATCGGCGAGGTCAGCGGCATCATTCCGTACTATCTGACGGACTGCTGGCAGTGGGCGATCCAGAAATCGCAGTATCTGAAAGAGGCGGAGCTGAAGATCGAGACCGTTCCCGCCGTGACCTTCTGCGAGGACTGCAAGCAGACATATCCCACGGTAAAATACGCAAAAATATGCCCGCACTGTAAAAGCGAGCATACCTATCTGGTGTCAGGCAACGAATATAACATCAAAGAGATCGAAGCCTGCTAGCAGCCGCAAAAAGAGCAAACGGGGAACGCTTTTCGGCGTTCCCCGTGTTTTTATATCTCGTCTGCCGGCGCGCTGTCGATCGGGATCTGGATGATCTCCAGCCGGCGGCGGGCGGCGTATTCGAGCGTGCGGGCCGTGCCGCCGGGCCGGCCGTCAAATGCCGCGATGAGGATGCGCGAGGCATCGACCATGTAGCGGTTGCGGCGCATCATGCACCCGGGGGTGTAGGCCTCCTGTACGAGCGTCTGATAGTCGCACTGGCGCAGGTCGTAGGCATAGCGCTCGCGCAGCTCCGGCCGCCAGCGGTCGGCCTGGCCGGCGAAGGGGATGGCCGCCTCGATCGTGACCTCCGGGTGCTGCAGGCGCAGATAGCGCGCAGCGTCGAAAAAATACAGGTCGCAGCCGTTGGCCATGCCGCAGATGAAGTGGCGGATGCCGGCGGCGTAGACGGCGTCCACGGCGTCGAAGAGCTGCTGCTGCAGCTTGCGGCAGCGGGGGTCGTTCTCGTCGCTGCCCCAGGGCAGCTTGTATTCCCGGTGGCCGGTGAAGCAGCAGGTGTTTTCGCGCTCGGGCATGGCGGCGCCTCCTTTCGGTGGTGGCCTCCATTGTACGCGCCCGGAGCGCTGCTGTCAAACCTTTCCTGCAAAAAAGTACTTGCATTCTTTTCCCACTGTGCTATAATACAGACAGTAAAACAACTGAATCGAGATGTCTTCGGGGCAGGGTGTAATTCCCGACCGGCGGTGATAGTCCGCGAGCCGAGCAAGGTTGAATCGGTGCAATTCCGATACCGACAGTATAGTCTGGATGATAGAAGATGTTACGAACCTCCATTGTTCGCAGCGCCTGAAGGACATGTTCTTTCAGGTGTTTTTCATTCCATGGAGGTGTTTTGTCATGTTGAAAGAAAACCTGTCCTTTGTTGGTATCTGCGTGCTTGTGTTCGCGGCATTGCTCGGCCTTGCGTATCTGTTTGAGCGCACGGTCTGCCGTGATCTGCAGCGCCGCAGCCGCAGCCGCAACATCAGCTATGTGGCCATGTTCTCCGCCCTCGGCGGCGTGCTCATGCTGCTCGAGATCCCGCTGTTTTTTGCGCCCGGCTTCTATAAGATGGACCTGAGCGAGCTGCCGGTGCTCATGAGCGCGTTCTATCTCGGACCTGTGGCCGGTGTTATCACCGAGCTGCTCAAGGTGCTGCTCAAGCTCCTGCTCAAAGGCACGAGCACAGCCTTCGTCGGCGACTTTGCCAACTTCGTCGTCGGCTGCACGTTCGTCCTTCCCGCCGCTGTCATCTACCACCACCACAAGACCCGCCGCACCGCCATCATCGGCATGGCCGTCGGCACGCTGTGCATGACGGTCTTCGGCAGCCTCTTCAATGCCCTGTACCTGATCCCGAAGTTCGCCGAGCTGTTCCACCTGCCGATCGATCAGATCGTCGCCATGGGTACGGCCGTGAACAAGGGCATCACCAGTGTGCCGACGCTCGTGCTGTTCGCCGTCGTCCCGTTCAACCTCATCAAGGGCATCGTCGACTCGGCGCTGACGTATCTGCTGTATAAGCGCGTGGAGTTTCTGCTCTTCCCGGAGCTGCGCAAGAAGGAGAAAGTCCAGCCGCAGGTCAAGTCGAAGAATCCCACCCCGCAGCACTGAGATCGTACATAAAAAACCGCCTGCAGGCGTCAGCCTGCGGGCGGTTTTTCATCTGTGCAGCTGCGGCGCACCGCGCGCAGCAGCAAGGTGAAGCTGAGCGTGAAGTTCACGCACTCGTTGAAATACAAAATGAAGATGTACCCCGCCAGCCCGAACCGCGGCAGCAGCACCCACACGAGCACTACGCCGAGCGTGGCGTCGAGCACATTGATGGCCATGCAGCGCGTCTGCTGGCCGAGCCCGCGCAGGCAGCCGTCGGTCACGGTGTCGAGATACATCACCGGCACGAGCGGCGCCAGCAGCCGGATGTACCGTCCCGCGTCGTCCGAGTGGTAGATCAACCGCCCGAGCGGCCCGGAAAACGCCAGCAGCAGCACGGCCGTACCGCACGCGAACAGCAGGCACCGGTACAGCAGTGCGCGCACCAGCCGCCGGATGTCCCCGCACCGGCCGGAGACCTGCGCCGTCGTCAGCTCCGGCACGAGCAGATCCGCCAGCGCGTACAGCAGGCACGAGGGGAAGAGCACCACTGGCAGCGCCATGCCGTGCACGATGCCGTAGCCCGCGAGCGCGCGGTCGGCCGTTAGACCGGAGCTTTTGAGCCCGCGCGGGATGAGCAGGTGCTCCAGCGTCGTGAGCGACGTGCGCGCATAGGCCGACACCGCCAGCGGCAGTGCCACGGAGAGCATCCGCCGCGTCAGGTGCGGCACGGTGTCGCCGCCGCGGCGGTATTTGCGCCGGTCGAGCGCGTACATCGCCGTCATCAGCAGCAGCGACACCACGTCTGCGCACGCGCCGCCCGCCGTGACGGCGGCGCAGCTCTGCTCCAGGTCGCCGGCGGCCGCAAAGGACAAAAACCACATCACGCACGTGATGCTCACCAACTGCTCGATCAGGTGCACGAGCGTCGGCTTCCACACACGGCCGGAGGCAGTGAAATATCCGTCCATGACCGACGAGAGCGAGATGCACGGCAGGCTGATGCTCGTGATGCGCAGCGAGCGCACCGTGCGCGCGTCGCCGATCCAGAGAAAGCCCACGGGCTCGGCCAGAAAATACACCATCGTACCCGCGCACAGGCCGAAAAACAGCGCGTAGCACGCGCACCGGCGCATCGCGCCCGTGACGCCCGCGCCGCGCTCGAGCCCCATCTCCTCAGAGATCAGGCGCGTGGTAGCAAAGCGGATGCCTGAGATGGCGAAGGTTGCAAACAGCACGCTCACCGACATGACGAGCTGGTACAGCCCGATGCCGGCCGCGCCGATGCGCCCGACGATCCACGCCTGAAAGACGAGCCCGATGCAGCGCATCACGATCGACGAGCCGGTCATGAGCGCGGTGTTGACGATGAGCCTGTGATTTGTGTGCACGCGCGCGACCTCCCGACGCAGTTTGTACCACTCTATGGCGCGGGAGGGAAAAACATGCCGCCTGCAAACCTATGCACAAGGACAAAATCATGGAGCAGCGGGGGAGCCCGAGGGGGCAAGGCCCGTCTCGGATAAAATCCAGCGCTTGTCTCAAAGCCCGAGCAGGACTTTGGGACAAAACGCATGCCGCCCGGCGTTCGCCGGGCGGCATGCGTTTTGTGTTCTTCAGGTGTGCAGATCGGTCTTGATCTTCGTCGTGGAGATCTCGGGCGTGCGGGGGAGGTAGACGACCTCGCATTTGTCCTTCAGGAAGTCGAACTTGCCCTTCCAGTCGTCGCCCATGACGAACACATCCACGTGGTATTTGTCCACGTCGGTGATCTTCTGATCCCAGCTCTCCTCCGGGATGACGAGATCGACATAGCGGATCGCCTCGAGCATCCGCTTGCGGTCCTCGTAGGAGAAGTAGCTCTTTTTGCGCTTCTCGTTCCAGTTGAATTCGTCCGTGCTCAGGGCCACGATCAGGTAATCGCCCTGCTCCCTGGCGCGGCGCAGGAGGTTGATGTGCCCGTAGTGCAGCAGGTCAAAGGTGCCGTAAGTGATAACACGTCTCATGTGTGTTCTCCTTCCCGGAGGCGCTCGGCCAGAAACGCGGCGACGCGCTCGGCGGAGTGCCCGTCTGTGTATTGGTTGGTCAGCTTCGTGAGCTGCAGGCGCTTGGCCCGCAGCGGATCATCGCCCGCGGCGAGCTGCTCGAAAAACGTGCGGAAATCGTCCGGCGTGTCGAGCAGGGCCGCGCTCTCGCGCAGCGGCTGCGGGTCGATGGCAAAGCCCGGCTGCTTGGCGTAGGCGTCGATGTCCTCGAACGTCAGCCCCACGGGCTTGCCCGTGAGCAGATAGTCAAACAGCACGGAGGAATAGTCCGTGATGAGGGCATCCGTGCAGGCGAGAAATTCGTAGGACGTGATGCCGTGCGCGGCAAAGAGCCCGTCGTCGATGAAGCGGAGGTGGCTCAGCTCCAGCGCGCGGATGTGCGCGAGGTCCTGCGCCGGGTGGGGCTTGACGATCACGAGCGTGTTTGTCGCCCGCGCAGCCTCGTTCACGGCTGCGGCCGCCGCCGGGTCATGGATGACGGGGATGGAGATGTCCGTCGTCGCGACGAGGCTGTTCTTGTGCTGCCGGTACGTGGGATACCAGACGACGAAGCGGTCAAACTCCGCGCCGAAGATGTCCTTCAGGTCGCATTTGTGCGTGAACAGGTCGTCGTTGCGCGGGAAGCCGAGCGTGACGAGCTTTTCCGGCGGGATGTGAAATTCATAGCTGTTCACGGCGTCAAAAAACGGGGCCTGACTCAGCGCCCAGTCGGTCGTCGGGTCGCAGAAATAGTAGTCGTGCACGCTCTTGAGCGGGCTGCCGTGCGTCAGGTATAGATGCACGGTCTCCGGTCGGAGCTTCTGGAGCTGGCCGTTGCAGTCCACGATGGCAGCGGCGCGGGCGCGCAGCCAGAACAGCCGCAGCAGCGCCCATGTTCCCCGCGTGCCGGCAAAGGACACGTTCTTTTCATGCACGTTCCGAAAAGCGGCCGGATCCGGCACGACCCACACGAGACGGTACCGGTCGTTCCAGCCCTGGGCCAGCAGCGTCCGGTACAGGGCGCCGGTGTTGTCACCGAGGGGCGGCGCGCTCTCGAGCAGGATGACCGGCTTGCCGGGCAGCAGGCTCAGCAGCCGCACGAGCAGGCGTTTCAAGCGTTGTTTCATTTTCTCAGCACCTTTCGCACCATGCCGCCGACGAGGGCCTTTTCATATCCGTTCATGGACAGCAGCCACACGGAGGCACAGTAGATCGCTGTGTAGACGATGATGCCGCCGAGCAGCATCGGAATACTGTAGAGGTTTACAAACAGCATCATCAGCACGCCGCACGCGGCGGGCGGCAGCAGGCCGAGCGTCATGCGCCCGATATTTTTCCAGAACACGGTCACGTCGATGTTCAGCCGCCGCTGATAGAAGATGTTCATCACGAGTCCGTTTGCCAGCGCGACGGCGACGGCCGTGCCGATCGCGCAGCCGATCGCGCCGAGGTACTGGCACAGCCAGATGCTGATGGCGAGGTTGCCGATGGCCATCGCCCCGTAGATGATCGAGCGGTACTTGTGCAGATTCTGCGCGCGCTGCATCTCGATGCCGAGGTTTTGCGTCAGCGGCACCATGCCGGGGATGATGAGCAGCAGCACGATGATATACGCATCGTCATAGCCCGGTCCGGCCCAGAAATAGATAAACGGCTTGCCAAAGAAGATGATGCCCGTGCACACGAGCGACAGGATCAGAAACTGGATGCGCCCCACGCGCACGAACAGCTCCGTGAGCACGGTGCGCAGGCGCGCTTTGTCGTCCTTGTTGTCCTGCACGAGCTGGTGGATGCGCGGCGTGAACACGGACGACACCGCCGTCGAAAACGAGATGAAGTACGTGTGCAGCTGCTGGCCGACGGCGTAGACCGCCGTGGCGGCCGTGCCGCAGTAGCGCGTGATGATGAGCTTGTCGAGGTTGTTGTTGACCTGGTCGACGACCATGTTGATGGCGATGAAGCCAGAGAACACAGCAATGTCCTTGAGCACGGCGCCGTCAAAGTTCCGGAACGAGACCCGAATGTGCAGCTTGCCGAAGCAGTAGATCAGCCGCAGCACGTCCACGAATACCGAGATCGTCACCGTGACGACGACCATGCCGATCGAGCCGTAGCCCGCCAGCAGCACCGGCAGCGTCACGAGCGGGGACACGACCGTGCGCAGGATCTCCGTCGCCTTCAGGAACACGAACTGCTCCTGCGCGCTGATGATGTTGCTGAACACGCTCATCGGGAAGCTCACGGCGAGGTTCGCCGTCAGCAGCAGCATGAGGATGCGCGCCGTGTGGTACTCGGCGTCCGTCAGGCCGGTCTTGAACACCATCTCCAGATGGAACGTCAGGTACAGGCCGCACGCGAGCGCAACGAGCCCGATGACGGAAAACACGATCAGGAACAGGCTGTTGAGCCGCGCAATCTTATCGTCCGCCTTTTCCTTGCGGTAGAGGATGTAATAGCGCACGTAGCTGCCGCCGAAGCCGAGACTGAGCACCGACAAAATGGCGATCGTCGAGGCGACGGTGGAGTACAGGCCGTACTCGCTCTTGCCGAGGATGCGCAGCATGAACGGCGTGTAGGCGACCGAGACGATGATGTTGAGCGTCATCTGCACATACGTGAGCAGAGAGCCGGAACGCAGTTGATTGTGATGCTTCATAGTGTCAGTGTCCGGCGGCGGCGAACAGCAGGTGCACCGCCCGGTACTGCTTCTTCCCGAGCAGGGACAGCACCAGCTTCTTGCGCGCCGGATAGCCTTTCAGATAGGGGTTGTGCCGGTAGTCGGGGAAGCGCGCGGCGGTAAAGTCCAGCAGCTGCGGCAGCAGTGGGTGCGCGCTCTGCGCCTTGAGAATGCGCACGGACGCATCGTAGAGCACATTGTCCACGCAGAGCTTACCGAGCTCGTTTTCATACTGCTCGAACAGGCCGCGCGCCTGATACCACGTCAGCACGTCGTCGATCGCGTCCATGATTTCGGCGTTGGCGTCGAGCGCGCGCTTGGTCACGGAGCCCTCATGCTGCCGGTAGAGGTAGAGCACGTCCGGCAGGATCACAACGGATCTTGCCGCCGTGAGCATCTTGCGCGTCATGCACAGATCCTCGCCCCAGCCGCGGGCGCGAAAGCGGATGCCCGTGTCCGTGAACAGGGTGCGCCGCCAGGCCGCGATGCAGGCCGACGGGCGGTTGAGCAGCAGGGCAGGCGTCTCCTGAAGTGTCAGCGGCGTATGCAGCGGCAGGTCGTCGGTGAACACCGCGCCGTCGTTGTCGCCGGTCATGCGCAGACCGAAATAGCACACGTCGGCCTGCGTCTCGTCCAGTGCGGCGGCCAGCACGGTGAACGCCTCCGGCGTATAGCTGTCGTCACTGTCGAGAAAGAGCACATAGTCGCCCTGCGCGAGCGGGAGCGCCGCGTTGCGCGCGTCGCCTGCGCCGCCGTTGGGCTTGTGCAGCACGCGGATGCAGTCCGGATGTTCGCGCGCGAGCGTGTCGCACAGCGCGCCACTCTCGCCGTCGGTTGAGCCGTCGTCCACGAGCAGAACCTCAAAGTCCGCGCCGGTCTGTCCCAGAACGGAGTCCACGCCCTCGCGCAGGTATTCCCAGCCATTATAGACCGGGATGATGACACTGAATTTCATAGCTTCCTCCAGTCCGGGCGCTCAGCCGAGCTTGTCCTTGACGGCAAAAAGTGCCCGCACGGTGCGGTATTTGCGCTGCCGCAGCAGGCGCAGGATCAGCTTGTGGCTGCGGGAGAGCTGCGCAAGCAGGGGATTGTCGAGATAGTCCGGGAACTGCGTCTGCACATAGTCCTGAAAGCGGTCGAGCAGTTCGCTCTCCGGGTCCACGCGCAGCACGCGCACCGAGGCCGCGAGCAGCACGTGATCTACCGCCAGGCGCGACAGCTCGTTGTAGTAGCGCTCGAACAGGCCGTTTTCGCGGTACCAGTCGAGGAGGTTGTCAAAGGCTGTGAACAGCTCGGCATTGCGTGCCGTGTTCGTGTTGCGCGTGATGGAGTTGGTGCGGTCAACGTAGTAATACAGGATGTCCGGCACGAAGGCGGCGCTTTTGGCCAATGCCAGCAGCTTCACGGACGTGCACAGATCCTCGTACCAGATGCGCGCCGGGTAGCGCACGCCGGAATCCAGAAACAGGCTGCGCCGCCAGATGCGACTCCAAGGGGAGGGCATGGTCTGCATCAGCTCGGGCGTGTCGGCAAGGGTGAAGGTGCGGTCGGTCGGCAGGGGATCCACAAGCTCCTTGACCACGACGCCGTTTGCTTCCAGCGCCGCGCCGAAGCCAATGATGTCGCTGCCGAAGCGGGCGACGGCGTCGGCAAGAACGCGGAACATGTCGGGGGCGATGTAGTCGTCACTGTCGATGAAGATCAGGTACTCGCCCTGCGCCGCCTCGATGCCGACGTTGCGCGCCTCACCCACGCCGCCGTTCGGCTTGTGGATGGCGCGGATGCGCTCCGGGTGCGCCGCGGCATAGCGGTCGCAGATTTCGCCGCTCTCGCCGTCGGTCGAGCCGTCGTCGATGAGGATGACCTCGTAGTCTTCAAAATCCTGCGCCAGCACGGAGTCGATGCACTTGGGCAGGTAGTCCTTGACGTTGTAGACCGGGATGACAACACTGAAAATCATGCGCGTTTCTCCTCTCCGTCCGGCAGGGCGTCCGGCTGTTCACTGCGCATCTGCGTCAGGTAATAGACCACGGCCAGCAGCACCGACATGTAGATCGAGGCGTTCGGCCGCCGCAGCACGCCGGCAGTGAAGTAGGCGTACACCAGACACAGGCACAGCCCGATGCCGAAGGCACCGGCCTCCACCGTGAAGTATTTGCGGAAATCTTTGATCAGGCACTTGACGATCAGGTACAGGAAATAACCGATGAAGGCGACCATCATGGCCAGACCTACCCAGCCGTAGAGGAAGCAGATGCCGTGAAAATCGTTCTCCACGTCATAAATCTCGCCGTCAAAGGCCATGCGGCCGAGCTCCATGCCGAACAGGCGAGAGGTGAACGGCTGCTCGTCGAGCAGCATCTCGCAGAAGACGATCTTGCGGTGGCGGGTCGCCGTGATGTCCGTGACCTGATCGGAATAGCCGTAGGCGGACATGACGCGCGCCGTGCCGAAGCGCTGGCACATGTTCGGGGAGTAGAAATTATAGATCGTGCACAGGGCGTGGTAGCGCTCTTCGGGCGTGACGGTGGAAGTGCCGGTTTTGTTGCCCTCGGCGCGCTGGATCATGCGTTCGGCGTCGTTCTGCTTGTAGCTCATGGCCTCGTTGTAGCGGTTCTGGTTGATATACATGGGCGACTGCTTGTAGGTCGCGCAGCACGCGGCGAGGATGAGCACCAGCACGGCAATGTAGCGCTTGGAGGTGCGGGCCTTGCCGGTCAGCACCAGCACGACCGGCACGCCCAGCGCGGCCACGGCGATCGAGAAGAATGCCAGACGCGTGCCCATGAGATAGAGCTGCGCCAGCGCGGCGACGCTCGTGACCGTGAACAGCAGGAAGTTCTTTCTGCGGTAGCACAGCAGGATGACGATGGGCGCGAGAATGCTCATGATCGCGCTCTGTGCATTGCCGAACGAGTACCAGCCGAGAATGCCAACGTTGGTGGACTGATAGGTCGCCGAGGAGGTGTGTGTGAGCACGCTCACGACGACCGAGGCCGTGATGATCCAGAAGTCGAGCATCAGGCCAGTCTCAAACGCGCGGTAGCACTTTTCGTTTGCCCGCAGAAACGAGATGAAGCACAGCACGAACAGCGGCATCTGCACGACGCGCACAAAGTTGGTCAGGTCATAGACGATGCGCTGGTAGCCGACGATGAAGCAGGAGATGCAGTGTCCGACGAGCAGGAAGGCACAGGCGGCGATGGCGATGCCGTAGACCTTCTTGCGCGACGAGGTCACAAACCCGAGCACGCACACAACGGCGAATACGGCGAAGCGCAGCAGCAATGTGATCGTGTTGCTCATACCGAGCCGGTCCGTCCAGAAGGATAGGATGTCCATCAGCGGCTGCAGGATCAGAAGGATCATCAGAAACTTCGGCAGCATCGGCGCGAGCCGCTCGCGCAGGGAGTGTTTTTCTTCGGACATATCAGTTCTCCTTTGAGTCGTCGTAATCTCTGATATAGATCAGGTACCAGATGGATGCCAGAATCAGGCAGAGATAAAAAGATGCATTTGGGCGGCGCAGTACGCCGGCGGTGTTATAAATGTGGGCGAGGGCGGTGCACAGCGCAACGCCGCAGGCGCCGGCCTCGACCGTGAAGTAACGCCTGGCATTGCGGATGAGCGCGCACACGATGATGACCAGGAAATACCCCAGAAAAGCCAACAGGCACGCAAGCCCCGCCCAGCCGTACAGATACGCGATGCCGTGGAAGTCATTTTCCACGTCATAGCAGTACCCATGGTAGGTCATCTCGTCGTAGCTCAGGCCGAACAGGCGGCTGGTAAGCGGCTCGGTGTTCAGCATCAGGCGGCAGTAGTTGATCTTGATCGTGCGGACATTCGTGATGTCGGCAGCTTTGGTGGAGTATCCGTACATTTCCGCCGTGGCCTCGAGTCCGTAGCGCTCGACAGTCCCGCCGAGGTACTCGTCATAGGCGTAGGTGAGGTAGGCATACCCCTGATCCCCGAATTCCGCCTTGCCCTGCGCGACCAGCCGGTCGATGTTCTCCTGCTTGCGCACGGCGTTGGCCGCAACGGCCTGCTGGTTGCGGTGCATGGGGGACACGGTGTAGCCCGCCGCGCAGACGGCGGCACACAGCAGCAGCACGGCGCAGACCTTTGCGCTGCCGCGCTTTGTGAGCGCAAGCGTGATGACCATGCCGATCGTCGTCACGAACAGGGACATATAGGCCAGACGTGTCGCAAAGCAGAATAGTTCCGCGAAGCCGACGACGGCGATGGGCAGCCAGCGCCGGATCTGCCCGCTGCGCAGTGCCGGACACAGCGCGAGCGGCACGAGCATCGACAAAATCGCGCTCTGGCTGTTGGCAAAGTAAAACCACCCGCACAGGCCGATGCGCTTGTCCGGATACGTATAGGGATTTGTGCCGGTCAGTGCGCTGAGCAGCGCGACAGTGGCGATGATCCAGAAGGCGATGGTGATCCCGCGCTCCAGGCTGGCAAAGCCTTGCCGGCAGCAGCGCAGGAATGTGATAAAAGCGATCGTAAACAGCGGCAGCTGCGCGAAGCGGATGAAGTTGGTCGCGTCGGAGATCAGGTTCGCGGTCGTGAATGGAGCGTTGGCGCGCAGGCACGCCAGCACGTGCCCCGCATAGAGTGCGGCGCACACGGCAGCGGCGATCCAGTAAAAGCGCCGGCGTTCCGAGAGCACGAAGCCCGTGAGCATGACGCCGAGAAAGATCAGCAGGCGCAGCGACAGCGTCAGCTTGCTGCCCCAGGCCAGATCCTGCGTCCAGAATGACAGCACATCCAGCAGCGGCTGCGCCGCGCAAAGGCCGACAAGCACGCCGGGCAGCCAGTGCGGACAGGCCCTTTCCTGCGGCGATAACGATTGCATAGTTTTTCCTCTTTTTCTCTCAGGATAGTTACACTCAATCATACGCTTTTTTCGCGGTCAGGTCAACCGGCGCGGCCGTTTATTCATATATTTTTAGAGAATAAGAGAATATAGTATGCAGACACCCCCGGACGGAGATAAACTCCGGTCGGGGGTGTCTGTCGTGTCGGATCACAGCAGCTTGTCCGCCTCGTGTGCATAGCTGCAGATGAGCTTGTCGAGCAGGCGCTGCAATTCGGCGGCCTTCGGGTCTGTGACCGCCTGCGCATGCAGGCGGTGCAGGCCGTCGATGGCCTCCTGGCTCAGGCCGAGGGAGCTGTAGACGTCGCTCTCGCCGGCGCGCTGCGCATCGGCGTCGTCGGCTGCTTCGTCAAAGCCGAGCAGGAAGTTCGGCGTCGTGCGGAAATACCGCGCGATGCGGCTCACGACCAGTGCCGACGGCACCGTGACCTCGCGCCGGTCGTTCGGCTTGAGATACTTGCGCACGGCCGGGCGGCTGATGTCGATCTCATCGGCCAGCTCCTGCGTGTTGACGGGCTTGCCGTACACGTTGTTGCCGTTCATCAGATAGGTCAGCCGGTCACGGAACACGCTGCCGAAACCGCCGGCGGCCTCGTCGTTGTCTTTGCCCATGAAAACGCCTCCCGTTCCAGAAAGCAAAGTTTTTCTAATTTTTTTCAGAAAAAGACTTGACAAACCCGTAGAAATGGTTTATACCAAAGTTACGTTAATCAAAAACGAAACTTTGGTTTCTTACTACAGGCCGAATCAAGCTTTTCTGACCCTCAGTAAAGCACAACCGGCCGCAAAAGTCAAGACATACTCCCCCAAAACGACAAGGAGGTATCGCTATGAGCAAAGATCGTGATCTCATTTTTGATATGACCGAGGACCCGGAGGTCCTGACGTACCCCGCAGCGGACAATGAACCGCTGCAGCTCGGTGGTGTGGGCGACGATGCGGCCGTCGATGCGGCCGCCGCCGCGGACCGCCAGGTGACGACGCCGGGCGACGTGCACGTCGCCCCGCAGATGCCTGCGCCGATCGACGGCACGCTGCGCCAGTTTGCGCTGCGCGTACCGAGCGTGATCGACGAGTGCAGCGGCATCATGGTGTTCGGCAAGCGCATCAAGTCGCTGGTGTTCTCGACCGACCTGGCCATCATCCGCAATGTCAACGCCGACGCGGTGTTTGCGGTCTACCCGTTCACGCCGCAGCCGGTCATCACGCAGGCGCTGCTCATGGCGAGCGACCTGCCGGTGTTCGTCGGTGTCGGCGGCGGGCTGACGACGGGCAAGCGCGTCGTGAACCTCGCCATGTATGCCGAGATGCAGGGCGCGACCGGCGTGGTTGTCAATGCGCCGACGCCGGGCCGCATCCTCAACCGCATCCGCAGCAGCGTCGACGTGCCGGTCGTGGTCACGGTGGCCAATGCCGACACGAACTACCGCCACCGCATCGAGGACGGCGCCGCGATCCTGAACGTAGCCGCCGGCGCGCAGACGCCGGAGATCGTGGCCGAGATCCGCGAGCGTTTCCCGGACTACCCCATCCTTGCGACCGGCGGAGCGGATGACGAGAGCATCCGCGCCACCATCCGCGCCGGCGCCAACGCCATCATCTGGACGCCGCCGACCAGCGGCGAGCTGTTCCGCGACGTTATGAAAAACTACCGCGAGGGCAAGCCGCACCCCTGATCCGACATCGCTTTTTGCTTTCTCTTTCTGTTATCCAAGCGGAAGGACGCATCCATTCGGATGCGTCCTTTTGTTGTCTTGTTTTGTCCTTCAGAGCCGGCAGAGCATGGCGCACGCTTGCTCGCGGGTCGCGCTGCCGCGCGGGCAGAAGCTGCCGTCGGGCATGCCGTTGATGACGCCGGCACGCTGCAGCGCCTGCACGGCGGGCAGTGCATAGGCGGCAATGTCGGCTTCATCCGTGAACGTCACGGCCGCATTGTCCGTGCCGAGCACGATGCCGAACTGCTGCGCATAGCGGTCGAGCATCACGGCCATGTCCTGGCGCGAAATATTGGCATTCGGCGCAAATTCGGTGCTCAAAATGCCGTAGACGATGCCGTTGGCAGCCGCCCAGTTGACGTAGGGCGCATACCATGCGTCGGCCGGCACGTCCTCAAACCCGGCACTCCGGTATTCGGAGACGTCCGCGCCCTGCAGTCTGGCGAGCATCTTCACGAACTGGGCGCGCGTGACGTCGCCGGTCGGGACGAAGGTCGTCGGGGTCATGCCGTCGATCACGCCGGCTTCATAGAGCTGCCTGATATACGAATAGCTCCAGCGGCTGGCCGCCACGTCCGTGAACGGGAAGGGCTGCACCTCCGGCTGCCCGGAGCCGTAGGTGCCGTAGATATCGTCCATCAGGTTTCGATAGAACAGGTGCGTCTCGATGACGCTCTTGTTGGCGATGCCGCCGACGAACTGCATATGGTCGGCGCGCGTGACAGGCATGACGTACCAGATGCCGGGCCGGAAGGTGATGTCGGAATAGCCGTCATAGTTAATCCAGCCCTGCGTACCGTCGCGCTTGAGGCACTCGGTGGTGTTTTTGTCCGTCGTGGTCGGGTAGAGCGCGGACACGGTGTTGACAAGGCCGTCGTTCGGCAGCCAGCTCCGGTCGATGTAGATGCCGCCGGCGGTGTACTTGTCATAGTACTTGCCCATGTTGATCGAGCCGGGCATCATCAGCGCGGACATACCGTTCGACGGGATGGCCGACACGGTGGGGTAGTGGTTGCCGGTGAGCGGATCGGTCGAGGTCTGGTCGCCCGCGTAGGAGAAATAGTAGACGTTCGGCTGGATCTCGATGCCCTTGTTGATCTCGAGCGATTTGTCGATCGTCAGGTCGAGGAAGGCGTTGTCGTTGTGCGACAAAAAGTCGGATCTCAGCACGCGGTCAAGCGCCTGGGCAAATGTCTCGTTGTCGTCCTTGCGGATGCCGAACTGGTCGAGCTGGAAGTCGTACACGCCCTTGAGCGACGACAGGCCCAGCGCCTTGGCGGCGCCTGTGGCCAGGTTGGCGGCGAGCTTCGTGAAATCGCTGTTGGCCTCAATGAACGTCGTGCCGTTGTGCGGCGCGGCGATGGCGGTCAGCGAGTGGACCCAGCTGCCCTTGCCGCCGAGGAAAAACGGGCTCGGGGCCACACCGGCGGCTTTGGCCGCGGCGACCTCCTCCGGGCAGCCGTTGGTAAGGATCTCGAGGAACAGGCGCGTCGTCGCGCCGCCGAAGCTGTGGCCGACGAGGTTCACGGCACGCTCTGTGCCCCAGCCGTCAAAGAGCGGCTGCTCGTAGTCAATGCCGTAGCGGTCGTGGCCGAAGTCCTGAGAATGCTTGACGCCGTAATCCGTGCGTGTGCCGACGAGCTGCGCATAGAGCTCGCACGCGCGATCCCATGCGCTCGAGATCGGGCCGACGGAGGCGGCGTAGGTCTCATAGCCCTGCGTGGCCAGATAGTCCGGCAGACTGCCTGTGGTCATGCCCCAATAGGGCATGATGCGGTTGATCTTGTCGCGCTGCCCCCAGCCCATCAGGCCGTGCACGAACACGACCGGGTCGTCTGAGCGGGCCTGGGTATTCGCGGCGGCAGCCGGGATCACGCATAGGCTCAGCGTGAGCACGAGCGTGAGCAGCAGGGACAAAAATCTGCGCGTTTTGTTCATAATAACCTCCAGTCAAGTGATTGTTTCCGCATTAAAAATTCTCACAGTAACCGGCAATTTGTGTACATTATATCGGGACAGAGTGTCATTTGCAAGACAATTTATAGGACAACGGCAGAGAATTGTGTAAAAACTTTCCCCGCGCGGCAGCGCGGGGAATTTCAGTCGTCCAATTCGGTAAATCGATCCCACGGATAGCAGTCCGGCGGCTGCTGCTCAAAGTAGAGCACCTCGCCGGTTTCTGGGTGGGCAAAGTGCAGACAGTGCGACCAGAGTGCGATCGGCCCGTCATCGGGCAGCGTGCTGTACTTTTTGTCGCCCCAGAGCGGCAGACCGCGTGCGGAAAACTGGCAGCGGATCTGGTGCGTGCGCCCGGTCTGCAGATAGATGCGCACGAGCGAGAGCTCTGCGCGCGTGCCGAGCACTTCGTAATCGAGCACGGCCTCCTGCACGCCCTTGGCCATCTTATCCGTGACGTAGGTCTTACGCTCGTTCGGGACGCGCCGCAGCAGGTCGCGGTACGTGCCCTGCAGGGCGTCCGGCTCCCCGTGCACGACGGCGAGATACGTCTTGCCGAAGTCGTGCTCGCGGATCTGCGCCGAGAGCTTCGACGCGGCCGCCGGGGTGCGCGCGAGTACCATCAGTCCGCTGACCACGCGGTCGAGCCGGTGCACGGTGCGCACGCAGGCCTTCGGGTCGCCGAGCGCCTGCCGCACCAGCTCGGGCACGCCGCCCGGTTCGTCCGTGGACAGCACGCCTGCCGGCTTGATGCACACGAGAATGCTGTTGTCCTGATAGAGAATGTCCATGTCGTCGCCTCGTTTCGGTGTCTGCCGTGAGTATACCACACCGGCGGCGCGCGGGCAATGAAAAAGCGGCGGTCATTGCGTTTTCGCCTCCGGCCGGTAAAACGGGATGCTCAGCGCCATGACGGCCGCGAACACGCTCAGGTAGGCGAGTACGTCCCGGCCGTGCGACACGATGGCCGCCGCGCAAAAGAAGATGCAGCACGCGATCGACAGCGCCGGCATGACAAAGCGCTGAAAGACGCCGAGCGTCGTTTCCCTGCGCATGCCGATGACGATGCCGACGACGAGCGCGATCGCCGTCGGCAGACCGTATTTTTTCTGCAGATCGTTTCCCATGGCGTCTCCCTCCGCTGCGTGTGTGCAGAGAGATTTTACGCACCGCCGCCGGGAGAATCCAAGGGAAGCGTGCGCAGAATATGAAAAATGCCCATCCGGATCGCTCCGGATGGGCAAAATTCTGGCTTGTGGGATGCGTTACAGCGCGCACAGCACGATGCAGGCCTGCTCGCGTGTCGCGGTGGCGTACGGCTGGAAGCTGCCGTCCGGCATGCCGTTGATGACGCCGGCGCGGTGCAGCGCCTGCACGGCGGGCAGGGCGTAGGCCGCGACGCTGCCCTCGTCCGTGAAGGCAGTGACCGTCTTCTGGTCAAGCTGCACGCCGAAGTGCTGCGTGTAGTTATAGAGCATGACGGCCATGTCCTGACGCGAGATCGTCGTATTCGGATCAAACGTCGTGGCGCTCGTGCCGTTGACGATGCCGTTCGCGGCCGCCCAGTTGACGTAGGGCGCGTACCAGCTGCCTGCCAGCACATCGGCAAACGGGCCGGACGCATAGCCGGACACGTCAGCGTTGGCGAGCCGGGCGATCATGGTCACGAACTGCGCGCGCGTGACGTTCGCGGCCGGGGCAAAGGTCGTGGCGGTCATGCCGTTGATGACACCGGCATCATACATTTCCTTGATGTACGAATAGCTCCAGCGGCTCTCGGCCACGTCCGTGAACGGCAGGCCGGCGGGCTGACCCGGCGTGGTCGGCGCCGAGGTCACGTGGGAGAGATTGCCCATCAGGCTCAGGTAGAACTGGCGCAGGGCCGTTGTGCTCTGCGAGGACAGGTTGGGCACCGGCATACCGGCAATGAAGTTGCCGTGGTCATAGTGGCGCACGGGCATCACGTTCCACACGCCGGGCTGATAGCTGACGTTGGAGTAGCCGTCGCGCTGGATATAGCCGGTCTGGCCGCTCTTGGTCAGGCACTTTCCGGCGCTGTTGGTCGGGTACAGGGCCGAGACGGTGTTCACAAGGCCGTCGTTCGGCGCCCAGCTCTTGTCGATCTGGAAACCGCCGGCAGTCGTCTGGTTATAATAGCTGCACATCTGGTTTGCAAACGGCACGAACAGCGGCGTCATATCGGCGGCCGACGTGCGCTCGCCGGTGAGGGCGCTCTGGCGCGTCTTGTCGCCGGCGTAGGAGAAGTAGTACACATTCGGCTGGATCTCAATGTCGTCGTTGAGCTCCAGCGCGCGGTCGATCGTCAGGTCACGGAACACGTTGTCGTTGTGCGACAAAAAGTCCGAGTGCAGCACGCGGTCGAGCGCCTCAAGCACGGTCTCACCGTCTTTGCGGTAGAAGCCGAACTGCTCGAGCTGGAAGTCGTACACGCCCTTGAAGTCCGAGATGCCGAGCAGCTTTGCCATGGTGGTCGAGACCTCGGCGGCGAACTGCGTCATGTCGCCGCAGCATTCGAGGAAGGTCGTGCCGTTGTGCGGGGCTGCCAGCGTCGTCAGCGAATAGACCCAGTCGGCCTTGCCGCCCTGGAAAAACGGGGAGACCTCCGTGCCGTCGGCCTTGGCCGCAGCCTGCTCCTGCGCAGAGCCGTCGGCCAGAATGTCCAGGAACAGGCGGATCGTCGCGCCGCCGAAGCTGTGGCCGACGAGGTTGATCTTCTTGTCCGCGCTCCAGCCTTCAAACAGCGGCTTGTCATACGTCACGCCGTAGCGCGCGTGGCCGTATTCGGCCGCGTGGGCCGCGCCGTAGTCAACGGTCGTGCCGGTGAGCTGGGCATAGAGCTCGCACGCGCGATCCCACGCGCTCGACAGCGGGCCGACGGAGGCGGCGTAGCTCTCATAGCCCTTGCTCGTCAGGTACGGCATCAGGTCGCTCGTCAGGCCCCAGTACGGAGTCACGGCGTAGATCTGGTCGCGTGCGCCCCAACCCATCAGGCCGTGGACGTAAACGGTCGGGTAGCGTTCGGCACCGGACTGCTGCGTGTTTGCGGCGGCGGCCGGCAGAAGCAGCAGGCTTCCGGTCATCACCAGCGCGAGCAGCAGACACAGAAACTTCTTGCTCTTTTTCATGGTATTGCGTACATTCCTTTCCGGCGCGCCGCAGCGCGCATTTATTTTTTGAGTATTATAATTCCAACCGCACCGGTTTGCAATCCGGGGAACGCAGAAGATTTTGTGTCAGATCCGGCTGTGTGTGAGGTTTTTGGACACGCGGCCGCATCTGTCGCACAACCGCGCGGACAGCTGTGCACAAATGCAAAAAACGTCCCCCGGCCGAAGCCGGGAGACGTTTGCGTTCTGGTGCTCAGAGCGTGCACAGCACGGCGCAGGCCTGCTCGCGGGTCGCGGTGTCGTAGGGGCGGAAGCTGCCGTCCGGCATTCCGTTGATGACGCCGGCGCGGTGTAGCGCCTGCACGGCGGGCAGGGCGTAGGCCGCGACGCTGCCCTCGTCCGTGAACGGGGCTGCGGTCTGCTCCGGAAGCACGATGCCGTACTGCTGCGCATAACGGTAGAGCATGACGGCCATATCCTGCCGCGAGATCGCCGCGTTCGGATCGAAGGTCGTCTCGCTCGTGCCGTTGACGATCGCGTTCGCGGCCGCCCAGTTGACGTAGCGCGCATACCAGGCGTCGCCCGGCACGTCGGTGAATGGGCCGGACGCATAGGCGGACACGTCCGCGCTCTGCAGCAGGGCAAGCATCTTCACAAACTGCGCGCGCGTGACATTGCCGGCCGGCTCGAAGGTCGTCGGCGTCATGCCGTCGATCACGCCGGCTTCATACATCTCCCGGATGTACGGATAGCTCCAGCGGCTCTCGGCCACGTCCGTGAACGGGAAGCTGCCGCCGCTCGGCGCGGTGGTATAGGTGTTGTAGATATCCTCCATGACGCTGCGGTAGAGCGCGTGCGTCTTGACAAGGCTGCCGTTGAGCATACCGCCGACGAACTGGATGTGGTCAAATGACTGCACGGGCATGACATACCAGATGCCGGGCTTGAAATGGATGTTGGAGTAGCCGTCGTAATTCGTCCAGCCCTGCCTGCCGTCGCGCGTCAGGCAGGTGCCGTCGCTGTGGATGGGGTAGAAGGCGGACACGGTGTTGACCATGCCGTCGTTCGGCCGCCAGCTCTGGTCGATGTAGAAGCCGCCGGCGGTGTACTTGTCATAGTATTTGCCCATGTTGATCGCGCCGGGGTAGAACAGCGTCCACATCCTGGCCGACGGGATGTAGTTGCCGGAGACCGGGTCCTGCACGGTCTGGTTGCCGGCGTAGGAGAAGTAGTAGACGTTCGGCTCGATGCCGATGCCGTCGTTGATCTCGAGCGATCGGTCGATCGTCAGGTCGAGAAAAGCGTTGTCGTTGTGCGACATGAAGTCGGTGCTGAACACGCGCTGCAGCGTCTCGAGCACGGTCTCGTTCGGATCCTTGTAGATGCCGAACTGCTCAAGCTGGAAGTCATAGAGATTCTTGATCTCCGTGATGCCGAAGCCCTTGGCGAGCGTCTCAGCCAGATTTGTTGCCGCGTCCATGATCGTGCCGTTGGACTCGATGAAGGTCGTGCCGTTGTGGGGCGCGGCGATCTCGGTCATGGAGTGCACCCAGCTGCGCTTGCCGCCGGTGAACAGCGGACTCGGCGCAGTGCCGGCGGCCTTGGCCGCGGCAACTTCCTCGGCGCTGCCGTTGGCCATCAGCTCGAGGAACTGGCGCGTGGTCGCGCCGCCGAAGCTGTGGCCGACGAGGTTGACGGCGCGCTTCGTGCCCCAGCCGGCAAAGAGCGGCTGGTCATAGGTGATGCCGTAGCGCGCGTGGTCGTGCGCCGCAGCGTGCGCCGCGCCGTAATCGACCGTCGTGCCGGTCAGTTGGGCATAGAGCTCGCACGCGCGGTCCCATGCGCTGGAGATCGGGCCGACGGTGGCCGAGTACGTCTCATAGCCGAGCGCGTTGAGGTAGCTTGTCAGGCTGCCGGTGGTCATGCCCCAGTAGGGCAGCACGGCGTTGATGCCGACGCGCTGCCCCCAGCCCATCAGGCCGTGCACGAACACGACCGGGTCGTCCTTGCTGCTCGGGCAGGTCTGGTCTGCGGCCGCCGCCGGAAAGACGCACAGGCTCGCGGCCAGAATGAGCGTCAGCAGCAGGCACAGAAAACGTTTGCTGTGTTTCATCATGTTTTCCCTCCAAAGTATATCAGTTTTCATGCTTTCTTATCATCACAAACTCCGCCGAATGACGTAAAACGGACGAAAGTCGGGGAATTGTGGTTGTGTATGTTATAGCACATAATCCAAAGGAAATCCTGTTTTTGCGCTTCGCGCACAGTTGCTGTATATTACTCTAATGTTTTACAACGCAGTTATAATGCATTGGGACTGCGAAAATTTCCAAACTGTGTCACTCGACAGGCGTGTGTGAGAAAAAGCAGGGAAGGATATTTTTGCATTTTTGTCTGTCATCATTCACAAAAATTCATAAATTCTGTATTTGGTTTCGGAAAATTCTACGAATATGGGCACAATCTTGCAAACTGCATAAAAACCGGCTCCTGACATTGTGAAGATTTGGACGACTTTGCGCACATTCATTCTGGCGGGGTCGCCCCGGTTTTGCTATAATAATAACGAAAAGAAATCGCCAAAAACCAGAACAGATGGAGGTAATGGAATGAGCAAAAAGTATCTGTATTATTTCAGCGAAGGCAGCCAGGCGTTCGGCGGCGACAAGACCGCGATGCGCAACATTCTCGGCGGCAAGGGCTCCGGCCTTGCGGAGATGACCGCGGCCGGTATGCCGGTGCCGCAGGGCTTCACGATCACGACCGAGGCCTGCACGCAGTACTACGCGGACGGCCGCCAGATCAATGCGGAGATCCAGACAGACATTTTCGCGCACGTTAAGGGTCTGGAGGATCTGACCGGCAAAAAGCTCGGCGACGTGGAAAACCCGCTGCTGGTGTCCGTGCGCTCCGGCGCGCGCCAGTCCATGCCCGGCATGATGGACACCATCCTCAACCTCGGCCTGAACGACGCATCCGTCGAGGGCCTGGCCAAAAAGACCGGCAACCCCCGCTTCGCTTACGACAGCTACCGCCGCTTCGTGCAGATGTTTGCGGACGTCGTCATGGGCGTGTCCAAGAGCCTGTTTGAGGAAGAGATCGACAAGATGAAGGCCGCCAAGGGCGTCACGAACGACGTCGATCTGGACGCCGATGATCTCAAGCAGCTCGTCGTCATCTTCAAGAAGATCTATGAGGACAATGAGCACAAGCCCTTCCCGCAGGACCCGAACGAGCAGCTCATCGAGGCGGTCAAGGCCGTGTTCCGCAGCTGGGATAACCCGCGCGCGAACGTCTACCGCAAGATGAACGAGATCCCCTATGAGTGGGGCACCGCCGTCAATGTCCAGCAGATGGCGTTCGGCAACTCCGGCGACCGTTCCGGCACGGGCGTGGCCTTCACGCGCGACCCGGCCACGGGCGCGAAGCGGCTCATGGGCGAGTACCTCATCAATGCACAGGGCGAGGACGTCGTCGCCGGCGTGCGCACGCCGAGCCCGATCAGCCACCTGCAGGATCAGATGCCGGAGGTGTACGACGAGTTCGTCGCCATCGCCAACCGGCTCGAGCACTACTTTCAGGATATGCAGGACATGGAGTTCACCATCGAGGACGGTAAGCTCTACATGCTCCAGACCCGCAACGGCAAGCGCACCGCGCAGGCGGCGCTGCAGATCGCGTGCGACCTCGTCGACGAGGGCATGATCACCGAGCGCGAGGCCGTGCTGCGCGTCGAGCCCAAGCAGCTCGATACGCTCCTGCACCCGCAGTTTGACGCCGAGGCGCTCAAAAAAGCCGACGCCATCGGCAAGGGCCTTGCCGCATCCCCCGGCTCTGCCTGTGGCCAGATCGTGTTCTCCGCCGAGGAGGCCGAGGAAGCCGTCAAGAACAAGACCATGCCGAAGGTCGTGCTCGTCCGCCTCGAGACCAGCCCCGAGGACATCGTGGGTATGCAGGTCTCGCAGGGCATCCTGACCGTGCGCGGCGGCATGACCAGCCACGCGGCCGTCGTCGCCCGCGGCATGGGCACGTGCTGCGTCTCCGGCTGCGGCAACGACAACACCGTCCACATCAGCTATGCGGATAAAGTTTTTGAGATCAACGGCCACCGCTTCACGGAGGGCGACTGGATCTCGCTCGACGGCAGCACCGGCAACATCTACGCCGGCCAGATCCCGACCGTCGCCGCCACCGGCAACAAGAACTTCAACCGCCTCATGGGCTGGGCCGACGCGGCCCGCCGCCTGAACGTTGAGGCCAACGCCGACAACCCGCGCGATGCGCAGCAGGCGGTCGATCTCGGCGCCGAGGGCATCGGTCTGTGCCGCACCGAGCATATGTTCTTCGCCGAGGACCGCATCAAGGCCGTCCGCGAGATGATCTGTGCCCGCACCGTCGAGGCGCGCAAGGTCGCGCTGGCGAAGGTCGAGCCGTTCCAGCAGGGTGACTTTGAGGCCATGTACCGCATCATGGGCACGCGCCCGATGACCATCCGCTATCTCGATCCCCCGCTGCACGAGTTCCTGCCCACCCAGAAGGCGGACATTGAGGAGCTGGCGCAGGAGATGGGCATGACGTTTGACGAGCTGCAGGACGTCGTCGTGTCCCTGCACGAGTTCAACCCCATGATGGGCCACCGCGGCTGCCGCCTGTGCGTCACCTATCCGGAGATCGCCGAGATGCAGACCAACGCCGTCATCAAAGCGGCGCTCAAGGTCAGCGCCGAGACCGGCACGATGATCACGCCGTACATCATGATCCCGCTGGTCGGCGAGCGTAAGGAGCTCAAGTTCATCAAGGACATCGTTGTCCGCACGGCGGACGCGCTGATTAAAGATGCTGGCGTGGACATGAAGTACCACGTCGGCACGATGATCGAGATCCCGCGCGCCGCGCTCACGGCCGACGAGATCGCCAAGGAGGCGGACTTCTTCAGCTTCGGCACGAACGACCTGACGCAGATGACCTTCGGCTTCAGCCGTGACGACGCCGCGAAGTTCCTCGGCGCGTACTACGATACGAAGATTTACGAGAACGACCCGTTCCAGCACCTGGACGTCAACGGCGTCGGCAAGCTCGTGGAGATGGCCTGCAAGCTCGGCCGCCAGACGAATCCGGACCTCGAACTCGGCATCTGCGGCGAGCACGGCGGTGACCCGTCGTCCATCGCGTTCTGCCACAAGGTCGGCCTGGACTACGTGTCCTGCTCGCCGTTCCGCGTGCCGATTGCCCGCCTCGCCGCCGCGCAGGCTGCCATCCGCGAGGAGACCTGATCCCCGGCGCAGCCGTGCGTGGGATGATCGCTCAATGACAAACCCTGGGCACACAGGTTTTCAGCTGTGTGCCCGGGGTTTGCATTTCCATATGTTTGACAGACCATGTCTGGCTGCGTATAATGATTCTAAATTGATTGCACGTAGCATAATCAATTGCGCGACAGGGGGAAGCGGATATGCCCGTGACGAAAAAGAAATGTTTTCATCCATATACGCGGGCCACGGTCAATCAGGTCGAGCGCTGGCTTTCTGCCATGGCGGAGCAGGGGTGGACGCTTTGCGAGCTGTGCCGGTGGCAGTTCATTTTTCGAAAATCAGCCCCCGCGCACAAGGATTTTTTCCTGTTTTGGAGTGTGGACGGACGTCGCTATGACTATGCCTTCAATGATTATTTCCACGCAGAGCAGCGATATCGCAAGTCGGGCTCGAAGATCGTGTCAAAGAGTATTTCGGCCTTTGAAGCTGCCCCTGAGAAAATGGATGCTGCATATGCGCGCGTAAAGGATGAGCGCAATGCCTTCTTCCAGCACTTCCATGTGCAGATGCTGATCGTGACGCTGTTTTTGGCAGCGGTCGAATTTCTGCTCTATTTTGTGTTTGAAGCAGTGGACACAGCGATGTTTGCATTCCTCGCATCTGTTTTTCTTGCGGCTGCGCCGTATTATCTTGTGAGCGTTCTTATGCTCCGGAACGCGCGCAAAGCGTATGTACGGAGGCGAATATGAAACAAACACCACAGATTCGGCTGGTTTTTACGCTCACAAAGCGTGACGGTACAGATTTTGAGCGGGACGCGGTCACGCGTGGCCTTGGCATTTCGCCCACGATGTCATGCGCGCCGACGCCCGGGAAAGGGAAGGTGCAGCACTGCGGTAAGGAGATTCGTGAGCCGGATGAGCAAGTGCTGCCCGGCTTTACAGTTCTCCCGGCGGAAGCGCCGCCTTACCCGACGCTGCGGCACGCATACTGGAGCGCGGAACTGCCGAAAATGGACTGCCGGGCCTTGGATGAGCCGCTGCAGCAGTTTGAGAAGATGCTGCGCGGGAAAGAGGCGGAAGTCCGCCGCTTATGTGAGGAATACAATCTATATGCTGATCTGAGCGTGCGGGTGTTTGCGGCGTCCAACGATTTACCGGAGCTGGTCCTCCCAGACAGCAGCGTCGCATTTTGGGCGTCCGTGGGAGCAGCAGTCAGCTTCGACTTTTATCTTGATTAACAAAACCCCCCGCACCGTTCGGAAACCGAACAGTGCGGGGGGTCTTATATGCGGGGATGTCCCGCGTTATACGATCACGGTCAGCAGCATCTTAAAGCGCGTCTGCCCGTAGACCGCGTGCGGCACGTGCGCCGTCATGATGCCGTGGCTCAGACGATACAATCTGTTGTGCATGGCGGTGATCCTCCGGTCATGCAGGATGAGCCCCAGATGGGGGGTGCAAAATATTGGATTTTATTATAAACGAATGTAATGAAGCTACCGAATATCTAGATTGGATCGCAATGGATAGAGGACGTGTTGATAAATCATTTGCGT
>ERZ772870.62-NODE-62-length-121214-cov-6.657194_pt1 | contig 121214 bp, 107 predicted proteins | sample MGYA00511376_ERZ772870 | MGnify/ENA primary metagenome ERZ772870 (study PRJEB29015, sample SAMEA2737719) | human gut metagenome | biome: human gut; feature: human-associated habitat; material: faeces | place: China | collected 2012 ... | reverse complement strand
TATCAGTTCATTATAAAAATATTAAATTTTTGTCTTGACAACTGAGCCATTATATCGGATGCGAATGAAATAATCCTGGCTCTTTCTAGTACACATTTATGTCTTTTGTGTTCATATTCTCTGGTTTTTATCTGATGTTTTTCTCGCACCAAATTATTAGAGCCAAAATAGAGCCAGACAAAACTATTTTTTCTGTTTTAATTTCTCCAATATTTATTGTTATCATTCATCAGTACGGGGCGTATTTTTTAAAAGCCTGTCATCTTCTGTCAAGAAATTAAAGAAGCAATCTTTGTCAAATGCCTCTTCATAAATTTCCCGTTCCATAACACTTCCCGTTAAAAACACCTGCCCCTCTGAATTGTTCGCTACTATCTTTAAAAACTTTCTATACTTGTCATTATCGAGATCTTTGTCTTTTGGCGAATCGAACATAACCAAGCCCACAGAATTTACAATATCAATTTCCAAATACGACTGTAACTTGTATAAAGATAATACATACGAAAGTCTCGCTACTAACTTCATGCTTTCTGAAGATATTCTATTCATTGTGTTGTCATTTATTATTGGCATATAATCTTCTGAAGAAATTGACACACTACATGTTTGTGAGAAAATTTCTTTAAAGATATCTTCATATAATGTTTTCCACTTTTCAAAAATCAAAATATCATTTGAACTTTTCTTACTTGCTTCTTCAAGTTCTTCACGCAAGATCTTTATTTCCTGAGTTAATCTATCTTTTTCAGAAGTCAGACGATTCTTCTCAACCAGATTTTTTCTTAACTCGCTAAGTCGATAATATCTACCCGTGACTACATCTAGTTTATCTTTAATTTCCTGAATCAAACATTCTAATGGTTCTTTTATTTCTTGAAGTTTGTTAAGATATTTTTCCTGCAACATATTAAGCTTTTTTGTTTTTTCTCTTATCTCGTCATTAACGTCTTTCAGCAAAACATCATTCTGCTCAATTAAACTTTTAGCTTCCTTTATAGAGTCTTCGACCATCTTCTTATAAATTGCAACTTTTTCAAGTACATCCTCTTTCGAATGCTCTTTACAATTATGACACAGCCCAGACTCAAGTTCCATCTCATTTAATTCACTTAAACATACCGGACAAATTGTTACCGGAATATCTTTTAATATAGTTGTTGCCGCAATATTACTCTTCAAATCTTTCAATTCCACATGCAACTTTTTTAAAACATCCTCAATATCCAACATTTCCAATTTGGCTTTAGTTTGTTTTTCTTTCAATCTATTCAATTCTGCCCGTAACGCAACTATTTCCTTTTCGGTGTTTTTATCACTTATATGCTCTAACTTAACAAGCGTGCGATACTGTTGTGTTGACAAATTATCTTTTTCCTGTAAAATCTGATTCATCTCTTTATCAACTGCATTTATTCGTTTTGGATATTTTTCATCTGCATTACTGTATTCATTAAGCAATTCTTTATACAATGACTCTTTTGCTCTTAGTGAAGTACGCTCCTTTTCTTTACTTTTCAATTCCAAACGTATTCTTTTTTCTTCACTGTTATTTCGTTTTAAAATTTCTTCAATAATTGCCTTGTTGATTAAACCTTGATTTGAAATGTAATCATTTCCACTTCCGCCAAGACTTGCCAAAATTTTTCCATGTGGCGTAGTCTGATCTACTACTGCTGTTCTTAAAATAAATCTATATCTAAAAGACGCCTGTTGACCATTTCCATACCCAATTTTTTCTTTTGAATATTGTTCTTCATCCAGCAAAAAATTAGAATAATCTTCCAGATTCAAAATAAAAATATCGTCATCATTTGACATACCATTTTCATAAGGCGTTACCATTATCATATCTGCATAAGGCAATTTGCGCATAATTCTGAATTTGTTATTTGTCTTTGTCGTAATCTCAGCACAAACCCAATCACAAAAACGATATTTTGATATTTCATCTATAAAATCCGGTATATCAACGCCTAATATGTATAATAGCAATTTCACAAATGTTGATTTACCTGTTCCGTTTTCACCTAATAAAATATTGGTTGCTCCAAAAGTATATTCTAAATAATACTCGCCTGTAACCTTCAATGAATCAATCCACATTTTCCATTAACTCCTTATATCTGTTGGTTGTTTCTACTCCCAAATCAGTTATAAATATCTTTCTTACACCATTTTTCTGAAAATCATCAAACCTTATCAACTTACGAGAAAGCAATAAAACTATTGCTTTATCAAGCGCTTCTATTGCTTCTGCACTTTTCCGGTTTAATATTGTTATTGTTAAATTCACTCTATCATAAACCAATCCTACGCATCTTCTCGTTGATAATTTCAATAAAATATTCATCGAGAGCATATAAATATCCAGTTCCAAGTCTTCTATACTGAACCAATCATTTATTCTATTTACTATCATCTGGGTTTTCATCGGACTCCTCCTTAAGCAGCCACCGCAATGCACAATTTGATGTTGCCACATATAACAAGCCTTCCAAAAACGCTTCATCGATTGCAATTAAATCTTTGTATTTATTTACAACATCTGATAAATCATTTAATATTTCCCTAAAGCTTGTTCTGAGGCTTTCCCCATCATTTAAAAATACAATATATTTTGTATTTATTACACTAATTAAATTGCAATAAATATCTGTCAGGATTTTCTTTCCATTCTCATTTTTAACTATTGAAAAAATTGTAGATACTGTACGCAGTTTTTGTATCTTTGCATTATTTCTTGCTATGGAATTAAATCCTCCATCTTTTAATTTTTTAATCAGTACGGTATTATTATCATCAGCATCAATATCAATGAAATCATCTAAGGTAACATTAGCATTTTCAATTATACTCATTGCTGGTGCCAGTTCTTTTTTTACTTCAACTGTTTGATAAGTAACATTCTTATCCCTTCCAACCTGATCACCATAAACCATACTTTTCGACTGATTTACATCTCCTAACATGTTTTATCTCTACCTATCTGATCACCTTTTACTTGACTGTTTGACTGGTTTGTTTTATTAATGTCCTTTGAATTATGATGTGACGATACCTTTAATTGAATGCTAATTGACAATGCAACTCCAGACACAATTAAAATATAACCGATTACATCTCCTATTGTAATTTGCCAAAATCCCATGTTATCTCCTTCCTACCTCGGTCCCATAAATCGATCGCCATTTAAATGTATCATATGCTCTGGCATTTCAGCAATCCAGACCTCTGTTTCCCATGCAAGTTCCTCTGCAAACCTTTTATATGTCTTAAAATCCAGAAATGCTGTTACAAATATTTTTCCTGCCGTAACATCTTTCGTCATCTCTGTAATTTCCAATATACGTTTCGGATCCATCGGTCCTACAGATGTTACTGACTCAACAAAATAGATCCAGTCCTTGTCCTCACGATATAGCACTACATCCGGCATTTTATCATGAAGCGTGATTTCAAACCCAAGCTCTTTCAATTTATCTACATTTTTTACAAGATCTTTTTCTATTGTATCTCCAACATATAAACATTCGGAATTCGGTGCAAATCTTGGTGCAAATTCTTCAATAATAGCCTTCTGGAGTTCATTATGTTTACCAGTAGAAAACTTAAAATCCTTGCCATTTATATTTACCGGCATCATTGTCATCTTCTTTTTAGAAGCGTACAAATCAATTAACTTTTCATGATAACAAAGAAATCGCTTTATAGATTCCTTCCATACTGGTGTTTCCATCGTTCTCAGTATTTTGACTGTTTCTTCCGTCAATCTGTACCGATAATTCGGACTGTTGGTTGCTTTTCCATTATCCTCTACCAAAGCGGCTGTCCGGAATCTGTGCAGAGCCTGCTTTCTAAACGTTTCTCTGCTGTTTTCCGCATAGCTCGTGCCATAAAATGTATTAACAAACCGAATAATATCATGAATACGAATCCATTCATTTGTTGCTTCGCTCCATGACATATCTGGTTTTATACCTGCCATTGCCAAAATAACATAGCAGCATATATCCGCTTGCTGTGCTTTGGGCATACCTATTGTTTGTAAAAATCCCCTGGTTTCTTCTATTTTCTTATCCACAGTATCCCTCCAATATTAAATCACAGTTTGCTTCCGAATAGTCCCCGCTCTTTATCATCTTTCTACCCATTTCCTGAATAGACTCCAAATCGGGTACAGGCATTGCATTAATCTCTGTAGAATTAACCTGTGTGGAACCATTCAAAATCCGGTAATATTCATCATATAATGTGGAATTAAATAGCACATACAGTCCGTACACCAAACACTCTGACATTTCTGTCAGAACTCCATCCACAAAATTAATTTTATTTTGAGTACTTATCTTTTTGTATTGTGGAAATTCTTTTGCAAGATACACTCCACATTGCAATCTTCTTGGTTCTTCTTTTGCCGTAAAGCGTTTTACAAACAAATAATTTTTGTTATCCTGTATCAATCCACGCTGCTCAGTCACTACATATTCATGTTCTTTCTGTATCGGAAATACCACCTTCCCTTTCTTTATATGTTGTGAATAAAATAACGGAATCGCCCCTTCCTCCGCTTTATTTCTTAAAATCTCACGATTACGGAAGTCCACGGTCAACCCCGTTTTCATTTTTACACCTATTGCTGGAAGCGTCTTATCAAATTTATGCAATTTCTTTAATACTTCCACTTCATTTTCATCTGTTACAAGATAAACATAATAGTCTGATCCTGCTACAACCAAATCATACGGAACTGTTAATGATGTCAGTTCTCCAAAATCACTGTTTGATTTCGATGATGTAATCGTAACAGTTTCCGGCTTATCACCTGTTTTCCTTACTTTAATAATAATTGTTTCCTGTAACACACTTTCCTTGTCAAAAACCTTATTTCTGCTAACAAAAAGATGAATATGTTCCAATTTTCCTTCTGTCAGAAAATATTCACGAAAACGTTTAAAATATGCCCCTGATGTCCATGATCTAGGAATAATGTACACCATCTCTCCATTTTCACATAAATTAAATAATCCCATCGAAGCAAAAATAAAATACAGATTGGGTGCACCATAGCATATCTCTGGCATCGCTGTCGCTTCTGGCGCATTTTTGGGTATTTTCATATATGGGGGATTTCCAATCACAAAATCATATTTCTTTGGTTCCACACTCCCCCCCAACATATGATTAAAATCCAGATATTGGCTCAGAATATAATTATCTTCAATGATATTAACCGTGAGTTTTTTCTTTGTCTCTCCTTCGCAATATTCCAAATTACGTTTCAACAATGGTAACACATTATCATCGTTCTCATAGCAGGTGAGTTCAATTTCTTGGATAGAATCTATTGTTTCTAATCGCTCGATAAAGGCACATGATAATATACCTGAACCAGCTCCTGCATCAAGTACACTTACTGTTCCTTTTTTCTCATCTACCTTATATAATCCTGCCATGAATCGGGCAGTTTCCATACTGGTAAAAAATTGTCCATATTTTTTACGTTCTTTCTTTGGCATACTCTCTATATATTCGTTTGTAAGTTCTATAATTTTTTCTAACATATTCCACCTACCTACAAGCATTCTCACTATTGCTATTATAATATAATTCACCACCTTTTTCAACGCCTTTTGCGAACATATGTTTTTTCTTGTAAGTAAAAATTATAGACGGCCTAAAAAACACCTTACATACTACACGTAACCTCTTTACGTTATTGATCTATTTCATTATTTAACGCACATCGTTTATCTGTATGATCACATTGATAATCATTTTTAGAGCAACAATATCGTCCTGAGCTTGTCGCATTAGGCGCATCCTCTAACGATCTTGCCAAAATATTTTCTCTCCAAATTGTAACATTGCATTTTTTCAATGAACAATACATCTGTTCCATAATCACCCCACCTTTAATATTCTACAGTTTTTCATTTTATCTATTTGTATAATAATATCACATATTATAGTCAAAATCAGCTTCCTTCCTTCGACACAATTCGACATATAAACAGCAATTCTATATGTCGAATTATAGAAATCGTAACCGCCTCTCCACCTCCCCTTCCACGCCCTCCTTCTCCATGATCCGTTTCACCGCCAGCTCCACTTCCCGGTGACATTCCTCGTCCACCTCATGTAGATACCGGTTCCAAGTTCCATCCTGCAGCATCATCCGATATTTATGCGCTTTATGTTCCCACATATATTCCGCACGGATAAAACCATACTTTCCAATCGGATAATCTGTTTCCTGCTCAAATGTCAGATCAGGATAGTAACAGCCATTCTCTGCCAAGTGATAGGTCAATCCGTTTTCCTCTATTACTTCCGGCAACACTTGCTCCTCTAAATCTCCTGTAGTAACCTCTTCCATCTGCCTCATATCCTGCAATTCTTCTCTCATCATAATTCTGACATCCTTTCTTCATAACGAATAAGAGAAAGATATTTCTCCCTTATCCGTACTTTCTACTCCAAACATTCTTGAAAGACGTTTCTGCAGTCTGCCATAATCGTCCTCCAATGCAAGATACAATACAGTTCCACCATTGACAGGATAAGCTGATTATGAATGGTTTTCAGATAGGTAGGGGAGAACAACTCCCCATTATCCTTTTTCAGCTTCATAATCTCATTTTGCCACTGGATGACATCCGAGGTTCGTATATCATCCAGTTTTCTTTTTACGAAATAAGGCAGAATCTTTGTCTCAATAATGTGCTTCTTTGTCAGAAAAGTATTGCGTTTTATTCTTGGTTCTAAATCCGTCAGATAAATATCCACAAAACTTTTGAAACTCATACTGATACTCTGATCCTCTTTCAGTTTGAAATTCCTCTCCCATTCAAGGGCTTCGCTCTTCTTGGCAAAGCCCCTCTTGGTTTTCTGTTTTCTTGCTCCGGTCAAATCCTTATAATAGGTTCTCACCTCCCACATTCCGGTCTTATTATTCTTGATAACCGCCATCTATCCCACCTCCTTATCCGTAGATAGCCCGTAGATTCGTTTCAGAAAATACTGTGTACTGACACGTCCTTTTATTGTCACGAATCCATCCGCCTCAAGTTCTGCATTCAGCCGTCGTATCAGTTTATAGGAATACGATAGTGAAACTCCCAGCATTTCCATGACGTCCTGCGCGGTCAAAAATCTCTTGTTCTTCATAAGCTAATGCCTCCTCTCTTTTGTTTTATTATTCAGTTCATTTCTGAACGGTTTTGATGTATTTTATATTAACAGTTCGTTTTTGTACTGTCAATACTTTTTAGTAAAAAACATTTCATTTTTGCACTGTTGATGTTATAATGTACACAGATGCATGGTTTGTACCTCGTATCTTCATGCATTCTACAACACTCATTCCACGAATAAGGAGCAGTAAAAATGGGCGAGAAATTCACCAGTCGGGTAGGCTATTTGATTCGAAATTTCAGAATTGCATCTGATATGACGCAAAAGGAATTAGCAGATAAATGTGGATTAAACGAATCCACTATCAGAAACTATGAGCTCGGAAACAGATATCCGGATGAAGCAACTTTATTAAATATTGCAAACAATCTAGGAGTCAGCTTTTATGCATTATCTGACCCTGATGTAGCAAATATATTCAGTGCACTTCATGTACTGTTTAACATGGAATGGGCATATGGACTACGACCTACTATGAAAGATGGAGAAGTATGCTTCAAATTTGAAGAGCGGCTCCCAAGTGCCGGTCCCCGTCCACAGGAAGACCTTGATAACTTCCGAAAGATGGTTGAGTATTGGGCACGCTTTCGAGACAAGCTTGAAGATGAAGAAATATCAGAAACGGAATATTACCTCAAAGAGATAAAATACCCAATGAACCCAACAGACCCGAATAAAGAATATACTGTATCGCTAAATCTTGATGATGACGACCAGCTACTGGTTCAAAAAATGAATGAGGATGATGATGCAGAAGAAACCGCTGAATTGTTAAAAGACTTGTTTCCGGATTTCTCTTATGTGAAGAGGAAAAGGAAACCGAAGAAGGATTAGATTAGCCCTAATCACAGGAAAGGATTTATTATTATGAGAAGATTTATATATTTAGATACTGATACCCTTAATTCATATATTGCACAAATATATGATGGCTTGGTGCAAACACAAGAAACAGAGACTCAATCCAGTCAAGCAACTGATAAGCAATCAGAACGGACATCTAACTTAGGAGCAGATGCTGATTTAAAAGTTTTTGGAAAAGGAATCGAAGGCAAAATAGATTTTACCTATCGACATTTAAAAGATACATCTAACACAGAGCTGATTAGTGATGTACAAACCAAACTTTTACATGATAATGCATTTGATCAACTTATGAATTATTTAACCAAGAACAAGCTTTTATCAAATCTTAATATTGGTGACTTCATAGAAATTAATGATGAATTTTATATTATGGATTTAGACTATTACAAAAAAATATTTAGCGACAAAAAATTTCTTGATTTTATAAAGAAAAGTGAACGTGATAAAATATTAGCCTTACTGAAAATACAACAGGATTTTGAATTAACTCAAGAAGGAGCTAATTCTAATGAAATCAAGAAAAACTACACAAACCTTGCCAAAAACAAATGTGCAGAATCTGATAAAGGCTATGATGATATAAAGGACATAATTGATATGCTTTGTACACTTGTTCCATATCGAAGAACCTTATGTATTGCAGACAATATGGTTGTGTTAAATGACAAATATATGCGTGATAACATTGATATGACATCTTTTAAATTCGGTGGTAAAATCAAAGTTCTCGGGTATATAACCAACAAAATAACAACGGATGCTACTGAAAGTTCAAATATTTCACCATTAGCCCAAGTTGGCATCAGTTTGAACCAAATCATGCTTTCATTCTTTGGTCAACAATCATCCTTAAATATTGTACATCCTATTGCAATATACTACGAATAAAAAGGAGCTATACATATGAGATTTTGTGATTTATTTATTAGCTATAAAATTGGGTTAAAAGGCATAAAGAGTACTATCCCTTTTACAAAGCTACCTCTTTACCGAAAGATTTTTGTAATCATCTTTTTTGCAAGTGCTATTGTTAGTGGCATTTTATTACTGTTCAAACTAACTTTAGCCTCATATATCCCAATAGCGTTAGGAGCCCTTTCATTTATAATTTTTATTATAATAGATTCCCTAAAAAGAAATCTCGAAGTAATGCTTGACGAACACTATACACCTTATTCTGAAAGCAGAATGAAAATGGTTATTGAAGTATTAACTAAATACAATATTAATATTAACGATCCTGAATCACTTGATATGCTCATTAACGAAGCTAAATATGCACAAATTCATTGTGACTATTTAGCACCTTTAATAAAACCATTTAAAACATTAGGAGCAATAACTATTCCCATCATTGCGTTTGTTGCACAAAAAATTGGCGAAGCCGCTACACAAGATGAAATGATTACAATGGCTGCTCAAGCTATAACTTTAATATTGCTTATTTTCTCACTCATCTTTTTATTGACTCCTACAATAAAGGAACTTCTCTACATTGATTATAATAAATATAATGAATTTATATATGACATGAGACAAATAAAACTTTTTTATGCAAAAGAGGATTCTTCGTCTACAAATTAAAAAACACATAAAATAATTTCCAAAATTATTGTCATTTGATTGTCACTCAACCCAAAACGAGCCAAGAAGCGCCGTAAATTCGGCATTTCTTGGCTCATGTACATTATTCAAACTCTATCGTCCCCGGTGGCTTACTCGTCAAATCATAGAATACCCGATTGACCCCTTTCACCTCATTGATGATCCTGCTCATCACCTTCTGCAGCACCTCAAACGGTATCTGTGCCGCCTCGGCAGTCATAAAGTCAATGGTATTCACGGCACGCAGTGCCACAGCGTAATCGTAGGTACGCTCGTCGCCCATCACACCCACGGAACGCATATTGGTGAGTGCTGCGAAGTACTGGTTCGGCATCCACGCCGGTGCTTCGCCGTTCTGCTGCTCGTACTCTTTGGCAGCCTTGTCCACTTCCTCGCGGTAAATGGCATCGGCGTCCTGCACGATCTTAACTTTCTCGCCGGTGACTTCTCCGATGATACGGATGCCCAGACCCGGACCAGGGAATGGCTGACGGAATACAAGCTTCTCCGGAATGCCCATCTCCAGGCCTGCCTTGCGGACCTCGTCCTTGAACAGGTTGCGAAGTGGCTCGATAATCTCCTTGAAATCAACATAATCCGGGAGACCCCCTACGTTGTGATGGGATTTGATGACTGCAGATTCGCCGCCAAGACCACTTTCTACCACGTCCGGATAAATGGTTCCCTGTACAAGGAAGTCTACGGCACCGATCTTCTTTGCCTCTTCCTCAAAGACACGGATGAATTCCTCACCGATAATCTTACGCTTCGCCTCCGGCTCTGTGACGCCTGCAAGCTTTGTATAATAACGCTCCTGTGCATTGACACGGATAAAATTCAACTCGTATGGGCCATTCGGGCCAAATACTTCCTCTACCTCATCGCCCTCGTCTTTTCGAAGGAGTCCATGATCCACAAAGACACAGGTGAGCTGGCTGCCGATTGCCTTGGAAAGCATAACGGCCGCTACTGAAGAATCAACACCGCCGGACAGGGCGCAAAGCACCTTTCCGTTGCCGACCTTCTTACGGATCTCCTCGATCGAATGCTCCACGAAAGAATCCATTCTCCATGTGCCGGCACAGCCGCAGATATTGCGGACGAAATTGTAAAGCATTTTGGTTCCTTCCTGGGTGTGAAGCACCTCCGGATGGAACTGGATCGCAAAAAGCTTCTGCTCCAGATTCTGTGCTGCTGCCACCGGACAATCTGCCGTTGTTGCAACAATCTCAAAGCCCGGTGCTGTTTTTGAAATATAATCAAAGTGGCTCATCCAGCAGATGGTATCTTTGCTGACATTCTGAAATAACGGTGAGTCCTGATTTACGGACACTTCTGTCTTTCCATATTCACGGACAGGTGCCTTTTCCACCTTACCGCCCAGCACATGCATCATAAGCTGCGCGCCATAACAAAGTCCCAAAACCGGTACACCTAATTCAAACAACTCTTTCTGATATGTTGGAGAATCCGCCTCATAACAGCTGTTTGGTCCTCCGGTCAGAATGATTCCTTTAGGATTCATTGCCTTGATCTGCTCTAAATCCGTCTTATAAGAATAGATTTCGCAATATACGTTGCACTCACGCACACGTCTTGCCACCAGTTGGTTATATTGGCCACCGAAGTCAATAACGATAACCTTTTCCTGATTCATCTGTGTCTTCCTCTCTTTCTGTGCAATAATAAGCATACACGCTTCTTTCATTATAAATTACTGTCCCCATAATAACAAGGGCATTTTGCACTTTCCTTTCCACTCTTTCTTTGCGCCTGTTAAATTACGCTTTTGATCTACGACCTCTGCTCCAGATAATCGTTCAGATCCTTCCGCAAATGTTCAAACTCCTTCGCCGTCTCCGGATTTTCCGACTGAAACGACATCATCCGGCCAAGATATCCCTGCTCTTTGGCGATCCGCAGACTCTCCGGATATACCAGCTCAAATGCCAGCGAACCGTGTGCTACAACGTAATCAACCGGCTGCTTTTTCAGGCTTCGAAGCACTGCATGATGCTCCAGAAACGCCTGTCTGACCTCCGGTGTAATTCCTGACCGGAGAATATCTTCCGTTTGAAATCCATAAACTTCCTCCATGGGCGTATCACAGATTACCCGGAAGATATCAACCTTATCCGCATCCCGCAAAATATGACAGAACATCTGTGTCCGTTCGTCCAGACCTTCCTGTATCCGATATGCACTGTGTTCTCCGATTGCTATGCGAAGTGTCCGGAACACATCGGATAATGGCATGTCCTCACTCAAGCCAGTGGATGATCCGCACTCTCCGCTCATCTGCGCCGCTGCACCTCGTTTATCCGCAGGATCAATTCCACCATCCTTCGTCCTGATATTAGTAACTATTTTTGCCGTCGATATCTCCGGCAGATAATCGGCAATCAGTCCGTCCTCATAAAGCAGCTCCACCGCAAACTTCGCATGATCGATCGACTGCGCATCCGAAAATGTATGATAACGGCGAAGCTGTTCGAACCTCCCAATGTCATGCAGCATCCCGCTAAGCCACGCCAGATCAATATCTTCCTGCAACAGATCCAGCGACTTTGCGATCCGCTCGCACAGATCCGCCACACGATAGGTATGATCGATCTTTAATTTTATCTTCGGATCGGTACTGTCATAACGATCGGTATATTCCTGAAATGTATTCTTTATATGTTCACGATTTATCTTCATGTTTATCCTCTTTTCCATCCGCTATATATCAAAAGACACAGCAAAAACGCCAACGCATCTTTGCTGTGCCAGATCGATCCTTCTAAGAAAACAGATCAAAAATGTCTACGGAATCAGTAATATTGTTCACTACATTTCCAAGTACACTGCCCCGATCAGTTTTTACTGGGAATCATCTTTGCGATTCTGCCGGCAAACTCGGCAAAGTTCTGAGTCTGAAGAACAACACGTCCCGGTCCGGTAATCTTCGTAAGGAACAGGCCCTCACCTCCCAGAAAAATGTTCTTTAATCCCTTGACCATCTCGACTTCATATGCCATCCCCTTCTGGAATGCCACAACATTTCCGGTGTCTACCTTGATCACCTCGCCCGGTGCAAGGTCCTTGATGATCTTGTCTCCATCAATTTCCAGAAAAGCCATACCTGCTCCGCTGATCTCCTCAAGAATAAAGCCCTCACCGCCAAAGAAACCTGAGGAAAGTTTCTTCGTCAATGTAACATTTATGTTGACGGTTGGCTCTGCACAAAGGAATGCTCCCTTCTGACAAATCATTCCACCGGTCTCGCTGACATCCAGAGGCATGATCTCACCTGCTACTGTAGAAGCAAATGCAATGGTTGCCCCCGGTTTGCTGGCGGTATAATTTGCCATAAACAAAGACTCTCCGGCAAACATTCTGCCAACGCCCTTAAGAAGTCCTCCTCTGGTATTGGTGTCCATCTCTACACCATCTGACATCCACGCCATACCGCCAGACTGTGTATACATGGATTCTCCCGGCTGATCAAATAAGATTTCCACCGCCGGCATGGTATTTCCTAAAATTTTGTACTGCATTTTTTACCTGCCTTTCTTTTTCTTCCTCTGCTGATTTTATTCACTTCTCCTTTGATTTATCACAAGAATCTAATAAATTCGCATCGCGAGGGTACTTGTCACTTTTACTTTTGCCTTCGCATACATCTTACCATACAGGCAGGCATTTGACTAGGAAAAAGCAAAAAACCCCAATGATAAAACCATCACTGGGGTTTTTGTATCAGATTTTTATCTGTATAAATATTAATTTAACAGCAACAGCGGATCCACCGCTTTTCCATTTTCTTTCACCTGAAAGAACAGATTGCTCCCCTCTTCGCTGAAATATTTTGTTGGTGCTGCAACCATTCCCAAAAGCTGTCCTTCCTTGACTTCATCCCCTTTTTTCACCTTAAGATTTGTCAACTGGCCATAGGTGACTTTATAATTACTTCCGATATCTGTAGTAATCATTGTTCCGGTGATATCATCCTTGCTGATCTCCGTCACGGTTCCGGCCGCCGAAGCGATCACTTTAGTTCCCTCATCGGCAGAAATCTCGATCGCTGGATTACTCTTATACTGCGCGAGGGTTTTGAAATAAATATTATTGCTCTGACTGAATTTCATCAGGACATCCCCTTTAACCGGCCATGTCAATCCTTTTTCCTCATTGAAGCTTTTGTGGTTTGCCGATATCATGGTTGCCTTTGACGTATTTTTTGCATTTTTTTTCTTTGCCTGATTTGCCTTAACCTCAACATTTTTCTTTGCTGCCTTTTCCTTCTTTTTAGCGAGATCATCTACATTCATCGTAGTGCTTGCCTGCTCGCTGTCTGTCTTGCCAATTCCCTGGGCATCCGCTTTCCAATTCTTGTTGATTGCCGATTCTCCGGCTATGGTTGCGGCAGGATTTTCCGCCACCTTATGTCCTGTGTTATCTGTTTTCTGTGTCTGAAAATACGCTGTTCCCAGCACCGCCGCACATGCCAGCACCGCGCATGCTGCCACGTAAAAGCTTCTTTTTGACTGTGTGTTCTGGTCCTTAAAATCATTGCGTTTATTCTTCATCCTGTCCCTCCATTCTGAGACGCTGCCGCCTCTTTTCTTTTATACCAATAGCTGTTTCCCGGATGTGCTGCATCCGGAATCCACCTATTCTGAAAAGAAAGAAAAGCACCTCAAATCTATCGAGATGCTTTCCGATATCTTCTGTTTTTATTTTTGACAGGCATTTTCGAATTTATTCAATGACTTTAAAAAATCTAATCGACATTTGCGTGATCCTCCGGCTTCTGTGGTGGCATCGTATTTCCTCTCTGGGGATTTATACCTCCCTGCGGCGGTACAGTATATCCCGGCTGCGGCACCATATTCCGGTAATTCATCTGTGTATGTACATACACTTTCTTTTCATGATAATAGATCACGCTGGTATCCGCCAGCAGATCGTGAATTCCGCGGTGTTCTTTCTGTGCAAGGATCAGCAGATATCCCAGGTTCATAATCACTCCGGACAAAAATCTGCCGATGCTTTCCCGGTAAAGTACCTCAAAGAATGTCATTTTCCGGTCTTCCGTACTGACGACCCGAAGCTGAAAAAGCTTTTTACCAAGGGTTGCCCCTGTATAATACGTCAGCAATGTAAAATACAGTACCGTCAACAGATAGCAGACGATATCTATTATGGAATACTGAAAAATGAAATCCCGCACCAATACGTTATCCGGACTGTTTAACGATAATATCCACATCGGGATCCGAATCACCAGCAATGCGGCATTGACGATGATCATATCTACCAGGAATGCCGTCAGACGTACGAAAAATCCGGCATATACCTGATCCTTCGTATTAGTCTGCATAATACATCAGCACTCCTTTTCCTTTATTTTCAATAATATCTACTGCCAGCTCACTGTCAGATTTCGGCATGATCTTCTGCACAGACCCCATCAGGTTAGACAGAAAATTCGAACCGGAGCTTTTGGCCGTATCATATACGACATCATCTGACAGCTTATTTTCTTTCTGGATCAATGCCTTCAGCTCATCCTCGGTACCGATCTCATCCACCAGCTTCTTCTCTTTGGCCTGCTTTGCAGAATAGATTCTTCCGTCGGCAATCTTTTTCACTGTAGCAATATCAATTCCTCTGCCTTCGCTGACAATCCCGGCAAACTGATCATATGCCTCATCCACCAGACTCTGCAGAATATCATACTGCTCATCGGTCAGATCGAGTCCGCCGGAACCCATAGATTTATTTTTACCACTGGTAATATCAATTTCCTTGATTCCAAGCTTGTCATAAAGTTTTTTGTAATTGGTCAGAGATACGATAACACCAATGGAACCGGTCCAGGTATTACGATTCGTATAAATCTTGTCTGCCGCCATAGAAATATAATATGCCCCGGAACATGCCTGCGAACCAAAGTAAGCATATACCGGACGTTTTGTCTTCTCTTTATACTCCATCAGCTTCAGATACAACTCATCACTCTCATACACGGTTCCTCCCGGACTGTTGACATACAAAAGAATCGCCTTATTGTTTTTTGACTTCTCCAGCTCATCAACATATTTCATGTAGAGATTATGATTATACTGATCATCATCAGAGCCTGAGAGACTGATGTTACCGGAGGAGTTTGCCTGAATTGTCCCCACAATATTCAGCACTCCCACGAAATCCTCCTCCGGCAGTGTAACATTCTCCTCGGAAGATCCCCAGATGCTGCTTAACATTTCTGATGTACTTGTTTTTGACTTTGTATCTGCTTTTTCTGTAAGTTTTGATTGAACGACATTTGATAAAATGCCCGTTGCACATACGGCGATAAATACCACGCCTGCCACAACAATTCCAATCCATTGTTTCTTTTTCATGTTGCCTCCCTGTTAAATCTTAGAATATCCAAAGCTGTTTACAATGGCATCCAGCTTCTGCTTCCTATCACAGAACGGACATGCACCCGGTCTGTATGTCGCATAATCCGGAATGTCACTGGTGGTAAAGATGGAGTCTATATCAACGCCGCCTACATTATCAACGGCAGAGAAAAGTGCAGACACGCCCTCAACAATACCTCCATAGTAACTGATGCCATCGATACTTTGCTGGATGGTTTTACCTGTCGTTGCACTGGCAATGAGTACCACAACATGCTTATGCAGTACCATCGGCTCCACATTCTCCCGAAAGATGATCTGTCCACTGGAATTGATCTCCGGCGTAATGACATTCACACATTCATGTGAATTCAAAGACATAATACCGGCCGCTGTGAGTTCTTCTGCCAGATATGCGCCAATCACTTCGCATCCGTCCATACACACAATCGCATCTACAGCTGTAGTGTGACGGTATTTTTTCACCATTTCCTTCGCCACAAGCTGCGCTTCTGTATGGCGGTACTTGATCGGCGTCATATCAAGATAGTAATTGATATGGGAATGATTCGTTGCGAAATGTCCCGGAATCGCCTTTAACTCAATTTTACGATTACACTTAGCCGGAATTTTGATGATGTTGTCCATACTCATAATAAACCCTCCATTCTATATTCATATTGTTTTCTGTTCATAACTGCCCTATGCAAAATGCATAGGGCAGTTAATATGTTGCTTCGTTTCCGAAACAGTTATTTTATTATTCGTCATCCTCAGGAACCTCTACGGTTACCTTCTCAAGATGCCAAATTTCTTTTGCGTACTCCTCGATGGTACGGTCAGATGTGAACTTACCACTCTTAGAAACATTGAGAAGTGCTGACTTTGCCCAGCCCTCTTCATCACGGTATGCAGCTTCAACTCTCTTCTGCGCATCTGCATAGGAACGGAAATCCTTCAGGATAAAGTACATATCCGGACGTCCACCGTTACCATCTAACAGGGAATTGTAAATGTCACGGAACTCGTCAAGGTTTCCGGAAGCATATGTGCCATCCACAAGCTGTGTCATCACCGCACGAATGTCAGAATCGATATTGTAAATATCTCTTGGGTTATACTGACCATTCTGCTCATATGCAATAACCTCGTCAGAAGAAAGACCAAAGATAAATGCATTCTCCTTGCCAACCTCATCAACGATCTCAACATTTGCACCGTCCATGGTTCCCAGTGTCAGGGCACCGTTCAGCATAAACTTCATATTACCGGTACCGGAAGCCTCCTTGCTGGCAGTTGAGATCTGCTCAGACACATCAGCCGCTGCAAAGATGATCTCTGCATTGGATACACGGTAGTTCTCGATAAATACAACCTTGATCTTATCGTGAATATCCTTATCATTGTTGATCACATCACCAACGCTGTTGATCAGCTTGATAATGGATTTTGCTCTGTGATATCCAGCGGATGCCTTCGCACCAAAAATGAAAGTACGTGGATAGAAATCCATCTCCGGATTCTTCTTTAACTCATTGTACAGATACATAATATGAAGAATATTCAAAAGCTGACGCTTGTATTCGTGAAGTCTCTTTACCTGCACATCGAAGATAGAACGAGGATTTACCTCTACACCATTGTGCTCCTTGATGTACTTCGCCAGACGAACCTTGTTCTGATACTTGATGTTCATGAACTCCTTGCGGCTCAGCTCATCATCTGCATAAATACCCAGCTCATTGATATGTGCCAGGTTAGTGATCCAGTCATCCCCGATCTTCTTTGTTACCCAGTCTGCAAGCAGTGGATTTCCATGAAGAAGGAAACGTCTCTGGGTAATACCATTTGTCTTATTATTGAACTTCTCAGGCATCATCTGATAGAAGTCCTTAAGCTCCTGATTCTTCAGGATCTCTGTATGAAGCTTGGCAACACCATTTACAGAAAAGCTTGCTGCGATTGCAAGATGTGCCATCTTAACCTGTCCGTCATAAATGATCGCCATCTTCTCAACCTTGCTGTTGTCTCCCGGATAAGCAGCCTGGATCTGAAGAATAAAACGACGGTTGATCTCTTCTGTAATCTGATAGATACGAGGAAGCAGTCTTGAGAACAGCTCCAGCGGCCATTTCTCCAATGCCTCGGACATGATTGTATGGTTTGTATATGCACATGTCTTATTGGTAATGCTCCATGCCTCATCCCACTCAAGACCATAATCGTCAACCAGGATACGCATGAACTCGGATACAGTTACGGTTGGATGTGTATCATTTAACTGGAAGCAGACCTTTTCGTAAATCTTACGAATATCATCATGCTTCTCCATATATTTTGCAACAGCTCTCTGAACACTGGCAGATACAAAGAAATACTGCTGTTTCAGACGAAGCTCTTTACCAGCCATATGATTATCGTTTGGATAAAGTACCTCACAGATGGTACGTGCAAGGTTCTGCTGCTCTACTGCCTTCTGATAATCACCCTTATCAAAGGAATCCAGATTGAAAGTATCAATCGCCTCTGCATCCCAGATACGCAGTGTATTTACTACGTTATTGTTGTAACCCACAACCGGGAGATCGTAAGGAACAGCAAGTACGGACTGATAATTCTCCTGTACAAACTTGTCTCTGCCAAACTCGTCCTTGCGCATTGCAACGTAACCGCCAAACTTAACCTCTACGGCGTACTCCGGACGCTTGATCTCAAATGGGTTACCGTTCTTTAACCAGTCATCCGGCTTCTCAATCTGATAACCATTCTCGATGACCTGTTTGAACATACCATATTTATAACGGATACCACATCCATATGCAGGATATCCCAATGTAGACAATGAATCCAGGAAACATGCAGCCAGACGTCCAAGACCACCGTTACCAAGTGCTGCATCCGGCTCCTGATCCTCGATCACGTCAAGATTCATTCCCAGCTCTTCCACAGCTTCCTTGATTGCCTGGTTGCCCTTTAAGTTGATGATGATGTTTCCTAATGCACGTCCTGTCAAAAACTCCATTGACAGATAGTACACTGTCTTTACATCCTGCTCCTCATATGTCTTATGAGTTGCCATCCACTGATCTACTACAATATCCTTTACTGCATAAGAAACAGCCTGAAACTTCTCCTGATCACTGGCTTCTTTGATGGATTTACGGAACAAGACCTTTGCATAATTCTCAATGTCTTTTTTGAATTCTTCCTTGTTAATTTCGTTCATTCGTAGTATCCTCCCTGAAATTATCGACTTCTAGATTCTATTCACAATCACTTTATTATCATATACTATAAAAGTCAAAAAATCAACGAATCCACCCTAATTTGTTGATAAAATTGGCGTTATTTTACTTGGATTTCCTATGTTTTTTGCATATGTACGTATGTTTTCGAATAAATTATATCAATATTTACTTTGTCGTACGTTTTGGCTTGAAATTCCGGTCAAAAATGGCCTGACCAAGGAGATTTTATGTTGTCACAAAAACTTTTTTCTAAAAAGAAAAAGTCAACTGCCTATCACCATCCTCTTTGCTGCTCTTTTCCGCATTCCTTCCCCTCTGCTCTGCTTTCTGCACTTTTATTATTTCTGCTTCTGCCCATGCTGGCCGGCTGTGACAAAAACCGGCTTCCGGAAAAGACCAAAGATCTGGATTTTACTGTAGTTGCAGGAACAGATATTCCGGCAGAGCTGCAAGAGCTCATTGACGACCGGTGCAACGACGCATTTGAGCTTACATATTCCGACGGAAGCTGCCTTTATATCGTAAAAGGCTATGGTGCCCGGCAGACAGACGGCTACAATATTGCCGTTACAGACTTCTATGAAGCAAAAGACGGACTTGTCTTTGCTACCGAACTGACCGGTCCCAAAAAAGATGCAGACATCAGCGAGACGGAAACCTGCCCATATATCGTGATCAAAACCGAATTTCGGGATGCAACCGTGATCTTTTCATAAAATATTCACACATTTCTAACGATTGCGACATTGCATCCGGCCGCCTGATTTTGTACAATGCGTTTAGAAACAAATACAAAGGAGCTATACACAAATGAGTACATTTCCATGGAAATACGAATTATCGGATCATTCCTGCTCTATTTACGCAGGAGATCTCCTAAGCAAATACACAAATGTTTCCGGCACACCTCTGCAGATCGAAGCAGTTACAGACACCACACTGCGAATCCATGCAAGAACCCTGGAATCATTTGCTGTAGAACAGCGTCCTAAGCTTACAGGCACATTGACTGCAGTAAGTCCATCGGATGACCTGCCGCAGGAAAAGACAGCCTGTGATGCTGCCTTGCGCACCGCATTCACCGGGACTGCTTCTTCAGATGCATCCCAAAATAACCAGTCCCTCCTCACATTCGCTACAAAAGCCTTGCAGATTTCCCTTGACGATGAGCTGCATCTGCAGATCTGCTCTCTGGGCGGAACACCTCTCTGCTCAGATTACACCGGAAAACTGCAGGAAGCAGAATCCCTGACCGAGGAGGAGATAGAACAGATGCGTCAGGAGGGACATGTGGTCCATGCCGGGGATGACGCCTGCCGTTTCCAAATCACCAAGTCTCTATACGGAGATGAAGTATTCTACGGGCTTGGAGATAAAACCGGCTTCTTGAACAAAATGGGCTATGACTATACCATGTGGAATACAGACAACCCGGATCCTCATGTGGAAAATCCTACATTTAAAGCTTTGTACAAGTCGATTCCGTTCTTTATTACATTACGCAAAGACTGTGTTTACGGTATCTTTTTTGACAACCACTACAAAACGAGTTTTGATATGGGCTACAGCTCTACAGACTACTACTCCATCGGTGCCGCAGACGGAGAGCTGGACTATTACTTTATCTACGGCGATACCATTGCTGATGTGATCAAAAACTATACTGCCCTTACCGGCCGCTGTCCACTGCCACAGCTTTGGACTTTGGGATATCACCAGTCACGCTGGGGATATTCCTCCCAGCAGGAGGTCCTTGAACTGGCAGAAAACTTTATCAACAACGATCTTCCATGTGATGTGATCCATATGGATATTGATTACATGGATAATTATAAAGTCTTTACCGTAGATAAAAACAAATTTCCGGATCTGTCCGGTCTCAGTAATACCCTGCAGGACAAGGGCATCCGGTTAGTCACCATTATTGACCCCGGCACAAAGGTTGAAAAGGGTTACCATATGTATGATGAAGGTGTCCGTAATCACTACTTTGCCCAGACTCCGGAAGGTGACATCTACGAAAATGTTGTATGGCCGGGAGACTCTGTATTTCCGGATTACACCTCCTCTACTGTACGAAACTGGTGGGGCAGCCAGACAAAATTGCTGGTGGACAAGGGCATCAGCGGCATCTGGAATGATATGAATGAGCCGGCCAGCTTCCGCGGACCACTGCCGGAGAATGTCGTATTTCCCGGAGACGACATTCCACGGCTTCACAAAGAAGTTCATAATGTATATGGTCATCTTATGGCAAAGGCAACCTATGAAGGTCTCAAAGAAACAAGCGGTAAACGTCCATTTGTCATTACAAGAGCCTGCTATAGCGGCTCCCAGAAATATTCCACCGCATGGACCGGCGACAATCAGAGTATATGGACTCATCTGAAAATGTCCATTCCACAGCTATTAAACCTCGGTATGTCCGGTATGCCATTTGTGGGTACCGATATTGGCGGATTTGGCTCCAATACGACACCGGAGCTCCTCTGCCGCTGGATACAGGCAAGCTGTTTCGCCCCGCTTTTCCGCAATCATTGTGCGAAATTCTCCCGCTGTCAGGAGCCATGGCAGTTTGACCGCCAGACTCTCGATATTTATCGTACCTACTTAAAGCTCCGATATCGGTTTATTCCTTATCTGTATGATCTGTTTTATGAAGAATCGCAGACCGGAATGCCAATCATCCGTCCTTTGGTAATGCACTATCAGAATGATCCTGAGGCATATGAATGCAACGACGAATATCTGGTCGGAGACCGTATTCTGGTTGCCCCTGTCACCGATCAGGGCGCCCACGTCAGACCGGTATATCTCCCGGAGGGAATCTGGGTAGACTACTGGACCAAGGAACGTATTGAAGGCGGAAAGTATATCCTTCGGGATGCCCCTCTGGATATATGTCCAATCTATATCAAGGCAGGCAGCATAATTCCTACCTGGCCGCAGCTTAATCACATTCCGGACGGCGGTGCAAAGGAGCTGATCCTGGAGTACTATACCTCAGATGCTCCTGCGGAATATTGCCATTATCAGGACAACGGCACCGATTTTTCTTATGAAAACGGCGAGTACAATATATATCATTTCCATATTGACAGTGACGGTCACCTGACCACCTCAATGGATCATCAGGACTATGACCATCTTTATGACGCTGTCCGTTTAAGTGCTCATTGATTCATATATCAGCGCACGATTTTTGCGCATAACGGAGTTTCGAAGAAACTCCTAATATGAGTCCTTCAGGACTCATTATATCATAGAACTGTAGAGATCGTTGCCAGTCAGCTTTAACGGCAAACTATCCCTCCCGGACATGTGTACATTCCTTTTCATCCGGTACAAAGCAAATAGGTAATATCTGCAAAACCAATGATATCGCCTGCCCTGCAAAGTACCGGATGTTCTTTTATCAATCTCTTTTTATTCAGAAAAACTCCATTAGAGGAATTGGTGTCTATCACAAAAACCCGATCCTCTTCTACTTCTATTTTGGCATGATGCCAACTGATCTGGCTCCCCGGCAATACTGCATCACACCCCGGCGCACGTCCTACGGTCAATGCACCTTCCGTCAGAAAAAGCTGCGGCAATGCCTCCGGATACTTTGAGACATTTTTCAGATAGTAATTACACACCTCCTTTCTTTCTAATTCCTGCGTTTTTCCCGATTCCCGGCTCTTTAGTGATTTCTGTGACTTTATCGATTCTTGTGCCTCCGCTGACACCTGCGTTTTTACCAGCTCCTGTACCTCTGCTGATTTCTTCGTCTTTACCGGTTCCTCCGTAAGCCGGTCCCCTATGACATTCTCTCTGTCCCGGTAGCTTTTCAGATAACGCTCCAGCTCTGACAGATAAAAACCCATACCTATCACCTGCTCGTACCATCCATATACAAATTCTCTCCCAAGCTTTTCCTCATGATCCACCACCGTCAAAAGAAACTCACAAAGCCTTTTAATCTGTATTTCCAAAGCCTCTGCCTTTTCGGGGAAATAGCAAAAAGAGAAACTTTGCATTGAAGAATCCCAGTAAATATATTCCGGACATAACAGCAGCTGGTCTGTCTGAAGCAGATATTCTGCGCATATACTACAACTGTGGAATATATCTTTCCACAACCTGTATGCCTCCTTGAAATGTAGTTTTTGATGTGATAAAAATCGGGTAAGCGATATTTTTTCTCCCGTCAAATACCGATATATGCACTGATTATCAATATACTGGATCTGCAACGGAAGAATACCTGCAATCTGATTATTCAAAAGCATTTTAATATCAAAGGAGTCCCCGTGATCTACTGCTCCTTCCACAACCAGAAAACCTTTTTCTTCCCGAAAACGCCCGGAATACCGGTCAATCTCCTCCACGCGATATTTCCTCCTTTCCCTTTATTCTTAACACAGTGTCCGGCTGCACAGATGAAATTATCTGAGTCGTGCTGCTTTGAAAACGATTTCCTAAAAATTGCTGCATAACAGGTATTTTCCATACTGCCGATGCAGATATTTTTCCCTTTACATATAGGGAATCCTTTTGAAGCTGAAATCCATCCACCTGTGCAATCCAAAGAGCTTCCTGAAGCTTCTCCCTCCATCGATCTATTTCCTGCTCCCCACATTCCTTCTTCTCCTGTCGAAGCACTACCATTTCCTGCAGCATCCCATCTATGACTACCTGATCGTGCAGATAAAAAAGCTGAAACATCCATCCATATAATATGCCAAGAACCACAGGCACAATAAAAGCAGCTTCGACGGTATAACTTCCATCCCACATATATCTATACATAATAACCCCTTCTCTCGTACATTTCTCATTCCTCATAATTTTTCGAATTTATTATACAAGCTATCATATCCTCCCACTTATAAGCACAACACCGTAATATATCCAAGCCACATAAACGGAACCATCGGCATCCTCGTATTTCTCCCTTTACGCCATATCGCCACCAAAAGAACTGCTGCCACAAACGAATATAAAAAACTGTATACAATAAACAATACACCGTTCCACGGCGGCCATGCCATCACCAATATACCGAGCAAAATTCCATCTGCCTTTCCAATCTGCCCTCCGGTTACAATAGCTGCCACATAAAAAAACACTCCTACACCCATCCCAAACAACAAGCCCTGCCACAATACACCCTTTGTCAATAAGCCAGCTATAACGGTATAACAAAGCATTATACCGGTCAAAGGCATCCACACCCTTCGATACATACAGTCCATAACCGCACATATTCCAAGCATAGTCAACAGCCCTATATGAAATACCGAATTCATTTCACTCTCCACCTCCACATTTACTGCAAGGCGATAAATTTCCTGCTTTTGACCGCCTTACTGCTCTTACGTTTCTCTTTAATTTAGAACACTCCTTCCGGATATGATATCTGTCACCATACGATGTGAAATATACCATTGCTGCCGATGGCTGTGCCTCTGCATGACAGCAGCTCTCACAAGGATAATAAATACCTCCCGACTGGTTTCGCTTATTTTCCAGCACATATGGGGTACTTTCCTGAATGCGTATCCTGAGATAAGTGCACTCACGATCCCGATGAAATACCTTTCCATTTTCCGCAATATATACAAAATAGTCAGCCACTTCATCCGAGACCATGCTGCATCCGGAATAATCAGTGACCGCCATCTGCTGATATCGGTGCAAACGGAAAAATCTGGATCCCAAAAACGGAACACTCTCCGAATAACCGGTATAACAGTAATTCGTTCCTTCCTGTTCCTTCCAACGAACCAAAACACCCTGTTCAAGCAGCCCCGCTGCAGATGACATTTTACTTCCGGTCACTGCGTATGTCTGTACGGTATGAAGAAGAGACATCTGCACCTTATTTCCTTTTATCAGCAAAGTAAATAAAACACTTAAAGAGAACAGAACCAGAAACCCCAGAGGTACTGTAAATGCAGCCTCTACCGTATAAGATGCCTGGCACCACTTTTTTCCAAAAAATCTCATATTTTCATCCTTATCACGATTGCCGGGGACTATACAGAGCACTTTCTCTATTGGTATATACTGATTTTTCAATTGACAAGTTTTTACGAAATTGCGTAATGCTCTATTTATTTCTCATTAAAGGGGGAAGCGGCTTCTGCCAAAACATTATGAACTATTATAGGTTTATTCCTAAAAGAAGGTTTGAGAAAGTGCCCTGTACAGCCCCCGGCATATTTTATTTACGAGTATCCATATGTGACAGTAATTTGCCTGCTCAGCATACCTGTCGTACTATTTTTGCTTTTTATTCTATCTTTATAGTTTTTCCCATCAACAAGCCGGTTAAATAAAACCGGCAGATCATATGTCACCACCACCCTGGTCCTGCAAATACAATGATCCAGCGTAAAGGTCTGATTAAACCGCTCCCGCAGATCAAACTGCACTATATCCAACGTCCTCTGATACAATTCATCCCACGACTGCATCATAAGCATCAGCCACAGGTATTGTGTATATCCCAACCCCGTCCGTCCATTTCCGTCAATCAGCCTATCCCCTTCTTTTGGAAAGCTTTTCGCTTTTTCCACAAATAATTTCCTAGTTGCCAGACAAATCTGTGCATACTGCATCTGAAAGCTTCCCCGGCTTTTAAAAACCGGCACCCGGCGTCCCTGAAGAAGAGCTGTAATATCGACACATGCCTCTTCCATAGAAAGTACCATCAAAATCCCTTTCTGAATAACCGGAATAAACGCTTCCGCCATCAAAGGTGCAGCCAAAGCGGTTGCTGTTTCCAGACTCTGCGCCTGAAGTGCCGGATCTTTCTCCACATAGAGAAAATTCGTCATTGTCCGGATCAAAAACAGATGATTGATCACCGCACCAAAGGCTTCCTTCTGACTTTTCTTACCGCTGATCAGGTATTCCAGTCCATAGGGTACACTTCCGTTGTGTTCTGATACATAAGATTCCAGCATATTTGTCACATAAATAATAAGCTCACCCTTTTTTCCGGAATCCACTGTCATTTCATCATTCCACATGGAATCCTCCTGCTTCAAAAACTTTTTCAGAATCTTCAAACCGGATTTTCCTGTAGTCCAACTTTGAGTCGCCTTAGGTTTCAGACCTTCCTGCGCATCCTGCATCTCTCCTGTAACCTCCCGCGTGTCAATCTCTCTTTCACATAGGCTCCCTGTATCACAAACCAGAGACAACACGCCATCCTGCAGCAATTTTCTGAGAAATTCCAATGGATTTTCAACCGTTGGCTTCTGTTGTCCCCGCCCAGTATTATTCGGAACTCCTTTATCCACAACGGAATTCTTTGCCTGTTCTGCTTCTTTTGTTTCCTCCAGAGAATCCGTTTTCTCCAAATCCTTCAACAGCTCCTCCTTTTTCCCTTGATCGGTTCCCAAAACCTGTTTGACCAGATCTCCTCCCAGATCCTTTAATCCCTCTGCCGCGATCCACTTCCGCAGTTGTTGCCGAAAATATTTCTCTTCTGTGAGAAAATGGACCTCTTCCAGTTCGGTCCGGATATCATTAATCTGATAAACCGATGCATATCTCCGGGGCAAAATACCCTGTTCCTGCTTATCCGGCCATTCCCGCAAATTTTCCTGCAAAATTTCCTGATAACGATCCAGCCAGTCACTCTCCCCCTTTCCATTAAAACCGCCGCAGCCAAATAAACCATATTCCGTATATAATTCCCGGTTATATTCTCCATATATGGCAATGTCTGCGCCATATGCAGACGACCTTACATAACCACCGGAACTAAAATAACGGGCACTGTCCAATGCAGCTCCAGTCAGCGCAAACAACAGCAGAAAAATAAACGTCATAAATATCGTGATACTTCCATCTTCCTTATATACTGATACCATCATTGATCGTCCCTGCCCCATCATCAATCTGTGAAAATGCGCTGCTGATAATTGATGTAATTTTATCCTTAAAAATTACAATTAGCGCCACAAGAATTACCAGAATCAACACAATCTCCACAACACCTATGCCATCCTCATCCTTCCAAAACTTTCTGATCATATTCATATTTTCTTCCATCCTTTCTTTGTTTTCATATCACATTGCCCGGAATGCTGCCGTCAAAATTATTGCAAACACCACCACGAGCATCAGCATCATCGGAAGCAAAAGCTTTGTTCCCGCTTCTTCTCCCTGCTTTTTTGCAAGCTCCCGCCGAATCCGGACCGCATCCTCAGCTTCCAGCTCCATCCGCCGAAGCAGATCATCGGAACCTTTCTTTAAGTTTTGCACCAATAACGTACTGAATTTCATATACTGCAGCATCGAAATCCGTCTTCCAAATGACGTGTACGCCGCTGTTTCGCTTTTTCCATTTTCCATATCATTCCTCGTCAACAGCATTTCCTCATACAAATAGTTGTATGAGATTTCTCCGGATGCCCTTCGTCTTTCATACTCCCCCGCGATCCTGAGCCAGGTTCCCCGTATGGTCAGACCGGCCCCCAGCAATAAGATAAAACGCTCCACCATTTCCGGATATTCCGTCTGTAACTGCCGGTCTCTTTTCTTTATCCCCTGCTCTGTCTGATAATCCAAAAGAAACGGAATGCAGATACATAACAGCCCTCCTGCAAGAAACACACGACACCAGAAACGTTCTTTCACCTCCCGGTAGAAAAGCTTCCTTCCCGCTGCCTCCCGTGGCAGTTTCAGTACCTTTTGCTGTGCCGACCGTTCTTTTTCCTCTTCCAGCCGGCTTTCCCAATTCTCCCACAGCCTCTGCTCATAACTCTTTTGAACGGGACAGATAAAAAGCTCCAGCTCCACCGGTTCCTTCACATCCCCGTATACCATATACGCCGTAATAGATACCTCTGTTTTCTGAGACAGTGCCCTGTTATTTAATGTTCCGTCCCGGTTAATATAACCATCCGCATCCAACTTCCATTTCACCTTAATAGCACTGTCCTTTATTTCGGACACAAGACACAGTGGCTTCGTCACCTTCTCTGCTGTTTTATTTTCTCCCAGATATTTCTTGATAATATAATTTCTTCCTTCTTCCAATTTCGCCTGCAGCTCCTCCGGACGATATTTTCTCTCCGGCACAACAATCTGTACCTTTTTTTGTACACCTTGTCCCCTTATCTGAAGCTTCGCCTTCTGCTGTCCCTTTCCCGGCTCGCGCCGTTCCAGATAACCGTTTCCCTTTAGATACTGAGAACCTCTCTCTCCACCCCACGCAACGACTGTCAAAAACACAGTACCGATCACGAGAAGAATCCATAAAGTAAACCTCCGGCAATCATCCCTTTCCTCCAGCTCTTTTGGCGATTTCCCCGGCCAAAGCATCTGCAACTGCTTCATCCTGTCCTGAGAAAACGGGATATGAAGTCGCACCCGCCATAAAAGATGCAGTCCAAAGGCCAGAGATCCTATTTTTTGTTCGATTTTTTTGCAAAACAATTTTCCCCTCTGCATCCCCTCCTCCTCTCTATCCTCTATACTAAAAACGAATTCTGCATATCTTCTCGCTGAGCAGATATGCCGCAATATATATTCCCAAAAAGATACTCATCATAATCCGTCCCCATATACCTCCATAAAAGCAATCCAGAAATCCCGGAGAACAGATCCAAAAATAAAATATTATTCCCAAAGGAACCACATTCATAATTTTCCCCTCCATCTGCTTTCCTGCAAACAAAGTACGAATCTCCCTGCTGACCTCTATCTTTTCTGCAATCCGTTCTGCACAGACTCTGGTTATGGATACCAGATCTCCTCCGGATCTGCGAGCTGTCCGAAATACCTCTGCAAAGCTTTTGATATCCTCCACCTTGCTTCTGTCCGCAAGTTCATCCATAACCTGTTCCACAGGGCGATTCATCCGCAGCTGCTCCAGCATAATCTGAAATTCCCAGCACAACAGAGATTCCTGCCCATACAAAACCTTTAGATCCCTTCGACTCTCTTCTATGGCATTTTCTACGGAATAACCGGCGTTTAATGCCGCAGCAATCCCCTGAAGCCCTTCTTTAAATTCCAGATTCAGCTGCCAACGCCTCTCCTCCTCCCATTTGAGTTGTAGACGGCGATATCGCAGATAGAATAATGGTATCCACAAAACTGCCACCCACAATATACTTCTGTAAAACAATATCAGAAGCACAAAAATTTCTGTCCCGGATCGGATCATATCTATCTGCCGCTTACGAAATCTCAACCGTCCTCTCCTTTCCCGCCATAACAAGTTTTCTGCGATTCAACAGAGAATTCCCCGTGGTCATCAGTCTTCCCTCCACCCTCTCTCTGGTGCTGTTCTCTGTCTCCCGGAACTGATAAAGCGGCCGCAAAACAATTTCCCCCTGGTCAATCCCACAAACCTCATCAATTTCCAATACCTTCCGGGACTTGTCCCGGAGTCTTCCCAATTGCACTACAATTTCAATCGCAGAGGCAATCTGGCTGCGGACTGCTGCCAGCGGAATCTCCATTCCGGTGAGTACCAGTGTCTCCATTCTGCGAAGCATATCCGCGGGGCTGTTGGCATGGCCTGTCGAAATACTTCCATCATGTCCGGTATTCATAGCACTCAAAAGCTCAATCACCGCCGCATCACGAATTTCTCCAATAATAATTCGATCCGGCCTCTGACGAAGGGCCGAACGCACCAGATCACGGATCGTCACGGCATTTTTCCCCTCCAGATTAGCATTTCTTGTTTCCAGCCTTACCAGATTGGCAACATTCCGGATCTGAAGCTCTGCGGAATCCTCAATAGTCACGATACGCTCCGTAGCCGGAATATAATTGGAAAGAACATTTAAAAAAGTAGTTTTTCCAGAACCTGTCCCTCCACTGATAAAAATATTGTACCTTGCCTCTACCAGTGTCCGCAGAAAATCCGCAGCCTCCTGTGTAATGCTCCCCAGCTCCAACAGCTTGTCCATATGAAAGGGCGTTTCCGGAAATCTCCGGATTGTCATAACCGGTCCGTCTAACGCAACCGGCGGCAGCACCACATTCACTCTGGAGCCATCCAGCAGCCGCACATCCACAATGGGCGAAGCTTCATTTACGACCCGGTTTACCTTTGACACGATCTGCTGGATCACATCCTCCAGCTTGCTGCGACTTTGGAATTTTTTCCCGGAGTCCATCAGCTTCCCATCCTTTTCGATAAAAATATGCTCCGGACCATTGACCATAATCTCTGTAATATCCGGATCTTCCAAAAGCTCCTCCAAAACATCTAGCCTTCGAATGGAATTAAATATTTTCTTGGCAAGCTCCAGCTTTTCTTCGATCGTCAGATATTCAATCTGTCCATATTTTAGGACGCGTAATTCGATTTCATCACGCATTTCCTCATCGGAAAAACTCACCCCCTGCTCCAGTTCAGCCAACAGCTCCTCCTGAATCTTCTGCTGGATTTGTTCCAAATGCTTTTCTCCCATACATATGCTCCTCCCTATACTGCAATATAGCGAATACTTTCCAGCACCTCTTCCAATCCCTCTTTTACCAGAAGCCTTTCCAGACTATTTGCCTGCTTCTCCTCCCACAAGCTCTGTGCTTTCGGAATATATATACGATCACAGCAATACAACAGATATAATGCCGTATCTGTCAAAAAGCCAATATCAAAGATTACCCTCTCATAGCCTGTCTCGCCGGAAATCACGGTCAACAGCCTGTCCACATCCTCCCGGCACAAACTGTAAAGATCTCGGAAATCGGTTACCGGGCGGATATGATCCATTCCATTGCTCTGCTGCACCAACTGCCGAAGCTTTAACGCCAGCCTCTCATTTTTTTGTTTCAGATAAAAAATAATCTCCGACAGTCCGCGGTCATCTCCGGACAAATCCTTATATTCTTCCCCGCCCAAAAGCTCCATACTGATCCGCAAACATCTTTTGCCGGAATCTCCCTGCTCCGGACAGATCTGCTGCATCGTCAGCGGTGCCTGATAGGGATGATAGATGCCCCATATCTCCATCCGGCCACACATTTTCCCTGCAATCCCTGACTCCTTCGGAGTGCCTTCCTCCAGAATGGCAAAGATCTCCTTTAAAATATTTTCTGCAGACTGATATTTGAAGATCAGGGGATAGTCTTCCCTGCCCTCTGACACACAGTTTCCCTCCGACAAAATAACCAATTGCTTTACATGGTCCAGATGTTTCAGACCTGTCCGATCCACATCCTGTCCCAAAAGCAGTACATCCGGCCGCCTTTCCTTCAAAAAATCATTCAGACTTTCTGCTTTAGTAAAAAGCCGGCTGGCCAGCAAAAAATTCTTTTTTCCAAAATATTCTGCTAAGGCTTTCATATATCCCTGTGTATCATATAAAGCCACCAATAACTTGTTCAAAAAATCCCCCCTGTCATATTTAACCCTTCATTCCGCCGGATAACCGGCAGAAAAAAACCATATAGTATGCCAGAGCCATTACCGGAGCTAACGGGATCACCATGGATCTGCCGTCCCTCGTCGCATCATAATACGATTTTTTGTGGTCTAAAATCACAAAGTGAAAAAAATAGCGCATTCGATTCACAAAAAGACGATTTATCAACATATAGACAAAAGAAAACAATGCCGCCAGAAGCGCAAACACGATCCCTGTCTGTATCCATAATTTCATCCCATACATTGCACCAACCACCGATAAAAGCTTGATATCCCCGGCTCCCATTCCGTGGACACCATACACCGGCAGTAATACAAGGATTCCTGCCACAATACAGCAGATCCCGGCTCCCATTCCGTAAATCCCCTGTATATACAGACGGCAGACCAACGCCGCCAGCCACCCCGCCAGGATCAGATCATTTGGTATTTGATACTCGCGCAGATCGCTGACAGAGCTAAGGATCCATAATATGGTCATTGCAACAACGTCGATCACATCACCTCCCTTCGCTTTGGTGTCGCCCACTATAACACCCGCACCGGAGGCTGTCAAACGTCAAAAATCTGTGCAAATCTCCCAAATTTTTATCCGTGAATTGTAAAAAATAACTGTAACACATAAAGTCCCGCCACTCCGCTTATCCCCAAAAGTGTCGAAACACATACCGTAATTTCGTTAATTTTGACGGCAATATTTCCCCCACAATACTGGATCATGCCGTTACATAAATAGACGCAGATCAGGCAAAACAGGCACCTGATGACTGCATTCATTAGCACCCTTCCCATATTTCGCCATATGCAAACTAAAAACATAATAACCAAAACCAAAAATGCCGCTTTATACAATGCAATTTCCTCCCATATGCCGTTTCTGACACGACACCTCTCATATTTTCAAAATAGCAACTGTCATTTCAGAACAAGGTGAGTAAGACCACTTCATTTCCTTCTCTGTAAAATATATGCACGTCCCAATCCCATATGACCGTTCCTGGCGCAATACGAAATCTAAATATTTTTCCAAAACATAGGACAAACTGCGTATATTTTGAAAAGAGCGTGTCTATACTTAACATATAATATGATGCATGGTTCAAGCCACTAACAGAAATGAGGATGATTATGATTCAATTAGTATGGAAAAACAAAAAGAAAATCCCTCCAAAACGAAAGGATTTTCTCAAAAAAGCGATCAGAGATTGTCAGCAGGCTATCAATGATGCCTGGCTGGGGCTCCAGAACACAAATGAGCCGGATCTCATTGACCGATATATATATGAAATGAACGCCGCAAATGTGCGCTATCGTTTTCTTTTAAAGGAAATGCGTGAGCTGGCTGCTGCCGAAGAAACTACAGCCTCTGTGCCGGGCGTTCCAAGCATTTCCCCTACAAATCTTGAAACGGAAACCTCCTTGCTGAACCGTTCCTTTAAATAATAAATGTGAAGATGCGATTTGGCGCGGGTCATTGCCACATAAAACATCCGGCGCTCCTCCTCAATATCCTCTGTGAGCACCGCTTTATTATACGGTGTGATCCCCTCATTGACATCCGGGAGAAATACACATTCAAATTCCAGCCCCTTTGATCCATGCATGGTCATAAGCATCACCGCATCCTCCGGCTGTCCGTTGTCCGACTGACGGCTTTTTTCGCTCTGCTTTTTTAGTTCCTCGCCATAGCTGCGGATATATTCAAACCACTCTTCAAAATCTTTAAATCCCTTGGATGCCTCCTGCAGCTCGTCCAGAATCTCGTACATATCAGCCGCACGAATCCCACGATATTCCGCATATTCCTGGATATAATCGTCATATCCCACACCCCGGCGGATAAAATTGATCGCTGCATAGGGACGCATATCTGCGATCAGTCCCAGATCGGCCCGGAGATTCACGATCCGGTCCACCATCCAGTCCTTATCCTCATAAAAAAGCTCCAATTCCTTCAGATCAATATAAGGCTCCGTCAATGCATTTCTATGAACATAACGCTTGGGCCGGTTAATGATCCGCAAAACATTTGCCCGCTCCCGGTTGCCCATTGCCACCCGGATATACGTCAGAATATCCCGCACGATCCAGTGGTCATAAAGATTTGGTACCATTTCCTTCATCACAAAAGGAATATTATACTCCTTCAGCTTGGCACTAATGGCCCTCGCCTGCGTATTAGTACGAAAAAGCACCGCCATCTCCCGGTATGGGATCTTCTGATTGCGGTACGAAAGAATCTCCTCCCGGATCTTCTCATTCTGCTCGGTCATCCCCTGGAATTCCTGCACACGCACAGCAGAACCCGCCACAAAATCTTTTTCCGTCCCTATGATCTTTTTCGCCAGACGATTCTTATTGTGTCCGATCACACGACCCGCCAGAGCAATGATCTCGCCTTTGCTCCTATAATTTACATTTAACTTGCATATCTCCGGTGAATATTCCTTTACAAAGCTCTGCATAATATCCGGACGCGCCCCACGGAATCCGTAGATCGACTGGTCATCATCCCCCACAATAAACAGATTATTGTGAGGCTGCGCCAACAGCCTGACCACGTCATACTGTACCTGGTTGATGTCCTGAAACTCATCAATGAGAATATACGGAAATTGTCTCTGCCACATCCGGCGGATATCCGGACGCTGATCCAGAAGCTCATAACAATATACAAGCATATCATCAAAATCCAAAAGCCGTTTTCTTGCCAGACCATTCTGATATTTCTCGTAGATCCGTCGAAAGGTATCTCCCGGACAATTCGGAGAATAGTAATGAGCCAGATTCATCCTCCCGCCTTTCACCCGGCTGATCTCAGACCCCAGATCATTAAGGAATTCGTTTTCATCCTGTATCTCAATGTCCGTCTCGTCCACAATCTCCTTCAAAAGCTGACGACGCATGTCCTCCCGGATAATATTACTTGCCTTATAATGATACGCATGTTTTAAAATTGTGAAAAAAATAGAATGAAATGTACTAAAAGAAACCGGCGCACTATATGCCGGTGCCATCTGCCGGTAGCGTTCCCGCATCTCCACGGCCGCTGCCTTTGTAAATGTAATCACTAAGATATTTGAGGGATTGACTCCCTTTTCCCCTATTAAAAAACGGACCCGGTGGGTAATGACTCTGGTTTTACCAGAGCCCGGACCCGCCAGGACCATCATCGGTCCCTCGAAATGAGAGACCGCCTTTTTCTGTGCATCATTTAACTCCATATAAGCCTTTCCGCCACTTCCCCATGTGCTTCGGTCTGAAATCCAATATGTGATATACCTCTTTCTGCACCAACCGCACCTCAAAAACTCTAAACGGCTGCTTCCAACAGCTCAATTCCCTTCTTAACGCGGGCAATCGTCTCGTCCTTGCCAATGATCTCGATGATCTCATATGCACCGCCCGGTGTCATCTGCTTACCGGAAACTGCTGTACGAAGAGGCCACAGGCATACGCCGTTCTTGATCTCCTTCTCTGCAATATACGCCTTGCAGACATCCTCGATACCCTCATGGCTGTAATCCTCCAGCTGCTCCAGACGCGGCAGCATATCCTTTAATACCTGCAGAGAATTCTCGCTGTTGGTCTTCATCTTCTTGTGTGTATACATTGCAATATCGTACTCCGGAAGCTCCTCAAAGAAGTCAATCTTCTCCTTGATCTCCGGGAATATCTCGATACGCGTCTTAACCAGATCAGCAATCTTCTTGAGATCATAATCCTTTGTGATCACCTCTTTGATCACAGGAAGCGCGTGCTCATAATATGCCTCATCATCCATCGCCTTGATATATTCACCATTCATCCATTTCAGCTTTACAATATCAAAAACTGCCGGTGATTTGCTGATATGGTGGTAATCAAAATTCTCTACCAGCTCCTCCAGACTGAAAATCTCGCGGTTGTCTGTCGGACTCCATCCCAGAAGCGCTACATAATTTACAACTGCCTCAGACAAAAATCCCTGCTCGATCAGATCCTCATAGGAAGAGTGACCGCTTCGCTTGCTGAGCTTTTGGTGCTCCTCATTGGTGATCAACGGACAGTGGATATATTTTGGCTCCTCCCATCCAAATGCCTGATAAAGTCTGGTATATTTCGGTGCAGAGGAAAGATACTCGTTACCACGTACTACATGTGTAATTCCCATCAGATGATCGTCAATAACATTGGCAAAATTGTAAGTTGGATATCCGTCTGATTTGATCAGGATCATATCATCCAGCTCTTCATTCGGCTGGGAAATATCTCCGTATATCTCATCATGGAATGTAGTCACACCCTCATTTGGTACATTGGCACGGATGACATAAGGCTTTCCCGCTGCCAAGTTTGCCTCGATCTCCTCCTTGGACAAATGAAGACAATGCTTGTCGTACGCTACGATCTCCTTACCGCCGATATTCTGCTTGAGAGACTCCAGCCGCTCCTTATCACAGAAGCAGTAATATGCCTCCCCCTTCTCGATCAGCTCCTTTGCATATTTCATATAAAGACCGCTCTTGCAACGCTCACTCTGAATATACGGACCATAGCCGCCATCCTTATCCGGACCTTCATCATGCTTCAGGCCTGTCTTTTCCAGTGTCCGGTAAATGATCTCCAGCGCCTCATCAAAAAAACGCTCCTGATCGGTATCTTCTATTCTAAGTACAAAATCGCCGCCCTCATGCTTTGCGATCAAATATGTGTATAATGCTGTTCTTAAATTTCCCACATGCATTCTGCCTGTCGGGCTTGGCGCAAATCTTGTTCTAACCTTGCTCATCTCACAATCCTCCACATTTTTCATTCTCTGTCTGTTATCCATCAATCATTTCTCTGCCGGATCGACATCATCCCTGCCATCGGGCAAAAGAAAATCTCCGTCCAAAAAACTCCGGACAGAGATTAATTGTAAACCGTTTTCGTTTGTTTTGCAACCTTCCCGGCTCTTAATTCTTTCGAAATTTCGATTTAATTTTTTATGAATTCTTTGCCGTCTCCTTCTCCATGGCTGCCGCCACCTCCAACTCCTCATCCGGCTCCTCAAACACAGCATCCGGATCATACCCGGTAATATACGGAACAATCTCACTGATCTTCCCATATATCCTGTAATCGGCACGCTCATCTCCCAGCTTCTCCTCCGTATTGACAAGAATCAGCTTATTACCTTTGTAATATTTATGCAGATGCTGACACAGCGACTCCCGAATGCCAAATCCAATTACAAAAAGGACATCTGCCGCTTCAATATCATCGCATGCCTCAGACATTTTCCCGTTATCCACACGCTCTCCCAGAAGGAGAAATCCCGGCCGGATCGGCACTTTACAGGCATCACAAAGCGGTTCTCCCACTGAGTCCTTGATGTATTTCATATCAAAAATTTTACCACATGCGGGACATTTATTTTTCTGAATAGATCCATGAATATCCAGTACATTCTCGCACCCCGCATTCTCATAAAGCCCATACACCGTGTATGTAATAATACGAGGCACCTTTCCCTTCTGCTGCAGCTGACGGATCGCCTTGTGAACAACCGTCGGTTCTGCTGTTTCCTTATTGATCGTGACATTTTTAATGTAATCATAAAAGATCTCACTGCGCCTTGCATAAAATGCGGACGAAATGATCTCTTCATTGGCATAGCCGTACTTTTCCTCTGTCTCATAGGCAAGATGCTCTGCACGAACACCATTTAACCCAGTCTCCCTCATGACATTCAGGCCGCTTAAAACCACAATATTGCCACTTTTATCAATGATCTCCTTAATTCTTTCTGCTATCTTCTCCATAACACGTCCCCCTTTGTTGCTGTTACTCGCCAAGGTAAGTGCAAATACTCTCCACCGCTTTATCAATACCGGCAATATCACTGCGGACAACCATATCGTAGTTGGTCAGATTCGTCCACTTCTCACCCACATGATAATTATAGTAGTTTGCACGGCGCTTATCGTTCTTTAAAATAATCTCTCCTGCCTTCTTCTCGCTTTCTCCGTAATTCTCCACAACACGTTTCAGTCGGAAATCAAGAGAAGCCTGTACAAAGACATTGAATGTATTGGTTCTCTCCTTCAATACATAATCTGCGCATCGGCCAACGATCACGCATGGCCCGTCGTCTGCCACCTTTCGGATCACATCCGACTGTGCCAGGAAAATACGGTCATCCAGACTTAAGCCCGAAAAGCCAAAATCCTGATTGCCATACACATTAATCCCCATAGCAAGGGAATACAACAAGCTGTTGGTCGCTTTGTCCTCCGCTCTTGCAAACGTCTCCTCTGCAAAGCCGCTTTCCTTCGCCGCCCGTGTGATCAGCTCATTGTCATAAAACGGAATCCCGTAATGCTCTGCCAGCTTCTGTCCAACTTCTCTCCCCCCGCTGCCATACTGTCTGCTGATAGTAATTACTTTATTCATATCAAGACCCCCTTTTGTTCCGCTCCAACCCGTTGCGGATTGCATAAAATGTTTTACATCTATTTTCAGTATACACCTTTTTGGTTATTTTCACAAGGATTTTAATATATTTTTATATTTTTTTGTGAAATATCCCTAATATTTTTATTGTGATTTGGGAATATTTTCTATACTACATTTCTACTTTGTTGGATTTATTATCCAGTAACCGCTTTATAATTGTAGTTGGATTTCCACTTTTTTCCCAGAGACGAAAAAATGTATGTATGATTGTTTCTGTAACGAAACATCTCATACATACATCCTGTTAAATTTTATTCCGTTTTCCTTATAATAAATAATGACGTGTCGCAAATCCGCAATCAAAATAATTGCACGATTATTTCTCTACTCTGCTGCTATGCTTGGAATCTGTACATCTGCGTCCACATCGGCACCGTAATCCACACCGTCGATCCGGAATCCAAAGATCTCATAGAACTCCTGCCAGTATCCCTCCAGATCAGTAACCTCCTCGAGATTGTCCTGATCGATCTTCTGCCAGATCTCAGCCACTGCCTCCTGTACCTTTGGCTCCATCTCCCAATCGTCCATACGGATCAGGCGGTTCTCATCCGTCACAACAGCTCCACCATTGCAGAGACGGTCATGGATCATACGGTACATCTGCTCAATACAGCCCTCCTGCACCTTCTGCTCCTTCATGACCTTAAACAGGATCGCCAGATAAAGAGGCACGATCGGAATCGCCGCACTAGACTGTGTTACCACTGCCTTATTCACAGAAACATATGCCTCAACCCCATCAATCTCTGCCTGGATCTTGTCTGCGGAAGCATAAAGATCCTTCTTTGCCTGTCCGATAGAGCCTTCCTTGTAGATCGGATAGGTCAGCTCCGGTCCAATATAAGAATATGCCACGGTCTTTGCACCATCCGCAAGAACGCCAGCCTCCTTCAATGCTTTGATCCAGAGTATCCAGTCCTCACCGCCCATAACCTTGATGGTGTTCTGGATCTCCTCGTCTGTCGCCGGCTCAATTGTTGCTTCCATGAGCTGATTGTTTCTCAGATCAATGGTGCGATTGGTATAGGACTCTCCTGTGGTCTTGAGAACAGACTTGTAGGTCACTCCATCCGGTGCCGTTCTACGCGGTGCCGCAATACTGTAGATCACCATATCCACCTGACCAAGATCCTTTTTAATAGTCTCAATGGTCTGCTCCTTCATTTCTGCCGAATATGCATCTCCGTTCAGAGTTTTTGCATACAGACCGTCTGCCGTGGCAATCTCCTCAAATGCTGCCGTGTTGTACCATCCTGCCGTCGCAGTTCTCTTGCCCTTTGCCGGCTTATCAAAAATAATCCCCAGTGTATCTGCTCCACATGAATATGCTGCCGCAATACGTGAAGCAAGTCCATATCCCATGGAACAGCCGATCACCAGTACCTTTTTCGGTCCCTCCGTCTTTGGCTGTGCCTTTACATAATCAATCTGTGCCTGTACTGCCGCACGACATCCCGCCGGATGTGCCGTAGTACAGATAAATGCCTTTACCTTTGGTTCAATTACCATGAAATAATCCTCCATTCGTTAAAAAAACGCAGAACTCCTAAGAATCCTGCGAATCGTGTCAAGCAGGATACGGGAGTCGAACCCGCCTCCTCAGCTTGGGAAGCTGATATACTACCGATGTACTAATCCTGCACAGAAGCATCAAGCTGCTGCTCCTTACTATTTTATACATTATGCCTGTGTTTGTCAAATAATGAAATTTTTTAATGTTCCCTCGTCATATTTCATGCCGATTATATGCCGTTTTCTATGGTAATGCTGCTGCCATCCTTTGTCTTTTTTACCTTGATCTGCTGTGGAATATTTTCCATCAGTTCCTCTCTATGACTAATAATGCCCACCATTTTATTGGCACTCGAAAGACCAGTCAGACTGTCCATTGCATTATCCATGGATTTGCGATCCAGAGTTCCAAAGCCTTCATCCACAAACAGTGCATCCATCTGAATACCTCCCAGATTTGAGGAGACCGTATCCGACAAGCCCAGAGCCAGACTGAGAGATGCCTTGAAGCTCTCCCCTCCGGAAAGATTTCCCACCGGTCTCCGATGACCGGTATAGTTATCAAGCACCTCCAGATCTAGAAAATTATTGCTTTTTTTGCCCACAGAATCCTGCCGGTAAAGCTCATACTGCCCGTCACTCATCGGGAGCAGACGCCGGTTCGCCGCTGCAATAATGCCGTCAAAGCCCGCCGCCTGAATATACTGCTCCAATGTAATCTTGCCATTTCCCGTGGTTCCCTTTACCAAATTATACAGTTTGCGGCAATGCTCATATTCCTTGCCCGCTGTCTCCATTGTCTCTTTCTGTGCTGCGATGTTTATCCGTTTCTCTGTATTGATATTAATGCGGTTTTCAATGACATTGACCTCTCTGCGAAGCTCCTGCACCGCCCTTTCCTTCTCCTGACACGCCTCGTTAAGGGCATCCATATCCACATATGCTTTCCCCTCCGCATCCCGCTCTGCCTGCTCAAGCTGCGTATGATTTGTACTGCACTTCTGCCGGTACCCGCTGAGCGTTTCCTCCGATCCGGCAATCGCCTCTTCCTCCGTCACATAGGAAAGCATTTCATCCAAAGAAGCAAATTTCTGTTCCCGCACTGCCGTCTCTAAATGTTCTTTATATATTTTCTCCAGCTTTTGCTGGTTTTGCAACGTCTCATTCTGCGTTGTCAGGGATGCCTGTAATGAAGCCACCGCCAGATCTGCTTCCTTTTTCTGCCGCTCCGCTTCACTAATTTCCGTTAAAATATCTTCTGCTGCCTGCGCTGCCTTTTTCACTTCATTCTCTGCCGTTTTCCAATCTTCAAATGGCAGTTCTGCCAATGTTTTTAAGGTTGCTTCCACTTCCGCAACTGCTGTCAGTGTTTCCTGCTTTCTGATATTTAACTGCTCCCCCGCATTTTTGAGCCGTTCCGTGTCCTCCCCCTGTGCCTTTTCCAGCAGATCCTGTGTTTTTTCCAGCTCTGCACAAATCTGGGCTAATGCTGTCCTTGTATTTTCATTTTCCTGTGACTTTCTCTGCACAAAACTCTCCGCTTCCCGAAGCTGCTTTATCATATCCTCCAGTGTACCCTCTTGTACCGGCCCGTCTAAGAGCGGATGTTCCAGACAGCCGGTGATTTTCTCCCGGAGCCGGGCTTCCAGTCCCTGCAACGCCGTCTTTGACTTTTCCGCCTCGGTATTTGCCGCCTGCTTTTGCTGCTGCCTCTCTTCTTCCTGCTTTTGTAGTTTCTTAAACTGCTCCTCTGTAATAAACTGCTCCGGCAGGCTTGCCGGCTCCGGATGATGCTGTGAACCACACACAGGACACTTTTGCCCCTCCTCCAGATGCTCTGCCAGAATCCCGGCCCGGCAGTTTTCCAGAATCCTCTCTGCCGCCTCTCTTTTCGTATGAATCTCTTCATATTTCTCACGAGCCACACAGAATATATCCTGTTTTTGGGACAGATCTTTCTGCTGCTGTTCCCACTTTGGGAGCTGCTCTTCCAAAATATCGTCGATATTATTCCAAAGAGTATCCAGTTTTTCCATTTCATTTTGTGCCAGAGCAAGCTCTGACGGCTTTTCCTTCTGTGAAGCAACCTGTTCTTTCCAACTCCCGATCTGACATTCCAGCTCTTTTTCCTGCGCTTTCAGCTCTGTCTCCGCCTGTGCCTGCTCTCTCTGCGCTTGCTTTAATGTCACCTGTTCCGTCAACAACTCATCTCTCTGCTGATATTTTAATTTTTGCTCCTGAAGCTTGTCCGCCTTCTTTTGTAGCTTCTCTGCCTCCGGACGCCTTTTCTGTGCAGTTTCCCAGACTTTTGTGGATTCCTGCGCTTTATTCTGCGCTTTTTCCAGCCCCTGCATTTTCAACAGGATTTCCTCCTGCGTATTCTGAATCTCCTGCTCTTTGGACTTCCATGTTGTATATGCCGGATATACGCCCCGCGTCGCCGTCTTCTGGCGCATCAGCCTTTTTTCCAGAGCTTCCATTTCCGCTTTCTGATCTGTAAGCTCCTTCTGTTCCTTTCTCAGTACTTCTCTCCGGGCAATAAAGTCATTATTCGTCTTTGCCATAGCTAGAGTATCCTGACATGCTTTTAAGTCTCTCTCTGCACTTTTTAATACTTCCTGTTTCTCACAATATTTTGCCTTGTCTGAATCTGTCAGCCTGTCTAACAGCTCCAGCATTTCATCAATATTCCATGCACTTCCGGATCCCTTCGCTCTTTCCTGAAGTTCAGAAAGCTCCCCTTCTTCTGCCACCGCATCTCCAAAATACTGGATCACACTGTTTTCTGCCGTATTTTTTATACCAAAGCTATGATTCATACGATCCTTCAGCTTGTATTCAATATTTTTATATGGATCTGTCATAAAAATTGTACGGAGAATCTCCGTTCTCTGTTCTGTTTTTGCATTGAGCAGCTCCCAGAACTCTCCCTGTGCGATCATTGCAATCTGCTTAAACTGCTTGTCATTAATATGCAGCAACTCCTCCACTGCAGCATTGACCTGTTTCACTCCCTCAACCGGTGACTGTCCCTGCTCCTGAAAAACGGCTTTTTCATTTTCCGTGATCACACCTGTGCCACGCTTCTTCGGTCTCTCATAAGCAGGCTGGCGTTTCACATGGTATTCTTTCCCCTGATGAGAAAAATAAAAATCCACATAACTGTCAGTGCCCTCCCCGGCATATTCACTTCTTAAATTTTTCGTATCTCTATATGTTCCACTGGTAGTTCCATAGAGAGCAAAGCATATGGCATCAAATATCGTAGTCTTTCCCGCTCCGGTATCTCCTGAAATCAGAAAAAGTCCTTTATCCTCAAATTGTCTGAAATCAATCTCCGGCATTTCGTCCGCATAAGGTCCAAACGCACTGATCAATAATTTAATCGGCTTCATCCATCACACCTGCCTCTCTTGCCACCATTCGCATAATATCCATCTCTTCTTCACTGATCTCGCAGCCATAAATTTTATTGTAAAAATCACCGATAAGCTCCCCAAAGGATCTGTTCTCCGCAATTTTTGAAATGTCCACCTGCTCAATCTGTTTCGTATGGGAATTATCATAATCAATCTTAACGGTATTGGGATAAATCTGTTGAAAAATCCCCATGACATCATTTACCATATCCTCATCCGTAAGGGTTGCGTAAATAAAATCCTCCGTCTCGATTACATTTTCTGTTTTGAGAAGTTGCTCCAGCTTTCCTTTGATATGACGCATATCCCTCATAGGCTTTAACGGAATTAGCTCGACAGATGTTTTGTCCTTCTCCTTTATCGTGATCACCGGAACCGATTTGTCGTTCGCAACCTCACTCAGGGAGTATTTTAATGGAGAACCCGAATACCGGACCTCCTCTCTCCCTATTTTCTGAGGCGAATGAATATGTCCCAGAGCTACATAATCAAATGCGTCAAAGCAGTCATAACCGATTTTTTCCACAAGACCGACACTCTGCACACCAACGCCCTCTGATCCACCGGTCACCGGCTCCTCTGACTTTCCGGTCACAAACTGGTGTGCCACTATCACATTTCTGCGTGTCCTGTCAATCTCTGCCTGCTCCAGAACCTCCCTCACCGCATCATCATAATTCTCAATCCCGGCATCCGGCAGAAAATGCTTTACCTGCGACGCTTTTACAAACGGAAGAAGATAAATGTCTATCTCCCCATAATCATCCGTTACTGTTTTTTTATACAAGTTCCCCTCATACTTTGCTGAAATATAAATCTGATTCTTTTCAAACAGATCACTTCCATAATTCAGACGTTCATCCGAATCATGATTCCCACTGATCATAAATGTCATAACGCCGGACTCCGCAAGACTGCACAAAAAGTAATCCAACAGCCTTGTCGCCGCTTCACTCGGAACTGCTCTGTCGTATACATCGCCCGCAATCAGTACCGCATCAACGGACTGATTTTTTACAATTTCCAATATCTGATCCAGTATATATTTCTGATCCCTGATCAGGTCAAAATCTCCCAGAGACTTTCCCAGATGCAGATCTCCCAAATGCAAAAATTTCATACTCCATTTTCTCCTTTTTAATTATTGTGAATTTACAACGCTTCGGAAAAAACTCCTCTTTTTCTCACTCACAGGTGCATTTATACACATTGTACCACAAATTCGCAACACTTCGGCAAAAGGTTCGAAAAAGCTCCGGTTCTCCTCACTTGCGGGATTGTTCACTTACATAGAATTTGTAAGGGGCAAAAAATTAAAAACCCCTGTGGGAGTTATAAAACTCTCACAGGGGCACACATATGAAAGCGATGGTTTATTTAACTTATTTGCACTTATTTTAATCTTTATCCTTCAATGGCTATGGTTTTTGTCTGCTCCACTGCAGGCTGCGGATCTTTCTTTGGAACAGAGATCTTCAGGATACCATCCTCAAACTTCGCTTTAATATCCTCCTCTGTCACATCCTCGCCTACATAAAAGCTACGGCTGCAGCTTCCATAATATCTCTCACGGCGCAGGTACTTACCGCTCTTCTCATCCTTTTCGCCGTCCTCAGATTTCTTCTCGGCACTAATGGTCATATAACCATCCTTAAGCTCTGCTTTTACATCTTCCTTCTTATAACCCGGCAGATCAATATCAAGTTCATAACCGGCATCTGTCTCTTTCACATCGGTCTTCATGGCACTTGGTGTCGGGTTTGCATAATGAATCACATTCATTGGTCTTGCGAAATCATCAAAAAAGTCATCAAATAAATTTTCTCCAAAAATACTAGGCATCAACATAAGTCATTCCTCCTTCAATCAAACCTTATTGAACTGTTCTTCTCAGAGCAAGTAGGATGAAGTCCCAGTCATTCCTGACTTCCTAATTACCTCTTCCCTTGTTCTGTAATATGTTATACCACCTTTATTAGCACTCGTCAAGAGTGAGTGCTAACATTTTTTGTGAAAATTTTGTGAACTCCTAATGAAACTCTGTCATATGCTTCCGATAATGCAACGGCAGATTGGTTCTTTGCAGACCTGAATTCTCTCGTTCCTTAATTGCAATACTGTCAAAAAATGCCTTCCACAGATCGGCGTACTCCTGACCACCACTATGCTCCAGCTCATCTAACACCTGACGTTCCCTCTGCTCCAGCTGGCGCATGTACCATCTTCTGCCGGGATTGTGAAACGCTGCTTTTCCATGACTTTTGTCATAAACAATGAACCATTCCGGATTCAGACGATCTGTAAAATGGTCTGCAACCATATCGATGACCTCATTCTCCGGTTCGATCACCGCATACAATACAGGATGGTCCTGCCAGGATATTTCCTCAAACCGTATAAACTCCAGGAAATAGTGTGCCTCATTCCTTGCTTTACGGTAAATCTCAAATATCCTCTGGACACATGGAATGTGAAGCGCCTCCGTCACCTTGCTGCCCAGCGCAAAACCATATACAATAAAATGATAGATCACGTCTGCCTTATCCGGCTGGCGGCTTCCCGCTGCCACCATAATATATTCATATGCCTGCTGCGAGATCTGACGCCGGACGGTACGAAGCACCTTTGTCATCTTATCCGGATCCGGCACCACATCCACATACTCAGAAAATAATGTGTAATTCTGTTCTGCCTCCGGCATATTTACCTCCAGCCGGATATGGTCGTGGCCATATGCAGATTTGCCCGCATCATAAACCGCCGTAAAGATGGCCTCCGGAGTATCGTCACACCGGTATATTCTCGTCTCCTTCATTGTTCCCTGATAACCTCCATTTCTCCGCCATCTGCACCACAACAAACGATATAAATATACAAATTCCTAAATACAATGCTTATCTCATAATCCATAAATCAGGCCAAACATCTGCTACACTAATTTGCATCTGCCACAAAATCAAACAGTGACAACTGCTGATAATGAATCTGACTCTGCTGATAATATCTCTGCAGCTCCTTTTCTTCCCCTACCAGCCGTCTCGTGATAAAATCCTCGTCTACCTTCAGAAAGTCATACATCATCCTGCCATTGCATGTGATAAAATACACAGCCCGCTTTAATACCACTCCCATTTTTTTAAGATGAGAGTAGTCCAGGGAACCTGTCCTTCTCGCTTTCACGATCCGGCTGGCGGACTTTACGCCGATTCCCGGCACCCGCAGCAGCGTATTATAATCCGCGGTGTTAATCTCTACCGGAAAAGACTCCATATGTCCCAATGCCCAGTCGCATTTCGGATCAAGAAATATATTGAAATTAGGTCTGGACGGTGACAATAACTCCCCGGCCTCAAAGCCATAATACCGAAGCAAAAAGTCTGCCTGATACAACCGATGCTCCCGCCGCAGAGGGGGACCGCTTTCCAAAGCCGGAAGAGAGGCATCCTGATTCACATTGATAAAAGCAGAATAAAACACTCTCTTCAGATCAAATCTCTGATATAGCGCCTCTGAAACAGACATGATCTCATAATCACTCTCTCCTCCGGCACCAATGATCATCTGTGTACTCTGACCGGCTGGTACAAATCCGCGGTTCGTATCATAATGCCGCCACTGTGTCAGTCCTGTGGCTTTGACAGAAGAAGGGAGGTACAGATCATCCGTTACAGCCCTCTGCCGGCCTGCCGTCTCTCTGGTAATATCTTTACTGTCGTTCTGCCCTTGCCGGGCCTCCGGCTCCTTCTGCAAGCCCCCCTGCCTCCCTATCCCCCGTGTCTGACAATCTCTGGCGGATGTCCCAGTCAATCCCGCCGCCTCCGATGTAATCCTGCTATAATCTACTCTACCCAATATGCCATGCTCCTTCGGCTTTGCGGCACCCTCTCCCCGTCCTGCTGCACCCGATATGTCCTGCAGACCTGCAAGCTTCGGTGCGTCCTCCCTGCGGCTGATTCCATCCGGCATGCTTCTCCCCAGTCTGCGGCTGGTATGCCAGTAAGCACTGCGATTACCCCCCTTCATCCCAAGTGCCTGCCTGCTCTCCTCCATACCTGACTGAATCTGGCGCATAGGCGTCAGGATCTGTCGGCGGTCTTTATTGGGAGCAAGCTGACGCAGACCATCTGCCGTAGGAAGCTCCATATTCACACTCATACGATCCGCATACCACCCCGCCAGCTCTACCAGCTCCGGGGAAGCCCCCGGTATCGCCTTGCAGTGGATATAGCCATGGAACCGGTGAATCGTCCGCAGATCGTGAAGTGTCTGACAGATCAGCTCCATCGTATGATCCGCTGACTGTATGATCCCGGAGCTCAGAAAAAGGCCTTCTATATAATTTCTCCGGTAAAACTCCATCGTCAGCTCACAAACCTCCTCCGGGGTAAACGTCGCTCTGGGAACATCATTCGTCACACGGTTAATACAATATTTGCAATTATAGATACATTCATTGGTAAATAAAATCTTCAACAAAGAAATGCATCTCCCATCCGCTGAGAAGCTGTGACAGATTCCCGCCGCGCTGGTGTTCCCTATCTGTCCATCCTTCCCCTTCCGGGAAACTCCACTGGAGGTACAGGCGACATCATACTTCGCTGCATCAGATAATATCCGCAGCTTCTCCTCCAGAGACGCATGCTCCGCAAAGATCATTTTATCATCTCCTCTCAAACATATATTCCGAACATTTGTTCTATTATAATACACTTGCCTCAGGTCTGTGTCAAGAGGAAAAAGATAGATGATGCGGAGCAGTCTGTTCGCCGAAATAAGAAATCACTCCCGTATCACCTGCCATGCCTCCACAAGCCGATCCAGGCTCCAGGCGGCATTGGCAGGACTGGTAGATGGCAGGCAGACCGCCTCGATCCCCGTCTGTTTTTGCTGATATTTCCGATACAACTGCTCCGCCTTTTTTCCGTTGACATAGATCCGACGAACCGGTGCCTGCGCCAGAATCCCGCTCAGATCTGTCGGTACTACGTCCTTAATGCTGCTGTCTGCCGACCCCTGAATTTCACAGGATGCGATCACATCCCAGACCGCCACACCACTCTGCAGTAAAAATGCTTTCTTTTCCTCAACAGTCTGTGGCACCTGATTTCCATACACCGCAGCGAGTACCCGCCAGAAACGATTTTGTGGATGACCGTAAAAAAAGCCCTGCTCTCTGGATTTCACAGAGGGAAAGCTTCCCAGAATTAAAATATTAGAATGCTCGTCGTAAACCGGTGCTATGGGATGTTGTATCATAATACGAACCTTTCCTAAGCTCTGCAGTCAACAAAACCACAGAGCTTAAATTTATAAAATATATTTTATATTATTTCTGAACCGGCAAGCCTAGATTACTTTCCTTTGATTTCTCAATAAATTCCTGTGGATAGTCATCCTTCTCTCCATTATTTTTAAACACAAAATACGGTTTTCCCAAGATATATTGATAAAAATCAAATTTCTTATTGTCCGGTTTGTCATATCCACTGCATTGTATCAGGAAATAACGGTTGATGCAATGCACGCCGATCCATCGCCCCTTGTCCACCGAGACAAAAGTCCCCAGAAATGCGGAATAGGTATCCTCGACCTCATCCGCATCCGAAAGACTTGTGGGACGTCCGTCATAACTTCTGCCGGTAAGCTTTGAACGTTTCTCCGAACCGGGAAGACCAACATAGCATTTTCCATTCTTCAGAAAAATCATTTCCCCTCCCGGATAGCTGACAGTGTAGCAATATCCTTTCATGGTCATGGTATTTACCACAAAAAATAAAACAATCACTCCAAAAATTCCTACTATAACCCATTTCTTTTTTGCCATCGTATCCCTCCGATAATACATCCCTGTTACTTCCTCCGGATGGTCCTGTAAATATTTCTCATCAAAAATCTGATTCATTTCATTCATAAAGTCGGAAATCTCATATATCTGCCCATTCAGGATCTGCTCTCCCTGATCTGTTGACTTCATTTTTTCCGGGAATTCCGCATATGGAATAACAAACTCTCTGTCTTGTGTTTTTATATCAATAAGAACCAGACTGTACATTTGAGAATAATAATACTCTGCTTTATCAATATCCTCCGATGTAATCCCAGCCTTTGCAATGATCCGGGCGATCTCCTTTTTCGGTGCCGGTATTTGTTCCTGCTTCTCCCCGGAGGATTCCCCCAGCCGGACATAAGCATGCTCCCGAAGAGCAAATGTCATAATCCCGGCTTCCCCATTATGCTGTTGATACGGTACCTTCCATTGAATCTTGCCGGATACATGATCTGCCAGCTCTCCGCCCTCCAGATACCCGGTCAGCCAGAAATTCTTCAATAATTTCACCCGATATGCCTCCTGTAAAGAAACGCTGCTTTTCTTTCCGGCCGCCTGCTCCTCTACAGCTTCCTGCAACCCGGCTCTCTCGGCTACTTCGTTCTTTACTGTCAGCTTCCCTTCCAGCTTTTGAAGTTCTCTCACCGTTTCTTCTCTGACAGGCTCATCTACAGTTTCTTCCGCTTTGACACTGTTATTTGCCATCACATGTATACTGGCAGCACACATCACGATTACTATAAACAAAGCAGCAAAATTTCTCCGCTTACATATAAATAGACAATCTCTCCTCATCTAATCCCCCCTACTTATATAGACACCGTTTTACCTCAAATGTTGCAAAAAACAGATTTTTTACAATGCCACCACCTTGCACTTCACACATGGATATGTGTCTTTTGTTTTCAAAATGTTGCATGTGATGTTGAATTTTTTATAAAACCGGCACACAATCTGTCTTTTCATTTAAAAGTTAGGAGAAAATGCCACTATATCCCACACATTCTTCTGATTGTATTACTTACTTGTCGAAATCAACTGCATTCCAAATGTAAGGTCATCCGGCACAGACTTTCCCTCCTTATACTGAAAGAACCACTCCAACCCCTCCAATAACTGAAACTGCTCCTGCTTCTCCAGCTTTTTCCCGTCGGAAAATTGACGGGAAGCCATCTTGGAATACTGCTTCTTATCGTCCTCCGAAGTCTTTTCATAATATGTATGAATTACCTCTGCACAGTCCTGTCTCCTCATAAGCTCTGCAATAAAATTATAACGACAATAATAGTAGCTTAACATCTGAGCATAATTGTCAAATGCAGACTGTGCCCAAAAACCATGAGCTTTCCGGATAAACTGATACAACTCCCCGGTACTCAGGTCCTCCAACAATTCCTGTGGAAACTGCTGTGACGCCATCAATTCGTCATCGGATGGCATCCACTGAATCTCATATCCCTTCGGATAACACCAATTTCCGTCAGAATCCTTCCAATCCGAAATATCATCCCTTCGTACCTTGTCATATTTCTTTGTGAAATAATTCTGATAATAATCTCTCTCCCCGTCCGGAATCAATGTCTTTCCAAGCAGGTCTGCAATTTCATCTCCGGACTGCTCTGCTGTCTTATCTGCAGATTCTGTTGTTTGTACCGGCTCCTTTTGGGACGATCCTGCATCCTGACCGTTGTTTCCGCATGCAGTCAATAGCACGGCAAGAGATAGTGCTGCCATAGTCCCCATTAATTTTGATCTCATATTGTCCTCCTCATTATTACAAAATTTCATTTTTCTTCCCAGAAAATTTTATAATGTATCCTGCTGATATTACCTCTCCATTTTTCCTGATACTCTTTCTTACATCCTTTCGGAACAACAATCGTATCTTTCTCCTCAAACAGACAAACTCCCGATACCAGATGTAACGGCGTTCTGCCCTCAAAGACATATGTTGTACCGGTATGTCCGGCTGGATTGTTCCGGACATTATTACCGCTTTTCGTATGCATAAATGTCACGCTCTTTGGAATTACCATTCTCCGAAAAGTCGTTGTGTCACCAATATACCACGGACAAAAAATCCTTTTGACGGTATCCGGTATATTGATCACGCCATTGTCAATATACGCAGCCACCAGTTCGCCTGAATTTTTATCATAGATCGAACCGTTTTTCTCTGCATATTTCGGATTATCCTTTGCAATCCGCACGCTGGCTTCCGTAAAGTTATGATTCCCATATTTACCTGCTGCTTCAATCTTCGTAACACTTGCCGGAATCTGCATTTCCTTTGTTCCAAAGTAATCTCCCTTTTTGGAGATAGTTTCTGTTCCGTCCGGAATAGTGGTCTTTTCTCTTTCCTCCAAAAGTCCGTATACTGTTTTCCCATCCTGGGAACACAGAAATCCATCTACAATCTTATAGTTTTTATTTTCTCCGGAAAAGGAAACCTCCTTCCATGTCACTCCGGTTAAGTCCGCATCCTCCAGCTTTGTTTTAAGACCTGCCGGCAAACGAAGCATCTTTCCGTTTTGCACATATGCAAACAATCCCAGATCAATCCACTGAACCGTATCCGGAACATCTATTTCCTTAATCTGTGCCACCCGGTCATACACATCTTTGGGCTCAATTATGATATTCTCCACGGTGGAATCCTCCGAGCATTTTTCACCAAATATATTGCTCCAATTTTCTGCTTCCCACATAGTGTCCGAGGTATCTTCCTGTTTAAAATTACCATTGCCGTTTCCCAGCCGGACCACCTTTTTCCCTGCCAGTTTTGAAGGAATTTTTAATACAGAAATATCCCCGGCAGACGGTGTAATCTTCGTAATCCACACGCCTTCTGCACCGGTTCTGTATGTGTATTCAAAGCTCCCCTCTTTCCGGCTTTCTTCCTTTGTTGCATATGCCTTATAAGAATTGTCTGCGCGCTGTTTTTTCTGAAAATAACTCACGCCGTTATAAGCACATATTACTGCCGCCACTGCGATACAAATTGCAGCTATTCCTTTTCCTTTTTTTCTCTCCATCCTGACCTCCGATAATATTATGCAATACATCAGTTTCTATATTAATAATATAATCTATTTATACGGTCGTTTCAATGAATTATTTTGATACTATTGCTGCAGTCCGAAAATGCCCCCTCCTCGACCTTCTTTGTAACTACCGGCAGTTTTACCTCCGTCCCTAATGTTCCGTGATTATATACCTCATATACCGTACTCATTACAACATATGGGGAGCCCTGTATCTTTTCCCAATCTTCTTTGCGATATTCCTTCCAGCGAACACCCAGCTCCTGAAGTCTTTTTTGCAGCTTCGTCTGCTTTGGGCAATATACCGTCAGATCATCGGAACAATTTCGAAATGCTTTTTCATTAATCGAAAGGGGAATTTCATCATCCCAGTTTTCTATTACAATATTCTTCAACTCATAGCAATTTCGAAATGCCCCTCCGGCAATTTCAAAATCAGGAGCTGCGTTTCTTTTTAACTGATTAAAATCAAGCTTTATTGTTTTCCACGTTTCCCCTCCGTAAGTACCTGTTATCCGCTGCACATCCTTCCGCCTGTCAACGATCAATGCTCCGGTTTCTTCTGTTTTTGTGACATTTTTCCCCTTGACCAGATATATTTTATCCTTATATTTCTTAACCGAAAATCTACGCCGCTCCAAAACAACACCATATTTTTGTACGGTCACATAAATAGAATATGTATCATTGCTACTCCACCATTTTTCACTGTCACTTCCCCACCAGAAGGATGCATTTCCATTGCTGAATGCATAGAAACGAAGCGGCATTATTTTTTCTCCCGCCTGCATTCTCTCCTGACATTTTGTCGCCTGCATTCTCTTCTGACATTTTGTCACGTTGAGCACCTTCCCCCTGGTGGCCGTAACCAAAATTGTCTTCCCTGCTGCAGATGACACCTGAAAGGTCGGATAATATCCTCCAAAGGGCATCTTATTCATGTCGTACACTTCCTGAATATCGATTTTAATATGACTCTTTTCCAAACCGGTCCAATACATAACGCTTCCCACAATGCCGCTTCTCATAATGATCCATAATAAAATAATTCCCACAAAAATACGTGTTATTAAAACGATCCATTTTATTTTAAATATCTTTTTCATCCACATATCCTGCCTTCCCATCACATCTGTAAACATCGGTTATAGATATGTGTCTTTTATTTCCAGAATGTTGCATGTAAAATTAACTACAGCTTATCCTGAGGATTCCTAAAACCAGCTATCTGCAGGAATACTGACACCGAACCTCATCAGCAGTCCCCGTATTCCCTCTTCAATTTCTTGCCGGCAGTAATTATTCTGTTCCAAAAAAATATCTTCTTTTTCATTCATATACCCATACACACTAAGGGCCATATCTAATATCGTATTATCCACTGTTCCTATATCTTGTAATGCCGCCTTTTCGACACTTCTTTTCCCTTCCATATACGCAAGCAGTTCATTTTCTGCCTCATTGATTTCCCCCCGGTCAATCCTTTGCAACAATGTTTGATAAAAATCTTCCTGTGCCGCATTTTCTATAAACTTCGGCTGCTTATATTTATCACTCCATGCCCCTGATATCAGTATCCCGACTAACCGCAAGGTTCCTGCAATGCTGTTTTTTAACCCATTATTTTCAAATTCCATACACGTCTCCTCTTATTTGAAACTGGCATAATCAAGCTTTCCATTATCACAATAATGAAATGCCTGAATCTTTCGAATCTGATACTGTTCCCTTCGAATCCCAAACTGCCGTAGGTATTCTGTCAATTCCATTATATCAATATTTCTAAAATCCTTCGTCCTGATAAACAACAAAATCTGTTCGTCTAAAGCCTTTGAAACACATACCACCGGAACTGCCCATTTAATTTCTATACTTCTCTCCAGTTCATCCAGACTTATTCGTACTCCATTGCACTTTATAAATCTCTTTTTTCTACCAGTAATATAAAGATATCCTTCTTCATCAAGCTTACCCACATCTCCGGTATCCAAAAGATTGCTCTTCTGTCTCCATACAACTGCATCCTCTTCCAAATCCGCCCTTTCTTCCACATATCCCAGACATACATTTGCACCATGATAATAAATATCTCCGGCTCCTGTGTGATCCCCATTTTTTATCTGAAAAAACCCACCAGATATTGCCCTTCCTACACTATCCATCTTATCCGGATGCTGATCTAAAAAGAATGCGCTCATTCTTGCTGTTGCCTCCGTCTGACCATACATAATTGCCAAATGTGTCGTGATCCCTCTCTGCCTCCTGTCACAAATCCACTCCAACAGCTTCTGTTTCATTTCGCGGCTCATAGCTCCTCCCGCCTGCGTCAGAAGCCTTAATTCCTTCCAGGGTCTGGATAAAATTCTTAAATAGTCTAAAATCTCATAGGTATATGGAACCCCGCAAAAAGAGGTCACCCTGTGTTCCTCTAAAAAGTCCCAATATTCTCTCTGAAACATATTACCTTGCGGAAGCAAAAGTTCCGCATCTGCCAGCAAATGACTATTTACCACCGACAACCCATATACATAAGATATTGGAAGCATCATTCCTGCCCTGTCATTTTCATCAATTTCCAATGATTCAATAATTGCCTGCGCATTACTTCGAAGATTATCATAAGATAACGCCACAATCTTTCCATTTCCAATACTACCGGAAGTCACCATAAGTAATGCCAAATCATCATACAATCCATTCTGAAACTCCTGTATCCTTTGAAACTTTACATACTGATAGTATGTAGAACAGGTCTGATAATCCTCCTCTATTTCCGTGTACAAAGCAGACTCCAACTTTGCATCCCTGATTTTCTCCCGATCCATAAATATCTCATCCGGCATAAAACGATCTATCAATGCCGCTATATCTGGAGCTTTCTTTGTGTTTCCTACGAAAAACACGGTATTTCTCTTTTTCATGTGATAGCAGTATAACGAAACAGCCTCCATAGAATTGTCACTGACCAGCAAAATCAGCTTTTTCCGAGAGGCTGTCTCTGAATATATTCTGTTTATATGTATAATCTCTCTGCGTATCACAGTTTTGTTAATCACTGATCCACTCATTTGATTTCTCCTGTAACCTGGTAATATTATTTAGTTTAACATTGCTTTAATTATTTCTAATTCAAAATTTACAGCATGCACAAATTTATGTAAAAAATCATCTCCCAAACTGTATGTTTTATGTATTTTGTTTTTTCGTATTTCCTCCGTACTGATTCCCGCCTTGCACATATATATTATTCTAATCCGATTAAATTCTTTTACAACTGTCTCGTATTCTTTCATATATTTCTTTGTATTTTCCGATAACTCATCATATTTTAGTTTATCTAAACATCGATAAACATTTCTTTTATGCTCATATAATAAATGAAATGTACGGTAATCAATCGTTTCCCTGTTCGATATTCCCTGTAATTCTTCTATTATCCATTTATAAACATTTGAACCATATATTTGTATTTCTCCATTTACATCTTTAGATTTCTCAGGATACAAAAATTCCTGCATTTTCTTTAATAAATATTTTTCTGTTAATTGAAATCTGTCACAATCCTTTATTACAATCCGGGTCACCGGATAACACCATTCCATTTTTAAGTATCCTGCACCGCTAAAATAAAATCTTCTTCCCTTTTCAAATGAAAACAAAAAGTCATCATATGACACTTCAAAAGTTTCCATTTTTTCCCTTTTTCCAAACCCATAAACAAGAAAAACTTTTTTAGTATCATCAAATCCATATACTAAATTTTCTCTGACCAAATGCAGCGTATCGAATGATTCCTTTTCCGTAAGATAAAATTCATCTAAATGGATCGTCGCATATTGGCCATCTTCTAAAATCCCTCTAATGATGCCGCATATTTCTCCAGGCATAATGTCACAATATGATATTCCTCTGATATCCACCATATTCATTAAAGCTTCATCAAAATCATAAAAATGCCAAAAAGACGGTGCATAATTCATTTTTATATCTAAAAAATACTGATCCAGTGTTTCACAGGATTTTTCATTTGATTGTAACATTGCTAATTTTAAGCTTAAAAACAAATATGTATCCGATATAACATTTGTTGTAATTGGTAATTTCTTAGTACTTATTTGAGGAGGAATATATCTTTTTAATGGAAAGTTTTTATCCAGAAATTCGTCCAATAATCCTCTAACAATTATATTTGCTTCATATTCCGTAAAGTTTGTTTTATTGCATATATTGACAGTTTTTTCTTCCGTATTTATATAAAAATCTATTTATTCTCTCTCAGCAGTTCTTCCCCCAAATTTCTATTTCCTACAAGTTGCATTTTAAATTGTGCACTGGAATAATCCACCTTTCCACTCTTTGTTTTGACAAATTTATCACTTGAATTCATCTTCTTTTGCCAATCATATATTAAAATATATTTTCCCTTTTTCTTTTTCCACATTTGTCCTTCCGGTCCAAAAGCAATATTCATAATCCCTTCTTCAGAGGCCGACCAAGCAATCAAATCCATTGCTTTCTTAGGGTGTCTGGAACTTGCCGGGACGCATACGCAGTATTCTTCATACTTTTTGTTCAATGTATCAAAGCTTTGCAGCCATATCGGGATTCCATAAATCCCTCTTTTTCCGGTTTTTCGATACGTTTTCTTTTTCAGATGCTTGAGAATCTTAGAATATCTCGAAAATATCTTGAAATTTTCTTTGATATATGGTTCCATATTTTTTATTCTTCCGGCTTTGATATTATCATAATAGTCAGCTTCACCCCTGTACGTCTGAATATCTATTCCTTTTTCATATTCTTGCTCATAATTTTCACGACCAGGCAATGAATAATCCATTCCGAAAATCTTAATATTCATTTTTTCCTGGAATAAGTCCGCATACCACCCTTTCATTACCTCATCTAACGCATTTATTTCTGATATGGCTCTTAATGTTACCTCCTTTGATGTATTTTCAGAAACAGAGGATATCTTATTTTTCTGAACCCCCCCCGCTTCTTTTGTCCTGCTTGTTTTCGGAATAAAAGTCGAACTTTGCGGTGCAGTATTTTTACTGCAGCCCGATACACATATAGTCATTGCTATGATAATGGTATATAATATCTTTTTCATTGAAAATTCCTCCTTAACTAAATAATAATTCTTTATAAAAATTAACATACGCTATTTCGTTCATATACGGTATATTCCGAAGTCGATCCAAATTCATCTCCGATATCATTTTGATATACCGGGCTGCCGCCAGTTTTCGTTTCAATTATTGCCTTACCTGTGTTTCCTCGTCCAATTACTATTCCCGAATGATCCCCTTTGTTATTTATTATCTTTTGGTACTTTTGCGGCAAATTCCCTTTGGCAACCGCTCTATAGCTTCCATCTGTAATAAAACTTCCCACAACATTCAGCCAGTATCTGTGATCTCCAATCCAAGTATATGCATGACAATTATTTTTTGTATAACCATGACCTACTACTTTCTTTTTATCATATCTTCTTTGGAAGTCCGCTACATATGCATCAGAGTTTACAGTATTTTCTTTATAACAATATGCCTTAACTCCGTTTCCTTTAGGCGTTAATACTATGACAGTTGACGGATTGACTGCTTTTGCACTCATTGTTTTAATATTATTTATAATCACATCCTCCTAATTGATGACATAAAATAACATCATCATCACAAATTGCTATCCTCATATAATTAACTATACCTCCACGAATATCTGTACCATTATACCTTCTATAAAATAATAAATCTTTCTAGCGATAAGGTCAAGCAATTTGTCTTAAAATCCATTTTTGAATATATTTTTGTCCTGCTACATCTTTCCTACGATCCCAACTCCATATCCATAATGTCCATCCGGACGATTCGCCCATTTCACTACAACGACCGGTTTATTTCTTTGATCCCAGCCATAAAACTCATATCCTACGATCATCTCCACATGGTAGATTCCTTTATACCGGCCATTGGATGCGCCTGTTTCAAACATGAGATCTCCCGCCTTAAACTTGAGCTTTGAAGCATTTTTCTGACTAAATCCACCTTTCAGCAGTTTATGATGTCTTGCCAGATATTCCGCCTCTCCTGCTGCAGTCGGCGCGTAGGACGATGCCCCGAATTTGACACCATATTTAGAATACGAACGCCACACCAGTGAGCTGCAGTCATAATACCCCTTCAGCATGCGCTTCGGCTGACTATACTGACCGGTGGATGAAATTCTCCGGGCACACCGGATAACCTTCTTTTTCTTTTTGGTGGTAACAGAAATTACACACCCCAGACGAATATCTCCAATCTTTGCACTGATAATGGTATTTCCTTCCTTTTTGCCCCGGACTTTTCCCTTTCCGGAAACAGATGCCACCTTCGGACGGCTTGATTTCCACTGAATTTTTCCGCTGTAGCCTTTAATCTTCAGCTTCTTTGTTTTGTGGCGTACCAGCAAAACAGAGGTGTTTGATATCTCAACCACTGATACCTTTAATTGTATCTGAAATTCTTTGTCATACAAGCGGAACGTGACGATAGTCGTTCCGGCGTCACTGCATGAAAGGATCAGCTTTCCCTGAGACACTCTCGCTGATACATACATTTTGCTATTTGATGAGGAAACCTCATAGGTCAGATCTTCGTTTTCATCCTCATCAAAAAGACCGGTATCTCCTCCCTTAATATCAATGGAAACACTGTGATCTGCGCTGTAGCTGTTTTTTACAACATAAATATCCACAGATTTTTTTGCCAGAGATACCCCGCTCATATCCGGATATACATAAACAGTATATGTTTTTTCCAGCATGATCTCGTCATATCTGCCATCCCATCCGGTCACGGTCACAGTAGTGCTTCCGGTCTTAAGCGCACGATATCCGCCATCTGACGTCATCTGCAATATACTGCTGTCTCCGCTGCGGTAACGAAGCTTTGTCAGATTCTCCAACGCATACCCGGTAAACTCCTTCCATTCCAGATCAAATTCACCTGCTGCCCCCACGGTTAATATAATATCCTGATGTGCATTTTTCAAATAAATATCCGCTTTGGGTTTTGCCGTCACTACCGGCAATGGTGTCGGCTTCGGTGTCGGGCTGACAATGCCACCGCCGGAAGCTGTGGCCGACGGACGTGCCGTGGCTGTCGGATAAGCAGCCGCCGACACACAGGCACTCTGCCCCATCGGAGACAGAACGGCACTGATACATATTGCAGCTACAATGCTCCATACCATAAATTTACGTTTCTTTTCAAAAAATGATCTCACGATTTTCCCTCTCTTTCTACGCTTAAACAAAGTTTCCCGTAGCATCTGTTAAAAATCAAATACCATTAATTTTTAACATCATTCTATTTCAATGGACTCTCCTTTCGAAATAGAATATATTATTTTTTTCTTTACCTTACGTCCTGTGACCCTCTGTAATGCATCCGCATAATAATCCAGCTGGATCCGGTATTTGTCCACAAGCTCATGAATATCCCGCTTTACGCGGTCCGTCTTATAATCCACCAGTATGATATCCTCGTCCTCCATAAACCATGCATCAATAATTCCCTGTACCAGCACGGTATCCGTATCCTCTCCCGAAATCTCCGGATGCAGTCTCTGCGCAGGAATTCCCATCATAAACTGCTGCTCCCTGTAAAGTGTTCCGTTTTCTGCGGCCTTTCTCATTCGCTTTCCCAGATCTGTCCGCAAAAACGTACAGAAGTCCTTTGCATAAACAATGTCCTTTTCCGATGACGTCAGATATCCCTTCGCCGTAAATTCATCCAGCCATGTCGCAAATGCCACCGGAGTTGTATTTTCATCCATACGCTCATATGGCAGGTGCTCAAAGATGGAATGATATATGGTGCCCCGCTGCGCTCCGGAAAGCTTTTCCTCTCCCTGCAGGAACCGCGGTTTCGGAATTTCGGTCTCGCGGGCAGCTTCCTCCGTTTTCTCCCCCTCATCTTTCGTTTCATCTTCCATGTATTCTACAGATATAGACTGTCTTTCTTCTGTCTGACCAAACACTTCTGGCACATCTGTCGCCTCAGCCCACACATCCTTCTCCAGCTTCTGTGCCTGCAGCTCCATACGCTTCAACTCCGTCACCGATATTTTTACCGGTATCTGCAGCTGCGCCTCATACGGATAATGATAATCATCCTCGGACTTCATTTCCTCCTGAATCTCCGGATCATAACAGATATTTTGTTCCCAGTTCTGCAGCTTCTGATAGATTTCTTCATCCTCCACAAGACTCTCTGCTACCCGTCCTGTCACCATACTGCTGTCCCATTTTTCGACCTCAAAATAAGGCGCTGCCGACGCATCAAGAACCAAAGGCATGATCAGCGACAAATAGCTTCTCGCCGAGATCAGATCCGCCATACAATATTCCGGACTTTGATCACTCCATTTGCCCAGATCCTTTTCCAGATCTTTAGACACGCCGGTGATGATGAGCTGCTCCTTCGCTCTGGTCAACGCAACATACAGCACGCGGATCTCCTCCGCCAATGTCGCTGCCACCGAACGGTCGGCAAGAAAATTCTTTAACAGTGTTTTTTTCTTGTATCTTTCCTCCAGATTAATATAATCAATCCCAATGCCGTAGTCATTATCCTTAACAATTCCTCTGGCATCCATCAGATTAAACTGCGTTGCTGTTCCTGCGAGAAACACCACCGGAAACTCCAGTCCCTTACTCTTATGGATACTCATGATCCGTACTGCATCCATTCCTTCATTAACCAGAGATGCCTCTCCAAAATCCACCTGGGATTTTTTCATATTTTCAATATACTGTACAAAGGAAAAAATGCCATGATTTCCTTTTCCGGCATAATCCAGTGCGCGCTGCAGCAGCAGCTCCAGATTTGCCGCACGTTTTTCTCCTGCCGGCATTGCCGACATTATATGATAATATCCTGTTTCCCGGTAAATCTGCTGCAACAGATCATACACCGGCAGAACGCCGGCACGCTGCCGGTATGTTTCTATAATGTCCAAGAAACCGGACACCTTTTTCCGGGTATTTTCCGATATATTTCCCCCGGCATTTCTTAAACTGTCATAGTAATTGATTCCCTGCTGCTGCGCTCCAAGCTCCGCCAGTTCATTATCCGTAAAGCCCCCCAAAGGCGAATGAAGGACCGATGCCAGCGGAATATCCTGCCGTGGATTGTCCAGAACCCGCAGAAAATTCAGGATCACCTCTACCTCCATGGAACTGAAATATCCTGTCTTTGTCTCGGTGTACGCCGGAATCCCCATCTGGGAAAGCACCTCAATATACTTGTCCGTAATCCGGGACGGACTTCGCAAAAGCACCACAATATCCCGGTAACGCACCGGCCGGTAATCTCCTTTATCGTTAATAAATAAAGGTTCCTCTCCCTGTACCAGCTCCCGTATTTTTTCACCGATCACAGATGCCTCCAGAGAGTCCTTGTCCATAAAGCCTTTATCCCCCTGAATCACCAGAACCTGTGTTTTGCCTGCTGTCCTGTGAGAATCCTCCGGGAATACTGCCCCCGGCACCAGACTTGCCGCTTCGTCATAGACAATGCCTCCCAGACACTTCTGCATGATCTTTTCAAATAAAAAGTTTGTAGACTCCAGAACCATTTCCCTGCTTCGGAAGTTCTGATGCAGATCTATTCTCTGTCCCATTTCCGGGTCACTTCCATACGCCTCGTATTTCCCATTAAATAGCTCCGGACGTGCCTGCCGGAAACGGTAAATGCTCTGCTTTACATCTCCCACCATAAACAGATACGGTCGCTGTCCCTGCTCTGCCCGGCTCAGACTGGACAAAAGAGCTTCCTGGATATAACTGCTATCCTGATATTCGTCAATCATGATTTCCTGATAATACTCCTGCAGCTCCTTTGCTACCGCACTTGGCACATCTCCCTGCTCATGATCCACCAATATCTGCAGCGCAAAGTGCTCCATATCATTGAAATCCAGCACACCGTCCTCTCTCTTCCGGACAGAAAATGCCTCCTCAAACAGCTTCGTGGTCTGTACAAGACCTTTGACTGCCGGTGCCATCTGTTCATAGGGACCCTGCAGCTCCTCCCGGAAATATTTCTCCTCCAGCTTCCGGATTCCCTTGTCGATATAAGTTTTTCTCATATCCTGAATAATTTTTTTATTTTCTGCTTTGCTGGAAGCAAGCTTTTTCTTTTGAAAACCACAAATATACTTTGCGTAATCCTCATAATCCGACACCGCCGCACATTGTTCCAGCTGTTCTATATCGGACCAAATCGCCGGCTCGTATTCTTCCGGACCATCCTGCCGGCATATTTCCAGCGTCCGTCTCGCCTGAGCCAGATATCCCTCAAGCATATCTGCCACATATCCCTGCAGCTCTGTTATCCAGTCTGTTGTCTTCTTTTCATAAATGTCCACGATCCCATTCAGCCAGTCCTCCGGCCATGGCGCACTCTGGGACATATTATGTACATCCAGCACCAGATTTCCGGCTGCACTGTCATCTCGTCCGGTAGAAAACGCATCGATCATGGCAATAAAATTTCTGTTTTCCTCTGTCTCCGGTTCTGCCTCCGCCCGTTGATAACACTCCTCCAATACCTCGTCCAGTACTTCCTGCTTCATTAATTTAATCTCTGTATCATCAGCCACGCGAAAAACCGGGTCCAGATCGATCACATGAAAATAATTGCGGATAATGCTCTGGCAAAAGCTGTCAATCGTAGTGATCTGTGCATTGTGAAGCAGAGAAAGCTGTTTCTGCAGACGCTTGTCTCCCGGATGCTCCACCAATGCTTCCTCCAGTGCCTTTCCCACACGCTGGCGCATCTCCCCGGCGGCTGCATTCGTAAATGTCACCACCAGAAGCCGGTCAATATCAATAGGATGTTCGGCATCGGTCACCTCCTGTATGATCCTCTCCACCAGAACTGCCGTCTTGCCGGAGCCTGCTGCCGCAGATACGAGAATATTGCTGTCTCTTGCGTCAATAACACGCTGCTGATCCTCTGTCCACTTCATACTTCCCATATTCCCGTTCCCCTCCTATTCTGTCTTTGCCTCGTTAGCATACTTCTCTTTTAATTCCATATAGACCTGCTCATCTTTTAATTTCATGAGACTGCGGTATTTGTTTCCCAGCCGCGGATCAAACTGGCAGACCCCGTGATATGGACAATATTCACAAGACGTTTTATCATTTTCCCGGCGATATGGATTTACTTCGATCGCACCTCCGAGAATATCCTCACTCATCTTTTCCAAAGTATCCTGCGTATACTTCATAAAGTAGTTAAACTCCTTTTCCGCTACGCAGTTTTTCGTTGAAGTCACTCCATCTCCGCCAATTCCCTCTACCACCGGATCCGCTTCATTGAGCAGTCCCTTCATTCGAAACTCTTTTATCAGTTTCTTTTCCTTGTCCTTTGCATCGACAGATTCCAGAATCGGATCCTGGGGATGAAAATAAAATATACCTGCCGGAATGATCTTTTTCCGGTTTCCCGTTTTTCCCTTTGCCGCATCCACTGCCGCCTGAAGATAAATAACAAGCTGCATCTGCAGACCATAATAGAAATCCGACAACGATACATCCTTGTCTCCTGTCTTGTAATCCACAATGGAAATATACTCCGCATCTTCTCCGGTCATCTGATCCACTCTGTCCACGCTTCCCCGCAGCCGCAGCGGACCATGAAGCTGTTCAAAACGAAGCTCGCTGCTGACTGTCTCAAAATTCCCCTGTCCCATCTGTGATGAGATCGCCGCAATTGTCCGGTGCAGCACACGTTTCATAGTTTTCATCAGATAATGGTTTCTTGCCGTATCCTGCAACACTCCGTTTTTGTACTGCTCTGCCACCTGTTGAAAATATTGCTCCGCCTTTTGTCTTCTTTCGCTTTCCTCCACATCCTGCCAGCTTCTCTTATGCAGGATCAGATCCTTCGTGTAAAGCTCCAGTGTTTCATGGATCACATTTCCAATATCATAAAATTCCACGGTTCTTTCCTGCCGTTCTTCCAAATGAAGACCATACTGCAGAAAATGACGGTATGCACATGACGCATACAACTCAAATCGGGATGCACTTCCATAAAGTGTGTCGCCGTACAGCAGTTCTGCATTCTCCCGGACAAGCTTCGCCTTTTCCGGCTGATAAAAAGCTGCTGCCAGTATTTTCTGCAACTCCTCCGGATCATGCTCCTTATAATAGGTATAGATCTGCTGCCATCCGGTATCCTCAATACTCCTGTCCCGAAGCCCCTTGATCAGGTATGTCATACCTTTATCCTGTCCCAAAATACGGACAGCATCCCGGCATTGATCTTCCACATGAATCACGATATCCGGATACAATCTGCGCATCCGCTCAATAAGATATGCCGGCTTTTGCTCCTTACCGTCATTTCCTACTTCGCACAGACACAGATACAAATGCTCCTCCGGCTTGGTCAGGGTCAGATACAGATAGAATTGTTCTGTATAAAGCTTCTGACGTTCTGTCGGTGCCATCTCGAAATCTTCCTGCTCCAGAAAGCTTCTCTCTGACGCTGACAGGATACCTCCTCCACCACTTCCGGAAGGAATATTTGCGTCCGTGACTCCCAGAAAGAATAAGTGCTTCACATGATTTAACCGGGTTCTGGTGAGATCGCCTACGACAATCTGATCAACCCCCGGCGGGATCAATCCCACTCTCGCTTCACTGAAGCCGGTGTCCAAAAGCTCCCGAAACTCCTTGAGAGACATCTTCTCACTTCCCAAAAGCTCTACCAGCCGGTCCAGCACATCCAGTATAATGCCGTAAATCTGGTCATACTCCTTGGCAGCCCCCGCATCTCCCATTTGCCGAAAGGCTTCTACATCTTCCGTCAGCTTTCCATAGAAATTCTGCTCTTCCATAAACTGTATGAGAGCTTCTGCAAATTCTCTGACTGTGTGCTTCCTTGTTTTGATGCTGATATATATTTCCTCAATGTTTTTCCATACATTTTGACGGATATCATTTATTTTTTGATTAAACTCCTGCCCCTGTTCTTTATCCCGGAACGGATATATTTTGGCTGCGTTCCATTCTCCCTTCCATCGGCCCGCTCCGCGAATACCCGATGCCAGCAGATAATTGTCTAACAGGTCCGTTTCCTCTGGGCTCAGCATAGAGTATTTCCCCCGCAGATACCGTATTACCGTATCGTACCGGAAATCATACTGAATCATGTCCAGCAGGGCATCCAGCATATTTACAAGTGGATTGGCAAGAATGGTCTTTTTCTGATCCACAAAGCATGGGATCTGCGCCTGTCCGAAAATATCTCTCGCCAACGGTCCGTAAACCTCCATATCTCCTGCCACCACAGCAATATCCCGATAGCGGTATCCTTCCCGTCGAAGCTTTTTGACACACTCCGCCACAAAGGAAATCTCCTCCTGTGGCTGTTTCAACAGATGAATACTGATGTCTTCTCTGTCATCTCCTTCAACAGCACCTTGATGATATGCCTTCACCGGAAATCGAAACAATGACCGTTCCAGATGCCCCAGCTGTTCTGAATCATGAAATCTTGTTTTTTCAATCTCCTCTCCCACCCGGATAACTTCCGGTTCTTCCATTCCGTTGTCTTTGATCATATGCAGAAAATGTGCTGTCGTTTTTTTACTCAGATAAAACAATTCATGCTTTTCTCCCGGCTGAAAAAGCTCCTGGGACTCGTCCATGGTCACCGTCACATAGATGTCGCTGCAGACCCGCATAAGCTCCTCGATCAACTTATACTGCACCGGCGTAAACCCGGTAAATCCGTCCAGACAGATCACCGCATCCTTTAAAAGCTTCGACTGGGACACCACACCACTTAATACGGTAAGTACCTCCTCGGACGTGATATAATTGTCTTTCAGATATGTGCGAAAACTGTGATATGCCACCTTCATATCCTCCAGCTTGCTTTTCAATGCCATACGGGAGCCGGCAGCCTGAATCATATCATCCAGCCCTTCTTCATCAATTCCATACTGCATCATTTCCGAAAGAAAGGATTTGATTTCTGCTACATATCCCTTTTTATGGACATTCCTTCCAAAATAATGTAAATTCTTTTCCTGCTCCAGCAGTACCTTATGAAGGATCAGCGTCTTGCCCATATCGTCCAACGCCGGCAGACTCGTCATACCTGTCTCTCCAAAAATGCGGTATGCCAGGCGCACAAAGCTCTGCACTTCTATATTCATAATCCCCTGATGTTCACTGATATCAACAATCTCTTTCTGAGTCTGCATCGTTGCCTGCTCCGGCACGATCATCAGAAAGGTTTTGTCCTTTTCCGCCTGTGCCCTCTCTACAACGGTATGATTCACAAAATAAGATTTTCCCCGTCCGGAACCTCCCAGTACGAAATAAACTGCCATTTTATGCCTCCCATTCCTGTCTTTCTCAAAAATATTATACTTAATCCGCTATAATTTTCTTTTTCAAATAATACCTCTTTATTATACGTTATTTTCTACCGCAAGAAAAGCGTATCCTTGTTCTATCTTTTTCCTTTTGGAATATACTGTAATAACCGGAAATTTATCATATTGGGAGGTTTTCCTATGTCGCGTACCAGAATTGTCATTTTTCAAATGAAGGAAATTATTTATACTGCTGTTTTTGTGGGGCTGGGCATTTTACTGCTCGTACTTCTTTTCTTTATGTTCTGGCCGGGCAAGGGAAAAGAAAGTGCCGGCACCTCTTCCCCAGCGGCAATCTCCGGCTCCAAAAAATCTGCATCCACAAGCTCAGGTAAATACATAGCAGGGGTATACAGCAGTGAACTTACCCTTGGGGAATCCAAAATAAATCTACGGGTCTCTCTGGATAAAGACCGCGTAAAATCCGTGGAAGTAGTCAATCTGAAGGAATCTGTAGAAACCATGTATCCTCTGATCAAGCCGGCAGTAAAGGAAATCTCCGACCAGCTTGCTCAGGATATTGCCCCGGATCAGGTTGTGCTGTCCGATGACTCCCCCTATACCTCCCAGCTTATTCTTGACACGGTCTGTCAGGTTATGAACGAAGCCTCGACGGAATAATGTCTAATTCATAAGCCATTTTTGATTATATTATTTTCTTATACAAAATCATTTCAAAAACAAAAAGACAGCCTTTTATGAATTTAGCCGATACGAAATCGCTTCATAAACTGCTGTCTTTTTAAGTTATATATTTCTATTCTTACAGATATCTTTCTGTTTTTTATATTCTCCGGGGTATGACCTTTTCCATTTATTTTGTTTATTTGTGACGGACTGCATTATTGGCTGCAATCGGCTGCTTCTCACTATCCCCGTCACTCTGAAAGATCAGATGACGATACGGAGTCAATGCCTTGATCAATACACTTCCAAGAATACAGCAGGTTATTACCTCACCGGCTCCCACTGTTAATGCCTGAAACGGAATAGATATATCCACACCGTGAACCACAAACGTCATACCATACGCATAGCGGAGAACAAATGGTATGATCACCATATTGGCAATAACCGGCGGCAGGGTCACAAGAAAAGAATGTTTTCTCAATGCATAGCTCCCCAATGCTCCAAGCAATGTTGCCAGACTGCCAAAGATCACATCCGGAAGCATCGCTCCTGTCAGCAGATTACTTAACAGACATCCGATAAAAAGTCCGGGTACTGCAGCAGGGGTAAAGAATGGCAGTACTGTCAGTGCCTCTGATACTCTGATCTGGATCGTTCCTGATGCAAGATTAAACGTGTTGATGAACATTGTCATTACAATGTAGATTGCAGCAATCATCGCTGCCTGTGTGATAAAATAGAGTTTTTTTGTCTTCATTTCTAAATCTCCTTTAGTTTTGTTTTACGAGTGGAAGGTCTCGAACACTCGGTATTTCTGGTGATAAGCGAATTGCACCCCTTACAAAATCGCTGTTAACTATCCTATCACGTTTCTCGTGGAAGTGCAAGACATTTACAGAACTTTGCACACTGCCTGCTACACTATTCCGGAAAACAAAAAATACAGCCCTGTGGATCACTCCACAGAGCTGTATGTATCTACTACTTTAGCAATATACTGTATGTTTCATACAATAATTACCTGAATACGCGAATATCTCTCACGCTTAGTTCTGAAGCTGATCCTCCAGAGACTTACGTGTAGCAGCCTCTTTCTGAGACCACTCCAGACACTTATCGTAACCATATCCGGCAGTATCCTTCTTCATCTTTGCAACAGCCTTGTCGAACTGTGCATCGTTCTTAGCATAAAGAGCGTTCCAAGACTCGTTCTTGATGGTATCTGTTACCTGCTTCCATACAGTCTTTAACTCATCAGACTTAGCGCTTGCAGAGTAATCGGTTCCCGGAGATACAGTATATTTACCCTTCTCCATGTAATCGTTGATACCCTCGCAGCCTGTCTTCTTCTTCCAGTCTTCCTGAATGTCATACTTAGAAGACTCCTGTGTAGAAGCCCAGTTATCAGCATTGTATGTCTCACCATCTGTCTCAGGGTTCTCAGCATCAATATTCCATGTAGATACAGCCATCTGAAGCTGACCATCCTGGAATGTACCCTCATGATCCGGCATCTTAGTCTTCAGAACCTTTCTACAAGCCTCACCAAGCTCTGTAAGATGTGTTTTCTTATTGTCATCATAGTACCAGCACTCATCCTTAGGACCATAAGCATACTCAAGACGTCCGGTTGGAGTACAGAAGTAGTTCAGTACTTCCAGTGCAAGCTCCGGATACTCACAGTTAGCACCGATAGATGTTGTATAACCTGTACCAAGAGTACTCATACCGTAAACGATAGGAGATGCCTCACTTGGCTTCATACAATACATATACTGACCTTCTTTCATATGCTTATCAGTATTGAATGCAAGTGATCCAGAGTAATTGAAGATAGAGAACAGTACACCACCGTTGATTACCTTCTCTGACATCTGCTCATATGTCTGCGTCATAGAATCAGGATCTACAAGACCCTGACGATACAGATTGTTGTACCACTTCAGCATCTCAAGATATGGACCATTCTCCTCAAGTGCATCATGATATTTGCCTGTAGCAGGGTCATAAAGACCGATACCTAACTCATCATATCCATAGTATGCCGTTGCAGTTGCCTTTACATACATAACCATTGCATCATCCCAGTCAGGCCACAGAGAAACAGCATATGTCTTTCCGCCTGCATCATCCTTCGGATCCATCTTCTGCATCTTCTTAAGAAGATCAGCCATATCGTTCATATCCTTAACCTTTGGATATCCCATCTTCTTGTACAGATCCCAACGTGTATCCCAGGTATAGAAGAATGACTGATGATCTTTACTAGATGTAGCAACCTCGCCGCCCCATCCGTAAAGCTTGTCATTTCCATCACCAAGAATTGTTGCTGAAAGTCTCTTATTCTTTGCAAGTGAATCCTGCATATTGTCATATACATATGGAGCATTTTCTTTGAGGATGTCATCCTCCTCCAGATCATAGAGCAGACCCGCCTTGATTGCTGCTGCGTAGTTGTCATCTGTATGACCCCAGATAATAATATCTCCAAGATCCTTATCTGACATTCTTGTCTGGAATGTACCACTCTCTTCAGGTACGATATTCAGCTTTACATTAAATTTCTCTTTAATGATATCTGCTGCCCATCCTTTCTGTAATCCTGATGAGTTTGCTACCTGGCTGTATACAGTCAGGGTAATTGGCTCGTTGCTGTTGCTGCCAAACTTACATCCTGTGGCTGCAACGGTTGTTCCTGCTACCATACTGGTTGCAAGGAGCATAGAAAGCATTCTCTTTCCCAATCCTTTTCTCATAATATCCATCCTTTCTTTCTTATTGTGTTTTACACCTACCCAATTATACTATGTCAGTCGTGCAGCTTCCATAAAAAGCACACGAAATACACTCTTTTTGTATTATATATCATCCTCATCCCCTGATATAGGCTCTCCGTTCAGATGCGTTGATTCCTTTTCCTCCTGCTCTGCCATGAGATTTTCTCTCTCAATAACCGTAAAGAAGGAATTGGCAAATCCACTGATCGTAAGAATGATACACGCCGGTCCGATCAAAAGTCCGGCAAACATCGTAGTCAGATTCCATAGGATAATAGCCATCTCAATCACCAGAAGTACTGCCAGAAATGCTGTCCTGCCAAGAAACTTCGCTGCTATGGAATAGGAATTACGCATTGTATTGACAATGCTGTTTTCATAGCGTGCCAATAACGGAAATGCGAATACTATGTGCATAAAGATCAGATAAATACCGATCACACCAACAATCAAAAACATCATATTATGCTGCTTCGCTACATGATATAACTGAAAATCAAGATATACCGCATAACACGCAACCAATGCAATAACCCCCAGGATACTTCCCTTTTTCAGGTTTGCCTTAAATTCCTTCCAAAAAGGACCGGCAATATATCCTTCTTCATCATTTACCATCTTCAGGGTGATCGTATAAGCTGCCGTTGTCGCTGCTCCCATCGTAACGATTGGGAGACTGCATAAAAGCCACATACAGTTAAGCTTAAACACATCCATCAAACGGTTCATAAATTTGTATAAGGGACTATCAACACTAAAAAACTTCATTCTGTCTTATTCTCTCCTTCGTGTAATCAGACCATTCTCCTTATATATACACATCGACTACATAGGGTTAAAATACCAGGGACGCCAGTGTGCCCCCGGTATCTCATAACTCTCAGAATATCAGTCTGCACTCTGGCATTAACCCTTTACAGCACCCAGCATGATACCCTTTTCGAAGTATCTGTTCATGAATGGGTACACAATCAAAATAGGAATTACGGAAATCATAGAGATTGTGTACTTAATAACCTTCGTGTTCAATGCTGCGTTAAATGCTGATCTTGCAGCCTCACCACCCTGGTTCATAGATGCCATCAGGTTGGATGACTGGTTCAGGTAAATATACAATCTGTGCTGCAATGTATACAGTTTTGGTGAGTTACTCATATAGATCAAAGAATCCTGGAATGAGTTCCAATGACCTACCGCACCGAAGATAGCGATTGTAGCAAGAATTGGTTTACTCAGTGGCCAAACAATCTTTGTAAATACCTGCATATAAGATGCACCATCAATAAATGCACTTTCCTCCAACTCAGCCGGAATAGACTCGATATAAGTCTTAACCAGGATAATGTTGTAAGGAGCTACGATACCTGGAATGATATAAACCATATAGTGGTTTGTCAGACCCAGCATTACCAGGTTGAGGTATGTAGCGATCAAACCTGCGTTGAAGTACATTGTAATTACGATTGCACGATACCACAGACTTCTGTGCCACATTTCCTGCTTTGTTACCAGATAACCAACGAAAGCAGATGCAACAACCATCAATGCAGTACCAAAGATTGTTCTGGTAACGGATACGACAAACGCATAACCAAGATCACCTACACCGGTAAGTGCCTTGTAGTTGTTAATATTAATTCCGTGAGGGATAAAGTTGATCAATCCCTGCTGTACCATCGTATTATCTGAAATCGTGTTGATGAACAGATAATAGAATGGGAAGATACAGGTGATGGTGAACAAAATGAAGAATGCATAGTTCAAAATGTTGAACACAATGTCACCTGGTTTTAATTTGTACATACGCTTATGCTTTTTGTTGTACTCTTTTTCTCTCTTAGCATCAATTTTTTCTTGTGCTGTCATAGCCATTTGTGTTCACCTCCTTATACAATACTCTCGCCACGGAGTGCCTTAGAAAGGGAGTTTGCTCCGAACAGCAAGATTACACTGATGACCGATTTAAACATACCGACCACGGTTGACAACGGAATACTACCACCGCTACCAAGACCGAGGTTGTAAACGTAAAGGTCGAGAACCTCGATATGGTTCTTATTCTGTGGTGTACAGAATACCAGATACTGGTCAAGACCATTACTAAGTACTGCTGCAACTGCCATCAGTAACAATACGAAGAAGGTAGGCAGAAGACCAGGCACCGTGATATGCCACATCTTCTGGAAACGTCCGGCACCATCCACCGTAGCTGCCTCGTAAAGCTGCTGGTCGATACCTGCGATACCGGAAATATAGATGATGGCACTCCAACCAACACCCTTCCATGTTCCCCAGGCCCACATCTTAACCCAGGTAAAATGATCTCCCATCAGGAAGTTATGACCATCCGCGTTCTTTGCAAGAAGACCAATGCTCTTAGCAAACTCATTGATGAAACCGTCTGTTGAGAAAATAGCAATTGCCAAAGCATATACAAGTACCCAGCTGATGAAGTTCGGTACTGTTGTAAATGTCTGGATGAAACGACGGAATGTGAGGTTCTTGACCTCGCAGAGGAAGATAGCAAATGCCATTGGAATCCACTGTGTGATCAGTCCTAAACCGGACATTGCCATTGTGTTTCTGATAACACGGATAATATCACTACGGGTTGCACCGTTCTGGAACAGATATGTAAACCACTTAAATCCTACGAAATTTGACATACTCAGTGTTCCACCTGTCTGATAATCGAAGAAAGCATATCTCCAACCCCAGAGTGGCAGGTAACAGAATACAAATGCCAGTGCCAGGAATGGCAGGAACATCAGGAACAACTTGTACTGTGGGTGCATCTCCATCTCTTCATCAGGAGCAGCCTTTGGAAGACCCAGCAGGATAATTACAGATATGATCAGTAATGCTACTGCAATAACTGTGTATACCACCGCCGCTACCGGAAAGGTAGGGCCAACCTTTTCAAGCTTAGATGCCATCGTTGTGCTGCATACCATATTGTAAGCAACAATTGTGAGAACAAATCCGGCAATCTCTACGATACTACCAAGAATAGACCAGAGAATACCTGCTCTCTTCATCTTAGTATTTCCAAGAGACATACATCCGCCAACTACGACGAATATAACACCAATCAATGCTACTATTGCACCTGCGTATAAAACGTAGAATGCACTTGGACTCACCCAGTTCATACGAAGTGCACGGCCAGCCTCACTGGTTAATGTTGAATAAGATACTGCTGCGGTGAACAGCGAAGTATTCTCATTCACCAGATTACAAATCCTTGTTGGATTCATAAAAGGGAAGAAAACGGAGATTGCACAGAAAATTGCAATAACTCTCTGCAGCATATAGATATAATCTACCGTGCCCCTTTTCTCTGTTTGTGTTTCTTTCATAATAACCTCCTGTATTACTTATTTCATCCCACCGTCAAAAGCTCTGTAAACAGACCAGAGCAGACTATCAAGATGATAAATAGAGTTTACGTTATTTTTATTATACATGTATTTTTTTCTGTCGAATACCATAAATAATAGAGAAAAAATACACGACTTTTCCTCCGACACAGTAAATCAGGCTATATCGGATAAAAAAGGAGACAGGTGAAATCCTATCTCCTTTCATAATATCTGCTTGTCAGCAGATGTTTTATCGTTATTATTTCTTTTTCTTAACAACGACTACTGCTACAACAGCAACAACTACAACAACGATTACGATCGGAACAACCGGCGAAGACTTCTTAGAAGTTGTAGAAGTTGTAGAAGCATCAGAAGTTGTGTTTGCATCGCTTGATGCACTTGTTGCATCATCAGCACCTGCTACAGCATCCGGATTGTCTGAGTTGAAACCGGAAACAGTAAACTGGATCTGAATAGAATCTGTAGGAACTGCAGTAATGTCAGGGCTGTCTGCATACTCACCCTTATCCTTCTGATATGAGTTCATTGCATCAAAACGAAGAAGCTTAGACTCATCTGTATACTCTGTTGGGTAGAATGGATCGCTAGGAACTGAGATCTCTTTACCGTCACACAGAAGCTTAACATCAGAGATTGTTACAGGGTTATCCTTTGCAGCCATAGGGATATCTGTATCAACATAGATCATAGCAACCTTTGTCTCAGAATCACCCTTTGTATCCAGACAGTTGTTCAGTCCGCTTACACCAACAGTATATGTACCGTTACCCTTGATCTCAGCATCCTGCACCTGTGGACCTTCAATAGCAGTTAACTTATTGTCTTTTGACTGGAACAGGCTGCCCTGATCGAATGTCAGTCCTGCTTTCTTCATATCCTTGCCATCAATACCAAGGGTATCCGAATACCACTCATCACGGAAGATCCATGTACCGGTCTCCTGGAAACCGAAATATGCGTGATATGTACCATCTGCATCAAAGTCAGCCTTAGCTGCCTTCTTACCTGCCTTGCTTGTTTCTGCAGATACATCTGCAGGTACCGCTGTTGCTGTAACTGCTAATGCCAATGCAAGTGCACTGACTGTAGCTGCTACCTTTCTTAATGACTTTCTCATTGTATCGTCCTCCTCATAATCGGTACAGCCGCGAATGAAAACGAATAAATGTTTTTTCGCACTGTCCATATTCACGTTTTATTGTACACCATTGCCATAGCATAGGTCTACAATTTAATTGTTCTTGTCTATTTTACCAAATACATACGGAAATAAAACCTTAATTATTTGACATTTTTACCTAATAAATTCTACATTTTGAGGATTTTCTGTCTGATACGGAATATGAATCAATACTTTAGTACCTAAATCCCTGGTGCTGTCAACTTCAACCCCATATTCACTTCCATATAATATACGAATTCTCTGACTCACATTACGCACGCCGATATGCGTGTCATCTTCGCTTTCATCCCGCATTGTTTTTCTCAGACGCCCCAGTTCATAATAGTCCATACCACAGCCGTTATCCTTAATCTCAATGTAAATTTCCTGTTCTTTCCTATAAACATGTACCGTTAGTCTTCCATCATTCTCCTTTTGCTCCAATCCATGTACAAAAGCATTTTCCACAAACGGCTGTATCGTAAGGGGCAGAATGTAAGCCTTTCCATCCACCTCCGGATCTATGATCAACTCCGATTTGATACGATCGCCAAAACGGTACTCCTGAATCTTCAGATAATATTCCACCATCTGAAGTTCTTCCTTTAATGTTACAAGCCGGTCTGTCACCTGAATATTATAACGCATGGTCTTAGCAAGCATTTTAACCAGCTCCACGATCTCCGGCTGATGATTCACCACAGCCTTCATTCGGATCGTCTCCAGCGTATTATAAAGAAAATGTGGATTGATCTGACTCGCCAGCATCTTAAACTCTACTTCTTTTTGTCTGGTGTGAAGCTTTTCCTTCTGCACCTGCTCATCTACCACATTGCTCATCAGCAGCCGGATGTCCTTCATCATCTGCTCCAGTTCAGTATAAAGCTCGCCAATTTCGTCATTTCCCTCGATAGGTTCTACTTTATCATACTCCCCCTGTGCCACGCGGTGCATTTGAATCCGGAGCTGATACATACGATTACTATAAGAGATTGCAAATGCGAAGATCAGAACAACCGACAGCAAAATTCCTATAATCTCCGGAACAAATGCCTGCAGGCTGATCCTATTAACATCCGTCATGATATCCTGATAATCCTGAATACTCACAAGAGAATAAAAGTCATCCGAATCGTCCATCTGAATCCGCTCATATGCCACAAGGTATTCTTCGACACCATAAGAAATCCGTTTTGAAGCACGGCTTTTTTCAATCTTACGCATCTCCTCTTTCAGAAACGGATACTCGATCAGACTAAAATTACCGGAAATCCAGTAATAGTCATTATACAAAATTGCCGTATCGTGACTCCGCTGTGTCAAAGCAGTCTTTGTCTTGTCATACTGGATCAGAACGGTGACAATTCCCGTGACATCGCCATTTTCATTTAAAATCACCCGGCTGATCTGCATTGTCTGGTCCATATCGGCGCTCATCTGACCAAAATACCAGTATCCTTTATTTTTATTTTCAATGGTTTCCTTATACCATGACTGGTGTTTTATGCTTTCTTTCAGATAAGAAAGATTGTCAATTCTTTCCAGATCATATATGTCAATGCTGGGATTTTTCAGATAAATTTTTATATTGGAAATATCCTGCTCATAAAAATTAACATAATCCAGAATAACCGCATTAGCTTTTCGGTAATCCCGGTAAAACTGTGTTTTATTTTTGTAATTTCTGTTGGCAATTTTTAATATCTCATCATTATCACAAAGAAGACGGGCTACATTATCCAATACCGTCATTGATTCCCGGAGCGATGAACCGAGAACAGAAAGCTCCTCTGACTGCGTTTCCTCCGTAACATTGATCATCATTTTCCGTGTCTGCATATTGGTATAAATACTCATAACAAGCAGCGGAATAATACCACCGATCAGATAGATCAATATCATACGGTGGAGAAACTTCATATCTTTAAATAAATGAAATCTTTTTTTGTAGTTAAATTTTTTCATAACCAGTCTTATTATCCGTCTATTTTAAACTGTACCTGAAGCGGTTTCTTTAACGGCTTTCCCCCTAAGGATGTCACATTTGTTGTAATATTTAATATGTAAGATTCATTTTTTGCATATGGCTCCAGCGGTTCAATCTCAATCTCATTTTCCAGAGAGTTGTAACGGATCGCTGTTTTCAAAGGAGAAAGATTCATGGATGTCACATACAGATTGACATTATTCACCGTCTTGGGATCCAGCGGAATATTAAATTTGATCTTCCAGACAAAATTTCCTGTTTTAAATTTTAAATCCTGACGCACTTTACTTTCAAGTCCTTCCGTCATAGACTCAAATTCCAAATATTTTCCCACGATGCTCTCCTGCCTTTCTTCTAACTGATCAAGCTGATCAAGGATTTTTCTCTTATTTTATCTTATCACATTCCTGTTTTTTTGGGTAGCCTCATTCTGAATTTTCCCTCTCCACAGGACAGTTTTTCTTTGAAGAAACAGAGTGGATATGGTATACTTATAAATAGAATTTTTACTTGTCAGGAAGGCATTTTATTATGAAAAAAGTCAATTTTAAACCGGGAAATATGATCTATCCGCTCCCTGCCGTTATGGTAAGCTGTGGTGACATAGATCACGTATCAAATATATTAACAGTTGCATGGACCGGCACTCTCTGTACGAATCCGCCAATGGCATATATTGCCGTTCGCCCGGAACGCCACTCATATCCCATGATCCGGGAGTCCGGCGAGTTTGTGATCAACCTCACGACAAAAGAACTCGCACACGCTACGGATTTCTGTGGGGTACGCTCCGGCAGAGACCACAATAAATGGACCAGCTGCCACCTTACCCCTGCTCCTGCAGATACTGTAAAATGTCCGCTGATTGCGGAAGCACCTGTCAACATTGAATGTAAAGTACGTCAGGTTTTAGAACTTGGCTCCCATCATGTTTTTGTTTCCGACGTCACTGCAGTACATGTTGCTGAGAAGTATATGGACGAAAAAGGAACCTTTCATCTGGAAAATGCAGGGCTTCTTGCTTATTCTCACGGCACTTACTACAGTCTTGGCAAGGCTCTGGGACATTTTGGTTATTCTATTCGCAAGAAAAAGGGAAACGGACGGAAAAGCACCAAAGGGAAACCAAAAACATACAATAAAAAAAGGGGCTAGTGCGTACGGAAATGAGGGATAAATATGAAGATCAGCTATCTCAGAATACGAAATTTCAAATCCATCCGTGATCTGGAGATCAACGAGCTGGAAAATGCACTGATTCTTGTAGGCAAAAACAATACCGGTAAAACAAATGTGATCGATGCGATCCTTACGGCTACCGGCAATCATATTCCAAAGACAACTGAATTTCTTGATCCCCAAAAAAGCATTGAAATTACTCTGTCAGTGGAATTTACAGAGGATGATCTGCTCTATTATCAGAGTCTTGGTATCGTGAGCAAGCACCGGGATTACGATAAATGGCTGGAGGAGTTTTCTGCCCTGCTGCCATCTTTTCAGAAAAATACCGTGACCTTTACCTGTCATATCAATCCGGAGCAAAAGATCCGTTTTAATGATGGTTTTCAGAAAAACAATCCCTACATCCGGGAAATTTTTCCAAAGATCTATCATATTGACCAGACGCGGAATCTTGACGCACTACAGAATGATGTTTTTAGTTTTTACGACAAGGAATCCTTCCAGATGCTCAAGGATAATATGTGTACCTTTGACTCCACACGAAAATGTAACCGTTGTTTTCAGTGTATCGGAGTGATCAACAAAAAAACACCGGAAGAGCTTTCTCTTTTTGAGACGACACGTCTGCTCCAATACAAACTGTTCCGTACCAACCTGAACGAATTCGCCGAGAAAGTAAATCATTATTTCCATCGGAACGGCAATCCTTCCCAGCAGATCCGCTATGTACTGAATTTTGACCTGGATGATCTGCTGCATATCGATACTCAGCTTATTAACCGGGACCGCAACGATTATGTATCCTCTTTAAATACATTGAGCGAAGGTATCAAAAGTATTTACGCACTGTCTCTTTTGGAGGCATATATTGACGAGGCAGATACTCTTCCATGTATTATTTTGATGGAAGATCCGGAAATCTATCTGCATCCGCAGCTTCAGAAGGTAGCAAGTGAGATCCTGTACCGCTTGTCAAAAAAGAATCAGGTTATCTTCTCCACCCACTCTCCAAATCTGATCTTTAACTTTTCTTCCAGACAGATCAAGGAGGTGCTGCTGGATGAGGAATATTACACCACCGTACGGGAGGAAACGGATATTGACCAGATTCTCGATGACCTGGGTTACACGGCCAACGACCTGATGAATGTCAGTTTTGTATTTATCGTGGAGGGAAAGCAGGACAGCAACCGTCTTCCGATGCTTCTGCAGAAATATTACTCTGAAATTTACGACGAAAACGGAAATCTGAAACGCATCACGATCATACCGGTAAACAGCTGCACCAACATTAAAACCTATGCAAACCTGAAATATATCAATAAATTATATTTAAAGGATCAGTTTTTGATGATCCGGGACAGCGACGGCAAAAATCCAAAGTATCTCAAGAAACAGCTTTGCAGCTACTACGGCCAGCGTGCCAAAGAAGATGCCGGCAATCTGCCGAAGGTGGAACCTAAAAATGTCCTGATCCTGAAGTATTATTCCTTTGAAAATTATTTTCTGGATCCAAAGATCATGACAAAGATCGGCGTTATCAAAAGTGAAGAAGATTTTTATAATATTCTTTACAAAAAATACAAAGATTACCTATTTAAACTAAATAGCATGAAACGGATGCAGCGGATCAATAACATACGCATTAAGAGTAAACAGGATATCAAGGATAATATGGAACTGATTAAAATATATGTGCGTGGGCATAATCTGTTTGATATCTTTTATGGACATTACCATGGTCAGGCGGAGCAGGAAATCCTGCAGAAATACATTGACGTGGCTCCGCGGGAAACCTTCCAGGATATCTTTGATGCCATTGACTCTTTTGTTTATTTTGAAAACAGAAGAAAATAGGTTGACATTATAAACGATTTCGATATAATGTATGGTATGTATGTCTTCACTATTCTACAAGAGTGGTGAATCGAGTTTTGCAAAAAAAGTGTTTGATGAGGTGCAAAATGGAAAATCAGTATATTATAAAGGGCGGAAACCCTCTTCACGGTGAGGTTGTCATCGGCGGTGCCAAAAACGCTGCTCTTGGTATTCTTGCTGCTGCCATCATGACAGATGAGACAGTAACGATTGACAATCTTCCAAATGTAAGAGATATCAATGTCCTTCTTACGGCGATAGAAAGTATTGGTGCTACCGTAAAGCGTCTGGGACCTCACGAGGTACAGATCAACGGAAGTACTATTTCTGATGTTACAATAGATTATGACTCCATTCGTAAAATACGGGCATCCTATTATCTTTTAGGTGCTCTTCTTGGCAAATATAAAAAAGCACAGGTTGCTCTGCCCGGTGGCTGCGATATCGGAAGCCGTCCGATCGACCAGCATCTGAAGGGCTTCCGTGCTCTGGGTGCCACGGTCAATATCGAGTATGGTATGATCAATACCTTTGCTGATGCACTGATGGGCAATCACATTTATCTCGATGTGGTATCTGTAGGTGCTACGATCAATATTATGCTTGCATCTTGTATGGCACAGGGCCGTACTGTTATTGAGAACGCAGCCAAGGAACCACACATCGTAGATGTTGCCAACTTCTTAAACAGCATGGGGGCCAATATTAAGGGTGCCGGTACTGACAAGATCCGTATCGACGGTGTGGATCGTCTCCATGCCAGCGAATACTCCATTATTCCGGATCAGATCGAGGCAGGTACTTTTATGGTTGCCGCTGCTGCTACCAAGGGCGATGTACTGATCCGCAATGTCATTCCAAAGCATCTGGAGGCTATTTCTGTCAAACTGATCGAGATCGGTGCAAAAGTCGAGGAGTTTGATGATGCGGTCCGCGTTTCCGCAGATGACCGTCTGGGACATACACAGGTAAAGACTTTGCCATATCCTGGTTTTCCAACTGATATGCAGCCCCAGATTGCTACACTTCTGGCTCTTTCCAATGGAACCAGTACTGTTACAGAGAGTATTTTTGAGAATCGTTTTAAATATGTTGATGAGCTTGCCCGTATGGGTGCCAATATCAAGGTCGAGGGAAATGTTGCGATCATTGAAGGCGTAACCGGTCTGACGGGAGCCTCTATCACGGCACCTGATCTTCGTGCCGGTGCCGCACTTGTTGTCGCCGGACTGGTAGCTGATGGTTTTACGACAGTTGATTCTATCCACTTTATTGAGCGCGGATATGAAGATTTTGACAAAAAGATGACAGCTTTGGGCGCATGCATGGAGAAGATTCCTGTGGATGACGAGAGAGAATTACAGAAGTTCAAAATGAAGGTTGGATGAAAATATCCACAAAATCACAACATTATGGAATGTATTAAAAAAGGGCAAAACCAGCGTTTTGCCCTTGCTCACTCTACGCTACAAGCATTTTCCTATACACTTAAAAAGCGGAAACTTTTTTCTTAAGTTTCCGCTTTTATTATATCAACAGATTTCTTTCACATCGACATCCGGCGCCATAGCTAAATTCACGATCAATCCGTCCATTTTCACAATAGGATTACTCTGATCTGTAGGGTTTGTATCTACCATTCTCGCCCGCTTCTGATTGGACAAAACCACCTCACACCCAATATAAAATGAAGCCACTCCCTCCATAAATACAGCCAGATAGGTGGAGTCAAATTTATCCCGTTCCTGCTGCAGCATCCGAAACACCTCAAACGGGCAATGCGGCTCCCGGTAAACTCTGGCCGATGTCAGTGCATCATAATAATCCGCTATCGCAACAATCTTAGCAAAATCGTCAATCTCATCCGCTTTTAATCCCTGAGGATATCCGGAACCGTCACATCTCTCATGATGCATCAGGGCAGCGTTCATAATCCGTTCGTCCAGGGGATGCTTTTTGAGAAAGTCATACCCCTTTTGGGGATGCTGTTTGATCAGCTCGTATTCTTCATCCGTCAGTAGCCCCGCTTTTTTGATGATCTTCCCCGGTATCCCCATCTTGCCCACATCATGCAAAAGCCCTGACAGCGTCAGAATATCCTGCTCCTCCTCCGGCATATGCATCCAGTTTGCAAACTCGTGACAGAGTATCGCAACATTCAGACTATGTATATATGTCAGATCATCATATCTGCGAACCCTTCGCAGCATCCGAAACGTGTGAACCGGATCATCACTCAACGCAATAATTTCCCTTGTCTCCTTCAAAAGCTTGTTGGTATTGAGATCCTCGTCCTCCCTGACGATATACTCAGACAACGACTTTTCCAGAAGCTGTGCCGATTTGATAACCCGTTCGTTAAATAGCCGGTAGTCCCTCGATTTTCTGGCTGAACCCGACTTATCCTCCGGCAAAAATTTCCATTCCATCTCCCCGTCTCCTTCGTAATAGTGTCAATACGATACCCCTATTTTATTATGTTTAAATGAAAATATCAAGTCATCCTGTTTCTTGCAAAAGTTCCGAAAAAAGCGTATTATATAAAGTGAGATAATTTAGATGTTTTGACAGTATTTTTCTGCAGAAAATTCTACAATTTAAGAAAGGGTATGGTATATCTATGGGCTCAAAAAAAGGTTGTTTTATTGTATTCGAAGGAATTGATGGCAGCGGCAAATCCACACAGATTTCTCTGTTACAGGAGCATATTCAGGAACACTCCATCAACTGTATGACTACCATGGAGCCAAGCAACGGACCAATCGGAACACTGCTCCGCCAATTCCTTTCCGGTCGTATCAAAGGTGAAGAAACCACTTTGACGGCACTTTTTGCAGCAGATCGACTGGATCATCTGAACAATCCGGTCAATGGCATTTGCAAGCTTCTGGATGATGGCATTGCTGTACTTTCTGACCGCTACGTTTTTTCCAATTATGCATATCAGAGCGTATCCGTTCCTCTGGAGTGGATCATGAAATGCAATGAGATGGCAAATGAGATTGTCCGTCCGGACTGCCATATTTTTATAGATGTCTCACCGGAAACTGCAATGGAGCGCGTTACCAGGGGACGTCATCAGACAGATATTTACGAGACGAAGGAACGTCTCACCGATGTCAGAGATCGTTATCTCGATCTGATCCACCGGATGGAAGACGTGGAAAATATTATCATTGTTGACGGAAACCGTTCCCCACAGGAAATTTCAGACGATATCTGGGCAAAGGTTTGTCACTACTTTGTATAACACTGTCTATTTAGTTTTGTATTAACGATAGCAGATTGGCTATCACGAAAGGAGGAGTTCTATGGATCTACGGGTAAATCAGCTACAACAGCCGGCGCAAATTGAACCCAAAGCATCAGTTCCGGAATCCGATGGCTCCTTTCGTTTTACCTTGCTCAGCAGTATTCAGGAGCAGGAGCTTCAGGCAAGTCTCGCCGTCATGATGGAGGATATCACCCAGCAGGGCAATAAACTCAGCCGCCGGATGGATATCCGGGATATGAAGCTGTACCGCAAAATGATCAAAGAATTTATGAATGAGATCGTCACCCATTCCCACTCCTTCAGCCGTGAAAATTTTCTCGACAAAAAAGGACGTCACCGGGTCTACGGTATGGTAAAGCTTATTGACCAGGCACTGGATGATCTTGCAGAGGAGCTTATGCAGGAAGAAAAGGACCATTTGGCGATATTAAATAAAATTGGTGAAATTCAGGGAATGATCCTTGATCTTTTTACCTGATCATTATAAACAGGAGGCATTTATGGCAAATTTTAAAGATATCATAGGACAAAAGCAGGCTAAGGAGCATTTCCAGACAGCAATCGAGACAGGAAATATCTCTCACGCCTACATTATCAACGGAGAAACCGGTTCCGGACGCCGTATGCTGGCAGACGCCTTTGCAAAGGCGCTTCAGTGTGAAAAACATCCAAACGCCGATTCCTGCGACGGATGCAAGTCCTGTCATCAGGCAGAGTCCGGCAATCATCCGGATATCCGCTACATTACTCATGAAAAAGCGAGCATCAGTGTCGATGATATTCGTGAGCAACTCAATAATGATATCCAGATCAAGCCATACAGCAGTGAGCATAAGGTATACATTATTCCGGAAGCCAACAAAATGACGGAGCAGGCGCAGAACGCTCTTCTGAAAACTATCGAGGAGCCTCCGTCATATGCAGTCATTATTCTTCTCACAGATAATCTGAATGCACTTCTGCCGACGATCCAGTCCAGATGTGTTACGATCAATACAAAACCCATCTCCAAGGAAGAAATTGCCGGTTATCTGGTAAGCCACCTCTCCATGGAACGGGAACAGGCAGAAATTGCTGCCGGCTTTTGCCAGGGAAATATGGGCAAGGCGATTCGTTTTGCCAACTCAAAGGATTTTCAGGAAATGAAGGAAGATACCCTTCATCTGTTAAAAAATATTGAGCATATGGACATTTCAGAGATTGTGGATTCCATCCGTATCTTCTCACAGAAAAAGGGCATGATTGATGATTATCTGGATCTGATGCTTCTCTGGTATCGTGATGTACTGATGTTTAAGGTCACAAAGGACGCAAATCTTCTGCTGTACCGCGACCGGTTCCACGATATCTCCCATCAGGCTAGCGTACACACCTACGAGAGCATCGAGAACATTCTCCAGGCAATCGACAAAGCAAAGGTACGTCTCGGTGCCAATGTAAACTTTGAGGTGACCATGGAACTGATGGCACTGACCATGAAAGATTAAATTAATCTGCCAATAGAAAGGACATAAATATTATGATACTAATTATCGGAGTCAGATTCCGTAAATCAAGCAAGGTATATTACTTTGATCCCACCGGCTACGACATCAAAAAGGGAGACCATGTTATCGTGGAAACCGCCCGTGGGATCGAATATGGCACCGTTGTTCTGGGACCAAAAGAGGTTACAGACGACAAAGTTGTTTCTCCATTGAAGCCACTGACGCGTCCGGCTACTCCGGAGGATGAAAAAACCAATATTGAGAACGAAAAGAAAGAAAAAGAAGCTTATCAGATCTGTCTGGAAAAGATTAAAAAACATGATCTGAAAATGAAGCTCATCGATTCCGAATATACCTTTGACCGCAACAAACTACTTTTTTATTTTACAGCCGACGGTCGTATCGACTTCCGCGAGCTGGTCAAAGATCTTGCATCGGTATTCCGCACACGAATCGAATTACGGCAGATCGGTGTCCGTGACGAGACGAAATTATTAGGTGGTATGGCGATCTGCGGCAGACCTCTCTGCTGTCATACTTTCCTGTCCGAGTTTGCTCCGGTATCTATCAAAATGGCAAAGGAACAGGGACTTTCCCTTAATCCAACCCAGATCTCCGGTGTATGCGGACGTCTTATGTGTTGTCTGAAAAACGAGCAGGAAGCCTATGAAGAACTGAACCATTCTCTTCCATCCATCGGATCTCAGGTGAAAACCATTGACGGTTATACCGGTGAGGTTCAGAGCACCAGTGTATTAAAGCAGCTTGTAAAGATTGTGATTACCAAAAAAAACGGCGAACGGGAGATTCGCGAATACCCTGTTGCCGATCTGAGCTTTAAGGATCACCAGATTTCCAATGAAGGCTCTGAGCTGGAAGCATCCCTCAACGAAATGGTAGATGCTGAGGGACTGGAACAGCTTGAGATCATGGAAAAGCAGGATATGGAAGAGCTTCAGGAGCAGGAAGAAGAAACCGGCAAGTCCGGCGGAAAACGTGAGAATAACAGACGTTCCCGCGGTCAACGCAGAGACGGCAGAGATCGTAACCGGGATCGAAATCAAAACAGGGACAACCGTGGTCAGAACAGGGATGATCAAAACCGAGAGAATCGTGGTCAGAACAAAGATAGCCGGGATCAGAACCGTTCCCGTGATAACCGCAGGGATCGTGATTCGCAGCATAATAACCGCGAAAAACGGCCTGCCAGAAGCAGAGGTGGTTATGAAAACCAGAATATTCACCTGCCTGAAACCGAAAAACAGGAGCAGAGCTTCCGCGGTGGTTATGAACGCCAAAATGACGGACGCCGGGAAAAAGGACGTCCGGAGCGTTTCCGTGAAGAGCGCAGTAGAAAGAGCGAACGGGAAAACTTCCATGGCAGGAGAAATAACAATAATCGCCGGCAGGACAATAATACCAAAGGACAAAACGGTCCTTCCAGCCGACAGAATCATTAAATAAATCACAAAAGGAGCCGCTATGAACGCAGAATTGAAGCCGGGAGAACGACTGGATGACCTCCAGATCAATGGTTATCATATTATACAGCATCCTGAGAAATTCTGTTTCGGAATGGATGCCGTCCTGTTATCTTCCTTTGCCGGTTGTCAGCCGGACAGTAAAGTTGCAGATTTCGGCACCGGTACCGGAGTGATTCCGATTTTACTGACAGCAAAAACAGACGCTGCTCACATTGATGCACTGGAAATTCAGCCGGAAAGCGCAGATATGGCAAAACGTAGTGTCCAATTAAACGGACTCACCGATAAAATTCAAATTATTGATGGAGATATAAAGGAGGCATCACAAATTCTGGGCAAGGCATCTTACGATTATGTGATCACCAATCCGCCTTATATGAATAATAATCACGGACTCAAAAATCCGGATATGCCCAAAGCGATCGCCCGTCACGAAATTCTCTGTACTCTGGAAGATGTCATACGGGAAGCCTCTTTGGTTTTAAAACCCGGTGGTCATTTTATAATGGTACACAGACCCTTCCGTCTGATTGAAATTATCACATGCCTTACAAAATATAAACTGGAACCAAAACGGATACGCTTTGTACATCCATTTACCCATAAGGAACCCAATATGGTGCTGATCGATGCAGTCCGTGGCGGCAATTCCATGGTAAAAATAGAATCTCCTCTTATTATATATTCCGCTCCGGGACAATATACACAGGAGATTCTCAATATATATCACTGCTAGAAATGGAGAAAATAATGACCGGAACTTTATATTTATGTGCCACTCCGATCGGCAATCTCGAAGATATTACCTTCCGAGTGTTAAGAGCCTTACGGGAGGTAGATCTGATTGCCGCAGAGGACACACGCAATACCATTAAACTCTTAAATCATTTTACGATCAAAACACCTATGACAAGCTATCATGAGTACAATAAAGTGGACAAGGCAGCCTATCTTGTTTCCAGGCTTGCCCAGGGAACCAATATTGCTCTTGTGACAGATGCCGGTACACCGGGCATCTCTGATCCCGGCGAAGAAATTGTCCGCCAGGCTTACGCAGCAGGGATTCCGGTCACTTCCCTGCCCGGTGCGTGTGCCTGCGTAACTGCATTGACTTTATCCGGACTCTCTACACGCCGTTTTGCCTTTGAGGCTTTTCTTCCACCGGACAAAAAAGAACGCGCCGTTATTCTGGAATCCCTGAAAACAGAAACGAGAACGGTAGTTTTATATGAAGCTCCCCATCATCTTCTCGCCACTCTCAAGCAGTTATACAACACTCTCGGAGACCGGAAGATCACTCTCTGCCGCGAGCTCACGAAACTTCATGAAACGGTTCAGCTTATGACGTTATCTGAGGCTGTTTCCTATTATACTGACAACGACCCAAAGGGAGAATATGTTCTGGTTCTTGAAGGCATCTCCCAGCAGACCCTGGATCAGGAAAAACAGGATAACTGGAAGGAAATGGATCTTCAGGCACATATGCAGCTCTATCTTGACCAGAATCTTTCCAAAAAGGAAGCAATGAAAAAGGTAGCACAAGACAGAGGTGTTTCCAAGCGTGATATTTACCAACAATTATTAGATTTATAGTTTATACAGTGTAACATATTTTTAAAACCCGGTAATTACTACCGGGTTTTATCGATTATGCCGGCATCTTCTCTCCCGCCGGCAATTCATTTCATTGCACAGCATGATCTCTACCATGGGACGCAGCCATTTTTGATCGACTCTGTCCCTCTGTCTGCAGTAATGACAGCATATTCCCGATGCCATACGTTCCATTGTCACCTTATCCGGATATTGATCATACATCGGACTCCCATCATACTCCATCTGATCACATACATCCATAACCATTCCGTTTAATTCCGTAACCTCCAGAGGGTAAAGATACTTCAGATCCCGGACCTTTTCTTCCTCCGGTATCTGCGCCAGCTCTAATGGAAATACCATCGCATTTCCCTTTGGATAATTTACTCTTTTATTTCTCATAATTCTATGTCCTTCCCTGTATCAAACATACTTCATTTTTATTATATGGAAATCTTAAAATTTAGTGACTGTCCTTGCCTTTTTATCGGGAACAATCTATACTAAAGACAAGAATGTTTGTATGATCAGGAGGCTTATTTTGAAATATTTTTATAAAGGTTTTGGATTATTTGTATTATTTTGTGCGTCCCTTTTTATATTTGGACAACATATTCCCAGCATAAATGTCGGAACAGCGACGGCAACCAGTCTGCAGAGCTCCGCTTTTCCGTTGATCAATCTCACGGTAAACAAATACACGATCAATACACTTCACGGATACAGCAGTGAACTGGATAGCGGTAATATCCGCGAGTCCATCACGCCGATCGGTGCAGATAAGTCCTTTGATGTGGTCATTTCAGAAAATGACCTGAAGATCAAGCGGCTTGATTATGATCTGAAGGATATTGCCAATGACAAAAGCATTGGCAGCGGTACATTATCTGCCTTCGACGAATCTACCGGAACAAAAACCGCACATCTGACACTGGATGCTGCAATGAATACCAGTACAGAATATGGACTAGAGATTACGCTTACGACAAATTACAGCAAACGTATTCATTTTTATACCAGAGTAAAATATTATGATTCCGATTTCTTTTTGAAACAGAAGCTGGACTTTGTCAACAAATTCCACAACGCAACCTTTGGTAAAGAAAAAGGATTTGATATTAACAATTATCTGGAAACCAATGGAAGCAATGATTCCACTCTGGCAAATGTAAATATTTATTCCAGCAAAAAACTGATCACCTGGAATAAATTAAAACCAAAGATGCTCTCTGTCTGTACACCAACGATTAAAGAGCTGAATATCGAAACTGCTGCTGTAGAACAGGTCTATTATGTCCAGACGAAAACCAACACAGGTACAGAGACCTATCAGGTAAAAGAATTTTACCGTGTACGCTATACTACAGGACGCATATATCTCCTGTATTTCCAGCGTACCATGGAAGCCGTTTTTGATCCGGAGCTGACCTCCACCTCCCAGAGTGAATTTAAGATTGGTATTTCCAATGTAGACGATCTGAATATCTCCTCCAGTGAGGATAACAAAAAAATGGCATTTGTCAGAAACGGTAATCTGTGGTATTACGATCTCTCCACAGAAAAGCTGAATCAGGTATTTTCCTTTGTGCAGGATTCTACCAATTATATTCAGGATTATTATGACCAGCATGACATTCGCATTATCAATATTGACAACGATGGCAATATCGACTTTGTTGTTTACGGTTATATGAACTGTGGTGATTATGAGGGTCGTGTAGGCATCATCCTATACAGCTACGATTCCAAAAAAAATCAGATCAACGAGCGTATTTATCTTCCCCTGGAAACAAGCTTCCAGCAGTTAAAAGAGGATTTTGGTGATTTCTGTTATGTAAACCGCAAAAATGTATTTTATTTTTCATTATATGACAGAGTATATGCATACAATATTACTTCCAGACAATATACCGTTCTCACCCGCAATGCCTCCAGCGGCAATTTTGCAATGCTGGAAAAGGCAAAATGTTTTGTCTGGTCCAATGCAACGTCCCAAAAACCAGCCACACGCATTACTATTCTTGATCTGGAAACAGAACAGAGTCGTACAGTTTCTGCAAAGAAAAATCAAAGTATCAAGGTACTGGGAGCCATTGATTCCAGTGTCGTATACGGTTTTGTGAGAAACTCTGATATTTACAACTCCCAGGAGGGAGAACGTATTTCTCCTGTTTACAAGCTGATCATTGCAGACAGCCATGGTGATATTCTGAAAGAATATGAGACCAAAAATGTCTATATTATAAAAACCGTGGTTGATAAGGATATTATTCAGCTAAAACGTGTCCGTAAAATAGGACAGAACTTTAAAAAGATATCCGATGACAGTATACAACATCAGCAGGACAATAAAGCAAAATCTTTTGACCTGGCTTCCAGAGTCACAGATAAAATGCTGACAGAAAAATATATCAGTCTGCCGGCAGGCTTTGTGATGAAGGGAGAACCAAAGATCACATATACCAAATATGTAATGGTAACAGAAAACACCACCTTTTATATCAATAATCCGCAGAAAAATGCGGCAGATAAATATTATATTTATGCTTATGGCGGCATTACCGGTTCAAATTATGATGCCGGAACAGCAATCCGCCAGGCTGACGAGCAGATGGGTGTCGTTATGGATAACCGCAATCATATTATCTGGGAGCGCGGTGGCAAATTCCTCAGTAATACCGTTTCTCTGATGGACAAAACCACAGTCTCCGGAAATGTTTCCAGCATGAAGGCATGCCTGCATATGCTGCTCCAGTCTGCACAGGTTACCGAGGATGCTTCCCTGTTAAAGGGAGCCTCTACAATGGATATTCTCAAAAAATATATAAGCACACCTGTCAATCTGACCGGCTGTACCGTAGATGAAATTTTATATTTTGTTAGTAGTGGAAAACCTGTTATTGCTATGAAGAATTCCTCTCAGGCCGTTTTGATCAATTCCTACAATTCCAGCTCCGTAAGCTGGTTTGATCCATCTACCGGATCAAACACAAAAATGTCCTTAAACGGTGCAGAGAAATTCTTTGAAAATGCCGGATATGTATTTATCAGTTATATCTGATATTAAATAAAAATTAGATTGGAGGTTGGTATTATGAGTAAACGTGTATTTTTAATTGTTCTGGATAGCGTTGGTATCGGTGAGGCACCGGATGCCGCTGATTTTGGCGATGTTGGAAGCCATACCGTTTATGCGGCATCCACAGACGAGCATTTTTACATGCCCCATATGCAGAAGCTTGGTTTCTTTGCGATTGATGGAAACCGCGTTCATGAACGTCACGAATGGGCCAAAAAGCAGATTACCCCTGCCGGTGCCGTTATGCGTATGCAGGAGGCTTCCCGCGGCAAAGATACGACGATTGGCCACTGGGAAATTGCCGGAATCATTTCACCAAAGGCAATGCCTACATTTCCAAATGGATTTCCGAAGGATCTGATCCATTCCATGGAATCTGAAACCGATCGAAAGGTTCTTTGTAATATGCCATATTCCGGCACGGAAGTTATCGAAAAATACGGCAAAGAACATATGGAAACAGGAAATATCATCGTATATACCTCTGCTGACAGCGTACTGCAGATTGCCGCCCATGAAGATATTATTCCCGTGGAGGAACTTTATAAAATCTGTGAAACTGCCCGCAGGCTTTGTCAGGGACCATATGCCGTAGGCCGGGTCATTGCCCGTCCGTTTATTGGAACACCGGGTCATTTTACCCGCACAAGCAGACGTCACGACTTTTCTCTGACACCACCGCGGGATACCATGCTGGACAATATCAAAAATGCCGGCCAGGATGTACTGGCTGTTGGCAAGATCAATGATATTTTTGCGGGAAAAGGTGTCACAAAAATGACCCGGACAGAGGATAACGAAGATGGCATCAATAAAACACTGGCATATATGGACGAAGATTTCCACGGTCTTTGTTTCATCAATCTGGTAGATTTCGATATGAAATATGGACATCGAAATGATGTACCCGGCTATGCCGCTGCCCTTTCCTACTTTGATAAACGTCTGCCGGAGATTATGGCCAAATTACGGCCGGAGGATATCTTAATGATCACAGCAGATCATGGATGCGATCCAAGTACACCATCTACAGATCACTCCAGAGAATACACTCCTCTTGTGATTGCCGGAAAACCTGTTCTTCCGGGTACCAATCTTGGCACAAGGCCTACTTTTGCGGATATCGGTACGACAATCTGTGATTACCTTAAAGTACCTCAGAAGCTGGATGGGACATCTTTCCTAAAAAATATTCTGAAATAACGACAATATTACCAATAATTTTTTTATCCGAGAGACAGATCATCGTAAAATCTGTCTCTTTTTTTGACAAAATTTTGTAATGAATTACGGATAGTTTTTTTCTTACAAATCCGCTACAATGAAATTGGTTTTGAGGTGAAGAAAGGACTTATTTATGAAAAAACATCTTTTCTTCCGAAATTTATTTATTTCAATTATTATATGTCTGTTTTTTTCAGATAAAGTATTTTCTTATGCCGGTACTTCCATAGGGAGTATGACTGTGAAAGCAGCAACGGCATCCCATAACAATACCGATATTAAACACGCAAAAACACTTCAAAAGGGACAACAATACAGTACCTCTGTTTCCTCTCGCTCCTTTCATTATTACTGTATTCCGGAGCAGGAAAAAGAGGGGAAAATCACGATTGAGATTTTTTCCACCAAAAAGCTTTCTCTCTCCTTTCAGCTCTATGACGCAAAAGGAAATCTGTACCCGCCGTCTCATTACATTATGGATTCGATTCACTGTAAATTAACAATCCTCTATTATTTTCCTGCCGGAAAAAGCTATCTTTTCGGATTATATAATGATAAAAATGAATCCCTAACATATGATATCATTTATCGGAACAGCACCAATAAAAACACAAATAAAAACAAAAACACCAACTCAAAAAAGATACCCAAAAAAACAAAAAAACTCACCAAAAAACCATCCGCAAACCATACAACATCACCTCAAAAACCATTACCGGAAACCAAGAGACCGCAACATACTGATACGTCTGAAAAAAATACCAGAAAAACTGAAAGCTTCAGCCTGAAATTAAACAACACATTTCTTCAAAAAAAGTGCGGCGAAACAATTGTTTTGAAATCCACTTTTTACGGAGCAGACGCTGATTCCCTAAAATGGGATATATCCACAAAGGGTCACATAAAGAATAAATATATTCACAATAAAAAGCATTGTTCCACATTAAAACTCTGTTTTATGCAAAAAGGTATTTATGTCATCACATGCAGGTTGGATTCCGGACAAAAAACGTCCGCTTCCTGCACGGTCAAAATATCATAAATCACGGCATAAAGGGACTTGTTCACTTGTGCATAATCAAATTTTTGATTGCCAGAATTTTTAAAGCGCAAAATTAAAAAGTATTATTTATGAAAGGGTCTGTAATAACTATGAATACGACAAAATCTTTTACTCTGCCTGCAGAGCTTTCCTCCATCTGGAATCTCATAAAAATCATATCATTTACAAAAGACGTAGCAATCTGTAAGGTGCAAAATACAGAAACAAAGATTGATTATATTTTAAAAATATACGCATCCCATATTTTTTCAAAAAGAAAGAAGGAAGCTCTGTCCAATATAACGGATAGTCATTTTTTACTTCCAAAAGCACATCATCATATTCATCACAGAGAATATGTCTTCTATCCACTTGAAGAGTCCCTGAAAGAAATCTTATATGATACCGGTTTATCCTTTCATGACCTTCTCTGTCTGGGTACCCATATGATTGATGCTATATCTATTCTATGTGATACAGGAATCTATGAAGCCGACATTAGTCCATGCAATATTTACCGTAACTCCAGGGGAATATTCTGCCTTGGAGATATTAATCTGGAGAAATGTACTATTTTAGGGACACATCCTTACGTTGCACCGGAATACACCCATCCATTAGCAGATGAACATGCTTTCAAAGCAGCAATGCAATATTCCATTTGCAGCCTTTTGTATTCTATCTGTAAACTCCAGAAGGATTTTCTTTTTGATGAAATGCAGGACATCTTATCCAGGGGCATGGCAAAGAATCCCTCTGACCGCTTTGCTTCTCTTACTGAGTTAAAACGTGCTCTTGCTTCTCTTTCTTCCCATGAAAAAACACAGAAGTTAAGTAATTTATTACTACACCGTGAAAACCACCCTCTCTTTTACACAAAAACAATGCCTATCCCAAAAAACGGTCACTCTTTTATTCAATATTTTGTAAGTATTTTTCTGATGCTTTCCATTATATTTTTTATTATCTCTCTGCAGCGTTATCATGCCGTCTATATGACAGCGGCCAAATCCAATGAATATATTGCCATTTTGGATACATCCATTCCGTCGGGCGGTCCTGTGACCGCAACAACCGGCGCCATTACCTCCAGAGAAAACATAATGTCAGAAAATCCAGCCATTACAGAAATCGATCTTCAAAATCAGGATTATAATTTTTTTTCTGATGCTGTAGACAATACCATAAAAAACATATCAATCCCCTCTGACATCACATGTATTTATGCCGGAAATAATTCTTTCAAAAGTCTGGACGGCATTTCCTCCTTTAACAATCTGCAGGAACTTTATCTGAACGATAACAAACTTACAGATCTGTCTGCAGTATCTGACTGCAACAGGCTGAAAACTCTTGTTCTTTCTTATAATAAGATCCGGGATCTGTCATTTTTATCTTCACTGACCGCCTTAGAGTATCTTGATATTTCTTCAAATAAAAACATCAAAGATATCTCTGTTTTATATCGACTTACCCACTTAAAAACACTAAACATATCCAGTACAAATGTGTCCCAAAAAGAGTACAGACAGCTTATCAAAAAGCTGCCTGCCTGTCAGATTATTTATTAATAACTCATTCTATGATCCTTTGTTGAACGTAATCCCGTGTAACATATCCGATAATCTCTTCCATCGGTGTCACTGCTGCATCACTATACTGATATGCTGTTTTCAGATATTTTACAGCATCTTTTAACTTTTCCTGATCAGATGCATATAACTCTGCCAGTACCTCCCCTTTTTCCACATATTCTCCTGTTTTGAAGTAAAAACGAATTCCTGCCTTCGGGTCGATCACGCTCTCCTTTGTTTCACGTCCCGCACCTAAAATGACAGCCGTTTTTCCGCATTTTTCAGTATCCATAGCAGAAATATATGCCGATTGATCTGCAATCAGTTTCTTTTGATATGGTGCTTCCTCAAACTTTTCCGGATGATAAATATAACTTTCATCCCCTCCCTGCGCTTTCACCATCTCTGCCAGCTTTTCGATCCCTTTTCCTGTTTCAATGGCATCATAAACCATATCACGACACTCCTGCAGATCTGCAATTTCTCCCAGATAAAGCATCTGTGATGCAAATTCCACACAGATTTCTTCAAAATCCTCCGGTCCATTTCCTTGAAGTGTTTCGATTGCCTCAATTACTTCAATATCATTTCCCACAGCTACTCCCAGTGGCACATCCATATTAGTCAAAATAGCAATAGTTTGACGTCCTGCTCTTTCTCCAATTTCAACCATCCGCTGCGCAAGCTGTATCGCATCCTCCGCATTTTTCATAAATGCTCCGCTTCCCACCGTGACATCCAGCACAATTTTATCACTGCCTGAGGCAAGCTTTTTACTCATAATAGACGCCGCAATTAATGGTATACTATCTACAGTTGCCGTCACATCCCGGAGTGCATACAATTTCTTATCTGCCGGTGCGATCTCTGCAGACTGACCGATCACACTAAGTCCAATCGTATTAACAATATCAAAAAATTTTTTTTCCGGAATTGCCGTCTGAAAACCGGGAATCGATTCCAGCTTGTCTATGGTTCCACCTGTAAATCCCAGACCTCTTCCACTCATCTTGGCAACCTTTCCACCACATGCAGCTACCAAAGGTGCTACGGCCAGCGTGGTTTTATCGCCAACACCACCTGTACTGTGTTTGTCCACCTTTATTCCATCAATGGCAGATAGATCAACCATATCTCCGGATTTCGCCATTCTGTCTGTAAATACGGACAGTTCTTTTTCGGTCATCCCCTGATAATATACTGCCATCAAGAAAGCAGACACCTGATAATCCGGTATTTCGTTTGCCACATATCCATCTACCACATAGGATATTTCATCTGCTGTAAGCTCCAGCCCCTTTTTCTTTTTATCAATAATGTCATACATTCTCATAGTCGTTGCCCCCTTATGATACTTATAATAAATTGCCCCCGAAACTCAATGGCAACAATTCTTTCAGAAGAAATGTTTTATATTTTTCTTCTGATTCTGCCAAAATAATTTGAAAATTTTCCGGATTACAAAACTCTGCCATAACCTGTCTGCATATTCCACATGGCGGACAAATTTCTAGCTTTCCTCCTTCTTTTCCACCCACGATCACAATACACTCAAATTCTGTAATGCCTTCAGAAACCGCTTTAAAGATAGCGGTTCTTTCCGCACAATTTGTAGCAGGATAACTTGCATTTTCGATATTGCACCCCTGAAATATCTGACCATTTTTTGCCTTCAAACAAGCACCTACCTGAAAGTGAGAATATGGCGTATAAGCCATTTTTCTAGCTTCAATCGCCTTTGCAATCAACTCTTTCATGGACATCTTCCTCTCCTGATTTCATTTGTTCTGTTCTACTGTTCTGCTTCTAATATTTTTACCAGACGGCTTGTCCCTAACCGGTCTGCCCCAAGTGTAATAAATTTTTCCGCATCATCAAAGGAACTGATTCCACCAGCCGCTTTAATTTTTACATGAGAATCTACATGTGCTTTAAAAAGCATGATATCCTCAAATGTTGCCCCGGCCGTAGAAAAACCGGTAGAAGTTTTAATAAAATCTGCTCCGCTTTCAGAAACTACCTGACACATCTTTATTTTTTCCTGCTCTGTTAAAAGACAGGTTTCAATGATCACCTTTAAAATGTGATTTCCACAAATCCTCTTCAACTGCATAATTTCTTCTTTTATCTTATGGAACTGTTGATTTTTAACATCTCCCAGATTGATAACCATATCAATTTCTTCTGCCCCGTTTTTTAAAGCATCCTCTGTCTCAGCCATTTTAACTTTTGTTGTCTGATATCCATTCGGAAATCCTATCACGGTACATACAGGAATTTTTTTTGCAAGATACTCCGAAGCTCTTTTCACATAAGATGGTGGAATACAGACCGAAGCTGTTTTATACTTTATTGCCTGACTGCATATTCTTTCAATTTCTTCCCATGTGGCAGTCTGTGTTAAAAGGGTATGGTCAACCCTTTTCATAATTTCATTTTTATCCATAATCTTCCTCCATTCTAATTCCAGTTTATACAATGTCTTTCTCCCTTGCAAGGAATATTTAATTTTTCTTTTTACAATAATTAGAAAATATTAAGAAATAATACTTTCAACTTATTCATTTTCATATTATAATAGAGGTGAATCGGTTATACTTTATATAGAAGATAACTACTGTATTTAATTTATTATAACTATACTAATAACCATTAGAAAGGGAAAACGAATATTTTATGAAATTATTAACAGTTACAATTCCCTGCTATAATTCGCAGGAATATATGGAACATGCTATTAACTCTGCCCTAATTGGTGGAGATGACATTGAAATTATCATTGTAGATGACGGATCCTCTGATAAAACATTAGAAATTGCCAGACAATACGAGGAAAAATACCCGACTATTGTTCGTGCCATTCACAAAGAAAACGGAGGTCACGGTTCCGCTGTCAACACTGGTATTGATAATGCTGAGGGTATTTATTTTAAGGTACTGGACAGTGATGACTGGCTGGATGCTTACAGTCTCCAGAGAGTTCTGCAGCTGCTTCGTGAAATGGTCAACGATGGCACAGGTCTTGATATGGTTATTTCAAACTATGTTTACGAAAAGCCAAGTGTGCATAAGCACAAGGTAATGTCGTACAGTATTGCTATTCCAAAGGATAAGATCATCACCTGGAGAGATTTTCGTCATTTCCGGGTAAGCCAGAATCTTTTAATGCACTCTATCATTTACCGCACAAAGCTTCTGAGAGATTGTGGATTAAGACTTCCGGAACACACATTTTATGTGGATAACCTTTATGCTTACAATCCGCTTCCTTACGTCAAAAAAATTTATTACCTTGATGTAAACTTATACCGCTATTATATCGGTCGTGATGATCAGTCAGTCAATGAGGCAATTATGACGAAACGTATTGACCAGCAGATCAAAGTAAATAAATTAATGATCGATTCATATGATCTTATGAACATTAAGGATTTTAAGCTTCGCAAATATATGATCAAATATCTTGCAATGATGTTGATTGTCAGTTCCGCTCTTCTCGTGAATGAGGGTTCTCCTGAGAGCCTTAAAAAGCGCGATGAATTATGGAATTACCTGCGAAACAAAAACATTATATTATATAACATTATCAACCGCAGACGTCTTGGAAAAGTAATGCAGATGAAGCGCAAATCCGGTCAGAAGATCATTATTCACGGTTATCATATTTTTAACCGTATTTATGGATTTAACTAGACGATATTTATTCACAATTTACACTTGAAAACATATGTAAATTCACAATTGGAGTGATTTTATGCAATTACCATTATATTACAATGAGGAAGAAGAATGGAATCGCACGTTACTGCTTTATGATTCTGTTCTCCGAGAAATAAATACGAAACTGGAAATACTAAACAACGAATTTAAACAGACACATCAGTACAATCCAATCGAGCACATTACATCCCGTATTAAATCACCGGAAAGTATTGCCCGTAAGATCCGCAAAAAAAATTTAGAACTGACAGTAGAAAATATTGTCAAATATGTAAATGATGTAGCAGGTGTACGAATTATCTGTTCCTTTACCTCTGATATTTATAAGATTGCATCTGCCATTTCAAACCAGGATGACGTGACAGTACTTCGTGTAAAGGACTACATCGCCACTCCAAAGCCAAATGGATATACGAGCTATCATATGATTGTTTCGATTCCCATTTTTTTAACCAACGATGTCATTGACACAAAGGTTGAGATTCAGATTCGTACCATTGCAATGGATTTTTGGGCAAGTCTTGAGCATAAAATTTATTATAAATTTGAAGGAAAAGCTCCTGCTGGAATTAAAGACGAGCTTAAAGAATGTGCTAATATTATTTCATTTTTAGATGAAAAAATGCTTTCTATCAACGAAAGCGTCAAACATTACCATGAGGATTTTAATGGCGGTGTCGCTATGAGCAGTGATACTCCCCTTCCTGTGATCCCATCAGATGGATTTGGTGATTCTCAGGATAATAGTCTGGAATCCCTAAAATCCTATTATGGTTCTGTCATTACTGAGGAATGATTAAAATGGCGGTTAGTATTTACCTGTCCCATTATTGGGACTTAATAAATATTAACCGCCATCATTATATTTTGCAGATATATCAAATAAATAAAAATTTCTATTGATTGATTTTTACAAGTAATTTTTCTACCTGTTTTTTTCTTACTGCTCTTATCTTATCACCGCATTACCATCGAAACCATATAAACAACAAATACCGTACCCATAACACAGCCGTGAAATCTGTTCAACTGTTGATCCTTATATGCAAACAACCACACCATAATACTTCCACAGCACAATATGATCATATTATATATTTCTGATACTGATATCACAATTGGATTGATCATTGCTGCCACACCGACTGCCCCTGTAAGACAGGTCATACTATATCCCAACAGATTTCCCAAGATCAGATCCGGTTCTCTGTTTTTTATTGACCATATACTAATGAAAATATTTGGAATGATCATAATAAGAATTTTAATAAATTCTTTACCGACATATTTTTTCAATAAACTGGGAATTACTATTTTATCCACAGACAATAACATCATAATTCCACCGGCTGTTGTAATTACAATACCTAATCCACAAAATAAAATTGCTGTCAGATCTATTTTCACATTTTCATCATTCATTATGCCACGATATGTTTTTTTACCGATAATATAAAGATAAACCACAAAAAATGCAAAAAGAATAACTCCATCAATTCCAGATAAAATCCTCATAGAATGTTTTCCGTGGAATAAATAATCAGCACTTAAATATAATAAAATAATTTCAACAAAAATCAAATATGAAAAATCCTGCTGCATCACACCACAATAAATTTTTATTTTGCCAGTCATTGCACATATTCCCAGTATCAACAAAATTCCTGACAACACAGTAATACTGGTGTGAAATGGTATCATTTGGTTATTTTTTTGCAAGCTGCGTATAATTGTATAAATTAGATAACTCAACCCGCTTCCCATTCCACATAAAATCATTGCTATATATACTTTGGGAATTTTTGTAATTTTAGCAAAGCAGATATTCTGTTTCACCAGAATATCTGCTCCAAGCATTTCTAAAATAAATCCTATTATTATAGTTAATAAATATATCTTCATCATATCTTTTTCTTAAATAAAGGACTACTGTTCGTTTTTGCTTCCTCCAGTGCCTGCTGCTCCTCCTCTGACAATATTACAAACGCTTCTCCATTAACTATTTCTTTCGTATATGTGTAACATCCTTCATGTGTGCTATGCATTGAATTAATCAGGAAACCATCATTCTCTGCTGTCAAAAGAACCAAAACAAAACTAAGCTTTCCTCCTATTTCTTTAAATGCATCATACTTTACAAGCCCTACCTTCTGATATGCTTTAATCAAACGACCATCAATATTTTCCAACTGCTCATGAATATTTTTAGTATCTTCTGACAGATCATCAATTGCGGCAAACTTATCTAAAATAGCCTTTTCCAGGTTTTTTCCATTTTCTCCATCCATAAATATACGATATTTTTTTCTTGTATTTGCATCCTTAATCATTGTGATCAGAAGCAATATAAACAATATAATAATTACTGCGGCCATTCCAATTACCACATATCCCAGATCAATTCCAAATTGTTCAAATAATTCCATGATATATCCCCTTTTCTGTTTTGTATTTTCCGTCTTTATAAATTTAGATATCTTTTTATATTTTATCAATATCTGTGTCAAATATGTCTTTTACTATCTCATTGACATCATCATACCAATAATCCGATCAAATTCATCAGGAGAAAAATACTCAATTTCGATTTTTCCTTTTCCCTTTCCTTTATTATTGATATTTACTTTTGTTCCAATAACTGTTTTTAATTTTTCCTCATAATCTTTATAAATCAATTCCGTCTGTGTATCTTTTTTCTTTACTTCTTTTGTTGGTTTATCTTTATCTGCAAGATATTTTTTTACCATCTTTTCTGTTTCACGAACACTCATGGAATTATCAAATATCATAACAGCCAGCCGATACTGTTCTTCCGGATCAGTTACACTAAGAAGTGCTCTGGCATGTCCACTTTTAATTTTGTCTTCAATAATCATTTCACGAACTCTTGGATCAAGCTTTAATAAACGCAAAGAATTTGTAATTGCCACACGACTTTTTGATACCCGCTCTGCTACTTCGTCCTGTTTCAAATTAAAATCTTTTATCAGACGTTCGTATGCTTCTGCTTCCTCAATAGCGTTCAAATCTTCTCTCTGAATATTTTCAATCAATGCAATTTCCATAACCTGTTGATCACTATATTCTTTTACCACAACAGGAATCTCTTTTACTCCTGCTTCTCTTGCAGCACGCCATCTTCTTTCACCGGCAATAATTGTATAGAAACCCTTTTTTCCTTTTTGTACAATTAAAGGTTCGATCAGCCCATGCTGTTTAATAGATTCTGCCAGTTCATGTATCTTATCTTCATTAAAATTTTTTCTAGGCTGATTACTATTTGGCTCAATTTTATTAATATCTATCGTATCTACCTCTTTTATTACTTCTTTCACTACTTTCTTCGCTTTGGTATCGTCCCCCGATATCATCGCGTCAATACCTTTTCCTAATCCTCTTTTTGCTGCCATGTTTTTTCCTTTCTTTTACCTTATTACTTTTTATATCAATCTATTTCTTTTTATATCGGTCAATAACTTCCTTTGCCAGATTTCGATAACTTACTGCCCCCGCAGATTTTGGCTCATACATATTAATCGGCAAACCATGGCTTGGTGCCTCTGCCAATCTGACATTTCTAGGAATAATCGTTTTATATACGTTTTGGTGTAGATTTTCTTTTACATTTTCCACCACTTCCATAGATAAACAAGTTCTTCCATCATACATTGTAAAAACAACACCCTCTATCTCCAGATTTTCATTTAATCTGTCTTTTACCAGATTAATTGTATGTATCAACTCACTTAACCCTTCAAGTGCATAATATTCACACTGTATCGGTACAAGAACGGTATCTGCTGTGGTCATTGCATTAATTGTCAACATACTAAGAGAAGGTGGGCAATCAATAATAACAAAATCGTATTTATCTTTAACTTTATCGACTTCCTTCTTTAAAATATATTCTCTCTCTTTAATTCCGACTAATTCAATCTCAGCTCCCGCCAAATCTCGATCCGAAGGAATAACGGATACCCCTTCTACCACAGAAGGACTAATGCAATCCCATATTTCTGTATAATTAATCATTAGATCATAGACTGTCGCATCCAATTCATCTTTATTTAATCCCAATCCACTGGTTGTATTTCCCTGTGGATCAATATCAATCACTAAAACCTTTTTTCCTTTTTCAGCGAGACAGGCTGAAAGATTAATTGAAGTAGTTGTTTTACCTACTCCACCTTTCTGATTTGATATTGCTATTACTCTACCCATTAATTCTCATCCTTATCCTTTCTGTTTGTTGAATGTTTCACGTGAAACATCAACAAAACATATCTAAGATAAAAAGGGCAAACCAGTGTTTTTCATACATCAAAAATCTAAACCGGCGTTTTGCCCTCCAAGAATTGCAATGCAATTCTCATTGTTCTTCACCATATTATTAACATTTTCATATTATTTCAATATCTAAAACAGAAATGTTTCACGTGAAACATTTCTGTTTTAATCACAATATTTATTATACCACGGATTATCACATCATTCCATAGTGGAATTAGAATTTTAAGATTTTTACAATTATTTTATAGAGGTTTTTTTCTTGGTATTCCATTATTTCTCGGATATTTACTTGACGTATTATCAAACTTTTCAAATAATAGAAAATTACGTCTAATATCTGTATCCGGTAATTCAAATGAAATATTTTTTTTCAACTTACAACACAATTTATTTTGTGCATTTTTTGAATCACTTAACTCTTCTTCTGATGAAATAGACTTATAAGAAATAAACATTCCACCTTTCTTTATAAATGGAATACAATATTCCAACAATACAGAAAGATTTGCAACAGCCCTTGAAACGCAAACATCGTATTTTTCACGATATTTTTCATTCTTAGCCAACTCTTCGGCTCTGCTGTGAATACATTCTACATTCTTCAAACCACACTTTTTCACAACATCTTGCAAAAATATAATTCTTTTATTCAAAGAATCCATCAATGTAAACTGTACCTTTGGAAGTAATATTGCCAGGGGAATTCCAGGAAATCCAGCTCCTGTTCCAACGTCAATAACATATTCGCCGGGTTTAAAATCAAAATATTTTACAATAGACATGCTATCATAAAAATGTTTTAATATCACCTCATCTTCTTCTGTAATTGATGTCAGATTCATCACCTGATTCATCTCAATCATATAATCATAAAAGATTTGAAATTGTTCTAACTGTTTTTCTGATAAATCAATCTCATTTTTTTTACAAAGCTCGTATAGTTTTTCATTCATATAGAGTCTCCATTCATTTTTAAAAGTTAAGTATACTAATCAATATACCAATTTCACTTTTTTTACTTTCGTCCACTTTCCAGATAAACCAAAAGTACAGATATATCTGCGGGTGAAACTCCCGATATTCTTGATGCTTGTCCAACAGACGCCGGACGAATTTCACTTAGTTTTTGTTCCGCTTCTTTACGAAGGCTATATACCTTGTGATAATCAATATCTTCCGGTATTTTTTTATTTTCCAATTTATTAAATTGCTCTACCTGACGCATTTGTCTTTTAATATATCCATCATATTTTAATTCGATATTTACCTGTTCCATAACATCTGCCGGCAGATCAGGTCGACCATCATCAATATCACCTAATTTATCATATGATAATTCCGGTCGTTTTAATAATTCAGCCAAAGTAGATCCGGACTGTAACGGTGTACTATCATTCTTCTTCAAAAATGACTGTACTTTTTCAGATGCTCCCACTGTCGTATTCATAAGACGATCTGTTTCTTTCTGAATCATTTTTCTTTTTTCTATCAGGTGCTCATATCTTTCTTCCGAAATCAAACCTATCTTATGACCAATTTCTGTCAGACGTAAATCCGCGTTATCCTGCCTAAGGAGTAATCGATATTCTGCTCTTGATGTCATCATACGATATGGCTCATTTGTTCCTTTTGTAATCAGATCATCAATCAAAACACCAATATATGCCTGGGAACGATTTAAAATCAAAGGTTCCAATCCTTTAACCTTTCTGGCAGCATTAATTCCTGCAATAATTCCCTGTGCTGCAGCTTCCTCATATCCTGAACTTCCATTTGCCTGTCCTGCGCTGAAAAATCCGGAGATTTTTTTAAATTCTAATGAAGCCTTTAACTGTAATGGATTAATACAATCATACTCAATTGCATAAGCATTCCGGACAATTTCAGCATGCTCTAATCCCGGCACAGTATGATACATTTGAATCTGAACATCCTCCGGCAAGGAACTGGACATACCACCAATGTACATTTCATTTGTATAATTACCTTCCGGCTCTAAAAATACCTGATGTCTTTCCTTATCTGCAAACCGAACCACTTTATCCTCAATTGATGGACAATATCTCGGACCGGTTCCCTTGATGTTTCCGGAATATAATGGAGACCGATCAATATTATCCATAATAATTTTGTGTGTTTCCTTGTTGGTATATGTCAACCAGCACGAAACCTGTTCTCTCTCTAAATCCTCCGGTGTATTTGTAAAAGAGAATGGAACAATTTTCTCATCCCCTGTCTGTTCTGCCATCTTTGAAAAATCAATCGTTCTTTTATCTACGCGAGCCGGGGTTCCCGTTTTGAAACGACGCACCTCAATTCCAAGCTCCATCAAATGCTTCGTCAATTCGTTAGCAGCAGCCAAACCATTTGGTCCTGTATACTGGCTTACATCACCATAAATACATCTCGCCTGAAGATATGTTCCGGTACACATGATCACTGCATCGCATGGATAGACTGCATTGGATGTTGTTCTTACACCTGTCACCTTATTATTTTCCACTAAAACCTCTGCTACTTCTCCCTGCTTGATTACCAGATTATCCGTATTTTCTAATACACGACGCATAGATCTGCTATAATCTTTTTTATCTGCCTGTGCCCGGAGAGAATGTACTGCCGGTCCTTTTGATGTATTAAGCATTTTTGATTGAATAAATGTTTTGTCAATATTTTTCCCCATTTCACCACCAAGGGCATCAATTTCACGAACCAAATGCCCCTTCGAAGTTCCTCCAATATTTGGATTACATGGCATCATTGCAATACTATCTACACTCACTGTAAATACAAGTGTATGCATTCCAAGTCTTGCAGCCGCTAATGCTGCCTCGCATCCAGCATGACCGGCACCAATTACAACCACGTCATATTTATTATATATATAATCCATAATTTACTCCATTTCTATATCACTGTTTTACTTACCCATACAAAAATCAGAAAATATTTTATTTACTAAATCTTCCGAAGCTGTTTCACCATTAATAAGGCCAAGACTTTGATATGCTTCCATCATATCAATCGTATAAAAATCTTCCGGCATCCCATCATCAATCGTCTGTACTACCTGTTCCAGACTTTGCACTGCAGACTCCACCGCATTTTTATGACGGACACTTGTGATATAAACCTGATCATTATATTGGATATCTCCTTTTAAAAAGGAATTTGTAATATATTCTTTTAACTGCTCCAGTCCCTGCTTTGTCTCATTAGAAAATGGAATAATCGTCCAATTTAATCTTGAATTAATCTCTTTCTCATTCAATACCAGATTCAGATCCGATTTATTAAAAAGAATTATTCCCTTTTTATCCTGAAGTAATTGAATAATCTGTTCATCCGCCTCATTTAATTTATCACTGGCATCCATAACATAAATAATAAAATCAGCCTTTTCAATATAATCCACTGCCTTATCCACACCCATGTTTTCTACAATGTCTTCTGTCTCATGGATTCCTGCTGTATCAATAAGATTTAATATAATATTACCAAGAACCACTTTTTCCTCCAGAACATCTCTGGTTGTTCCCGCAATATTTGTTACAATTGCTCTCTCCTGCTGCAGCATCAGATTCATCAAAGATGATTTTCCTGCGTTTGGTTTACCAACAATAACTGTATTGATTCCTTCCGATTTCATTCTTCCATCATCAAAATTTAACAACAGCTTATTTAACTTTTGTATATGACCAATCATAATCTCCCGAAGCTGTTCTGCAAAACCATCCAAAGAGATGTGCTCCGGATCATCCAACGCCGCCTCAATATATCCCAACTGATGTAATATATCCTGGCGAATTTTCTCAATATATTGAGACACTTCTCCTTCTAACTGGTTCAATGCACTCTGATATGAAAAATCATTTTGTGATGAAATCAATTTCATCACAGCCTCTGCCTGCGACAGATCAATCCTTCCATTCAGAAACGCTCTTTTTGTAAATTCTCCCGGTTCTGCCAGTCTTGCTCCATGATGAAGCAGCTCATTCAATATTTTTTTCACCACATAATTTCCACCATGAGTATCAATTTCTACAACATCCTCTTTGGTGTAACTATTTGGTCCTTTCATTAACACAACGATCACTTCATCCAAAATTTCTTTCTGATCATTTACTATAAATCCATAATGTACCGTATGTGTTTCCTTTTTTTCGAAATAATCACTTTTCCAGATTATATTTTCTTTCTCTTCCTTTTGCAGATTCGAAAGATATTTTTTGGTACGAAAAATGCTTCCTACAACCTGAAGAGCATTCTCTCCGCTAATTCTTATAATACTAATTCCGCCTCCCATGCCACTGGCAATTCCGGCAATCGTCTCTTCTTGCATGGAACCCTCTCTCCTTCTATGAAATCTATCAATAATCTCACTGATACAAAGCTTCATAACGCATAATTATTTTTCTATTTTATGATAAAACAAAAAGGGACTGATATCCAGCCCCTTTCCAAAACAATTTATTATTCCTCTGTTGTACTTTCCTCAACACCTGAATCATCTTCATTGGAATTTATATTGTATTCTCTCTTCTTATAAGAATCATTATATCTCTTCTTACGATATCCACCACCGTTTCTATTATAAGAACGGCCTCCACCATAGGAATATTTACCTCTTCTCTCATATCCGGTATCTACTCCCGGCTTCAATGTAATGACTACCTTACGATAAGGCTCCTCCCCCTCGCTATGAGTCTCTACATATTTATCATTCTGTAAAGCAGAATGGATAATTCTTCTCTCATATGGATTCATTGGCTCCAAAAATACAGGACGATGAATTCTCTTTACCTTATGTGCAATATTTTTTGCGAGGTTTTCCAATGTTTCTTTTCTGCGGGCACGATAATTTTCTGTGTCCAGCTTCACCTTCATATAACCATCTGTCTCCTTGTTTACTACGAGACTTGTGAGATACTGCAATGAATCAAGAGTAGCACCTCTCTTACCGATCAGAGGTCCCATATCTTCTCCTGTAAATTCAATATTCATCACATTTTCTTCTGCATTAATGGTCACTTCAATCGAAGCTTCAATATTCATTGCCTTAAAAATCTTGCTCAAAAATCCGATTGCAATATCTTCTAATGTAAGCTTCTTACATACACGGATAATTGCCGGCTTGCTAAATAAGCCAAGAATTCCTGAACTTTCTTTTTCAATAACTTCATATTCTACATTTTCTCTTGTTGTTTCCAACTCAACCAAAGCAATATTTAATGCTTCTTCTACTGTTTTTGCAGAAAACTCTTTCCACTCTGACATGACCAATTCCTCCTTATTTTTATTTATCATCACGATTCAGCATATTAGCATATGCTGCAATACTTCCTTCTTTATAATTTGAGTTTTTGGACTTCTTAATGTCCTTTGTACTACTCTTTCTAGCTTTATCACTAATGCTGCTGTTTTTCTTTGCTGCATTATCAGCCGTACTTGTCTGCTTCTGTTTCTGTGCCACATTAGTATTGATATTGCTTGTTCTGGTCTTTGCAGCCTTGTCCAAAACAGACGGATCCATGCCCATTTTTTCGTATTTCTTTTTGGCCTTATCTACATTTTCTTTGATCAGATCATCCATATTTATTTTACTAAAATACAGATTAATACACAACTGCTGGAAAATACGGAACACATTACCGGCAATCCAGTAAATACCTACACCAATCGGAAACATCAGACACATAAAACCTGTCATGAATGGCATTACCGTATTCATTGTCTGCATTGACTGTCCCATTGGATTGTCTGAATTTGCAGTCTGCTGCTGTGTTCCTGCCATACTCAGCTTTGTGCTGATATACTGTGTCACGATAGAAAAAATCGGAATAATTACACTAACCGACTTAATTTTAGGTGTATCTGCAATATTCAAGCCCAGGAAATAATTAATATCCCGCGCCTGATGTGCCGTTTTTGTAATGACCTCACTCAGATCCGGATGATTTTTGATCAATACATCCCATCCACTGGAATTAAACTGAGATAATACATCAATATAATAATTAATATTACCGGCATCTGATTTTGCTGCCTTTACTGCCTGTGTTACTACATAAGTAGGATTTGATATATAGCTTTTGTCTGCAAGCTGGCTTACAGTAACTCCAGCCTCCTGAAGTACCTTTGCAAGTCCATCATAAATATCATAAACCTGTGGTACATATGCCGGAATATTGTAAATAACACGATACAATGCAAATAAAATAGGAAGTGTGATCAACATTGGAAGACATCCACTCACCGGACTTACTCCATATTTCTGATAAACAGCCTGTGTCTCAAGAGACATTTTCTGCTGTGATTCCTGATCCTTTTTATTTTTGTATTTTGCCTGAATTGCCATCAATTCCGGATTCATTACCGATGACATCTTTGCAAATTTCTGCTGCTTAATCTGCATTGGGATCATAAGCGCATTTACAATAAATGTAAACAAGATCATGCAGATACCGGTATTCTCAATACCTACTACAGACAATACGGAATATAATCCCTGTAATATATAACCAAGCAAACGTGCAATTGGTCCTAAAATCGCTCCCTGGTAAGTTGTCAAAAAAACACTCATCATTATTCAGTCCTCCCGGGCAAGTTATTCAAAGTCACATACACTAAAAATCACTCTAATCACTATGGTACAGGATCATAACCACCTTTTGCAAAGGGATGGCATCGTAAAATTCGTTTTACAGCTAAAAAACTCCCCTTGAAAAAACCATACTTTTCTAAAGCTTCTACCGCATACTGTGAACAAGTAGGCGTATAAATGCAAGTTGGTCTTCCCTTCAGAGGAGAGATAAATTTCTGATATAAATGTATAATAAAAATCAAACCACGTTTCATTATTGTTATCTCTTTAAAATATTCTGCCTTTTACACAAATTTAAGAAGGCACTCTCTATATCCTGATATTTTTTATCCTTCGCAGCCTTCCTAGCTACAATAACGATATCATATTCTGTCAAAATATTACTTTCCTGTAATCTGATACATTCTCTGATCAGCCTGGTTATCCTATGCCTTACCACACTATTTCCAACTTTTTTACTAACTGTGATTCCAAATCTGTTCTCATCGAGTTTATTACTGAGAACATACATTACCAAATACTTATTGGCATAGGACTTTCCATGGCGATACACATTCAAAAATTCAATATTCTTTCTAATTTTTTGAAACACGATATGTCCCTCTTATAAAGTAGCACTTTATAAATAGAAGAAAAGGTCACATAACTGCGACCTATGCGGATAATTTATGTCTTCCCTTTGCTCTTCTGCTCATAATAACTTTTCTGCCGTTTGCAGTCCGCATTCTCTTTCTGAAACCATGAACTCTAGCTCTGGATTTCTTCTTAGGCTGGAATGTCATCTTCATTACAATACACCTCCTTGATCTGTATTACATAAAATCACATGTATCACATATTATATTATGTCATTTTGGAATAGTCAAGCCCTAATTTTCATATTTTACGGATATTCCACCAGAAATTCAATTTAAAATCCTCCTTGGGGATATGTGGATATTCATTTCTTCACTTATCCACACCTTACAATTTTTCAAAAAATTATAAACATTAGCATATTATATAGGAAGAAACTCGTTTTATTCTATAATTGTCTCATTATTGTTGGTAACAATATTCACATGATACACAAATAGAAAATTTTTTATATAAATACAGTATTTATCGTATTCTACAATGGTGGATAGAAAATTTGTTCACCATATACTTATAAACATTTTATGCACAAATTGTGGATAAATCACATGTTGTACCCAAACTTATCCACAAAGTTTTCCACAATTGTCAAAAACTCAATAAAAATGCCGTTTTATAGAGTTATCCACAATATTCACATAGTTTTCCACAATTTTGTGATTCTATGTGGATTGATGTTTATTACTTTGTTCTTGTATTTTATCTTCATATGATATAAAATAGATAAGGATAGACAAGCAAATGCAATGATTCTACTCATAAGAGGCTGCTTGTCCATTTGTTTCTATATGAAACATTGCAAAATGACTTAATATATACTTTAGAAATGGGGTACCTTGAAGTGGAAAACGAACTTTATGAAAAATGGGACGATATTCTTGAAAAGATGAAAGTGAACTTTGATATATCTGATCCCGCCTTCAATACTTTTATCAAGATTTTGAAAGTGCATTCCATTTCAGGAAAGAATCTCACGATCCTGATCGATGATGCAAAGATCGGCAGCAATAAAAGCTTTATTGAAAAGAGATATAGCGCATTTCTTCAGGTTACGATCGAAGAAATGACTAATATTAAGTATGATATTACTTATATTTCTAAAAACGAAATTAATACTACTCCTGTAGAGACATTTAAAAACACTTCTCTACCTAGTAAGGATCATCCTTTTATCAGTACTAAATACACATTTGACAATTTCGTGGTTGGTGATAATAACGATTATGCCCATGCTGCTTCCCTTAAGGTTGCAGAGGAACCGGGTGATATTTACAACCCTCTCTTTATTTACGGAGGAGCCGGTCTTGGGAAGACTCATCTGATGCATGCAATTGGCAATTATATTATTGACCGGGATAATACCCAGAGAGTCGTATACGTTACCAGTGAGTCCTTTGTCAATGAAATTGTCGAAGCAATCCGTGATAAAAAGGGAGACGGTTCCAACTCCATGCAGGAGTTTCGTAATAAATACCGTAACGTCGATGTCCTGCTCATTGATGATATTCAGTTCATCATTGGTAAGGAAACCATGCAGCAGGAATTCTTCCATACCTTTAATCATCTGTATGAATCTCAAAAGCAGATTGTCATATCTTCCGATAAGCACCCTGCTACAATGAAAACCTTAGAGGAACGTCTTCGTTCCCGTTTCGAAATGGGACTTACCGTAGATATCAAGCCGCCTACATACGAAACGCGTATGGCGATTCTGCGCCGCAAGGTTCAGGAGGAGAACTTATCCATTGACGACAGTATCCTTGATTTCATTGCATCCAATGTTTCTTCTAATATTAGAGAGCTTCAGGGTGCTATCACAAAGGTGATTGCTTTTTCAAAATTGCGCCATAATGACATCACGATGGACCTCGCCAAACAGGCCCTTTCCGATATGATCGCACCGGATAAGAAAAAGGAGATCACGATAGACTACATTATTGAAACAGTAGCAGATCATTTCAATATCTCTACCAATGACCTGCTCTCCAGCAAGCGCAGCAGCAATATCTCACATCCAAGACAGATATGCATGTACCTTTGCTGTGAGCTTACGAATAATACATTAGACGTTATTAAAAAGCATCTTAATCGAAAAGACCACTCTACTATTATTCATGGCAGAGACAACATTAAGAAGCTTTTAGAAGATACCGATGCCAATTCCAAGGTAGCGAAGGACATTGACATTCTGATCAAAAAAATAAATCCACAATAAGAATTCCACATATCAACAATTTTTGTGAACTTCTGTCTTGTGGATTCATCACTTAAAATTTGGCTTGTTGATAAGTTTTGATAATTTCACAGCTAATCTTAGCTTGTCCATGAAGTTATCCCCGCCTCTCATCCCTTGATTTTTAAGGACTGAAAGGGGTTATACACTTATCAACGCCTCCTAATACTACTACGACGATTAATAATTATATATTTATGCGGATTTTTTTGGGCTGTGCTTTGAAAGGAGTTATCAACATGAACATAATTTGTGACAAGTCAAAATTACTGGAAGGTATCAATATATCCTTAAAGGCTATTCCAGGTAAATCTACAATGGCTATACTAGAATGTATGGTCATCGAAGCAAAGGATGGAATGATCAAACTAATATCTAATGATCTTGAAATTGGTATCGAAACAATTATTGAAGGAGATATTAAAGAACCGGGTTCTGTTGCAGTAAACGCAAAGGTCTTTTTCGAAATTATTCGTAAATTACCTTACAATGAAGTTTCCATTTCCGTAAATGAAAATCTCACAATGAATATTTCATGTGGCAAAGCAAAATTTAATATTCCGGTAAAGGATACAGAAGAATTTCCATATCTTCCAAAGATTGTAAAAGATAAAAGTGTACTTATCTCACAATTCACCCTAAAAGAAGTGATCAGACAAACTGTATTTTCTATATCAGATAATGAAAATACAAAGGTTATGACAGGTGAACTTTTTGAAATCAGGGGATCACAGCTTAAAGTTGTTTCTCTGGATGGTCATCGTATTTCTATTCGCAAGGTAGATTTGAAACAGAATTATGATGATGTTAGTGTTATTATTCCGGGTAAAACCTTAATTGAGATCAGCAAGATCTTAAATGGCGGCTTGGATGATGAAATCTGCATGTATTTCACAGACAAACATGTATTATTTGAATTTGACAATACGATCGTACTCTCACGTCTCATTGAGGGAGAATACTACAAAATAGACAAGATGTTATCCAGTGATTATGAAACTAAAATAACAGTCAACAAAAAAGATTTATTTGATTCTATTGACCGTACCACACTGATGATCCGCGAATCAGAAAAGAAACCGGTTATCATTGATGTAAAAGATACAAGCATGAGTCTTGCTATCAATTCCGGTATTGGATCTATGTCAGAGGATATTGATATTTCGAAAGAAGGAAAGGATATTCTCATAGGATTTAATCCTAAATTTTTGATGGATGCATTGAAGGTAATTGACGAGGAAGAAATCACAATGTACATGATCAATCCAAAAGCACCTTGTTTTATCCGCAATATGGAAGAGACATATGTATATTTGATTTTGCCTGTTAACTTTAATTAATTTGGAGGAAAGACAGATGGAAGCAATTCAGATTTCGGATGACTTTATCAAGCTTGGGCAGGCATTAAAGCTGGCAAATATGGTAAGCTCCGGTGTAGAGGCAAAAATTGTGATTCAAGAAGGCCTCGTAAAAGTAAATGGTGAAGTTGATACCAGAAGGGGAAGAAAGCTTTATCCTCAGGATGTATTTGAATTTGAGGGACAGGAAGTAACTGTCTTAGCAGAATAATTATGCTAATATTAAAAGTATAGTATGATTTTCAATAGATAGAAAGGATTTCAGATGAATGCGGATTGATCACGTTGAGGTTTGTAATTTTCGGAATTACGAGAAAGCAAAGCTGGACTTTCATGAGCACATCAACGTTTTGTATGGCGATAATGCCCAGGGCAAAACAAATATTTTGGAATCTCTTTTTGTAAGTGGTACGACAAAGTCTCATAAAGGCAGCAAGGATCGGGAGTTGATCCGGATTGGTGAAGATGAGGCACATATTCGTGTATTGCTTACCAAAAATGATATTTCTCATAAGATTGACATGCATTTGCGTAAAAGCAAGCCAAAGGGAATTGCAATTGACGGCATTCCTATCCGGCGTTCCAGTGAGCTTATGGGATTGATCAATATTATATTTTTTTCTCCGGAGGATTTAAAGATCATTAAAAATGGTCCATCTGAGAGAAGAAGATTTATCAATATGGAGCTTAGCCAGTTAGATCATGTTTATCTGCACGATCTTGGCGAGTACAATAAAATATTAAATCAACGCAATAAACTGCTGAAGCAGATTTATTATAATCCATCTCTTAAGGATACTTTAGAGATATGGGATGGACAGCTTTTGGATTACGGTAGCCGTTTGATCAGGCGGCGTAGAGAATTTGTGGAACAATTAAAAGAAATTGTTTATCATATCAATCAAAAGCTGACGGGTGGCATGGAACAACTCAATGTTCATTATGAGCCTGACGCCGGGGAAGATCAATTTGAAAAAAAATTAAAAGACAGCATGGAAAAGGATCTAAGATTCATGACTACGAATGTAGGACCTCACAGAGATGATCTGAGCTTCTTTAATGGAGATGTGGATCTGCGTAAATATGGATCTCAGGGTCAACAGAGGACCTGCGCTTTGTCCTTAAAGCTGGCAGAAATTGAGCTGGTAAGACAATTGATCCATGATCAGCCGGTGTTGCTTTTGGATGATGTATTGTCAGAATTGGATCGCAACCGGCAGAATTATCTGTTGGACAGTATTCAGGATACCCAGACGATCATTACGTGTACAGGTCTTGAAGAGTTTATTGATGGTAAACTGACTTTAGACAGAGTTTTTCGTGTTGTAAACGGTACTATAAATATAGAAAGTCAAAAGTGAAGTTTTTATAGAAAAGAGGAAAATTATGGGAACAGAAGTAAATAACGAATATGGAGCAGATCAGATCCAGATTTTGGAGGGATTGGAAGCAGTTCGTAAAAGACCTGGTATGTATATAGGCAGTACATCGATCCGTGGTCTTCATCATTTGGTATATGAGATTGTGGATAATTCTGTCGATGAGGCTCTGGCAGGTTATTGCACAGAAATTAATGTGACAATTGAAAAAGATAATTCTATTACCGTAATTGATAATGGACGAGGTATTCCGGTCGGCATTAATCACAAGGCCAATAAACCTGCAGTAGAGGTGGTGTTTACTGTTCTTCACGCAGGCGGAAAGTTTGGTGGCGGCGGATATAAGGTATCCGGTGGTCTGCATGGTGTAGGTGCTTCTGTTGTAAATGCCCTATCTGAATGGCTGGAGGTAAAGATTCACAAGGATGGCAAGCTTTATCAGCAGCGTTATGAGAGAGGTAAAGTCATGTATCCTCTGAAAGAGATCGGTGTAACGGATCATAATGGTACTGAGGTGCGTTTCCTGCCGGATAAGGAGATTTTTGAGGAGACAGAGTTTGATTATAATACCCTGAGACAACGACTCAGAGAGATGGCATTTCTCACAAAGGGAATCAAGATCGTTCTCCGGGATAATCGTCTGGAGGAGCCTAAGATCCGTACCTTCCACTATGAGGGTGGTATTAAGGAATATGTAGAATACTTAAACAAAAGCAAAGAAAAACTCTATGATGATATTATATATTGTGAAGGACAGCGTGGAGATGTTTATGTAGAGGTTGCCCTGCAGCACAATGATTCTTATCAGGAATCAACGTATAGCTTTGTAAATAATATTACAACTCCGGAGGGAGGTACTCATCTGACCGGTTTCCGTAATGCTATTACAAAGACATTTAATGACTACGCTCGTAGTATGAAATTATTAAAAGACAGTGATCCGAATCTCAGCGGTGAGGATCTTAGAGAAGGTTTAACAGCTATTATCAGTATTAAGATTTCAGAGCCGCAGTTTGAAGGCCAGACAAAACAGAAGCTTGGTAATAGTGAAGCAAGAGGAGCTGTGGAATCTGTTGTTTCAGAGCAGCTGACATATTTTCTGGAGCAGAATCCGGCTGTTGCAAAGGTTATCTGTGATAAAGCAGTACTTGCCCAGAGAGCAAGGGATGCAGCGAGAAAAGCAAGAGATCTTACCAGAAGAAAAACAGCGTTGGATAGTACGGCACTTCCCGGCAAACTGGCTGACTGCAGTGATAAAGATCCGAAAAACTGTGAAATCTACATCGTAGAGGGAGATTCTGCCGGCGGAAGTGCCAAGACAGCCAGAAACCGTGCGACACAAGCAATTCTTCCGCTTCGTGGAAAAATTCTGAATGTGGAGAAGGCGCGTCTTGACCGAATTCTTGGAAACGCCGAGATTAAGGCAATGATCACAGCGTTTGGTACCGGTATTGATGAGGATTTCGATATCAGTAAGCTTCGTTACGACAAGATTGTTATTATGACCGATGCCGATGTGGATGGTGCTCATATTGCAACACTGATGCTGACGTTTTTATATCGTTTTATGCCGGAGTTGATCCGTCAGGGTCATGTATATCTTGCAAAGCCGCCACTTTATAAGATCGAGAAAAATAAGACAGTCCGCTATGCTTATGATGACAAGGAGCTGGATGAAATTCTTACAGAGATAGGCCGCGATGGCAATAATAAGATTCAGCGTTACAAAGGATTGGGTGAGATGGATGCAGAGCAGCTTTGGGATACCACAATGGATCCGGAAAAGCGTATTTTGCTTCGCGTAACCATTGAGGAAGGAACAGAGTCTGAGATTGATGTAGTATTTAACACACTCATGGGCGATAAGGTAGAACCACGTCGTGAGTTTATTGAGGAAAATGCACAGTATGTAACCAATTTGGACATTTAATAAACATTAGCCTGGTAATTTGTGAAATAGAATCTGATTTTCATGAAGCAATGTGAATCAGCAGAAAGTTGAGGGAAAAATGGACGAGAATATCTTTGATAAAGTTCATGAGGTTGATCTTCGAAAAAAAATGGAGACCTCTTATATTGATTACGCAATGTCAGTTATTGCATCCAGAGCACTCCCTGATGTAAGAGACGGTTTGAAGCCGGTTCAGAGACGTATTTTGTATGCAATGATCGAGTTAAATAACGGACCGGATAAGCCACACCGTAAATGTGCCCGTATCGTTGGTGATACCATGGGTAAATATCATCCACATGGTGACAGTTCTATTTATGGTGCACTGGTAAATCTGGCACAGGAATGGTCTACTCATTATCCATTGGTAGATGGACATGGAAACTTTGGTTCTGTGGATGGTGACGGTGCTGCTGCAATGCGTTATACAGAGGCAAGATTGAGCAAGATTTCTATGGAGATGCTTGCAGATATTAATAAAGACACCGTAGATTTTGACCCGAACTTTGATGAGACAGAGAAAGAGCCTCGTGTTCTGCCTTCCAGATTTCCAAATCTGCTGGTAAATGGTACATCAGGTATTGCCGTAGGTATGGCAACCAATATACCACCACACAACCTCACAGAGGTTATCAACGCAGTCGTAAAAATTATCGACAATGTTGTGGAAGAGGATCGTGAAACAACGATTGAGGAATTAATGCAGATCATCAAGGGACCGGACTTCCCAACAGGAGCGGAAATCCTTGGTACCAGAGGAATTGAGGAGTCTTATCGTACCGGCCGTGGCAAGATCCGCGTACGTGCGGTGAGCAATATTGAGCCAATGGAGAATGGCAAGAACCGTATTGTTGTGACAGAGCTTCCATATATGGTGAATAAAGCACGTCTGATTGAGAAAATCAGTGAATTACATAGAGAAAAGAAAATCGAGGGAATTACAGATCTTCGTGATGAAACAAACCGTGAGGGTATGCGTATCTGTATTGAGCTTCGAAGAGATGTTAATCCGAATGTTGTATTAAACCAGCTTTATAAGCACACACAGATGCAGGATACATTTGGTGTTATTATGCTTGCTTTAGTAGATAATCAGCCAAAGGTCATGAATCTTAAACAGATGCTGGAATATTATATCAAGCATCAGGAAGAGGTTGTTACAAGACGTACCAAGTTTGACCTGAACAAGGCTGAGGAAAGAGCACATATCGTTGAGGGTTTACTGATCGCTCTGGATAATATTGACGAAGTGATCCAGATTATCCGCAGTTCCAAAACAACTGCCGAGGCAAAGGAAAGATTATGCTCCCGTTTCGAGCTTTCAGATGCACAGTCACAGGCCATTGTGGATATGCGTCTCCGTGCCTTGACCGGTTTGGAAAGAGAAAAGCTGGAGACAGAATATGCCGAGCTGGAGAAAAAAATTGCAGAATATAAGGCAATTCTTGCAGATAAAAAGATCCTGTTAGGTGTTATTAAGACAGAAATTTCATTGATCCGTGACAAGTACGGCGATGAGAGAAAAACATCTATCGGTTATGATGAGTTCGATATTTCCATGGAGGATCTGATTCCACAGGAAAATACCATCATTACTATGACTTCTCTTGGTTATGTTAAGAGAATGAGTGTGGATAACTTCAAGAGTCAGCATCGTGGAGGCAAAGGAATCCGCGGAATGCAGACTATTGATGAGGATTATATTGCTGACATGCTTATGACTACGACACATCATTATCTGATGTTCTTCACGAACAAGGGAAGAGTGTACCGTCTGAAAGCATATGAGATTCCGGAATCCGGCAGAACAGCCAGAGGAACTGCAATTATTAATCTTTTGCAGCTGACACCGGGAGAGAAGATCAACGCAGTCATTCCAATCAGAACATACGATGAAAATCGTTATTTGTTTATGGCAACCAAGAAGGGTATTGTTAAGAAAACTTCTATCAAAGATTTTGCCAATATCCGTAAAACGGGACTTCAGGCGATTAATCTTCGAGATGATGATGAGCTGATCGAAGTAAAATCAACGAATAAAAAGAAGGACATCATTCTTGTAACAAAGCATGGACAGTGTATCCGTTTTTCTGAGACAGATGTACGTCCAACCGGTCGTGCAACAATGGGTGTTATTGGTATGAATCTTACCTATGACGATGAAGTAGTAGGTATGCAGCTTGATACACAGGGAGATTATCTTGTTCTTGTATCAGAATACGGTATGGGTAAGAGAACACGCATTGAAGAATTTACACCGCAACACAGGGGCGGTAAGGGTATTAAGTGTTATAAGATTACCGAAAAAACAGGTAATGTTGTAAGTGTCAAAGCAGTAAATGAAGAAAATGAGATTATGCTGATCACTACAGAAGGAATCATTATCCAGATGAGAGTCGATGAGATTTCTGTATTGGGACGTATTACATCCGGTGTGAAGCTGATCGACTTGGATCCGGATAAGGATATTGTTGTAGCGACTATGGCAAAAGTGAGAGATTCTCAGCCTTCCGATGCGAAGGATAGTTTTCTGGAAGAAATGGAAAACGAAATGAGACAGAATGAAGAGGAAGCAGACAACGATATTGAAGAAACCGACGATACAGATAATCCACAGGAATAATGTTGCCAGAGGGGATGAAAATATGAGAACCATTTCTACCGATGAGATTATAAAAAATATCAAGGAAATGTGTATAGAAGCAAATTATTATCTTTCAGATGATATGAAGGATAAGATTGATCATGCCTGTCAGGTGGAGGAATCCCCGCTTGGCAGACAGATATTGTCACAATTAGAAGAAAATATGCAGATTGCAGAAAGCAGTCAGATTCCAATCTGCCAGGATACGGGTATGGCCGTTGTATTCTTAAAAATCGGACAGGATGTTCATATTGAAGGAATGAATCTGGAGGATGCCGTCAATGAAGGAATCCGTCAGGGTTATGTAGAGGGATATCTGCGTAAATCCGTTGTAGGGGATCCCCTGCTTCGAGAAAATACAAAGGATAATACTCCCGGTATTATTCACTATGAAATTGTTCCGGGAGAAAACATAGACATTACTGTAGCACCAAAAGGCTTTGGAAGCGAAAATATGAGCCAGGTCTATATGCTTAAGCCGGCAGATGGTATAGATGGTGTTAAGGATGCTGTACTGGATGCAGTGAAGCTTGCAGGTCCAAATGCATGTCCTCCGGTTGTGGTAGGTGTAGGTATTGGCGGTACCTTTGAAAAATGTGCATTACTGGCCAAAAAAGCATTAACAAGGGATACAAATGTGCATAATTCTATCCCATATGTAAAAGAAATGGAAGAAGATTTATTAGAAAAGATTAATAATCTGGGAATCGGACCGGCCGGACTTGGTGGAAGGATTACAGCTCTTGCTGTAAATATAGAAACATATCCTACACATATTGCCGGTTTGCCGGTCGCTGTAAATATGTGCTGTCATGTGAACCGACATAAGCATCGTGTTATTTAAAGTATCAGGATGACGTTAAGCGTTATTTAATTCGTCAAAAAATACTTATAACAGTACGAGTTTAATTATAAAATATCTATTTGTGGAAAGGTTTGATGATACGATGTCAGAAAAGTATATTAATACGCCAGTTACAGAACAGGATATTGAATCGCTTGAGACGGGGGATATGGTTTATATTTCAGGTACGATCTATACTGCCCGTGATGCAGCACATAAAAGACTGTATGAAGCAATTCAGGCACATCAGGAGATACCTGTTGAGCTGAAAGATAATATTATCTATTATCTTGGACCATCTCCAGCGAGAGAAGGACAGGTGATCGGTTCTGCAGGCCCTACTACCAGCAGCCGTATGGACAAATATACCCCTCTTATGTTGGAGCATGGCTTAAAAGGTATGATAGGCAAAGGAAAACGATCTGAGCAGGTAATTGCTTCTATGGTAAAAAATAAGGCAGTTTATTTTGCTGCAATTGGAGGAGCAGGTGCATTATTATCCAAGTGTATTAAAAAGGCAGAGATAATTGCTTATGAAGATTTAGGAACAGAGGCAATTCGTAAGCTGGAGGTAGAGAAACTGCCTGCTATTGTAGTAATTGACAGTAAAGGAAATAATCTGTATGAGACGGCAACAAAGCAATATTGTCGCTAGATGAATAGACGAATAAATATAGGTAAACAATACCTATAATAAGAAAATAAAAAATTATAGAATAAAATGAAAAAATAGATTGACAACTCAGTATAAAGTTGCTATACTATTTTTTGTTCGACATTTATTGTCGTGTGGAGAAGTACTCAAGTGGCTGAAGAGGCGCCCCTGCTAAGGGTGTAGGTCGTTTGCGCGGCGCGAGGGTTCAAATCCCTCCTTCTCCGTTACACAGTGAGTTATATCATACTGTGTTTTTTACGCTCAAAAGTCGTTGGTGACACAGAGGAGTTTTGATTTCCGGACAGGAAATCTTTTCTGCAAAACGGTTGGAAAACGAGAGTTTGCAGAAAAATAAAAAAACTTAAAAAAAAGTGTTGACAACTTCGGAAAAGCGTGATAATATATATCTCGCTGACGCAGAAAAGAGTCAGTAAGAAACAAGCGGGAACGCTTGAGAGAAGCTTGATAATTGAACAGTAAAACAACCCTGAAAATTCTAAATAAAAGATGTGAGAACATCGAAAAAGATTTTCAATTTTCAGTTGATCAAAACATGCTTTGATCAGCAAGCGAATACCTAACAAGGTAAATCGAGGATTAGCCAAGCAAAAGCTTGAGTAAATCAAACACTTAAACATGAGAGTTTGATCCTGGCTCAGGATGAACGCTGGCGGCGTGCCTAACACATGCAAG